>Ga0116229_10000577_pt1 | contig 50300 bp, 36 predicted proteins | sample S1TSphgellanicum_3_FD_87313 | JGI IMG/M metagenome (GOLD analysis project Ga0116229, IMG submission 87313) | Host-associated microbial communities from peat moss isolated from Minnesota, USA - S1T2_Fc - Sphagnum magellanicum MG | ecosystem: Host-associated > Plants > Peat moss > Unclassified... | reverse complement strand
TTCATTAATGGTTCATGATGCACCTACCAGCCAATTCCTTTCCCATGGTTTCTAACCAGGAAATCTTGATCGAGGGAGGTCCTAATATATAATTTAAGAGCATGTGAATTAGAAATCTACATGTAATAACTGGATATAATTGGAGATCTTGTAAGTAAGCCGAATCTCATGTACACAAATCTTCTAGTGTTGATGTTATATAATATATCGTAGCCTAAGGTCGGTTTCCACATGAACAAAACCAATAATCAATTTTTTTTCAAAAATTAATTCGTTTTTACAAAATTGAAAGCATTATTATTTCATGATCTACTATGATACTGTCACATGAGAAGTGAAGTTATTCAGATTGTAGCCTGCAATAATTGTGATGATTTGCAACGTGTGCCCTAGCTTCATATTTTCATGAAAGTTCATTTCACTATTTTAAGAATTATTTAATGATGAAACCCTAGGGTGAAGTATACACAAGCAAAACGTATACCTTTGATACATAGTCTTATCTAATGACATTGGTGTGGTCACTTGAAGCTTACAATTTGGATTCTGTGTTATTCTGTGTTTGGGAAAAGCCATGAGACCATGGTATTTGCATCTTGGAGCCTAGGTCTAGGTGAAAGCACACTACATTATTCATAAAATGTTGTCATAAAATAAATTTTGTAAGATTTTGAGAATTGTAATTGACCATGTGATTTAATATAATTGACTAAAATGAGAAAGGACTCATCACTACAATGTTATATATAATACAATCACATTATATGAATTTCATGGATAGCTTTTGAATAATCATAACATAATGAACTTTCAAAGGAGCACCCAAAAATTTATAACAATTGATAATAAATTAATATGGACTCCATGCATTTTTATTTAATTTTTTTAATGATTAAAAAATTCAATGGTAATATGACATGGTAACACTATATCAAAGAGGACTTTTTGCAAGGAGTTTGTTAATAAAAAATTTTTACGTAATTTAATTATTTTTTCTTATTAAGTCTTTTATTTGATGAAAATAATAGTTTAGACGTTCATCTTTCAAATTTAATTTTTCCATAAAATAAACTAGGGTTGAAATAACTTGTAAAATGAGTTGTGTGATTCAAGATATCTTGCTTTCACACTATTTTCATAGTATTAATTTAAGCAATTATGAACTTCCACATGTGCCTAAAAATGTTACACTTTAGTGTGTTTTCAATCATCTAATTTTGAAGTTCAAAATGTAATGCCTTGACAGCAAGGCATTCCTTTGCAACGAGCCATTTTATCTAGCTAAATTTATTGAGTTAGCTGAAAACAATTTTAAATGGCTAAAAGTATGTATTTTTTTTGATATTCTAATCACCAAATATCAACAGTTTTTCTTCAAATATCATTAGATTTTTCTATTGGGTTCTACCATGTAATCAAAAATGTGAAAGAATTCTTAAACTTTCTTGCTTTCATATCCTGTTTATAACCAAATTTGGCTAAACAGTATTATGGATGATTGCCAGTTCAGTTACATCACAAATACGGAGGGGTAAAACCCCACCCACTATATTTCACACTGTAAAGAGGGTACAAACAAGAAAAGAGAAATCTCCAGTGTAAAGCAGTTACACCTACTTAACTTTTCAACTGGTCACTGCTTGCTAGCTTAGGGGCCAACGTGAATAGGCACCCACATGGACTATGTAACCGGCAAGAGCAGCCCCATTACTAGAAAAAAAACGAGTTGTGGGAACGGTGAGTTTTTTTCTGGTAACCGGGCTGCTTCAGCCGCATTACGAGATTGTAAACAATAATATTTTAACTCTATGTTTATTTTGGAGTCTGATCCTTAACATGTTATTTTTCACATTCGGAACGTCTTTTATAACAAATTAAAAAAAATTTAAATAAAACTGAAACAAAAATCCATTGCAAAGCACAAATCTCAATTCTGACTTTTGTAATTATTTGAAAACAAAATCAAATCCTCATATTAACAGGAAAATATGGAAAAAAAAAAACCTGCTGTAAAAATATTCTTCTTCCTTATCAAAATTGTTTTCTAATCTTACTTGAACTTTTCCATCTCTAAACTATTTCCTCTCTCTCAGATCCCTTTCCTCATCAAAAACTAATATCATAATAAACCCTTTCCTCATAATGCTTCTCTAGAGATCTACTCAGATTCTTGGTATAAAACTAGTTTGAATCAGGCCTTATCAGGCCTAATCTTATAGTCATCCTCCACCTCTATCCACCCTATCAATTACTGAAATTATTTTTGTCTGGTCTGTTCAACAAAAACAACACAATTCTTTTGTGCAATGCCTTTATCCAATATGTCCAACAAAGACAGCACAGTTTTACCTTTAACACAAGACATAACTGATGACTCAACAGACGAGATTCACCTGTCCTTAACTGATGACTATTCGAACATCTTGGATGAATGCTATTATCACTATCTGCATAACCCATTGTACCTATTTGGCCAACCCAGTACGCAGCTAAAATGAGTTGTAACTCGAACCCTTTTCACCAATGTGGGGTCACCATGCCACTGATTTCCACTGATGAACCAATGTTGAATACCTTCACCTCCTTGAGCTTCAGGCCGCTTAGTGGCCAAACTAAACCGAAGAAATGTTAGATTTGGACTCAGAGACTCTGCTTTAGTCTTAGCATGGGATCTTTATAACATTTAGAAACAATTTAGATAATTTTTGGGTTTTTTACCATGGTACTAGTGTGGTTGCTGGTTTACCAAAGGCTGAGAAAAGGCGACTCCGGGCCAATCTCCTTTGTCTTTTCAATTTTGTAATGCAGCCATAGTGGCCAACATCCTCAGACAAATTTTGACTTCTTTGGTAATGGGGCCTCTTTGAAGACATCTGATAAAAAAAAATTGGCAACACTTTCGAATAGGACAATTAAAACAGTAACCAGTAGATAGCACTGAGGCCACACTCTCTACCTAAAACAAAGTTTGGGAGTGATTAGACAACTCTTTTATGAGAAAAAAAATAAAAAATTCACCATTTTGAAGAAGGAATATTCTATCAAAAAATCACCAAAAAACAAATTTCATGCTTTAAAAATTTACCACAATTTCCTGAAACATGAAAGGGTATTTAAGATTTTCTATTTTCATATTTTGAGTACTACCAAATTTGGTTAAATATTCTTTTGAATGATCAGCAGTTGAGCAACATTGCAAAATTGAAGAAAAAAACATTGGGCTTAAAGTGCCTCCTAAGGGAAAACCCTATATATGAAAAATCATCCACCAAAAGTACAAGGCAAAGGAGAGCATGAGTAGACACAACCCAAAGAAAAAAAACAAAAGCAAACAATCAACAAAAATTAAGGAAAAGAAAACCTTATGGAAATAAGACCCAAGGCTACAAAATGACGATCAACAATAACAAAGAAGACCTAAGATGAAAAGGCAATCGTCTACTAAAAATTGATTAATGATGAAGGTGTAATAGCTATGATGTGTGGAAAAGATGATAAACCCAACCAAGTGTAATAGCCTGCTAAATAATCACTATGGCTTGTGCATGTTGCACGGCTATGAACACACATTGTCAATAGTGGGAAATGAGCATCAAGGGGACTAAAAAAAACCATTGATGGTGCACAATAATGGTCTATGCATAAGCAATTAAAAATGAATCAAAATGAGAATGAAAACACCCATACATTTCAATAGCAAGGGGAATGAAGTCATCACCTGGTGTTCATTCGGCATAGGATCGTGTCTTTTTTTGAACAACCATCATCACTACATGTGTTGTTGTCGTCAATGTTCACTACACCACATTTGTGCAAGTCAAGTCAACAATGATAATGTCCATCAAAGTACGGAAGCCGTTTCTAGTAATAAGAATATCCATTCATCATCGAGTGTGACGAGGGAAAAGGTGGGAGACCTCCCTCTAAACATGTGCTCCGTTCTTGAAAGCAATAGCTACAACAATATCTCGAAATGTGTTGTGGGCTATTATACGCTCATTCCCACAGGGGCACTGAAGCAAATGGGTATTTAAATTGTCAATGATATGACCACATTAACACTATGAAAGGTGTGCAACTCTAGGATGTGGCAAGCTAAGAAGGGTACATAGTGTTGTAAAAAAGTGGGCCGATGATAAACAAAATGCTGGTGTGGGAGGACAAACTAATAACCAAGTGCCTACCCCTAGACCTGCACATGAGTGGAGATGTGCTTGCGCGATATTTGAAAGAGCGTGTACTAAAAGAGAAGCAAATTCTTGCTTGTGTAAGTAATCCACCAAAGAAGCCTGCAATTAGGGGTAAAATTAAACCATTGGGCTCACAAAAGGTGGGACATGAAAGTGGACACCCTAAGGTAACATGGCTCAAATATCTCATAGTGCCATTGGAATAGGGAAATGCTAATCTCAACATGTGCCAGCACATTGAGGAAAATAAAATGATCATTTTGCTGAAAACAAGTGACAAATGCAAGAGTGATTATTGCCCAACACCCCAAGAATGCATGGGTAGTAGTTCGAACCACATAAGGGAGCCCAAGTTCATTCGAAGAAGCACTAAAAATGGCTTAACAACAAGTTAAATGATTGATAAAACCACCAAAAGATCCCACATTAAGTAACTTCTCCAATGTAACTATGGTATGAGTATCGAATTCAACATAATGCTGTAAAATACCTAAGGGATGGGAACACTATATGAAGCAAATAGCTTAAGTGTTGAGCGTAACACAATGAAAACATCACAAAAGCTATTTGAAGATTTGCAAACATAGGGAAACTAGATATTGTCCTGAGATCCTCATGGAAAACTTTACCACAAACAATTCAAAGAATGATGTGGACCCCATAAATGCACCCAAAATATGAAAATTCGAATCGGGAGTAAGAAATCTAAGAATGATCCAACCCCTAAAGAGACCAAGTTACACACTTCGTTGGCTGCACTGAAAAACCTAATGTTAATAATTTTTCCTACAATCATAAAAACACAGGAACCACATCTAATGCGGGACCTACTATGTGTATCATTTGCTAGGGAAAGGAAAACACAAATAGGGTGGGTTGCTACTATAGGGCGAAGAACACAAAGGTGAACAAAACAAACAACGTTCCTCCCAATGGGTCCCCCTATCGTGGATTTAATTTCAATGAAATGACTATGAAATCCCCATGTTGAGAAACTTGAGAATAATACAATGGGGATGGGCATGAGTAAAATTGTCGAACACATGGGAAAAGTTGATCTAAAGAACCAGGTGAAAACCATAATTCCTAAAAAATGGTTAACCATGACATCAAATTGAAGGCATTACGGATATCCACTCATAGTAGCACCCAATTTGGGTGCAAATTTAATATTGCTTGAATGCTGTAAACTACCATTTCACACTTACCACAAGTGAATACACCAAATTTATGAAGACTAAAATGTTTCATGAGAATACTGTGAAATTAAATAACCAGAGTGCATGCAACTAAACAATAAGTCACCTCACTAATCACAATGGGATATATGCTTTGAGACTATTTCTTCAATGCTAAAAGTCAAAATGCAAAAAACAAATGTGATATTAAAGGCGAAATATGACTTCAAACAATGTGTCCGCATACTTTTTAAAAAATGTTGAAACCACTTGCAAAATCATTTGGGACAAAACAATCTCATAAAAGCTCATACACCATACTCGAGGGATCACCGAAAGAAAGACGTGGTGAACGAGCCAAAATAGAGACAAATGCTTCTTGAACTAAAGTAAATTTCATCATAAGATGGAAATCATCAACAAAAGGGGGGAGATCAACTTCAGCAAGTGGGTGGAAAAGGCAAAGGACTCCCATGTTCTCATCAGAAGGGGTTGTAGGTGTGCACGTATTGTTCGAGTGTGTTCCCCTACATGAGCAAGGGCTCATGTGCGGCATAGTTGTGTTAATGAAGGTGGGGTGGGATCTAGAGTCAACTCCAAACATCTATGAAAAGCTAGAATGAGTGCTCCAATCGTGTGCTCCTCCTTTAATGTCTCCTAGTCACCACTCATGTATCGACGTAAGTGAACGCAAGTCTCTTGGTGGCCTTTCTCACCACCCCATGGAAGAAAGGACAAACACCAAGAAAGGAATAACCAAAAAAACATGTCATGCTACAACATCGGAAGGATTGGATGCTAAATGAAATAAAGGGATATGCAAAGCCTCTTAAATGTTAACTCGAAACGAATATGAGATATGATGGTAAGAACGAGGATGCAAAAAACCCATATGGAAAGCATCAATGATGTCTATGGATGCAATTTATGTCCATGTTGAAGAAAGAGGAAAACATGGCAAAATTGGGGGCAACATTCCCCTTGAGATAGATGACTATTTATGAGCAATGCAAAAAAGTTGGTGCCATGCTAAACCCCCCCTACACAAAATAGACAATCGCAAAAGGGACAATGAACATGGGGTCGCAAAGGAAAGGATCGCACAATGGATATGAAAGAAGCTCTTAGTGGGTGTGGCGAATGGAATGGAAAGGGGGCCAATGGACCCAGAGAGGGTGAGAGGACTAGTCAAAGTAAACTAAGAAGATGGGAATGATGGGTGGATGGATGGAAGTTGGAGCACATCTGAGCATAGGGATAAAGCTAACTACTGGCTCTCCATCGGATGCCTATTGGGATGATTGAAATGCTCGATAGCACTCCGTGAACGAATCACCCACAAGGTGTGCCATGCCTATCCCCAACGTAGCATATGTGGTCTGAAACTAGGACTCTAAACCTCAATTTCTAAAACCCCCAACTCGAAAACCCCTTTTAATCCCCTTCAAAACCTAAAACTACTGTTCGGAAAGAAGGGTACTACTACAAACCAAAAAAAAGAAAAAGACATTAGAGTTATCCATAATCTACCTCAAACTTGGATTACTTGTACTACTGGGCTTCTGTTACTGAAAATGGGGGAAGAATGAAAACTGGCCTAAGGTGCCAAAGGACCTGAAGAGTAGGTGTAAGGCAGTGTTGTGTAGGGTTTTTTTTAATATTTCAGAATCAAAGAAGCATCAGTTTTGATTGTTTGAAAAAATCAGAATCAAAAAACTATTGGCCCTGGTTACTTCAAAAAACGTAAAGAACTTGCAGATTTCCTGACAGAGCCTATAAAGAAGTAGCGGTTTTCTGGCCGAGTATTTGATTTTTTCAATTTTTTTAGACCTGTGATTATATATTAGATCTATGTCTTTGATTTTTTTGAAAACGATGCTTATAACCCTGATAATCATGAGGTTTATTCCTGTTTCTAATAACTGCCTAACATTGCTATAAGGTGCCTCCAGTCTTAAGAAAAGGAGCTGACAGAGTTATCTGTAAAAGTACTCCGAACTGTAGCTATTGCGCCCTAGTTTCGCCAAAATTAGGCTTAAAATGAGAATTATGATGAAATCAGTACACAGGACAAAAATAAAAGGTCCAAAATTGGTTTTCTTACTAAATTGGTCCTCGCAAGAGTTACCCCAGTTTTCGATTCATTTCTTCCACACGTTTATTACTGCTCATATTCTTCGTATGAAGCCCTGCCAAAATAAGATCCTGCAAATCTTCTGAATTGATACCCAGTTTCATGAAACAGTATGCAATTGCACTCACTTTAGGACCATTCAAATTGGGGATGAAACAGGGATTAGAGGGTCAAACTAGAGTCCAAAGACAGGGTGACTTTAGGGATAACTATATTACTCTTAGGTTTAAAGCGCCATCCTTTCCTGTAGACAGTTTAAAGGACTTCTTTATGTAGACAAGGCCATAAGGTTACTAGATGGCAGCCAAGGAAAAGGTGTATTTCTCTTTGGTATCTTATTTCAGAAGTTTTTTTACAGCATGGAATGGGCAATTTAAGGGAATCCTTGCAAATTGAAGTGGTAAGTAACACCCAGGGATGGGCGTGTTGCCAGAATAAGGTGTCTGCCTCAGGTGGCAGCCAAGGGCAGCACCAAATTCTGGCAATGTGCCTATACAAGGGTTGTAATGCATGTAATGACCTGTCAGATGAAAAAGAAACAATGACGGGCTCTTCTGAAATGTAAGAGTCCACCCAAAAACATAAGATGACCTGTTGGCCAGCAAAAAAATTTTGTGCAAAATTTCACTCAAACATCAAATTTTGGGGCTGTTATCCTTACAAAGGCTTTTCTTTTAAATTCTGAAAACATTTGGCAAAACAGCAGGGTTTCTGAATTGGGTTCACCAAATTTAGAGCAGCTGCTCCTGCGGGTCACAAAACAGTAGCAAGATTACCAAAAAACAAAACTTTGACTGTCCTACCTCTCATATAGCCTAATCTGGCGAGGCCCTTCCAGGGACGGTTGCCAGTTTGGCTACACAACAAAAGTGAGGCCAAAAAAAATAGAAAAAAAAAACCCCCTCCACTAACATAGGAGGGAATCTTATGGATCTAAGGACCTCTACAACTAGACTACAAAATCTCTGAGAGGTCATTATGGGTATGTATGCCTCAATGTTATTTCAGCGACAAGTGGTAAATGCATCACTCATTTCAAGGCAGCCCAACATGAGTTTTCACACGCAGGCAGTGTGGGCCCGTAGCAAACCAACACAAAAACATGTCATGTTTTTTTGAGGACTCGACATCAATTTCAGTTGCTCAAAAATGTGCGTTTTGAAACTTGAAACTCAAAACCTACCACCCATTGAAACATGTCAAGTTTCAACAAGCAGCCCAACACACGTTTTGATGCCTAGGTAGCTCAAGCCCCAAAAACATGTAAACTTTCGAGAGCTATGTTTCGACCCTATGCACCCATCTTCCATGTTCCCTCATGCGATCCCCATCCATGCCCATTGACTCATCCATGACACTTTAGACCTTTTTCAACTTTCCTACAATTCGTTTAACTTTTGTTAAACTATTCTATTAAGATAATTAGTGAACGTAATGGAATAGGTTTCTAAGTTTAGGTAGGAATTGATTACAAGTGGGATCCGTCACATGTCAATCATCACAACAAATGAATAGGTGCACTCAAGTTTTGGTTCAATAAGGGTTTACTTTCTTTGTATCATTTTCTGGTTTTCTCAAAATCGCAAGCTTTCTTTCTTCTTCCAACTCAAACATGAAGTGATCCAAATATAATGCTCCCTTCTTATGATCTTCCATTATTCTTAACACAAAAATGAAATTAGTTGTGATAGAAGAAAAAAATCATGAAGAACAAAGCAACAAACATGACAGTAAAAAATGTGAAAATAGACAAAACAATTTTCGTGGAGACCTATACTCATGAAGAGTAGTTGCAATTATTTAAGAAGTGCCAGATCCATCATTAAGAGGACAGGAAGGAGCTTATTTGTGCTTATTACAGTGCAAAAAGAATTTGAAAACGAAGATCAATGAGCACTGAAAAAAGGGGTGTGACAAAGATGTGGATTCCAAAGGGATTCCTTTCAAACTGAAGTTGTACCACCATTAAAAAATGAAATGGAAGGTGTGCATCTTGTGAAGGGTGGAAACATTCCAGAATAAAGGGTGAAAATGAATGCATTGTCAATGCTAGGAGCAATCACCCTTCAACTACATTAACTTTACAAGGAATATAGACATCTAAACACAAGCATGAGAAAGAAAAAACCCCATCCTTGGAGATTTGCGATGAAATTGAAAAGGAATTCATTGTTGTCCATAAAAAACACCTCATGAAACTTGGAGGCCAACTAATGAAACAAGTTTCAAAGCTAGAAAGGGTATTTGAGCACCTCGTTTTGCCAAAACTTATCACTCAAGAATAATTGCAACACAATGGTATTGGATCACACCTTCTTTATTTGAATATGCAACATTTTAATGTTTCCTTAAGTTTTGACAAAATTCAATTAAGAATTAGAAAACACTTGCAAAGTATTAATTTAATTTCTAGTGTTCAATTGAAAAGTAACTCATATTAATTCATGTAAAACATGTTTCAATATATTAAGTTATCTTTCAACATTTGGAATTCAAAAAGTTTCAGACTTTTCCAACATAAATATCATGTTTTAATCATCGTTCCAAATTGGATTCCATGTTTCAACATTTTATTATTTCCAAATAAACTAGTTATGATATTAGTACATCAAATTATGTTTTGATGCCAAATTATAAATTTTTTCAACAAGTATCATGTTTTGATTCATCTCTATGAAAATTTCATTGCTCATTCATGGATGGGATCATGTTTTGACTTTCATAATGGCCAAACTTAAAATAAAAGCTAGTAATTTTTGCTAGCCATGTTTTGGTGCTACTAATCACCATGTTTTAATAGGTTTTAATTGGTGTGTTTTTGTGGTATAATATGTTTCATCTCAGAATGCATTTGCTTGCCAAGGTCTTTACATTCAAATCACAATTTCAAGAATGAGAAATCAAAACATATGGAGGTTTTGGATAGAGCCTTATTGTTAGGAAATTTGAGTACCAACATAGAAAAGTTGCATACCCCAACATCAACTCCAAAAAAAACCAAAAGGAAAATAGTGGGGATAGGAAGAAGAAATTAGAACTTGACAAGGTGCTCTATGAGAACAAGGCCTAGTGAAAGGCTGATATTGTGTTTCAAGAACTCTTGAAATGCAAACCGGTGTTTCTTGGGAAAATTGTAAAAACACTAGACATTTGGCATCTACTATAAAACAATCTTTTTGATTGGGACTAGAAAGTGCAAAATTTTAAAAAAAATTGCAAAGAGTTTGGGTACCTTTGTTCCTAATCCAAATTTCAACATTGTTTTTTATTGTGCATTCGAAAAGTTCATGCGAGGAAACAAAGTGGTACTCAATTATTTTCACCATATTGTTCCATTATAATACATTCACATTTACATTTGATTTTTAACATATGCATTTCGTAATCACTTCAATCACTTAATTTAGCCTTCATTCCATATCTATGTTTCAGATACCCATGCGTGTTTCAAATTTTCCATCATTGGGGTTTTAGCCTCATTTAAACTCAAAGATTCATTTTTAGTATATTCATTCACATTTTGTTTTGCATCCATGGTCTTCTCAGGTTTCATTTGTTTTTTTTCATTGTTAAATTTTTTGTAGGTGCTATGGTAGATGTTTCAATTCCTCAAAACATCGCAACTCCATTTCATAATTTTCTTAAACTTAGTAACAACATGTTTCTATCACCCCACAAACAATTTTTTTTTGACGGAATACCCCGAAACATGCTAATAACATGTTTCAACCAAGTTAAACATGTTATTTAAATAACTTATTAATGATAGCATGTTATTTATGGGTGAAAATCTTTTAAGGTGTACCACACAGGACGAAAGAGACCTAGTCCTTAATGTTGTCCTTTTTTACCTTATATTTTTGTGACATAAGTAGCCATAAGTAAGTTTTGATGTATTGAAAGTAAATCAAATATTAATTTTTCTCTAATCTCAAATTAACAAAGATTTAAAAAATATCTATGTGATTTCAAATTGTGCATATTATAACCGATTGTCAATGGAGGTTTGGATGGTTTTACAATTCTACTTATAGAAGTTTTTGATCTATTGTTTTATGTGTATGTCAAAAATTATTTCAAATGCAAATTAGATTTTGGCCAAACTATTTTTTGTGTTTACTTTATCATTTTTTGCCCAAAAAGAAAATTAAAAACAAAGACGAAGGGAAGAATGATATGTTTCTTCTACTTCTTTTGTTATCGTTGTTTCTTCTTATTTTTCACAAACCAACCAAAAATAAATAAATAAAGGGGAAAGAGGAGAAAAAAAAGTTGTTTCCTCTTCTAATATTTATTATTCTTCTTCCACTTCTCCTTCTATGGCTTCTTTTTTTCCTTCACAAACCCAAAGAAAAATTCAGAAAACAAACCAAAGAGGAAAAGGGCTACCTTTAGTTTTCTTCTTCTTTAGTTGCTTCTTCTTCTTCACAAACCAACAAAACAGAATCATAAAACAAAGTAAAAGGAAAAGTGGGAAGAAGAAGAAACGTTGCTTCTTCTGCTATGATAATGTTGTCCTTGGTTGTTGGGTATTGGGTCACACTGGCCCATGACCTTCACTAGTGCACAAACAATGTTTGATAAAACTATGAGATGCATTCGGTCTATCATAGACACAACACCATATAAGTCCAAGGTTGTGGTCTATGCTTTTTCTCCAGGGTCAGGTGCTCTCGGTTTTCCCTTCGCAACCCAAGATGCTTATGCTGCAGCCTCTCCATCTCTATTTCATTGCATCTTACTCTTGGTATACCAGTGGAAAATAATCTAAAATTAGAGGCAGAGATGAAGACCATTTGGAGCTTACTAGATGTTCCTTCCAGCATGGATATAAAACACATCTCCTTGGAATTTGTTCAGTCCAGGACGTGGTTATACAGAGTTGAGCTAAGCGAACCCTTTGGTAGTTAATGGAGATAGAAAATCTGGCATGTGCAATTACATTTTCTAGCTTCAAAGTAGAACAAGGAATTAAAAAGGTGAAAAAGTCCCATCTACCATTTTGGTTGGTTAGAAAATCAGGGTTGTATAACATGGAATAATCTTTCCATGCAGCCAAATGCAGAGACCAGTTCCACTAATACTTTCAGCTTTGGTCATTTAGATAATTTCTTAAAATTAAACAGGTGCACTTTTGCAAACATATATTTCTTGGCAAAGTGGTCACAAAACTTTAAAAATTATGAGGATATCACACAATTTTTAGGGCTGCTACAGACCTAATGTTTGCCATACAACAGCAAGGGAAGGAACTAGCTGAAGCTATTGCATATGGATCAAGAAATTAGGCAAGCCCATTAGGATAGGAATGTCCAGTACTGAAGTGATTTTTCCTATCATGGAGCAAGTCATGCAAGCCAGACCCAGTGGAAGCTACACCAAGAAGAATTGTTATTTCTGTGGCTTATACACAGTAAATTTGTGACTGAATATCAGTGATTAGATGGATTAAGGACCATCTGCTTCTGATTTACAGCTTGGAAGTCTCAATTGTTGTGCAAGAAAATTCTTATCTTCTTTACAACAGTTCTAAATCTTCTCTTCTTTCAGATTTCTCAAATATTTTCATGTTCTATAATCAAATCAGCAAATTCTCAATGAGTTGACTGAAGATCAATTTCTCAATAAGGAATCCTTGGTCCAGGTCTTTCCTATCAGCGGACATCTGCCCTGAAAACAGTGAAAGACAGTAAGGTTTCACTAATCTCCATACGAGATGGAAGTTGGAACAAGATCCCAATGTCAATTCACAAGATGATTATGATGAAAGTGATCTGCTCTCAGCTGGTACACATTGTCTACAAAAAATCTACAGCAACATTCACTGGTAGAGAATAGGATAGAACTGTCCTACACTGGCCAGATTGGTAGGAAAGAGAAAGAAAGAAACAGGAAAACCTCATGTGGCTGCTTAGCAATTATGCACAGCAAAGCTTAGTCTGAATCAAAGACCTTTAGAAGGACTGGAGCAGTCAAATAGAGAACACAAATGGGAGGACACAACAGCTCTAGTTAATCCATGTTTCCACTCCCAATAACAGCTTGCTTTCCAATACACCAGCTTTACACAACTCCTGAAGGCAGCCGCACCATCAGCTGACCATCCACCACGCTGCTCAACAAGTACCCAGATAAACAAACACATAGGCACATGCAAACAAGGCAACAATTAGGATTGTCCTTGCCACATGGAACTCTCTGTCATCTTTCATGGAACTCACATGTCCATCAGCTCACAGATGAAGGTAACTGATAGCCCTTGTAGGTCCAATGACTTACTCTTCAAGCCTAGTAGCTGGTGGCTGAACACTTACTTTTCAATACAAATTTCACTTTTTCATATATCTATGAAACTGCAGAGAAATCTCTGCAACAACAATTTAAAATTAACAGGACAATTAGTGCAGTCATAACCTTGTGAGAAGCACCCACAAAGTGTCAGATTATCACCTTCATCATGAATAGCAGTGATAAGCTGCCATGACATCCCACTGAATTCATCAGCTCCCATTGGTGGGTGTAGGTAGGATATAATAATCAGCCCAAAATCTGGGCAAGACCATTATACGAACATCTCTTATTCAACTGAAAGCAGATTTTGATGACCAAAGGCTTGGGAATGAAGGTGGAGATGTAGTGACTGCACTCAACCCATCTCCAGTCTTGGAGGAATGTCTTAGGCTTGACACATGACATCAGATCACACAAAGACGAACAGGATGAATCTGAGAATTAGTTTGAGACAAGAATATCATACCTCTTGACATAGTAAAAGCAGAAATCAGCCAAGATGAAGGTCTGAACAACTTCAGAGAGGAGCACCATTGCTGGCCACAGTCCATAGAAAAGTGCACTTATCAAGAAGCTGTTCCTGTCCAACATCTGCAGCAAAAGTTTTTACTCATCAGACTTTGCTTGTAATAGCTTCGTGTGTGGTAAGTCTGAACAAATCTTGACAGAGCAGGAGTTTCGCAAGTGGAGAAAGACAAAGCCAACCTCTGATTTCCTTCTGCTCACTTGAAGAGGGGACGTACATTAATACAACTTTCTATGAAAACATTTACAGGTACATTTTCATTCTCATGATGTACAAACAAATCCATGCGATCCTCACCCAAATGTTCTTAAGATGGAGTCACTGTATCACTAATGATGAAAAGCAAGAGCAACCAAATCCTCGACAAAAAGGAGTCATCTGCAAACCTGGAGAACCCAGTGAGCACAGCTAAGAAAGCGTGCAACTCCAAGAGCAAATACATAATGTGCTGTAAATGGCTCGACAACCTATTAAGATGAAGAAACCCAACAATTAATCAGTGGCCTGTAGGATTGGACAGAGATGTTATAACTTGTTCATATGATAAGGCTCTCCTGCACAGAAATATCTACATCAGGCATGAAACAAAAGAAGTATGAGTAACAAAGGATTTCCAGGCAAAAAATTTAAACATGTGCCCTCACAGAGACACACATGGAGAGACATGCACCTTAGTGTTCTGCATAACTCGAAGCTGAGGCAACACAGACACTGCCTCCAAATAGACACAGAAAGCCCAAAGTATCCGGTTGACAAGGTGATGTGATGTGGTGGGATGAATCAATAGAGCCAGAACTGCACACGGTGCCAGCTGCAACCAACCAGACAATCATGCCACATTACTGACACAGACAAGGCTATCACTGTTTTCAATATTGTGAAGTCATCATCCAGATGGAGTCTCAAAGTTAGAGACCTAACTCAGGTGAAAAAGGATGCCTGCCATATGACACCCAGTCCCCTGACAGCCAGGCTGCTAAAACTAATCAAGTGCAACAGAAGAAATGTCTGAATTTGGTTAAATTTGATGCATCTTGGCATACCCAGCAAAGTGCCTTTTATGATACAAAAGACCCTCCTCTAATGAAAATTTCTCAGCAGCTTCTTTGCATTTAACTGTCTCAAGTCAACCTTGACAATGGCCAAAAGTAATCTTTCACCTGAATGCAGGCTAAGTCCAAAAATATCAGCTCTTGCTACAATCCAAACAAAAGAACCAAAGCCAGGAGCAAAACAAATATCAGGTTTGAACTTTGAACCTAGTGAATAAATCCACCCAGTAACACAATTAAGCATACCACATAGTGTAGTGGAAGATTGTCAAGGTCTTCCATGAGAGTAGACTTGAGTTTGAAGCGCATGGTGTAGATGACCCATGCAGTGGTAATAAAAGTTGCTGAGTCCAGAAGAGTATGGATGTCATATTCCATCACAAAACTACAGTATAGACGGACTGCAAGAAATATGGCAGTAAGCTCCTGGGACTTGAGTGACAAGCCTGCCACACAAACACAGGTATCCAAACACTTTACATCATGCCACATGGCAGGTAGGTAGCATGCAAAGACAAGTCAAAAAGCCCCCATCAATTGGGAACTTGCAATGGCTGAAGACCCCAACAACACTGACCATACTACAATTCTTGAGAATTGCAAATTCCCATAAGCAACTAATTTTGCAATTGGCCTCACATCAGAAAATGTAGCCTTCAGTTCTGCAAGTACTGGTGAATGCACATCCAGCACTAATGTTCATTTGCAAGGAAACATTAAAATTCCCTAACATTTTCAGTACACCACATGTCTGGCCATCCAGCAGTAATAAGGCCCCATCTGTGTCATCAACATTTGAAGCTTCATGAGTCAAAAAAGAAAAAACAAAGATTTCAGATGCATAAATAAAGTCATCAAAATCTGCAGCATTTGCTGCATGTTCTTTCCCTGCAGTACATGGCTTAATGTAACCCTGAGGTTTTAGGGTCCCTGGCAAAACTGGAGTGTTGTACTGTAGGTCTCTAAGGTCTGGTGGCCTGTGGTACTTCTGTTGAGGATGCTTTCACCTAACAAGGGTCTTATGTCTTCTACCTCTGAATACAAAAGAGGAACTGAAAAGCTGCAGGATTGGACACAAGTGCACAAACGAAGTTTGATGCTTCCTGTTCTGAGAACATACTTCGAGCATGAATTTGTTATTCCTTGCTTAACTTCGAAGTCATGTAGAATGCTTGGGAAACATTAGCAGCTGTAATAATTGTGCATTGCAATGAGAGCGAGAGAGAGAGAGAGAGAGAGAGCACTAACCGGCACAGGTTTTCTCCTTGGTGAGTTTATAGATAAGCACACAGATGCCGATAGCATGGATGGCCTCAGCAGCCACAAAGAGGTTGTCATGGTCGCGGACGACAAGTCTCAAGAACACCAAAATGGCGATCCCCGCGATCACTGCCAAAAATGCTTTCACCTTGGGAGGCTGTTTCTTCACCCACCAAACGGCGCTCTGTACAGGGTTACGAATTCTTCCCTGTCCCATCCTCTTGGCCCCCACCAGGAAAAAAAAAGAAAAAAAAAGCCTTGTTCCGCAGACGACGACTGCGAAGAAAATGCCACACGACCAGACCAGACTACACACAAAAAATTTCCAAACCCCTACAAGAAGACTTTCATGAAAACTAGATGCTTATCTCGGCGTCTATCAAGACCTGTCAAATCGATCCGAAACCTTATTCCAGTCAATGTGAACAGCAAAGCAAATAAGGGGAAAGAGAGGCACCAAAAAATCAGTACAAAATTAAAGGAAATACTCGATTCCAGAACAGTCTCTCGCCCGATCTATCAGACGCGATACGAGACCTTGCACTCAAAGTAAAGACCTTCAAGCATGTACACTCCACAACAAGAGAATTCCAAAGTAAATCGACAAAAGAAGTCGAGTCAACTTCAAGGCAGCAACAAAGCAAGTCTAGAACCAAAAGCAAAAAGGCAAAAAATACAAAAAACACAAGGAAAAGCAGGTGGAAAAAACCGGGACCACGGGGGTAAGGGGGGGGGAAACAACCCGCAAAATCGCAAATCAAACTCGGACAAGCTTCAGGAAATGATTAGGGTTAATGCTCGAAAACATAAAAAGCAAGACTTTTTCTCTTTGTTTTTTTTTTTTCCCAAATTAGGCCAGATTGGCGATCATAAGATCTCAAGCTTAACCCAAAAACAAACGGCACAAATTCCGCAGAAATATATTTTTAAGAAAACAAAAACCTTGCAAGGATTCCTCGCAAAAACCTTCCCAGACATAATCCTTTCGTTCTTTACGCAAAACACTTGCGGCCGGCCTCCGCGCGCGCGCACTCGCGGCGGAGAAGATGATCAATTAGCCGTTCGATGTCCGAGATCCAACGATCCTCTCGAGGACTAAGATTAAAATAATTTTATTTCCACGTGGCTGAATATTAGAGGTCATGGGACGTGGATATAGTTACCAGCCTAGTAAGTTAGGGTCATTTTCTAGGCCTATTTTGCTGCCTTCTTGTTGTTGTTGTAGATAATAGTAACAAATTAAATTCCATTAATGGTGTTTGACTTGAGTACCTACCAACTTTATACTATCAACACCACTTTATCTACTTTCAACTTTGGCATTAAAGCCAGATAACATGAAGAGTGCATGCACGTTCCATAGAGTCCATCCCTATGTCAATTTGTCAATGACCCATTGACCCACCCGAGTTATCGCCACTTGGTTTGCATGGTTTGTGGATTAGGGTTGTTAATAATGTTGCATGAAGCATTTGGTGAGTCAAATTGGTTGTGGATTTGGGTCTTTCATATGGTGAGTTCTTAGTCTAGTAGGTTGTGTGCATTTAGGGTCTTTCATATGGTGAGTTCTTATTAGTCTAGCAGTATGTTGTGTGCATTATGGTTTTTCATGTGCCAATTTGTTAAGGCCCTTGGTGGAGTAGGTTGTAGATTAGGGTTGCGGATATGCCATGGCTTTTGGTGGTATAAGTTTTGGATGTGCCTATTTCTTGGTCAATTAGGTTGTAAATGTGCCCAAGTCCTTGTTGGTTGATTAAGTTTGGTGGATTAGGGTATGGATTAGTGTTGGGCGGTTCTAGAATTTTATGAAGAACTTCTAATTCTAGTTCTTTAAAAAGAAGTTTAAAATATTTTTGGTTTTTTAAAAAATGGAGCCTTGGGTCTGATTTTGATTCTATTCTTGAAAAAAAAAACAGTTTTGAGTTCGGTTTTGGAAATCAGAGTCAGTTTTGAGTAACATGGTTTGAAACCAATAGTTGATTGTTGGTTAACTTCTGATTAGCCCCTAGCCCAACCTTTTTTTTCCCAAAACAATTTGTTTTCAAAAAAATTGGTTTCATTCCTAATTTTTTTTTGGTTTTAAAACTATGCTTGGGCTTGATTTTGATCCCAAAAATAAATCTAGTTTTAAATTTGGTTCTAATTCTAGAACCATATTCAAAATCAAACCTGATTTGGGTTTATACTAATCAGAATTGGAACTGACAGTTCCGCTTGGCCAAATTAGGTGACCCTCAACACTAATATGGACTTGAATATGGATGCTCAATTTAGTGAAAAAAAAGTTGTTGTCAAAATGAACATTAAAATTTAGACTTCATTAGACAGTGAGACATGAAAAGGTTTGTTATGTCATTTTGAATGTTAGAGGGTAAAACCCAACAAAATATTTTAAGTTAGGATGTCAATTACTTGAGTTACTTCAAGTGTCAAAAAAATGTTTAGTTTGGGGGCATTGAAGTCCTCTTTCAGGTTTTATGTTGTATGGTCATCTTTGGGTTTTTAAAGGACACTTTTTCACAATTATAAAACACGAGATATTTTATAAAAATAATTCCTTTTTATGTCTAATAATCGTGATAATAAAACATTTTCTCATATTCAAGTTATGTTGCTTCATTGGGTAGTGTTCTTAAGTTTGCATGTGGAGCTTGCAAAAATTGTAGCGTTTTATGTTTTTTTTTTTTTTGTTCACTCTAAATAAGTTGATAGTCTAAGTTTTTTAAGTAAGTCATATGTTTCTTAAGATTTTCAAGCCATGTGGAAGATTATTATCAATTAATAAAACTGTCTAGAATTCTTGTATAAAATTTAAGATCTGCAATGTGCTTCAATTGTGTGAATTAAGCAAACTTTTTCAAGAAAACATTATGAAACTTCATGTTGTACCCATGGAATAAAGTTGTGATAAAAGAATGTATATATATATATATATACATATACCCTACACTTTTTTTAGTTGGCAATAAGGACATATATAGACTTTCCATTAGGCATTCACTAATGTAGTAACAACCTTTCATATGTAATTCAAAATCCAATTATGATCACAATCATCTCACAATTATGTAAGTTAAGGGTTGACCAAAATACATATCTATGAAAATTGTGAATCAAATTGTTAGTCATTAAACATTGACATTTGTCAATTTTTTTAATGGGAACATCATTATCTTAAGAGTCTTTTTTGAAAGTTCCTTATAACAAGCCCCCAACTACAAACCTATAGTGGAAAAGCTTCAAGAGAATTTTTGGTACTATAGTTGCAATGACTAAGCTTACTCTTTTGAGTTTTTTTTCGAGTGTTTATAGGAGAGAATCGAAAGTATAGTTCAAGGTTGTTGCAACACACGGACCTTCAAGAGCCACAAGTTTGAAAAGTTTTTGGTTTTTTGAATTTTTCAAAAATCATTTATAGACACAAACAGAAAGTAGTTTTGCTTTGACAACTAAGGTGCATTAAGTCATTAGAATGGATGATGTTTTCTTGAATGCTTTACAATTTATTTAAGGTTAAAAAGCTTTTCAAGAAAAAGGGGGTGTTTGGCAAAACATCACAAGAAATAACAAATGTGTAAAACAAATAATCTAAGAACCATAAGGGTAAAAAGTATGGATATTAGTTAAAGTACAATCTTTTGGCCACAGTGAACCAACACCCACCAGTGCACCATGAAGGATGTATGGTAAATGGTCAGGAGACAGTTTTCTGTTGGGTTCTAGTTCCTTAGGTAACCACGGTGGTTAACTCAGTTGCTTTTTTTTATTACCTACCTACTAACAACCCACTAGGAGGTTGTTAGTAGGTAGGTGGTAAAAACAGCCCTTACCTAAGTATAAACCATCTACTTATTTAGTAGTTATCTATTTTCCTACCTGTTTACCCATATATGAAACTTGTTTCTTACATAATTGGTTACCAAGGTGAAACCATATACTAATAACTATAGTTTTTTATTTCATTTTTTTAACCAATTTTTCAAATGCATTTGAATTGTATACAACAAAACTCAATTAACTCAAAAAAACTACCATTATGATTTTCATAAAAAATCATTGCATTGTGCTTTTACCCTTATACAATCTTGGAATTATTTGAAACCTAATGTTTAACACCAAATGAAAACTTTTCAATGATGTGTAGTGTGACAATCCACATAAAACTTGAAAATGGACTTATCTTGAACAAAAAATTTAATGAATGATGTTATCTTTTTTTCAAAATTCATAGATGTGATTAGCAATTCAAAAAGGGCTTTTAAACAATTTCAACATGGCATGTAAGTTTTTAATGTACTTTTTAAATTTGTTTTAAAGAAAATGGCAAAGTCCCTAAAGACATGAATGTTGGGAAATATTTATGAAAATTTTCACAAACATTATATCTTTAAATGTATTAAAGGGAAATCAATAATAACTTTTTGGAAAAATGGATTATTTTTTTTGCAAATTCACAACTTACATTGTTGACCAATAAATAAATTATGAAAAATATTTTTAAGGACTCAAAAGTTTGTCAAAAGTGGATCACTCTAGCTTGTGAATACCCATCTATCACTTTGAAGTTTTCTAAGAGTATGATATAACAACTATTCATTGTAAACTATACCTAACATTCATTCTACATTTCAATTTTTCATGTGTTCTCATTTATCGGGAATTCTACTTGAAATTTTCAACTTGTTTCATAATCCCACCAATGTTTACAACTATCAGTTTGCAATACATGATTGTCAAAATTAACACACCCATTTTCTTGAAATGTTTTAGCAAATTTTGCTTCATGCAAAAATGTGTGGATTTTCAAAGATTGTTAAAAGATACCCAATTGCCCAAGATGAACTCCAATAACATTCAAAATCATTTAAATTTTTTTTGAACCATATATGCAAAGTCTATAAGAAAATGTTCAAATGCAAAACAAAACAAGACATTTGTAATGATTCTAATATGTTGCCATAACCTACATATGAACTTCTACAAGCACCAAGTGTTCCATAGTTATTTTTTGAATGATTTCAACCTTTTCTACTTCAACACATTGAGAGATTTGTTTACATTGACCTTTATTATGGTGCCCATGATGAAACAAAACATCATCTACTATATCAACATGTTGCAACAATATGTTGTGCAATATGTAACATACACAAATTAATTTCAATATGAGCTTGACATCAAGGTTCCAAATTAGATGGACTAATATACACCATAAAATTTTCAATCTTTCAAATGCACGTTCAACCACAATTATGATGGTTGTGATGTGTGAAATTGACATTTTCATGGATAACATGAAGATTTCAACTTGGAAATGACACAAATAACCATTATAACTCTATGTACTTAACATTTGCTATAATATGTTTAGGGATCCAAATCCCTTGAATTTGTCTAAATAGGGGGCATTCAAGCAATGGTCTATTTCCATTATGTGGTAGACTTTAGAATTTGATAACATCCATTGAAATACATCACTCCTAGAAAGCCTACAAATATATGTTTAATAATTGCACATTGGAATCTACAATTTCTTGAACCGCATAATTGTAATTATGGTCTTTATAAAAAAAGTTTGTAAATATTTCATCATTTGATAGCTCTAAATGAGAGTTTAGCTCCACAAACTTGTGGTAATATTTTTTGTAAGCATTCAAAACCCCATTTCACTCTTTCAAAATCTTCTAACTTAGCCATTGCAAATGATGTGCTAACAAGCAAGCATACTTTTAACAAATCTTCTAAAAATCTTTGGAAAAATGAACTCAATTCAAACAATTTTGAAATATTGAATGAACAATTTCCAATGCTCAATTTGTTTGCAAAATGGCTACCTATTTTTTCCCTCTAGCTTCTACCCAAAAATGCTTACAAAACATTAAAGAAGATTTTATTTGAGCTTTGACATCAAAAAATCACACAAGTAATCAAAGGTGCAAATGGAAACTCAAACATTCTTTGAAATTCCACATGATCCTCTTGCATCATTAGATTGCTATATTTCTTTGACATTTTTTATAGTTAGAAACATTGTTTAGAATGTGCGAGAAGAGGGATGTGATATCCTTATGTAAAGTTATAAAACAAAACAATGTTGTAACATCATAAAGAAGATCTAAAAGGATTGTAGCACAACATTCCATAATTCTTGTATGCAACGAGCAAAGAACAACATGATTAACACAATCTTTCCAGTGTTGAAAGGTTTTTATGCTTTGACATATGATTTTTCATCCAAAATGTTCCAATATTCCCAACATTAATAATGTAGACATTTCTAAAACAATTGCACTTTCCCATGGAAGAAGACTATTCCTACAACAAGGATTTTAGTCACTTTCCATTACCTTGTTGTCAAGTGAAAAACTTTGATGACCACAAGATAATGGAAGGAGATGCTAGGTTTGATGGCTTTCCCCACAAGCCTAAATCCTAATTCCTTTGTTGCTGTTGGAAAATGTTGGACAACAAAATTGTAATCGGTGAATTAGCACTTTTAATGCCAAAAAATGATTTCATTCCAAAAGGAGAAATTGCAATCTAGTTGATTGAAAATACAACACTCTTCACAAGGCCCCAAGATGTTGCCCATACAACTATGAGCCATAACCACATAGTTAGACGACAACAAGAAGGATGGTGCCTCCCATGATTGAAACCAATGACCACTCAATAACCTTTTTGATGCAAATTTTTGCATTGTGGCAACAATTGTTTTTCAAATTTTTGGAAATACTTTTAGTGTAAATTCCCAAAAAAATGCAAAACAATTTAAAAAATTCACCAAACTTTCGAAACCACAAAATTGAAAAAGAAAACCCAATGACCAGTTCACAATGCCAACAAGGGGTGTGTCACACTGTGGCCTTGCCATTTACATTAAAAAGTATCTTAAGGCAAAAGAAGGATTATGAAAACTCAAATATTTCACCATGTGAAAATATAATCTTCAAAAAATCCTCTAAAAGAAACCAAAATCCTTCACAATATCTTAACTCTATAACTAATCTTAAGTTTCAACACAAGCCAAAATATCATCTTTCAAAAATCCTCATATCAAAATAGACCTATTACTTAGGGGCCAAAACCTCTTAAGCTACTATACTCTACAATGAATCTAAACACAAAATCCTTGCCTTGGTAGGCAAGACCAATAAAGTTCATTACTCTCAGCCAATAATATGATCCTACTTATTTGCTAGACAATCACATATCAGAGGCAGGAGCTGCAAGGTAAAGAGGTTTTGATCTACAACTTGTAAGCAATCATCTCTTCTCACTCCATGATCTTGATAAGGTGGCCCCAGGTGAGTAAAATTGGTGGACTTTTAGAAGCACTTGATTTTAGACCAGCATGGGCCAAAAGCCAGTCCCAAAAGCCAGTGCATATATAGACACTGTGGACAAACAGAAGACCTTATTTATTAGCATGAGACCTGAATGGTGGTGACATATAAATGTTGTTAAGAAGCTCAGAGGACAAGTAGTTGGATGGTGAAGATCACTGTTAGGCGGGTACCATCTTTGGCAGGTAACCTGTAAGACCCACCAGTTCTAGACAATAAGAACTGGATCCAATTTGGGTCAGATTTTCAGAACCAAAATCAGAAGTTTTTAATGAGCCAAACCTCCAATTACAATCCTGATGTTATTCATGTGTGGAACTGGAACCAAAATCAGGATTTTTTACTGTGAAATAAATGGACTACAATGAAGGGTTAGCCGGCAGTTAACCATTGATTGATTACATCACTCTGAGATATCTACTACCAACTGGTTCCAAAATGGGACTGATTTGCAGAACCAAAATTGAAATTGAAACTTATTGTTTTGAAGAATTGAACCTGGACCCAGTGTATTCTTTTCCAAATTCCTCAAGTAGGTGCACTGGCTAGGATCCTCAGCATTAATTAGCAGTAAATGGCGACTGTCCTGGTGGACTAGTAGATTTTTTTGGGGAATCCTGCCTAGTTCTGGAGACCTTCAGGAACACACTGTCTAAGTCTGACGACTTCTAAGTTTATTTTGGTCAAGATATGGCGAATTTGTTTTTAAATCTCAAAAATCCCTTTGTAGGATTCGCCAGCGCTTTGTTTTGTCGCCAGGTTGCGAAAAATTCGCCACAAAAATAAAACAAACATTGCCTGTAACCAGATTCTCAATTCTATTCATGTGTTAACCCAGAATCAAAACCCAGACACTAAAAAAATCCGTTATTGTCATCCCGCTTTTGGACCCTTCTTTCATCCCTCAACCTCTGTTTCAATCTTTATGCATTGTTATCTGTAAAGTAATGAAATTTTCTTAAGGCATCAAATGTTAAAACTCAAGATTAAATGCACGTGGTTTGAGAGTAATTATAGCAGTAATACATGCGAGAGCAGTGAAAATGCAGCAGGAGTAGTGCAGCGCTGAAGAAAAAGGAAAGATAGGGGACGAAACTAGTTCTTGCACCAAAATTATTGCAAAATTCAATTTTGCTCCTTGGTAATTTCGTTTGTAAAAAATTCAGCTCCTGTTACTGATTTCATGCCCTATCAGGATCAAACTCACCGAACTCATCCCCTAACCACGAGACTTTGTAGATAACTTTAATTCCAATTTATTTTACAGAACCAAAACTAAAGGTTCTTCATAGATTAAAAGAACTAGCAAGAGTACTGGTGAAGACCCTCTTATTTATGTTTGTGTCTTCTCTCTTGTTGTTGGGAACACGCATCCATGTGTGCAGGTGGTTAGCATTTTGTTCAGTGCGTCCCTTTTCTTAGAGTGAGTGGTTCAAAGTTCAAACATTCAAACAGACCCATTATCAAAGAAATTGGGAACTTGGAATTCCTCAAGTTTAGTGGGGAATATGTGTGATTCATGTTAATTAGTTGTGGGGAGACAACATATTCATTTTATTTATTTTTGGGTGATGGGCATTTTCAATTTGCCCATCACCAAAATAATATTAACATTTTGAATGTTCTCAAAATACAATACAATACCCTACTACCTTGGCAGCTTCAACACTAATTCTTCTATTTTCAGAAATGTTGAAATTTTTAATTTTTATTAAATTAAAGAAATTTGAGAATGAAAATATTGAATTTCAAGAATATTCTATTTGTCAAAATGAAAATTTCAAAATTAATCAATTAATTATTCAACAAACATGTGTCAAAGCTGCCAAGATATTGATGTAGTTGTACTCTTGTCATTCACCTTATTCTTTAAGGGTACCTATTTGTTACTGCTCTTAATTAGATGGGAGGTGACTCCCAAGGTGTTTTTTGTTTTTCTGAATGAGTCTTTTTCATTGGCCCATTAAATTTTTAAAAAAAAAACCTAAACTTTCCATGGTCAAAATATGGCATTTGGTTAACCTTTCGTTGTAGTTCATTGCTAATGCCAAATTGTCATTCATTGTCAATTTCAGTAGCTTCTATACGAAGATATAATGCCTTCCCTTCTGCTCACATATATATAAAAAGGGGAGAACTTAGGGCAAACCATATGAGATAAAAGTGTCGTGCTTGATAAACACACCCTTGGGGAACATGTAACTTGATTACACAATTACTTAGGTAATTATTTAATGGGGTAAGTTGGGTGTAGGATTCTATAATTTGGTCATGGTGCTTTGACTCATGTCATGTGCACCTTGTGATTAATTGTGGAATCACATGGGGAACCATGTGATGTTGTTTTCTTGTGATTAATTGTGAAATCAAATGGGGAACCATGTGATGTTGTTTTCTTGTGATTAATTGTGAAATCAAATGGGGAACCATGTGATGTTGTTTTCTTGTGATTAATTGTGAAATCACATGGGGAACCATGTGATGTTGTTTTCTTGTGATTAATTGTGGAATCACATGGGGAACCATGTGACGTTGTTTTTTTGTGATTAATTGTGGAATCACATGGGGAACCATGTGATTTTTGTTTCCTTGTGATTTTGTTTCTTTTTGATTATTTGGGGAACCATGTGGTGGATAGGTTTTAGGAAGTTTTTTTATTAATTTCCTTTTGGTTAGTATATAAGGAATTGTTTGTGACCTTGGGAGACACTTTCATTTGTACAAAGTTATGATATGAATACAAAGTTTGTGAGAATTGAAGTTTTGATTTTGGAAAAGCTTTTGGTTTTTGAATAGTTTTGGTGTTGTTTATGTGTAGTTCATGGAAGGAGAATGGTGAGACTCGCATAGCCAATAATAGGGTGGGAAGATAGTTTTACAACCAAAAACATAGATTTCATAACTATGTAGTAATCATACATAGTTTCAGTTTTAAACCCGTTCGTGTTGTACAAACACATTGTGAACCTAAGGAACGTAATTGGACGACACATTACAAACACTGAAAAAATCCTATGCCCACACCGCCCTCCATTATCCAAGGGAAAGAGTTAAAACCTTCCTGAGTGCATGTTCAAGTGTCTCATTGGCTACATGCAAATCTCTATTCCTAAAACTGCTTGTCACAACTCTTGGCATGTACTAATACCCTTCCTAAGAGCTTGGGTTATTCATATTTTGGGCCTTGGAAGTTGGGTGAACAAGCAGCTACACTTGTGGTGTAGTAAAACTAGTGTTGGGTGGATATCCGGGAAATCTGGATATCCACCTTGGATATCAGCTCGGATATCATGACTGATATTTAATGAATATATTCATGTTAATATTCGAACATCTGGATATCATTTTTGTGATATTCAAATTTTTGATATTTGAGAATCATCCTTGATGTCAAGTGCAGCCCAGATACGAATATCAGGCTAGATCTGGTTTTAATTTTAGGGTTTAGGTGTTAGTTTAAGTTAGGGATTGGGTTAGGTTTTAGGTTAGTAAGGTTGCAACTAATGGCACTTACAGTTGTCACAACCCTAAATCCTAAACCAAACGGCTATGAAGGGAGCAAGACAGTGTAAAGTACTGTCTCTGTCACCTCTTTCGCCCTCTTGTGCTCCTCTTGGAATTGGAAGAGTTTGAATGTTGTGTTGATAGAGATGGGATTTAAGGACATTGAACAACCTTCTATATTACATACTACTACTGTTTGCATTTTACTTTTCTATTTAATTGTCAATTTTTTTGGGTTATTTTAGTTTAAATAATAGTTACTCATAAAAATGTGCATTTGGAGTGTATGATATTTGATAATGATATCCAACTCGGATATCTGAGTTTAAAAAATTTTAAAAGTTCGATATCTGATATCCAAAGAAATTTTTTACTTGAGTATCAAAAAAAAATGATATCCACCAACACTGATAAAAACTTCAATTTAAAAATTGCTTGCTTTGAAAATTAATAAAATATGCCACTGCTAAACTAAATAGGGGTGTTTAACTCAAAATTGATCATTTCCTAAGTAAACTAAAGGCCCCTTTAGATGAGGGTCTAAGGTTCAAGGTCCAATGAAATAAAGCAATCCTATTGGCTGAGAGCCATAAATTGGACCCACGGCCTTTAGATGAGGGTTAAAGACCAAAAAGTGACAAATCGAGGCTAAACCTACATGGCACCATTTTGGAGGGAAAATGAATTGGTTCAGACAAAATGAAAAAAGCGCTTGAAGGAGAGCCAAGATGCAAGCTAAGGTCCACAGCAGGGTCCAACTCAAGGCCCAATGCAGTTTACTTCAATTGAGTCCAATCTGGTTCCTAGGCCTTTGGACCCTGGACCCTATCTAAAGTGGGCCTAAGTTATAGTTGGAGGCCTCACTGGTGACCAGAGTTTATTTTTGGGGCAAAATTTCGCCAAATTTTGACCTGAAAAGTGTGTTTTCGACCTATTAAAAGGACATTTCATGGAAAAAAATGACCCACCCAAATTCGCCAGATTTCGAACGATTATTTTTCCAAATTGCCATATTTTTATGATGAGTTCCAGTGGGTAGCCAAGAATATAGAAGGATTCTGAATTTTTTTTCCTACTTTCATATCTGGTATGTAGCCAAATCTGGCTAAATCATCTTATGGATGATCGCCACTTCAGTGACATCACAAAATTGAAAAAAAAAACCTGCACATGACTCAAGAAGGTAAACATAGTTCATAATTTTTCCATGAAAAAAAAAAGTTATGAATTTCACATTTCTCGACAGATTCCACTTGGCCTCATTACTCAGCCCCTTGTCCAGTTTAGAGTGGTGATTTGTGACGCAGAATTTACCTATGCAATAAGGATAATCCTATCCGTTCGGTAACAGGTGATATTACTAGTAACTTCACTAGTAAGTAGCCAGCGTCTCTGTTCTGTTTTGTTCTTCCTCTCTTCCCTCTCTCGCTCTGTGTGTCTGGTGGGAAGCAGAGTCTCCGCTGCAAGCGAAGGGGATTGTGGTTGTTGTTGTTGTTGTTGTTGTTGATTATCGTTGGTTGGAAAGAAATTTATTGGGAGTTACTTAGTGCAGTAGTTTTTCTTTTTGGAGGTGGTTTGCAAATTTTTCTCTTTTTTTTAGAGAAGTTTTGGAATTTTCTTTTGGGGTTGCAAAACAAGAGGAGAGATGGCAGTAGCAGCGATAGCAGCATCGCCTGTTTGTGGTGTTCCTCAACTCGCTGTTGCAAAGACTGCCTGCGTCACAGGAGCTCGTGCAAACTTATCGTTTGCATCAACTCAGAGAGCAAGAATGGGAGCTTCTTGTACCTTTTTTGATTCAGGTATTGCATACAAAATGCCTTCCGGAAGAAGCAATTTCTCCTCCGTCGTGGTTTGATTCTGATTGTGAAGAGTTCTTGGTTGGTAATTGTCTTTCTCTCTCTTGGTTGCTAGCACTTACATGTTCAAGCAACTCAGGGTATTAGGGCTGAGGCCATCTTAAACATCCATGCACCGATCTTAAAAACCCTTTTGCATTTTGGCATTCTGAAGAACTCTACCTAACCACAGATGTCCATGACAAAAAAACTCAGAAGTGCATCTGGAAAGTTTTCTGCTTGCATTTGATTCCTATGGAGAACAGTTGTTGAGACAGGAAAATGCATCAAATGCAAAGGGGTTGCAATCTTTGAGAGATTTGAATGTGTTCATTTAGGGTTGGTATTCATATAATGGCCAGTGCTGGCCCTTGAAAACTGTGAGGCCTCTTCTCTCAATGGGACTTCTCAATCCACCATTTTTTCTCAGGCTAAAACTTTTTGCTCATGCAAATGATGGCATGAATGAGAGCAGGATCAGATTTATGAATGATGTCTGAGATACTTAGTTCAAATCTTTTCAGGCTGGTCAAGACATGGTTGGCAGAGGATCAGTTCAATCATGGAAACTTCTTCTCTGTTGCCATTGTCTGGGATTCCATCTAATGTTTTGGGAGCTGCACCAGAACATTTTTTGGCTGTATAGTTACTTTGAATGCTGAGACTCAGATCGATGGACAGAGGAACAAGCATTGAACAAATTACAGCAGCTGCCTCATGTGTATTGCACACTGGAATTGAAGCCCCAAGTGGGACTTTCATTGCATTTCCAGGCAATGTATCTCCTTTTTCTTCCATTCTTAAATGGATTTCTTTCATCAATTCCTCTCTGGGAGAGAATCAAAGAAAAAATCAGTTGTGAGAACAACATTGGTTGGGGTCTGTTGACTTGTATTTTAGGCTGAAGCTAATGATTGTGCATATATGTGCAGAGTTGATACGAGTTCCTCTCTTCTATTTTGAGGTGTGGAATGTGCTTCTTGACATTTAGTGTTTTTTTTTACTAGGAAGAGAGATGCTCATTATTTCTTCAAGGCCAGTGCAAAGGCAACAGAGGGGAGGCAAGGTCATTTGTGGACTTTTTGGTCTGGGACTGCCAGAGCTTGTGGTAATTGCTGGTGTTGCAGCTTTCCTATTTGGGCCCAAAAATCTTCCAGATCTTGGGAGAAGCCTTGGCAAGACTGTGAGGAGCTTCTCACAGGTATGGGAGAAACTAAAGATCTTGCTGCTGCATTCTGTGTTGATTTTTTTTGCCCCTGGAACTTGTGGTTAGAAAGAATCCATGTCTGAAAAGGAGACAGTAGTGCACCAGTGAAGGGTGACATTGGTCACCAGAGAGGGTGTCATCATCCTCCTTCATTGCATCACATGATGTGGCTTTCTTTGGTGTTTAACAGGCAGCTAAAGAATTTGAATCTGAAATGAAGAGTTCAGCAAATGAGTTTCAGGCTGAAGTTGCAGGCACCAGCAGAGAGACAATAGCTGGAGAATCACCCAATGTGGAGCCACCAGTAAGCAGCAGCAGCAGCAGCAGCAGGAATCCCTCATCAACATCAGAGAAAGGTTCAAGCTAGAGTACAGGTGTTCCGTATTGTGTCCATCTTGTATACATCTTAGAGTATAGGCTTGGGTTTGAATTTTAAACCAATAAAGATCTGTTGTAAAAGACATGCTTGCTCTGGAAAGGCTGTATCTACCAGTGGAAAATCTTAAGCCTGTTTTGTAACCTGATGATTAAAGGGTGTTGTATTCCAATTACAAAGTTGCTTCCATTCGTCTGCCCCACTGATTGTTAAGGAAGCAAATATCTTTCAAGTTAAAGTGTGTTAAAAAGGTTTCTAAGTGGAGCAACATTATCAAGTATTCTTTATCAAATTAGATGCAGTTTGAGCGCATCTGTCCATGGTGTGCAGGTAAAGAGAAATCCTAACCCATCATCCACCTTGGTTAGAGCCTTCAACCATGATTCAAGACAGTATCAAGAAAAAAAGAATGTGAACAACTTTGAGGATCTACAAAGTGTGCTAACAGACAGAATGACATTTCAGTATGCAAGTGCAAATGCACTCAAATTCGAAGTTATGAAGTTTGTGAGCATGGTAACCCACAAATATCAATTGTGTTAAAATCTTTCAATTGCCATGTTGTGAAGAATAGGAAATATACTCATCACTTTAGGGCCTAGTTCCACCAGCCTGCTTTGGTAACACAACCACTATCCTAAAGAGTAGGTCACTAAATGAACACTGAGCAAAGTATGTCACCCCCAATGAATCACTCTACAAATGTTCTCTATAACAGTAGCCATGTGCACATACTAAAAATGCATGTGCAATTGCAAAACACACCCAGATGCTAAGCTAGCAGGTTGGTTCTCCTAGTCTTATGAAAAAACTTGGTTAGGGCCACACAAATATAGGTAACAGGAGCCTATTGAGTTCCTTTTAACACTCTGGTGGGGCCGGGACCTCACAACAACCCTTACACATCTGTAAATTCTGCAAAATCCTTTACAAGTAGAAAGTACACTCTCACAAGCAACAGTAATGCTAGCTTCGGGAACTGAGGCTTTTCACCATTTCCCAGTTTCCAGGGGAAAAATATAGGGTTCACAGCATTTGTTGGACAATGCCAAGATTGATCGTGTCGCGCACCATGAGCACAACACCAAGAGCAAGAAGCAATAACACACCTGATGACATGATCCCCTGCTCAATGCCATCCGGCAATTTCTTACCTCCCCTCAGTGCCTCTAGCGCAATAAGTGCCAAGTAGCCTCCATCCAGTGCTGGCAGTGGCAATAGATTCACCACTGCCAGATTTATGTTCACTATAGCTGCAAACTGGAATAAGCCTGCAATATCAGCTCGTGCTACTTCTGCTCCAACTGCCACTATTGCAACAGGACCAGAAAGCTTATCTGCAGTCTGTGCAAAATTCAAGAATATCTGCTGTAATCCAGCTAGAACTGTTGCCAAAAGACGTGAAAATTCCTTGCTAGCCTTCACTGTCGCATCTGCCAAATTCTGTGCCTTCACACGATGTGGCTTCCCATTAACTGCTAGCTGTACTCCAATCCGACCTGACCCATCCAATGCTTTGTCAGGAACTACTCGCAAGGTAATGGTTGCTGATTCACGCTGTACAGAAAAACTTAACTTGTGGTTTGCATTGGCTTTTATGGTGTCTACAAGCTCAAAAACTGATGCCTCTTTGAGCCCAACAAGCTTGTGCCCATTGACTGCTGTTACCACATCGCCTGCTTGAAGACCGGCTCTTGCTGCTGCAGAACTGGCTATGACTTCTGGAACAACTACACCAGGGAAATACTCCTGCTCTACTAAGCCAACTGTAAGCACCTGGCTGAAGAGCACCGTATATGCAAAGAGAATATTGGCCAACACGCCTGCAGAGATTACAAGAGCTCGTGCTGGAATTGGTCGGTTCTTCAACAAATACGGGTCATCTGGTTTGAAAGATGATTCTGGGTCATTATCTGGAAATGCAACAAAGCCTCCCAATGGGAAAGCCCTGAGAGAGTACTCAACTTTCTTGCCCTGATATTTAGCAAGCATGGGACCAAACCCAATTGCAAATTTCGTTACATGAATTCCTTGAAGCCTTGCTGCAAGAAAATGGCCAGCTTCATGCACTGTAATGATTGCTGCAAGAACTGCTAATGCTTGGATCACCGATTCAGGGCCCTCTAAACCCAAGGGTAGAGCTAGTGCAGGCAGTGCAAGAATCATCATCTGTTTCTGACGATCCTCCCATAGGTTTCCCCACCATCCTGTTTGTTCTCTTCCTCCTCCACCAGGTCTCTTTAGACTCTGTTCAATCCTGTCTTCTAACTGTGTTTCTTCATTGCAGAGAGCTGGGTCCAAGAAACCTTCTACTGGAGCAACTGGAACCTGGAAACTGCAACTGTCTTTCAGCTCAGGAGCTTGCTCGTGCTCTAGTCCATGGATAGAACAAGAAGAATTACCAGCCAATTTGCCTCTGGACTGAAAGAACCCAATGGGTAGTAGTTGCTGATTGTTGTTGAATGTGGAGTGCAATCGCTTGAGAGAAGAGGATGGTATTCTGGTACCTGATTTTGGTGCAGTTCTTCCTCCTGGCACGGTTTGTACAAAACCCTGGTGCGAGAAGCTCTTGTGTGGGGAGGACAACAGCAAGTGCCTTGAAAGCGTTATGCCTGTTGCCATGGCCTGCAGCCCATACCCCAACTCTCTGAAACGAGAAATCACCACTACCCAAAAGCTAAAAACACAAAAAAAAAACACACACACACAAACACACACTCTCTCTCTCTCTGTCTCTCTCTGTCTCTCTCTGTCTCCGAGATCGCTACAGGTCTTGGACTCTGTGTCTGTGATCTAAAACCTCTTCAAGAGGCTGGTGAAGGCGTGCTTGCGCACAGCTCACGACAGTTCCCTGGCCCTCAAACAGCCACAGTAGAGCTACTGCTGCTTCTGAGCAGTGGCGAGGAGGAGACCCGACCTAGCACACTCACCACCACACAGCACAAGAAAACAGATAAGACGAAAAACCCTAAAAGCAACAGTTGTGGATGAAGCGCAGGCAGTAGGAATCCAACAAATGGCAGCGTGGAAGCGCCTGGACGAGCGCATTCACAATCTTCTAACAAGGACCCACCTCCAGAAAATTCCTATTCTCAGCATCACATCTGACTCAGTTCCTCGATTTTCTGGTTTAGGGTTTAGGGATTGTTGGGTCAGTAGAGTAACAGTTGCTTCTCGAATCTCTATCTGTCTCGGGAACTCTTCCGAGTCAGCTGTGCTGCTGCTGTAGCAACACCCACACCTACTTCTCGGATGTCCATTGCTATCACTACTGTGGATGGATCACTGTTACACTCTTTCCTACCAAGTTTGCCAGGTTTTTCCATCATCTTTCTTCTTTGCAGAAAACTGGGCGCAACCTGAATTTGATGTCTACTTGCCTTTGTTGTAGCATCTTTTTTCTTGCATTCAGAATTCTGTGTGTGGAATTTGTACAATTCAGAGGTCAGCTCACCTAATGCTCAACACATTCATCAATAACAAGCAGCCCAGCTTCTCCACTTCAATCATGAGCTTATGATGCAAACCTTCCATCTTCTCCACTTCAACGTAGGCTTCTGATGCAAACTAACTCTCCATCTTCTCCAATTCAATCTATGCAGCTTCTGATGCAAACTCTTCTCGATCTATTCCACTTCAATCTAGGTTTCGGATGCAAACTCTCCATCTTCTCCACTTCAATCTATGCTTCTGATGCAAACTCTTCCATCTGTTCCACTTCAATCTGTGCTTCTGATGCAAAACTCTCCATCTCCTCCACTTCAGTCTAGGCTTCTGATGCAAACTCTCTGTGATATTATGCTGGGTGGGGCAAAGTTTCAGGGTACAGAAAACAAGGAGAATCATGGCCAACTAGCATCAGAGTTCTTAACGTGCTATCATCAGCGCGGTTTTTGACATGCTGTCTTTCAACTTTCTGTCAACTCAACAGTTTTAAAACCTTCAGAAATATAAACAAGGAAGGAAGAATTGGACATCAGTGAAATACTCTGAAAGCACAATTTAAGCAGGTGATTGCATACAACTCTCGATAGACTTTCTTGAACATTTGCATTCAATTCATGGACCTTCCACTCCAGACAACAAATCAGCATGCTTCCTGAAGTAGAAATGGTATGCATTTGAGGTATACATCTTTGCAAGGTAGGTGTGTTTCATACACCAAGATTAGAATCAAACTTGTTCACAACATGAAATCTCAACATACATGTTTTGGACACAGAATTTGGTTGTGTTTGGCCTGCTCTCACAATAGTAGTCATGCAAAATCTTATGCTGTGAGGTGCAGTCTTAGATTCTTGCAAAGGTACATAGGAAGAAGTTTAACCCTGTTTTGTTGCTTTGAATTGGTGCTTGCTAAATCCAACCAAGGTGCAAAAGTGTGAAGGATGCTGGAGTGTAGCAGGTAATCAATCACAAATTTTCATTTTCAAAGAATTTTGAGCTTGAGCTCATGTCAGGAAAGTAAACCTGAGATTGAGCTCCATACAAACTGAAAAGCCTGAAAATTGAGCTTTCCAAGATCTGCACTTGTAATGTGCAAGCCCTGAACCAGCATCAACCCATCTGTCTCGAGAAATCTTGTATGTGCTTTACTTGCTGCAAAAAATCCTAGATTGGGGCTAGGTTCACAGTTTGTACCTAATTTAGGAGCTTTCAAATGGCAACATTGACTTCAGGGTTGTATGAATTGGAGACTTGGCCCATGCATTCTTGACAATGTATGCTAGATGTGGGAGGATGGATGCCTTGAGAGTTTTTCAATAAGATGGCTGCCTTACACAATATTTTCTCTTGGAATGCCATGATTCTGGAAGATGTGAATTGTGGCCAAGGGCAGAAGGCATTGAACTATTTAGACAAACATAACAGGAAAGTGTGGAGCCCAAACCGTCACTTTTGTTGGATTTTCTGAATGCATGTTGCCAGAAGTATGGGCACTTGAAGAGGGTGGGCAGGCAAGCTCATAAACAGATTATCAAGACTGGTTATGAGTCTGAAATCTTTGTGGAAATAGCCTCCTTGACATGTATGCCAAATGTGGGAGCATGGAGGAGGTTTGGTGAATGCTCCACAAGATGCTCCTTGTACAATGTGGTCTCTTGGAATCCCATGTGTGGAGGATTTGCAGTGAATAACTCTGGGGGGTGAACCCTTGCACACATTGAATGGATGGATCAAGGTGTGGCACCCATCACTTTTATTTGTCTTTTGTCCCTTATAGCCATGGAGGCTTAATGAGTGGAGGTCTGCTACTTTGATCCCAGTTTACTTTATTTCTGCAGTAGTGGAGTATTACACCTACATAGTTGATGTTCTTTGTTTGTGCTGGCCATCTGCAGCAAGCGAAGGACAATAAGTTTTTCTATGCACTAAATTGTATGGAAGGCTTGGCTTGGTGATTGCAAATTTCATGATCATATGGAGACAAAGAGAGTGTGATGCAAAAATAGTTCTCAAATCAAACTCCACAGATGGATGCTACATGCTATAATTGTTGATAGATTGTCAACATTGAAGCAATCTTACCAAGAAGTTTCCAAAGGTTTGCTATTCATGGAGCAATTTTTTTTCCAAGGTTTTAATTACATTCAACTTTCTCTCAAGAAATTTTGTTTGTAAAGCATTGAAAAGTATGATTATATTTTTCATGACACAATTGCATGCACTATCATGCTCTTTCATGGTTTTCACAATGGCATGGACATCCAAACTCTTCTAGAATGGAAGTGTAGCATTCTCAACATATAGGTATCATTATTTTGGATCAAACTGCCACATCATGAGCTTGGTTGACACCAAAATGTGTGAACCATCACAATTTGATCATATGTAAACAATGGGATTGGAGTTGCTAAAAGTAAGTTTGAATTGCACAACAATTCACCAAGTCTTACCCACAAAGTAATGCACATATAAAGAGGTTTTTCATCAATCTTGTTGATTCAATGTTTGTTGGTGATCTTGTTTCAACATCTTGATTTGCATTTGGCTCAATCATTATGAATTGCAAATAGTTGAGATTGTCCAATGTAGAAAATTGTCATCACTTGATGAAGAACAATTGTAAACTAGATCAAATCCACTGTTTTTTAATGGATAGTCACAATGGAATTTGCAAATGTGATGAAAGACAAAGACAAACACACAGATAGACTAAAAGACAATGACAAAAAGATGTAGAGGGAGAAAAACAAGGGAGGAGAGATGCAATTATACAATGAGAAGACCAAGAATTGACTCCTTGTTAAGGAGATTGAGAAAAATGGGGCCACAAAGGTTGACAATGAAAAGATGTACAAGGATATGGACAAAAGACAAGGAGACATAGCCAAAGCAATAGGGGAAAATGAGAGAGAAGAAAATGGGGGAAAAGTTGGAAACCTAGACATATCTAAATGTTGTTTGAATTTTGCACAAAATGATAATTTCACTCAATGTGTTCCTTTAACAAATTAGATGAGATGACAAAGGAAAGAAGATTGGAGATGCACATTACACATTCGGGTTCTTTGCCACAAGAGGCATTTCAAAGAAGTTCCTCGTTCTCACATCTTTTCCTTCATGAAACTGAATCCCACAACCTACATAGACTTATGAGCCACAAACACCTAAAACTAAGGGGTTTTTTTTAGGACTACCTCTTCATGATGATTTTGGCATCATGAACATGCAATGAAGGTGGTGAGAGAAAGTAGCAATGAGTTGTGTCATTCATCAAGTACCATGGATCATTAGAGATCTTTTTTAATAGCCTTTACGAGGTAACAAGTTCAAAATTGAACTTAGACAATGCTTTCATAGTTGAGATTCTTTGGCTTGTACCCAATCATAACACAAAATGTCAACCAAATGTGGTTGAACAATGTTTGGTGCACAAATGATATGGAGAAACTAAACTAGGAGTAATATTTAGATGCATTCAATAGTGAAAACAATAGAAACATTGTTATAATTCTACAAATTTTTGAATTACCTTTCATGTGGATAGTTCATAAATGTGGAAAATTTCATTATGCTTACTTTGGAAGGTGGCATGTGGCACACACCACACAAAAAGTTAGGGAAATGGGTGAGAGGTATGGCTTGGAATTTGGAGGAGATGAATGTTGAATTAAAACATATGTGGCTTAAATCCTTGAATGTTACAAAACATTTAGAAGCCTTGACAAGCTAGAAGTAAATTTTCATAAGCCATGGGGAATTCAAGACTACTACCATCATTAATAACTTTACAAGAACAAGTGATGTCCTCACAAAAGGAGGAATTGATTCAAATTTTTTACAATGATTAAATCTTATTCAATTATTATCTTTGTAATGAACTTGGGGGAAGTATGGGATGGCCATTTGTTCACACCTTTTTTCATTCTTGGTTGTTAACATTTGTATTGAGATCCTTTTTGCCAACAACATAATACCATAATACCTTTACCATTTCGACAACAAATTGTTGAATAATTAATTAAATTTTTAATCTTAACTTCAACACTTGGTTTTTTAATTCTAAAATTTTCGGCAAGTAATGATTATGCAAAATAATAATAAAAATGTTATCAATGTTATGGAACAATTTAATGAGTCTAAACTGCTTCGGTTTAAGTCATTGTCAAGTTTGAACCCCAAGCCTTCAAGGACAACGAGTCGAAAAGATAAAGGTGGAGACAAAATAGACATAAAGATTTGCATAGAAGAGATTCTCTTTTCATGAATAATCAATTTGGTAGATCAAATCATCCTAGAGATACAAGCAACAAACAAGTCGATAGTTCTACAAAAGTTGCAACCTTGTGTGCAAAAGCAAATTCCATAAAAAACTTGCAATTTCGAATTGTAATTTCATAGGAAGATTCGTCCAAAAAGAAGAAATTGAAAGAAACCCAAGAATCCCATAGCTCCTTGTTGCTTGTGTTGTGTAGTCATTGAAGAAGAAACATGAAGCAAGTTGAAAGTGGCTTTGGATTATGACATATTACAAGGACACAAATTTCAAGTACATGTGACATGATAATCATGGAGTTTGTAGTGGAGATATCAGAAAGCACCTAAGCAAATCTTGTAGGGGAATGTCTTTTGTCTAACTTTTCAATGCTAGTAGCAAACTAAGTTGCAAAAGGTGATGGTGATGGAGGTCACACTTGGAGTGACAACGAAGGTCATGTGTGCCAAGTTTTAGGTGACTATTTATTTTTGGGTTTATAGGTTTAGTTTTTGTCCTTAGTTTGACCTTTAGTTTCATTATTCATCCCCGATTTCACCTTGTGATGTTTTTTTTATATTCCTATTTTTTAAAATCAACTTTTCTTTTTTCAATTTGTCCCTAATTTTGATTTTCACCCTTAGTTTTTTAGTCCCTTTTTTTGTTCCTTGTTTTTCATTTCTTCTTTAGTTTTTCAAATCCCTTTAATTTTTCCCTTTTCCCTAGTTTTTCTTTTCCTCCCTAGATTTTAACTCACCCATAGTTTTTTTTGTCCATATATATTTTTTCCTTCACAATTTTTCTATTCATGTTTTCTTTTTTGTTGGTTTTTCTTTCTCCCTTAGTTTTTCTTTTTGGTCCTAGTTTTTTTTTCATCTTTTCTTTTGAAATTATTTTTTCAGTTTTGGTTTCCATGGAAGTCTTTCCCCTTAGTAGTGTTATCCCATTTCCTTTCCTAATGTTCCCCCTTCTATTTTCCAAGTGCGATCTTAGTTGTTTCCCTAGGGTTTCATCATGTTGTTTTGTTTCTCCCTTCTTTTTTGTGTGCAATGTTGGCCTTCATTCTTGCCCTACCCCCTTTGTTTTGTCATGTGGTGTTGCTTTGAACTTGCATCCCAACTAATTTTTTGGCCATTTTTTGGAATTTGAATATGGCCCTTCTTAAGGTGATGTTCCTTATTTTGCATCTAGGGCCTTATTTATGCATTTAGGCTTGGCTTGTCATCAAAAGCATTATTGAACTTTTTGAGCTTCAGCCTTGGGTGGTGAGGATGTGCTTTTAGTTCCATTTCAAGGTCCTTTTTTTCCCTTGTTGGCTTAAGCTTGGGTGTCAAGTCTATACCACCTTGGGGCATTCCATCTAGGGGTTACCTTAATTGTGTTTATATTTGCATATCCCAATAGCTTTGAGAAGTGGAGTGCAAATTGTTTTTTGCTATTTAGATAGCCTAGCTTGAGACCTTTTGGATGTCATTGCTTGGCATTTGTTCTTTCTTTTTCCCATAGTGGTGTCTTTTCCTTTCCTTTTAAGGGAGAATTACTAAGCATAGAGAAACCAAGGTGCAGTTGTAACCTTTTCTTTTAGGTATTTAGGAAGAGCTTTAGATGAAACATTTATTTTCTACCAAAGCCTTTATTGTGTTTTTATTTCGAAATAAAGCCCTTTTAAAATCCATATCCCTTTTGGGCTCCACTTTGCTTTAACCTTGTCAAATGCACAAAGTTTAACCTCGGGGTTTGTCAAATAATATGTTTGAGTTGCTAAAACCTTTACTCCCATGGCCTTGGCCCCCACATTTAATTTAGATTGTTCATGAGTTGTAAGCTATCCACCTTTCATATTTGTCACCAACATGCCTAAATTTTTTATGGAATTTTTACTTGACATAAACTTAAACCTCTTCCTTAACTCCTTTAGGTCACATTCATCCATATGTTCCATTTTTTAATAGCTAGACCATTTGGCATGGTATTTGAGCACCTTCAAGATTCATTTGATTTTAAGGACTTGGCCAATGACTTTTTTGAATTGCTCTTGGTGTGCTCCTTTATAATGGCATGGTGTATATGAAGAAATTAGTTCAAACATTAAGAGCTATTCAACTCTTAGCTTTGGCCAAACCTTTTGGAGGCATCCAACCCATCATAGTGAACAAGGATTTATATTGTTTTGTGAATATAACATTTTTCCTTTACTTTTGCTACACATTTTCAACTCATCTATCCTTTTATTAGTTCGATGTACTAGTTACAGGGGATTGCATAATTGTGGTGCATAATATTCGAAGATATTTAAGCTTGTTGGATTGTATTGAGGGCTCTTTGATTTGTCAAAAAGTTTCACTCCCCATTTTTAAAAAAGTTGTAAGGTTCATTTCTATTCATGCCATTGTTTTGACAACCTATTTAGGGAATTGGGCTTTTATGGCTTTTATCATTGCTTTTTCATTCTTGTAAAACCTTTGCCCATTCTTATTGGAGGCTATATGAACATGTAATTTGGGATGCTTCTATTCCAAACACACATAAAAATGACATGAGACCAAGTTTTTTGCCTTATAGCCCAAGCTTACATCCCCTTTTGAGTAGTTTTTGGATAGAAGAGTGGATACCTTTACAAGAACATATCAAAAAGATTGCATGACCATACCTTTTCCAACATCATTTTAAACATGTCTTTTAATCTTCATTACATTTGTTAAAACCATGTGTAGGCTTGAGTTTGAAAGCATGGCTTTTTGCACACCTAGTCATTCCATCATTTCATATGGCTTTTAGTATCATTTTTATAACATTACATATGTTATTAACCCACAGATTTAGTGGGCATACATTTCTTGTAGTGTTTCCATGGAGGGGAACTTATGATGTTGTTCAAGATGCTTTGTTTCCATTGCTAGAGATGTTAGGTTTCACATTTCTTATGAATAGACAAATGTTTTTCTAATGCCTTTGTTTTTGTTTTAATCTTTGCAATGGTGTGTTGACATTGTGTTATCCATAAATGTCCACATTCTATTTCATGTTATCATTGTTAATTCCATTCAAGTAGATCTAATTTCAAAAGTAGTAATGTTTTGGGGAATTATTGCAATTATCACCACCCAAGCAAAGGACAAGCTTTATTGTGATTGATTTAGGGGATATGTTTTTACTTCTTTTTGTGGAAGTATTTGGTTATTTGCATTAATAAGTAAACAATTTTTTAAACAAATGTGTTAATATGGTGTGGTTAACTAAGGGCATTGGAGGCCTTCCTTTGTTAGTTTTACGGGCATTTTATAGGTAGAGGGTGAAACCTAAGAAAGAAACCTAAGTCTCATTCATGTTGAAATGTTCTGTCACTGTTAATGAAGCCTTTTCCAACCTTGGCATTGTTTCAAGATTTTGTTCCGTCATTTTGATTAATTTGCTTCATGCAAAAAAGGTTTCGGACCTAAGCTTGGGATTTGGATTTGGGTGAGTGCCTTTTCCTCCTTTTTGTTTTTGGGTGTTGTTTCAACTTTGGATGTTAGTCCTTTTTTTGTGTTCCTCCCTTTCCTTTTTAAATTGTGATTTTTAATAATAAATTTTGGTTCACATATGATTCTAGAAGGAGATACCCCAATGAAAAAGCTATGGCTGAGTCATTTACCTAAATGTTTTCTAACAATGCCAAATTAATCCTTAAACCAATAATTGAAAGTTTAGATGAGTTAATTTTAGTAGCTCATAGCTGAAAGGTTAGTTCAATGAATGTGACATTACAATAAAAAGAAGTATGCCCATAGCTCTACTAGGAGCTTGGGCTAGATAACATCGTGGACTAAGGAACTACCTTGAGGTTGTTAGTTATTGAAAATAGCTAAGGCATGGTAACATCAAAAGTATTTTTTGTAACAAATGACCTTGAGTTGGTTACTAACATAACCTATGGTCCAAAGGTTGAAGAGTGATGGCATAAACCTTTTGTCAATGGATGAAAACTCATATTTGACATCACATTTGGATGACGTATGCATGAAAGAAGAAGGGTGAGAAGTTATGCTTGGTGAAAAACTAGTGGAGGACAAGTCAAAGGTTGAGAACCTCTGAACCATAGGTTATGGAGAAACAACACTTGTAGGACACGTTGACTAACAGTGGAAATGTTTATCAAAAGTTGGTTAGAAAATTCAAAGAGATGACACCGAGGCAATTGCAGAAAGTCATTGAGTTTGTGCAAGCATACCCTATTTTCATGCTCTTGATTTCTGTGACAGGGCAGTGTTTGTCTTCATTTGATGGTTATTCTTGAGTGTTTAATCAAAGGTTAATGACCGCTGTTGGGAGGTTCTCTCTTTTGGAACCTGAAACCAGCTGGTGAGGGTAGGCTATATCTATACCCTTGATTTGATGTTCTCAACAATTAAAGAACTGGTTCTCACCCATGACCAGCGGTTCTCAAAAATTATAGAACTGGATTTGACCTTGAATCCGGGTTTTAAAAAGTCAAAGAAATGGGTCAAAGAACCTACCTTAAACCACCAGTTCTTTTCTGGTTCTTTCATAAAATCCATTAGGTTAGTTCTTTGAAAATTCTCAAAAATTCCAGAATTGGTGATTTTTTGAATCTGAAAATGTTCAAAACTCTAGAACCAGAGGTTATTAACAAAATCAAACAATGGCACATTGTGCTATTAATGACCTGATCTAGATAGAGTTCAGCTTGTTTGTTAAAAATTGGGGCAAAGTCTAGTTTTTAGATTACTCAGGATCAACAATCACAAGTGTTGTTTGGATTGGTTTGTTTCCAAAGTTGTATGTTATGAAAATTTGTCATCTGCATATGCTTTCCTTACAAACTCTGGCATCCCAACAGTGGGGTCCAATTTGTACCCTGTCCCTTTGGTGGCCAGACAATACTACTTTTTTTTCTTGTTTAGGCAAAGGTGGTGGGGCTGGGGTTTCACAATGGTCCTGAAATGGGTACCTATGGCTGACCATGGCAAGAGCTAATCAAGGAAGATTCCACATTGCATGTTGGAAACTAGTGGATGATGAGAAGCTCTATAGTTGAATTGTAGTTACAAATTTAATACCCATTAGTGGACAGTGAGAAGGCTTGTTATTGAATTATAGCTAAAACTTGGGACGCACAAAAGGGGGGAGCAAAAAGTCCAATAAAAATAGATGATAGGAACCATCACATGGAAGACAAAAATGAAGTCCAAAAAAGGTCAAAAGATGCACATCTCACAGGAACCAAAGAAAGAAAAGAGTTAGTCCCTCTCTTGGTAGGAAGTTATTTCACCCACAACCCCTGTAATGTTGGCTTGTTGCATGTGAATCGTGAGATCTAATAGTAATAGGAGATTTAGAACAAGCATCCCCACCAACACAATAAGCGCTGTTACAATATCATCTTATAGGTAATAATACTTGAAGATTATACTTTCTAAGTGGAAGATAAAGCCCCAGGCCATGGGTTTTACCATGCATAGAGAATCATAGGATTATTGTTTAAAATGTTTTCTCATGATACCCAATGGATATCTTCCAGGTTTCATTCAAAAAAAGTAAAAAAGGAGAGTAGACATTTTGAAAACCAAAACACCCAAAGGAACAACCATTATGTTTGCATTACATTTTTTGAAATGCCTGCCCTTCTTGGATGAAAAATTACGGTCAGGAATGTGCCCTAAAACTACACTAAAGAAAACCTTCCAAGGTCTTTAGTATACCTAGGATACCTTATGCATGGAATTCAATTTTTTTTTAAAAAATCTTGACCAAACAAATTATCAATATTAAAGGGATGTCTTGAATTGTAATATTTGTGTTTAATTAAAGTAAACTATTAAGGTTTCTTGGACAAATTGGTGACTTTGGATTATGCAGCATAGTCCAGAATCTAGACGCCTTGAGGCAAGTCTGAGGTGAAGTTGGGATGGTGGGTGAAATCCATAATATTGGGATTCGGGAAACAAACAGATTGTAGCCTATTGACCCAATGGGACATGAGCAACATGTGCTCACATGTAATTCAAGAGCCAAAAATAATGATTCCTTACCATAATTGTTGTCCAAAAGCTAAACTTCTAATGTCCACTTAACAAATATAGTAATGGGGTGACATTTAAAAATTCACCTTTTCTTCAATTTGTCAATGAATTTTTTGACTAAACTTGTTCTTTTTGTGTTTTGTCTCTGATAACTATCAAAGTTGTTCAGTATTTTGTTCTTTTCCTTTCAATTTTCTAATGTAGCATTGTTAGCCATCATCCAAAACAAGATTTAGCATAAATTGGCAAAAATATCTGTACAAAATTGTCAAAACTGTAAAAAAATTGGTGAAAAAAAATGCCCTGAAATTTGGTTATTTTCAGCTGTTCTCACAAACTGATTATTGAATTTCTTTGCGGGTTTCAATGCAAATATCCCCAATGATGATACCCACTTGATTCCATTTTTTGTTTGTTTTCTCTTATCATGTGCATTATTAAGTTTGTAGAAAGTTTTGTGGTTTACATAATGTTATGAAGTTGGCCATTTGAATTGAGTTTAGGGTTTGAAGAACTCTGCGATGGCGCTTGATGCCACACTGTTGCTGTGTCTTTTCACTACAACATCAGACATTTTCACACTAAAGAATGACACTGCCAAGTAGCACTGTGATAATGCCGGGCTCAACGTCCTGGACAATGCATCCTTGGTGGTCTACCAGGCAGCCCTGGGCGGGCACTAGCTGTTGAAGGGCTTCAAGATGATAGTTCACTTGTTGATGCGTGGTTATCCAAGATGGAGGCAACCATTGAGAACATATCGTTTCTCGCGGCCGTTGGCAACCTTGTAGTCAACCAATTGATGGAGTGCGAGGCGACCGTAGTTGTCACAACCAAGGCTACGTCTGTAAAGGAGCCCAAATGGACCATAGTGATGGCCAAGAACATGCGCCAAGTGGTCAGCTAAGTTGTGGAGACCTTGGCCGACATGCCCAAATAGGAGGAACATAAATTCAACTTGCACTTCACGAACTTCAAGGCCAAGGAAGGCGAGACCAAGAAGGAGCTGGTGCAATTGCTTAACACAAAGTTGTTGCAAGGCCAAATGAAGCTGTGTGCCAAAGTTGTCACTGCCACATGGTAGCAGCTTGTTGTTGTGTGGGCCTTTGCTTCGGCGGTAGGCGTGCACCTTAGCATAATGCTACTCAAGTTTGTGACGAGCGAGGATTGCCAGGTCGTGCTGCGAGAGCGCAAGGGCTTGGTGGGGACCAAGCTGGGCTTGGATGAAGACTTCATGCCTACGTAGTAGTTGTGCAAGTTGAAGTTGTGGCCGTTGTTCAAAGAGGCCAAGGCAGCAAGCAAGCACACCTTCTGGTGCGTAGTTGAACTTTCGTCGACAACATTCAAATTTGCCCGCCCTCCTTCGTTTAGGGGCGCAAGGACCAGAGAAACCTATGTGTGGTATTATGGAACATGCACAAAGGTGGTGTAAATAAATTAGAAACGGGGTGTAAATACTAGTGTTGTTTTAGGGTGTTGACCTCATCTTATTAACCGAATCCTGGCACTTCCCAGGCCAACATTTGCCACACGTTGAAAAGTTTGACTCACTCGCGGTAGTGTGCATTGTGTAATTGGGAAAAACAAAAGTGATAAAACATAGCGACGGGGTTGATGCTTACTTCCACAACCACCTTAGCCCAAACCTATCACAGTGGAAGGAAGGAAATCACGATTCTTATCTATGGTTACGGGTGAACAAGGGTGTTGCCTTTGACTTGTTTATCAACGTGGTGTACGTTACCCTTCACTTATTTATCTGCATGGTGTACGTTGCCCCTATTAACTCCAAAAACGAGAACGAATCCTTGTTCCAAAACTTGGTAGCATATATGACGCACCCCCAAGCTCCTTGATGGACTTAACTACGAGTCTAAAAAAAAAGAGAATGGAAGGAGAAGGAGTTGGGGCGTGCTCCTTGGCTCGCAACATTTTGGGGGTAGAAGAGCATGTTAGAGCTCTGGGATGAGATTAAGAACATTGATAAGTAAGTCACTTACTCACACGGACTTACACAAACCAAGCAACAAGTTGGTTAGTGCATAGTTGGAGCACTTTTGATGCACAGACGAGCCATGGGCAAATGCAAACTCACAAGATTCACCACGGCTCGAACTTGGGGGAAACCATCACCTTCCACTTTATAGTATACTCTGTGCCTAACCACGGGGCCAACACCCAAATGGCATTTTATCCTAGGACTCCCAAATTGGAGTCCCAAAATTCCCAAAGTTAGCCAGTGACTTTGGGGACCCATAACTTTGTGTGCAAACCTCCAATTGAGATGAGGTCTGAAGCAAAGTTATAGCCCTCGTCAAGAGCTTTCCAAAGTATGTGGCACTCCACCTACACGCAAGGAAATCAGGGCGATTCCCGACTTTTAATGGTCGGGAGTTAAATTATCAATTTGACTCATGGCCCTTCTTTTGGCCATAGCTTATATTTTAAGTGTCCAAATGGGTGATGTGAGCTCATATTAGATATCTACGTTCCAAGACATTTTCAATGATATAAAGAACATTTCAATCCAATGAGTTTTGACCCCTGCAATCGCCTTTTGACAGTTCGGGATTCCATTAGGACTCCAACTTCCCAAAGTGGGGGTTCAATTGGGAGTGTGGGGTTCATTCCCTCCCACACTCTTGCACTTCCTGGGAGCATGAAATGTGATTCCCGGGCTCACTCTTGGCCCGCACCTTTGCAAACCCTTTCCTTGGTCATGAACCCAAGGCTAAGGTTGCAACAAGATATTGTTGAAGTTCAAACTTTAGGGGGCATAATACTATTGGGAGGGGATTTTAATGTGTGTACTACAACGCTACTAGATACCATTGACATTAATGACCTTTGTGAACTGTTACAGGCATCTAAACTCGTTGAAATTAAGCAACTAAATGTTGTGGTTAAGCAATAAAACTATGACGCTAGTTTTAATAGTTGGGGCCATAGCTCTTGGACCTATGCTATGATGCTAGGCTATTCATTTTCAATGGCCGAACACCTGGTGATAAGTTAGGGGAGTTCACTTATTTGGCAAATGGGGGGCACAACATTGTCGATTATATTGTTGGTTCACTTGTAGTTTGGCAACTTGCTACACATTTCGAGGTGATAATAGATGACACCCACTACTATGTAGTGGGAGGAAATTCTTACCATAGGCTGTTGCACCTACAATTGAACATCGATTGTAGTTTTGTTAAACCACAACATATGGTTGAAACAAAAAAATTCTTGCCTAGGTTCAAATATGATAAATCAAAAGTTGAAAAATATCAACTTGCCTTAATAGCGAGTCTTGGAAACTTGTGGGTTGGAAACTTGTGGGTTGCTAATTTGATTGGGCATTTGGGGGTAAACAGGTTAGTTGATTTACTGCAGTAGTGCATGGGTGCTACAACAAAGTTTACTTTTGGTAACAAGCTTTCAGGAGGGAACTATAGAGAGAGACATTGCGATAAACCCTGGTTTAATGTCGATTACCATATAACAAAACGTAGGTTGAGGTTCTAGCTAAAAGCCAACCCCGATTCACACGCCACTAAACATTAGGAAAGTAAACTTAAAAATTTATTAAAAAGGAAAAGAATTTTCTGGGAAACTATAAGAGCTCAACATATGTGTGCACTTGCCAAGGTGGATGCATTCTCATTTTGGAAAAAGTACCAGCCAAGGGTACCTGTCATGGACAAGATTAGTGCAATTGCACTTCTGGAAGACTTTCAGGGGCTGGTTGGCTAGTTTCTGCCACACGTACGGCTATGAGCTAATCACTCAGCTCAGGTGACAAAACCTCCACCTAGCCACACCCTAAACAGAAATATCACATTTGCTGAGCTATTTCAGGTGCTGAAAAAACTACAAAAGAACAAGGCTATTAGTTTGGATGGTACGAAAGCTGAGTTCATTTGGATGTGAGAGAGCTACTACACATGACACTATTAACAACGTTCAACTACTTTCTACTAAAGGGTTTTCCAAAAGCCCTTTCCACTAGGGTGGTCCACATGCTCTTTAAAGGGGGCAATGCCTTTGAATTTGACAACTATAGGACGATAATGGTTGGGCCTATCCTAGCAAAGTTGTTCATTATGATCTTTGACAAAAGGTTGAACGAGTGGGCTGAACAACATGGGTTGTGTGCCAAAGGTCAAGTTGGGTTTCACAAAGATTATTATATTATTGACCAATTATTCATATTGCGGACTCTGATAGAATAGAACAAGGCAAAAAAAAACCACTCTATTACTACTTTGTGGATTTCAAAAAGGTGTTCAATATTATGTTGCGTGAAGTGTTGCGGTAGGTGTTGGCTGGCCTTAAGGTGGAGGGATGCTTATTGCGATGCTTGCAAGCGATGTATGTCAAGGATACCATACGCATTAACCACCTAAGCGAAGGTGTCACCTCTAGCTTCAGGTGCTAGCAAGGTGTGAAACAAGGTTGTCTTCTCAGCCCCTTCCTATTTGGGCTATATTTAGATGCCCTGGAGGGGTGTTTGGAAATAGATAATGCGATGCATCAGCCTTAGCGGACTTGCATGTATGGCCGCTACTTTTTGTAGATGTCCTTGTTTTGACGTTGGAGTCAAAGGTGGGACTATAACAATAATTAGACACACTCCAACAATTATGTGCTGAACGTGGGCTTATAGTGAATGTGAAAAAAACAAAAGTCATGGTGTTTAATTATGCCGACCCATGCCAAGAGTTTGTGTTTGAAGGTGATGTTATTGAGCATGTGCAGACCTTCAAATACTTGGGGATCCTACTCGAGACCACCCTGAACTTGGAGTGTCCAGCATGTAGTGGAGTGTCTAGCAGTTGTTTACAAGCGTTTGCTGTTTGCACTGAACCACCATTGTACGAAGCTATGTATTATGGACGTTGTGACCTTTTTAACATGCTGGTGTGTTCCATAGCCAGCTATGCCTATGAAGTTTGGGTGGACTCCAAGAAAATAGAAGCTATTGAAGTAACGTACTGACGGTTCCTCAAGTCCTTACTTGTGGTGCGAAAAACAACCAACACGTCCATCGTGCTGGCAAACTTTGGCAAGTTCCCCTTTGAACACTTTGCATGGGGACAAGCATTATTGTATTATAACCGTGTGAGCATGGTCACTAAAGACTGCATCCTGGGAAAGGCATGGGAAGCCTAGCTCACTATGTTTGCTACGAGAAAGAAATGTTAGGCTAGATCTGTGAAAAAATGGCTATTCAAGAATCAGCCCCAGGAGGTGGCAAGTTTTTTGCCTGTGGTTCAACCGCCATTGGAAATGACATTTCAGCCTACAACGACCTGTCCGTCATAGGTTGAGGAGCTTGCAGCGACCTGTGCACTGCAGGTTGAGGAGCTTATAGTAGCCCGTGTGCTACAAGTAGGGATTGTTCAACTGCCATTGGGAATGGCTTTTAGGACAACACACATACATCTGACCCGTGTCGTGACGTGTAGTGTCGTGACATACAGTGTCGTAAAGGTGTGAATCCGTAAGAAACTGTACTAAACAAACAGCCTAAAACCAATTAAAGGTAGAAACTAATCAACTAAAAACAGATGCATGCACACACATATATACACAATGCACAAGGGAGGCTGAGATGAAATTCTCATGTATTGAAATAAATTGCAAAGAAGTAGTGAAGGTGTATGTAGATGGTGGCCGTGCAGTAACCAC
>Ga0116229_10000576_pt1 | contig 50312 bp, 50 predicted proteins | sample S1TSphgellanicum_3_FD_87313 | JGI IMG/M metagenome (GOLD analysis project Ga0116229, IMG submission 87313) | Host-associated microbial communities from peat moss isolated from Minnesota, USA - S1T2_Fc - Sphagnum magellanicum MG | ecosystem: Host-associated > Plants > Peat moss > Unclassified... | reverse complement strand
TCGCCGCAGTCGAACGACCGAGCAATGCGAGTTAGTGAGCGAGGGAGCGTAAGATTGCATATGTCAACCGGAGCTCGGCCACTCAAGTGTTGATGCATTACACTATTTGGTCCTTTTAATGCATGATTTCACAATGCATGAAAGCATGAAAGCATGAAAGCATGAAAGCATGAAAGCATGAGACTATCCTATTTTTGCTCTTGGTATGTCCTTCCAATTTGTTGTGTATTCGGGCGATAGCCAATCTCGTCGCACCTTAAAACTAGGATTAATACCCTGCCCAGCAAAAAATAGCTGTTTCCGTCCATCTCTGTTGATACGGTCAAGCAATCCCATCAATTTATCACTCCCTTCTCTCGGCGCTGATTCGTCAAAGAGGTTTAACTGAGCTTCACGCCCGTTGAAATCGGCAAGCATCACACCGGCTTTAGCGTAATTAATTCCATCCTTCCAAATCCGCGCCAGTGCGCGTTGAGCAGCTGTAATAATATCTCTGGTATCCTGAGTAGGCGTCAACAGCTTCTCGGTGGCTTGATTTCCATACTGAACGTCATTTATCGAGAATGGACTTGTCCGAACAAATACATTGATAGCCTTGCAATACTGATTCTCCCCACGCAGTCTTTCAGCTGCCTGTGCGGCATAGCCTGTAACTGCCTGCTGCATTTCATCTAACGACGTCACTCGCTGCCCAAACGAACGAGATACGACAATTTGCTGCTTAGTCACAGGATGTTCCTGTAACGCAAAGCATGACTCCCCACGCAGTTCCCTTACTGTCCGCTCGAGAACGACGTTGAAATTCTTCCTGATGAAATTTGTGTCTGCCTGGGCCAGGTCGAGCGCAGTATGAATTCCCATTAAAGAGAGTGTTTTTGCGATCTTTCGACCCACACCCCATACTTCTGAAACATCAACAATGCTTAGAAGTTTTTTAATTCTTTGCCGGTCTGTTAATGCAACAACTCCACCGTATGCAGGCCATGTCTTCGCAGCGTAATTGCATAATTTTGCTAAAGTTTTTGAATACGATATGCCAACTCCACACACTAAGGTTGTGTGTAATTTAACTGCATTTCGCAGTTGATGGCCATATTCATCCAGGCTCATGACCTTTTCAATATTATCAGCAGTGAAAAAAACTTCGTCCACACTGTAACATTCTGTATTGGCTGATAATGATTCTACGACAGAGGCAAACCGCGCGGACATAGATCCGTACAACGTGAAATTTGAACTAAAGACAGCCACATTGTGTTTCTCAATTAGGGGTCTTACCTTGAAGTAAGGGTCGCCCATTTTTATACCGGCTAACTTGCAGAGCCGATTCCTTGCAATGATGTTACCGTCGTTCGAACTTAAGACTGCAACAGCTCTGTTCACCAGGTCTGGCCTGAAAGCTTGTTCGCAGCTGGCAAACATCCCATTGACGTCAATTATTCCGTACATAGCAAATGACTCATAACCGTAAATGTAACGACACCCCAAATCTCAAGTTGGTTCTCCTCGGGATCAAAGTAAATTGGGCTGTAGGCAGGGTTCATGGGCATTAGGCACGGCCTTGGCCTTAATACCAGTCGTTTTACTGTGAACTCGTTGTCCAATGAGGCAATGACGATGCTTCCATGCTCAGGCGTAAGAGATCGGTCCACAACTAATACATCTCCATCGTGTATTCTTGCGTCCTCCATAGACCGCCCTGAAACTCTCAAAAGATAAGTCGCAGATGGGTGTTTTACACAATAGTCATGGAGATTTAACTCTTGTTTATCATATCCTTGTGTAGGAGACGGGAATCCAGCCTGGATCAATTCGGCATAGAAAGGTATGGAGTCAGCATTAGAAAGTGAGCTCAGCTCTATAAGTGTAAGAGACATAGTTGACGGCCTTTATACTGTAAATATATACAGTATACGAATGAGATCAACATTTGATCAAGCCATCATTTTCACTCACGAACTAAGGTGCAGAGATTGCGGAAGATATGCTGTGAAAGCTTGCATGGTAAAGATAGAAACAAAAAAGTCGACTCTTACATGTCGACTTTTATTCACTACTAGAGTTTAGGTAGAGGTATGGGTTATCTCGGCGCAGCCTGGGCCACCTTTCGGGTAGCACTAACTCACTTTTTGAGTTGCCGCACTTCCTCCCACTTGTCGTCAATAACAATGAGGAAAACACACGCTAAATCATGATTTAATTAAAGAGTGATTTCATGAAATCATCCTCTTTTTGATTTCAGCAACTCATACCCTTCCAACAACATTTCGCGCATCGTGATCCCCTGTTCAGCCGCATACGATTTCATTTCTTTGTGTTTGCTTATAGGGACTTTGAGTTGAATAGGTTTAGTTGCGAAATCGGGTTCTGCACCCTTACCTGTTACATTTAAAGTTGGCTCATTGTCTGCCGGTGGTGCCAGCTTAGAAATACTTCTCTTAGGTTTTTCCATGGTTACACTCCAGAAAATATTATTTCATGAAATCATGATAACATTAATTAATGATATCATGAATTTCTTCTACCATCTTTTTAGCTACTTCATTTAGCGTTTTAAACGGCGTTTCAAACAAGGCTCGGCCAGAATCGAGTGCACTGCTATATCCTGATTTGAACGGGATGACCGTATCAAGCACGGCAAAATTCCACTCCTCAATTGTTGCCTTTGCTTTACGACCTTCACTATCACTTGGTGATTTAGCTACACTAAAGACGATTTTATCTCTGGAGATACCTTTTTTAATCAATTCGCGAGCAAGCTCAAGAGATGGCTCAAGGTCATCAATTGAAGTACCCGTTGATATGAGGACCAAATCAGAATTCTCCGCTACATCGAGAGAGGTTGTCTCTGCCGCTGGGCGACCGTCAATGATGAGCAAGTCGAACTTGTCTGCCATCTTTACGGCTGTATCTACTCTGCGATACAGAGCACAATCCACCGCGCCTAAATTGGCCTGTTCTCGACGCTGGGCCCACTTAAGTGAGGTTTGTTGCTTCTCGTCAATATCAGCTAAATGCGTCTTCCATCCTGCATCTGTGAACCCAACATAGAGCGTGCGTGCATGAGTGCTTTTGGACCCGCCCCCTTTTTGACCCACACAAGAAATAATCATGATTTCACCTTTTCATTATTTCATTATTTCATTACTTGAGTTATTAACCATTATAGAACGTATAAACATCTAACTTTATGTAAAATAATGGATTTTTCGATCATGATTTCATGAAATGCCTATATAATGAAATCATGATTTAATTATACATCATTTCTCAGTAATGTCGAAAAGAATGAAATCATGATTTAATGATCAAATCGTTGGGGGGAAGGGTAATGACACGATATAAGACTTTCGGCGGTATTTATAACTACAGAGATAACCTAAATGCGATAACTCAAAAGCTATATTCCAACCTACCCCGATAAGGACGAAAGCGGTTTCGAGAAACGGTGATGAAATGCATATGGCTCCTATTGGGAGCATTAATGGTTGAAAGGAATAGTCATTATTATTAATTAGTTACTTTCTTTTCGCCTTTCTTCGGCCCGACCATATCCATATCATTTTCATTCTGGCCTTCTTTGGTAAGTTTGGTACGCTGACAGTTACCGGCATCAATAACGGTCTGATGCGGCTTTCCTGGGCACCTATACGGAAAAGTTCATTGTGAGGCTATCGCAGCGCAGGCAAAGCAAAAATGATAGACAAGTAGGGGAGCAGATGACGTGGACGCAGTATAAGTTGATAGTCCTGTTGTAAAAAGTTACTCCGCATAAAGCGTTTCAGTACATTAGTTTATAGAGTAAGTGCAAAATTCAGGAGTAAAGTATGGCTGATACACACGTAACATTACTGGGCTATGACATCACTATCTGGGGGCTCGGCGTAGCAATCCTGGCAGCAATAATGCCCCAGGGCGTCAACCTGTATGTCGAATACAGCAGATCAAAACGAGAAAAAAACTACATACAGGTACAGATAATTTTCATGTTAGATAAATTTGCCGCTGACTGTGCCGCTGTGGCCAGGGATGACGGTTATGATCCTCAGTGGATGAAAACTGGAGAGGCTGAAGCCCAGGTTGCCTCACCTGTTTTTGATCTCTCAGCGCTCAAGGGGGAATATAAATTTCTCAAACCTGCGCTGCTTTATAGACTGCAATCCATCGAAATCAAACTCCTCACAATCAACCGTCGCTTAGAAACATATATCTATGATGATCCTCCAGAGCACCCCCAATACTTCGCGTTACGGCGTAAGCAGTATGCGAAGCTAGGTATGTATGTGTGTGATTTATCGAGTGATATAAGTAAAGAATTGAAAATTAAAAATGATGCATGGCAAGGCGTCAGAAGCCCCAGAGCAGATTTACAAAACAGTTTGAAATTATTGAAATCCAGAGAAGAAGAACGGCAAAAAATGCTCACGGCCAATGCAGCCAAGAAGGTTCAAAACAACAGTGCCAGCAACATATAGTTTTCAATACATCCCACTGTCATTAAATCATGATTTAATGACAGTGAGCTCGCGCTTTAACTGCGTTGAATAGCACGCAGCTGCGCCACCGCGTCTTCGCCGCTCTGCGTAAATCGCAGGGTACTGCCCGATAGCACGTCCAGCGCAAACACCTTCGTATACACCTGCAAACTCTTCGCGTACTTGTGTCCCATTAGCGCCATCAGCGTCTTATCATCGAGGCCGTTCATTTTCAGGTGCATGGCATAGCTGTGCCGCAGGGTATGGCAGGTAACCGGCACCGAAAAGCGCACTCCGGCGCGGGCCGCTTCCTCGACCGCCGCGTTGATCCAGTTCGCCGCCGTCTGGCGCGACGACACAGGCCAGAGCTGGGTGTGCTTCTCGCCACGGTGAAAGGTCTGCAAGTATTCGTCCATGCGCCTGGCATAGTCGGGGTCGAGCAGCGGCACAATCCGTGTGGCTTGTGCGATCTTCTCCCGCTCAGCGGTCGGCACGCGTCCTTTACCACGGCCAGAAGAAAGGCTTCGCGCCTTCAGGGTAATGAGCGTGACGTTGGCCTGATAGTGCGAAAGTATTTCCAGGCGACCCCGCCGCGCCGCCGGTTCAGCGTCGGGCTGAAGACGAAAATCTTTGGGTGCAAGCGCCAGCGCTTCGTTGAGCCGTGCGCCGGTGTTCCACAGCGTGTCCAGAAACATCCGCTGTTTAAGGTGGCGAGCGCAGGCGATCAGCGCCGAGACCTCGACCGGCAGCAGGTACTTGATGTGGCCAGGCATGGCAGCGGCGAGATTGCGCATCCGCAGCGCCAGCGCCATGTCGGTGCTCGCGGGATGAGAAATCGTGCTGATCGCGCTGTGTGAATTCTGAAAAAGTTCGCGGGGTAAGTCTCGCAATTTTTCAATCTCCGTTGCCTGTTAATTATGCAGTCCGTCACCGGCATAAAGGAAAAGCCTGCCGCGCACGCGGGGCGTGCTTGCCTGACCAGCCCCCGCGCCAACATCTTGTGTCGGCACGCGGACCGGTCCCCGAGTAAAATATCCGGACCGGCGACGGGCCTTCTTCACTGCCTGTGATTTTACGCGCCGTACGGGGCGCGGGCCAGCGCAATAAATCGGGATCGCAAGTTCTCACCTCTGGACACTTATTCCATCAGGGAAGTATAGTCCAATGAGAAAAAGATGAGAACGTGGCGAGCCAACGGGCAGGGGGCCGATCGCCGGCGATGGCCGAGGCATGAATACCATATGTTGTGGCATTAGCAGCTGATGGAGCGACTAGATATAGTGCAAAGGGGAAAAGCCGCACCAGGGGTGAGAAATGGACAGAATAACCGGAACGTCCAGTGCGAATGGAAGAAAGCCAAATATGGTAGAATTTTGGTATCTACTGATGGTATTAGCAAACACGACAGCCCGGATGACACTATGACGAAGAAGACCTTAGCAGAAAGATTTGAAGCACTTGAACAAGACTACCACGAAGTCATCTCGACAAAGTATATGGGAAGAAGCGCATTAAGTCATGGAAGCCAGGAATATATTGATTCCGCTAAAGGTAATAACTGGATTGCGAGAGTGAAGAAATTACTTGAAGACAGTTATGGCAAAGAATCTGATTACTACATAGATTTTAATGATACAAAAAAGATTGCATGGTCGAGTAATTATCAGAGTTTGGTGAGACATTACAAACCGCTCTTTGATGCAGCCAGAGAAGATTTAGCACATATAGACACAGCTCAAGCTATTACAACTGAAAATTCAGAGCTGGATGTGATTATAAATATTCTAAATAAATTCCCTGCCTTTTGTCGCCAACTAAAGAAACGATATAATGACAGAGCGCCGCTTGAAATTAAAGATGAATATGATGTACAGGATCTGGTTTATGCGCTTCTCACCTTACACTTTGATGATATCAGAGCAGAGGAATACACACCGAGTTTTGCGGGTGCCGCCTCCAGACAGGACTTTTTGCTGAAAACAGAAAAAATAGTCATTGAAGTGAAGAAAACTCGTAAGTCTCTTGGAGCGGCTAAAATCGGTGAGGAACTTCTCATTGATATGGCGCGTTACCGCGCACATCAGGACTGCGACATGCTGGTATGTTTTGTGTACGATCCTGACGGCTGGGTGAAAAACCCGAAAGGCGTGGTAGATGATCTTGAATCGTTAGATAAAGAAGGTCGGGTTAGAGTCGTTATTGCGCAGTTCTAATACCGACCTTTCCGAGCTGGAAAGAATAACCTGAACGTCTAGGCTGACGTGGGGAATTAAACGAAAGGTGTAAAAAAGGCCGCTCAAGCGGCCTGAATGTAATTTTATGGTGTGGTAGGCGGTGTCCATCCTGCTTGTATTGCCGCAACCATCCATTGAGGCGTTCCTGCCGTGGCATGTTGCTGACAATAACTGTATAGCTGCTTGAATACTGTCGTCGTTGTTGGGTTCAACCGTACTTTCTGACTCGACTGACCCGCTTTAGCGGCGGCATGTTGCGATTGTATCAGGGATGTAATTGCCGCCCGTAGACATGATTCAAGTTGCGGATCCGTTGGGGGAGTATCCAGAATATCCTGTAACTTGGTGATATGTTCTTTGATTGTCCTGGCACCATCCATAGACTTTATTATATCAGCGTACATAATATTTTTTCCAGATTAACCAGAGGGATAGCCTGATAGTATCAGGCCAGATCCCATACAGCCAGCAGAACTGGACAGAAACACCTGAACGTCCAGGCTAAGGCGGTATTTACCTGTGAAACAGGGAACCACTATGCAGTATGATATGGGGACAGCGATATGCGGAGATTTAACCGTGGATAAGATTTATCATTACACCGATCTGAACGGATTAAAAGGCATCGTTGAGAATAAATCATTCTGGGCGACCAGTATGCAATTTCTTAACGACAGTGAAGAAATAATTCATGGCATGGAATCAATAAAAAACGCACTACCAAAACTCAGGGGTGATATTCCAGATTACATATTAGATAGTTTGATTTCAGGGATGAAAAAATATGACAAAAGGCTATCTTCTAATGTATTCAATATTTCTTTTTGTCAGAAACCAGAACTACTTAGCCAGTGGCGGGGCTATGCTAATGCTCAGGGGGTATGTCTGGAGTTTGACAGGAAGGAACTGTTAGACTCCCTCAACTTTGACGAACGTGATCACGTCGCTGCGGAAGTTATCTACAGCTCTAAAGAAAACCCAGGAATACCCGTTACTCAAATTAAGGAATTGTTCCGAAAAATCCAATCGTTGGATTCAGAAGATTACAATAACTATCTTGATGATGCTTCATCGGGGAAATTTCTAAGCACGTTAATACCCTTTATGAAGAATGATAGTTTTAGTGAAGAAAAAGAGTTCAGAATTGTAATTTACTCATGGGCGCGTGTTCATGGTCTCGAATTTCGTATTAACAAAAATGGATTGATACCATATATTGAGGTTTCAGGAAGAAAGGATGATGACAATCGAAGCAAAATCCCAATTAAAAAAGTGACCATTGGTCCTGGACCCAACGCTGATTTCATGGCTCAAGGTGTCAGAAGGTTTCTCGACTATCATTTATATGGAGACACTGAAGTTGAACAATCCCAAACCCCCTATAGGGGGTGAATGGACAGAATTCACTGTACGTCCAGGTGAGGAGGTAATAAAGCGAGGACGTAAAAAAAGGCCGCTGGCGCAGCCTCAGTCTGGATAGACGGAATCTTTTCTGTCATTTATGCCGCCAATCATAACCCGTTCTTTATCCGGCAAATGCACACCTATCATACGAAGAATAAAGCCGCGCCAGCCCTGGTTAACCTTCCGGTTATAACTATAAAGGTCAGCATTCTCCGTTTTAAGCTTTGACCACTCGTAACTGAGCGTCGTGTCATCAAGTTCGGTAATGTGCTTGACCTCATCACCGATACGTACCGTGTTAACTCCGGTTCCCGTCTTCATCATTACCTCGCATGTTGCTGATTAATTGATTCTACCTTGGCAGATCGTGCAGCACAACTGAACAGAATTACCAGTAAGTCCAATGTGGCGCAGGGATTTAACAAGCAACGTAGAAGGCCGCAGGCGCGGCCTTTGTTCTAGGATGCATGTTATTTAGCAATTGGGGTGAATTGTTCATTTTTGCCTGATAGCGCTTTTTCAATCGCATCAACATGCTCAGGCCAATCTTTTTTTACATCTGTTCCGTAATATGATAAACGGCTTCCAAAAAACAGGCCGCAACCTCACGGACCGCGGAAAACAGGGGGTCAAGCGAAGCCTGATGACGGATGCGAACGGACTACCACTTGCTGTAGTTGTCGCCGGTGCAAATACCCACGACATAAAGCTGGTTGCAGATACTCTTGAAGCCCTTAAGGCGGGCAGACCCGACAGAAGTCTCCGGCTGTGTATAGATAAAGGGTATGAAGCCGGATGGCTGGAAGCGTATCTGAAAGACCGCCGCTATGAACCTCATATCCACTCAAGGAAAGATGAGTCAGAAGCCATCAAAAACACGGATTTTAAGGCTCATGGCTGGGTTGTAGAAAGAACGTACAGTTGGATGAATCGCTACCGCCAGGTCCTGACACGTCGGGAAAAGAAGGTCGAAAATTATGAAGCGATGCTTCATTTTTCCTGCGGCGTCATTGTCTGAAATAAAATTCTATTTGTACAAGATGTTACCGATGATATTGTAACTCTTATTTAATAGAGTCTCGAGTCTTTTCAATTGTGCTGTGCTACATTTATTTGGGTTTTTCAAGTCTGTCACGTGTTTGCCGAACAAATTATAAAAGTCACGAATCGCGCCTGCTAGTTTATCATCTTCCATATCTACTCCTTATTTGTTGCTCACCTATCTTAGGGTGATATTGATATCATATAAGACGCGAAGGTGGAGTGCTAGTGAAATTTATCGAGTAAATGACGATATTTAATTACATCTATTGCAGCAATGAACAAAAAACTATTAGTTTCAGAAACCTAAGAAGTTAAAAATGAAGTTGAGTACTGCTTTTTCGAAGCCTTCACCAATTCATACAACATATCAGATATAATGTATCGCTCACAGTGTTCAGTCCAGCAGAAGGGGGGAAGGAACAAAAGTGGTAAGGATTAATACTACTACTTATCAATAACCTAGCATCTATTTATAATGCCTGAATGATTCAAAATAAACAATACAATACCATTCACGGTGAAAAACAAGGAAAGTATAAAGTTGCGTTTAACTTTTCTTTTTTCTAGGGATAGTTCTGTTTTTAAAATATTGTTTACATAACCAACTTCTTCAAGATCCAGCATGTATTGACAACTATTAGAATCCCACAGTTTTTGAAGTTGGGAAGATTTTCTAAGATGTATTGCCCAAGATATCCAGCTGACAATAATCACGCATGAATAACTGTATATAATAATATTTATTTCCATTTTATACTTTCAATTTATATAGTTTTAATTATTGAGTTCTCGTTTCGAGCCTATCGATATGTTAGTAAATAACTAAGAAGGCGAGATGGATATTTAATTTACATAATACTCTTTCCCTATAAAGTTATTATACTATAGTTGATAGTATAATTTGGTGTATGTTATCATCTTTTTATATTTTGGTGCATAAAGTTATCACATTCTTATTTTATGAAATTTTACCAACATAATCTCACTATGTCAAAGTTAATATAATTAAACAAGAATGCGAAAGGTATGTATTTTGTGGTAAAGATTTTTAGTTTTGGTGCTAAGCGTTCTAAAATTGATGCTACATTTATGTCCCACTTTTTATTGCGATGATAGATAATACATATACAATAGTGAGAATAAAAGTCCACTATGATTTTGAGGGAGTACTTTTCATGGACATGCCAGATGGCGGCGCGACATACACTGATTTAATGACTTATATCTACCAGGACAATCTACACTTGGAGGACATGGAAAGGCTCTTAGCTAATCTAGATAGGTCAACACAAGTAGCCTGGAATGTCTTATATGCCCTCGAAGACATGCGGGGATTCGATGATTGGTTTGTATTATTGCCTGACTTTTATAAAGACCTTATTTTCGAGCAAATACGATCTAATGTTCGTAGTGTATACAAAGGTTAAACGAAAATATTATTCAAAATATTGCTTCGGCATTAATCATATTTACATATTGTTATTCTGCTTAAATCCAATGCTCGAAATTTTATAGTATAATATTTTGTGAATTTTTTATACTAACTGAACGTTAAGAGAAAATTATGAAAAAAAAACCATTATTTATAATTTCTTTATCATTGATCCCTTTATCAATTTATGCTGAACCCTCTGTGAGCGTTGGCTTTTCACCCGAAGGCACTGCACACGAATTAGTTTTGAATGTCATTAATAGTGCTCACGAAACTATTCGTATGATGGCCTACAGTTTTACGGACAAGGATATCGTTAAAGCCTTGATAGTGGCAAAACACCGTGGGGTTGACGTACGTATTGTTGTTGATGAAAAAGGAAACCGCGATCAATATAGTCAATATGCTATGAAAGACGTTACTCGTGCCGGAATTCCTTTACGGACAGACTCTGACTTCGCGATCCAGCATGATAAAACAATAGTAGTAGACAATGTTTCTGTTGAGACGGGGAGCTATAACTACACCAGTTCTGCGGCGAAACGTAATTCCGAGAATGCTGTATATATCCAGGACCTACCTTCACTTGCTAATCAATACCTTATACATTGGCAGGACCGTTGGAACCGAGGAAAAGATTATAATTAAAGATTGGTTAACTTGCTCTACTTTATCCAGTATGACCTGACGGTTTTATACCTTACATCCGAAAAAATATGCCTAACTCTGTTGTTAAATTCTGCAATACACATCACAGATAGCCACTACATCTCCTCTCAGCTACACAGTGGCAATTTCTTTCTTTTTTAGGGCTGTACTTCACCTTCCTATTTTTAAAGTCTTGCAGCCCGTTACATTCGTTTGAGCATAATCCTGCTAGACGGGTTTTGCGAAGCCTCGGTCTTAAAGCATTTCAGTAGGTCAATGGTCGAAGACAAACTATTCATACAACGAGCATGCCTGCGTAGCAGGAGCTAACTCAGAGCGTAGCGACAATCCGAACCGGCGCGAGCGTAGCTCGCTGTAAGGGCGGTCACTTATTAAGAGTATTTTTACTCTTAGATTTAAATAACTAGTACTACTAAGACCTTAAGTCACTACGCATATAATCTTCTGTATGCATATAAATTAAGTTACCAGATGCATCTAATATTCATTATCTTGTTTGAACACCGTAAAATGCCATATCTGTGCAAAGATGATGGTGTGGTCGTTCAGCCTTTATAACTAATTTCTTCGATAATCCAGGTACGGGCGTGTAAAGGCCTCCGCCGGCGCGGATTTGTGAAAAACTGAAGGGAGGTTATCCTGGATCTGAACTGCTGGCAGTTTTGCGGTAATAGGCTATCCGCTGATTGAGAAGCTGCTTAAATCCGGCCATATCGATGCCTTCATGCAATCCCTGGCGCATCTCAAATTGCAGCTGTTTGGCAGCGAGATGCCGTAATTCGGCAACGTCTTTTAAGAGAGCCGCCTTGGCTTTCTTTCTTTTTGCTTTAATGTCCTGCGTGGTCTTTCTGCGCTTCCAGGTGATATCGATAAGCTTTTGTTTCTGTCTGCGGCGTGCCTCTGTCAGGCTAATCGCAGGTTCCCCAGCTTTGGCCAAATCAAGATTTATCCAAGCGAGTTGCTGGTTTTGGGCTTTTTTGTAAGCTTCATTTCCCACGCCAATCAGATCAAAAAACAAATGCGTCACTTCGATATCAGCGGGGAAGTATTGCTTGGTCACTTTATCCCACATCAATCTGTAATGGATGACTCCCCATTGCGCGAGAGTCTGCGCCGCACGGGTCGCACGTGTAATGGAGAGGTTTCCTGCTTGTGAGCGGGTAGACAGTCCTGCCTCTTCTGCAAGGGTGGTAAAGCTCACAGGAACAGTCCCAGACACAAGGTGCAAGTGGTAGGCCATTGCTTCTACAAGAGCATTTATAGCTTTTGCACGATGGGCATTAAAATGGCGCCTGCGCTCGATGCGCTGGCCTTCTTTTTTGTGGTGATAGGCAGGCAGGCAGTAAAAGCCTTCCCATCGGGAGACGTCCCGACCCCTTACGCAACTCAGCATACGCTTGTTGAAAGGGGGGATGTTGTGTGTGTGATGCTTGGGCACGGTAAACGACGGGTTCGCGTTTTTCACGTAACAAGATCTGAAAGTCTGTTCAGACACGCCCACCCAGCCTTAGGGCTGGCAGGAGTTGAATTATATTATCCATAGGATTATAATCTTCCCGAAGCACAAGTTTAGTTGGAAAGACCTGTTAGTGAGTGTGAGCCGCCAAGTTCCAATCACTTTCAGGTCTTTTTGCTTTCTGCACCTTAATAAACTCCTCTGGCACAGCTCCCTTCATACTACTTCTGTACTCCTCGACCGTATCAGATTTTTGTCAAGAAGTTGTAAATTGTTACCAAGAATACTCTGGAAATGACCAAAGATCTACATGATCTTACCATTAAAGAAACCATGGTATCAAAAAATATTAAACGGTCTTTAGCCTGCTGATTTCTCATCGTCGCAAGATAATGATCCTATGAAATAAGCGTTTTGCGATTTGGTATAAATTTTTACATTAAGCATTCCAATTAGAAAAAATCTATAGGGGTAAAACTAGGGAGTTGAAGTCCAACGGTGAGTTATCGTATGGTCTGTGTGATCCTGCTCCAAAGTGGGGACCTCGCACGAAATTTTAGTGATGTTCTCAACACATAAACGGTTTAGCTCATTATATTTTTTCGTGTACTCTTCAGATAACTCCAGCCTTTGCTCGAAAGACATCAACGCATCATTATGTGATGCCTCGAGCCGTGCTTCAAGCTTGTCGACTTCTTCTTTCAATTCCAGAATTTTAAAAGCATCCATCACGTTCACCTCGGCGCACAAAAGTATAATTTAACCAACATAACATGGATAATAAAGGCAGTAATGCCATGTAAAAAGAAGGTCTGAAGCCCGACCGTACGAAAGTGTACCCTAAGTCTGTTTTTTGGCACAGTGGAAGAGATTACTGGAACCATTGCCACCTCAAACCTTTATTATTCTGCTCTATTTATTGCAGCTTGTAATGCGTCAAGGGTGGTTGCGCCTGATGCAACAGTTATCGTTTTAGCCGTAGCGTTCTGAGCAGGCATGATGATAAAAGCAGGTGTACCTGAAATACCAATGCCTTGCGCAAGTAAGTCATTCTTACCTACAGTAACCTTATAGTCATTATCCGAGACAGTCATTGTGGGTGCAGCCTTCAATGCCTTAGCGGCAACTAAAGCAATATCATCAGTACTCAGTTTACCTTCATAATGGCCAGTTGCGTAAATCCCGTTATGGTATCGCAAATAGGCCTTTGCCCCTGATTGCGCATATACATTCAAACCGGTTAACGCCGCTATATCAGAGTTCTTCCAATGTGTTGCAAAAATAGGCCAGTCACGAAAGATGAATTTCACGTCAGGGTTATTTTTAATAAGCGATTCTACTGTCAGGGCCATATGGCTACAGTAAATGCATTGATAATCAAAAAATTCGGTCACTGTAACTTTGGCGTTGTCCGGACCTAAAACAGGAATGCCTTTTACTTCCATTAATTGCTTCTGAAGCTTGGTTACGGCATTAGTCATTAGTTCTTGCTGCTGTGTGCGTTGTTTCGCTTGAAGTTCCTGACTGACCTTAATCAGCACTTCAGGATGTTGAACGAGGTAATCTGATGCGATTTTACCTATTGTAGCCTGTTGTTCTGGTGTAAAACCCACCGCCTGTGTTTCCGCTGCTATCGCCGCGCTACCAGTTAGTAATGCCGCTACTGGCATAAAACGAATTGACCTGATCATATTTCTTTATCCATATTACGAGAACGCGTATTTTCGTACTCTTCACGTTCAAATGTGATTTCTCTCTGCGACCGTCCAGTAATCTTGTCAGTGGTGCGCTCGAGCTTGTCTTTCACGACATCCAAACTGAGCTCATTAGCAGCTCGGTTGAGCAGCTCTTGCTCTCTAACTGATAACCTGAGTTCTGAAGATTTTTCTCGGGTGCTTTGTGAAAGCTGTTGAACCAAATCTTTCAGCTTGCCTTCAACTGTATCCAACCCCAGATCACCATACTCCCTGAATTTTCCCTGTTCGCCGGTATTTATGTCTTTTTCTTTTGCAATTGCCGCCAGTGCATCCCGCAGTGCTCTTTCGGTAGCTTTATCTGACGAGATGTTTTCCGTTAGACGTATCGCCGGTTCTTGAATTTGTTTCTGCTGGGCGGCCATACTCTCTTTCAATGCGGCAGTAATTGTCGGCTGGATCACTTCTGGCAAAGATACTTTCTTATCAAAAATAATCCCTACTGTTTTCAAAAATATCGGGCTGAAGCTATCCGGATTTTTATCAGAGATAACAATCCCAGTCTGCTTATCTTCACCGGCAACATGCAATGCCTCCTCAATGTCTCGAGCGACGTACATTTTATTGTTGAGGCTCGTTCTCAGTAGATTTGCTTGAGTACGCTGCGTATTGACAGGCTTAGATGTTGTGGTCCTGTAGACCCCATCGACAGCACGCTCAATTGACACCAATTCAATACCACTTTCTTTACCGAAATTATCCAAGGACTTGAGGACCAATCTTGTTTCTGGATTTTTTCGAGAGGGATTGAGGACTTTTACATCGATGTCCCCTTTGTTTAAGCCGTTCTGTGACATCCATGTTCTGACAGCGAAATTGCTATCGGCTTCTTTAGCGTACGACATAAGAAATTGCGCTTTTTCTTTCTGATGTTCGGGTGCCAGGACATCATGCGCGGTACGTGGCTGAGCCTCTTTTTGTTGAAGCTTTTGTTCCCATTTTTCTCGGTCATCGGTATAGATCTGAACATGGGATTTTTCACGAGATGCTGAAATATAGAACCCGCGCATATTGGCCATACGCTTTCTACTTCCTTCGACACCTTCCAGTGCTATGACATAAGATGCACTTGCCCCTTGTGCTCCATAGCCGGTTGTCGCATATGAATAATCAATATGCTTATCGTGGTAGAATTGACGGGGTTTTATGACCTTTTGACCGTTTCCACCGCTCAGGTAGATACTTCCGTTATCATCAATTTTATTGATAACATACTTTTCGTTTGCAGTGTGGCCATGGTCGCGGTTGGACTTTTTGAAGACAATGCTTTCCCCTTCATTAAAGGTAAGATCTTCTGTTTCAAATACCTCGATACGGCGTGAATTGAGTTCTTTTGGGGAATACACAACATGCTTATTTTCAGCATTTCGCATATGTACCAGGCCATTCTTTTTATCAATATTAGTCACATGCATGTAGCTGTCGTTTTCCAGAACGACTAAACCCGCCTTCCAATTATTAATACTGTTGAATGCTGTTCGCTCATTGCTATTACGCACTAACGTCGTTAGCTCTATAGCTTTAGGCGACAGTTCGCCACGGTTCAAGAGTTCGTTATGAATGGTCTTGTTGATCACCCGCCGGTCGTTATTAAGCTGAGTGATAATGAGCGTATTATTCCTAGCCTCTTTTGTGCGGCTCAAATAATCTGCTGCAATGTGCTCCTGGATTGATGGTTGTTTTGTAACCGATTCAACATCAGTTTGAGCCTGCTTTATTTTCACTTCAACGACAGATGAAGGAATGTCGATTCCAGCATTCCGAGGCACAATAGCGGGATCTACTTTCTCAATCAGCGCCAGCGCCTTTGCGGGGTCATTGTCGATTATGCTATACACAGCCTCCCGTAGTTCCGGAGTCTGTTGCCTGACAATCTCTTTCATGATGGCAACGTCCATCGGCGACCGGTCCTGCATGAGACGGAAAGATGCACCCGCTTCAATTGATTCCAGCTGGTCGTCATCTCCCATGAGTACGGCGCGGCCTGACGCTTTGTCGATGATGGAAAGAACATCCCTCGTATCTTGGTTACCGATCATGCCCTGTTCGTCTATTAGAAATAACGTTCTTTCAAAATTGACCTTTTCACCGGCTTCGAGCCGTTTCCGAACGTCCAGGATGAATGATTTTGCTGTCTGAGCCTCTATGCCAACAGAGCGCATCTCGGCTACAGCTCTGTGCGTTGGGCCGAGTCCGACTATTTCAGGCCTCTCATTTTCAGGCAACGTATCAAGAGATGCTTTGACCGCAGTTAACTGGGTCGTTTTCCCAACACCTGCGTAGCCTTGTATACCCATGAAGCGATCTTCGGTAGATAAAACCATAGTAGTAGCAGCACGCTGGCCAGCCGTCAGCCCTTCTAGCCTGGCTGGGTCAATTTGTTCCATGAGGGGTTTAACCGCACTTTTCCCGCTTTCAATGAGCGATACAATGCTTTTCTCAATTTCATACGTCTCACGGGCTACTAAATGAGACTGACCGTTTACGTCCATGCTGATCAGTTGACCTGAAGAAACCCTTTTATTAATTTCAGCCAAAATTTCAGAATTTTTGTTATGAATACCCAGCGCTTTATCGATAAGTTCAAGTCTGCTGAATGAAACTGTGCTCATGTTTTCAATCGCAAGAGAAACTGCCTTCTGGCCATCTGTCTCGAGATTGGCTTTTAGCGTATCAATGGATTCTGAAGTATCGGTTTTGCCGGATGCTTCTTTCACCAAAGTAAGTATCGACTTTTTATTGTTAAGTCGCAGGAGTTTACTTTCCGCCTTCTCCTGTGATTCAGCCGTAAATACCTCTGCGCGATTTCCAGATTGTGCCAAGGTATTCATCATTGACAGGCTTAGCTCATGGGTGGTTAGCCCTGCTATGACAATCCCTTGCTCATTATCTTTAGCGCCTGCTCCAGAGACATAATCATACCGCGCATACAGTGGTTCATTGACTGAGACTTTAAATTCTTTATTGGTGCCATTAACTGATAACGTAACGCCACCTTCAGTGATCGCTTTTACCGTCACGGAAGCTTTCGCCTTCACTTTTTCTTTGTAGCTGGCCGTCGTCATTGAGAGCTTCTCGCCTATGGCGATTTGAATGTTTTGGGACTCAAACAAGCGCCAATCTGCGTTGAGTTCGCCGATAGCTTTGTTATGTTGCTGCCCTTTTTCGTCCTTCAGAACCAAAACCTTAGTTTCTTCGCTAACCCGATCAATAGTGTATGTTTTTCTGTTTTTTTCAGTCCTATCCTCGATGACCATCCCCGAATGGTAAGTCCCAATCTGTTTACGCGTTTTCTCGGTGACGAACACCGGAGAACGTGATTCCATAGAGATATCTTTGCTTTCGAGTAACTCAGCGTTCTTGAGTTCGTTCCGGATGATCCCCGTCAGATTTTTTTGCTCACGGGGGCCGGTAACGACGACCGTTGCTCGTTCACCAGTACTGGTGATCTCCGTAAATCTTTTAGCAATGGCATCATAACGCGTGCTTTTATCAGGGATACTGACAACCTGAGTTTCAAGCTTGTCGAGGGTGTATACGGGGTTGTGCTTCTCTGCTCCTGCATTATTGAGAACAGATAGCACGTTGCTGTTAGCCTGCCTGGCAGTGCTATCCATGAAAACGAGTTGTAGATTTTTTTCGCGAGCATGGCTAAGCAGAACAACCGTTTCTTTTAGCGTCATTTTTTCAGCAGCTTCAACGTAAACCGTGCTTTGCTCCGGTACGGTAAAGTCATTGCTGAGCAAACTATGCTTCGGGATGACTTTATCTGCGAGTTCAGGTGATCGGGATAGTGAATCCAGTCTTGCTGTCGTAGAGGTCAGTACAACCGCGTCACGGCCTCTTTCTGTGGTGAAACTCACCATATTCTCAGTCATGTCGCGAAGTTTGCTGATGGACGCTGGAACCTGCACAACAGATAATGATTCTTTCTCTAGAAACGCAAGCTCACTTTTGCTATCCCCACCTTCACGCGGCGTCATGAATGTAAATACCTGGCTGTCTTTAAGATGGTCTTTTGCCATGTGCTCGACAGAAAGTTCATCCAGGATATGAATTTTGGATGTGAAGATGCCTTTTTCGCTGTCCATTGGGATGATCATACTTTCAGCAATAGCGTGGTCTATAGCGCCTTTCAACTCGTTAACAGTATATGTATTTTCACTGTTCTCGATGGAAGTCAAAAGTAGATCGCTAAAGGTAAATTTTGACTTTGTATCGCTTAGCAAAGAGACGGATTTGGCTATGATGTTAATGGCTTCGCGCTCAATCGCCGGCGGCGCTTCTTTCGAGCTATGTGGTTTAACTTCCTTGAGATAGCCTTCTAAATCAAAACCTTCCTGCTGGAGCTTATCTTTCCATTTATCCATTAATTCAGGGCGAGAAGGCTCCTGTTTAGCGTTACGCGTATCTTTGGCTGCCACGTCTTTGCTTTTAAGAGAGGCATCATCGCCAACCGACTCCCTGATCTCATCACTGCGAGTCGAGTATGACCGTCTTACGGATTCAGGAACGCCTTTAATTTCCCATAGGCCATGAGGTCCAACGTCCTCAATCTCATGCCCCAATTGCTCGACACGCTCCTTTAGGGCATTTCGATAAACTTGGCCGAGTGCAATATGGTGTTTGTAAATCAGCTCGCCGAAACCGCTCTTGTTGATGAGGTCAGTGCCGAGGGCTTTATACTTTCCGTCTTGCTCGGTGATATTCATGACAACTAGGTGAGTATGGAGCTGAGGATCTAGATTTCGGTTTGTATCATGGGTGAAACCGGCGGCGATTATCTTCCCCGTGTTGACCATACGCGTATCACCATCAACCGTCAGTCGTGCTGATGCTAACTCTTCAACATACTCGGCCACAACCGCTACAGATTCTTTATGAGCCTGCTGCATATCTTTGTCCTGCCCAATCAAGGCCAGGATGGAGACACTTTTCGGTGCTGAGAACGTCAGATCATAACCTGGCCGATGTACATGCTTACCATCTACATCTCGGCCAAGGACTGTCCCGTCCTGTAGTTTGCCGTGTAAAAGTTCGGTGAAAATCTCAGCATTCACCGGTCCTTCTAGACCCATTTCATCAGCAAGTTTACCGTGCCATTCAGCTGTAAGATTTCCGAGGAAGTAATAGTTATCTGTCTTTGTGTAATAAGTAGCAGCACCACCTGCGGAACTTACATTGGCAACTGACATCATAGCTCTGGCTCCTCCATTTCGTGTTCACCATGTTCACGGTGAACGAGAATATTCTTTTCTTCCTCTGCCATCTTTCGGACCGCACCTTGGTTTTGGGTGATTTCACTCCCCTCAGTTTTGATGACCATAGCACCACTTTCAGTTTCATAAACGATAGCTTCGAATTCAAGCTCCTCGGATCTCCCCCCGCTTTGGTCACCGGTATTATCGTTTGACTGCTTGCGGCGCGGATCAATGAACTTGAAAGCATCAGTATTACCGGTGGACTTCTCTGCACTAATTTCAGTATGGCTTTGAACAGGCAATCCAATATTCTGAGCATTATTTTGCGTTTCAACCCTCTGATTATCAGCGCGCAATTTTGCGAGTCTTTCTTGCATCGTTATAGTAAACGCAAGCGCAGTCTCTTCAGATTTGGAAACTTGTGCAGACCCTGCAACCGGCTGTGTGAGCACTAAGGTTTGTTGCTTCGGTGCGGTCGACGCCACCGACTGCGGGGCCGCTACGGTTTTTTGCTCCGGTGCAGTCGACGCCACCGGCGGTGTGACCACTGCGGTTTTTTGCTCTGGCGCGGTCGACGTCAAAGTCGCGTGATTTTCAATTATCTGGTTTTGAAAATCTGTATTCATCCCTTTTTCATTATGTACGATGAGTTCTTCTAGCAATGGGCTTAATTTATCGTCGATTTTTCTTTCGATAAGGGCAGGATGTTTCTTAGGCAGATCTCTATAAGGTACATCCATATTAATTACTGGGTAGTCACCTGGCAGGCGCACATAGAAATTAAGGTCGGCCATCCTCATTATTTCATCGTAATCAACGATTGGTTGGCTCACCTTATCCCTACCAATAGAAATACCATCCCTTACTTGATCTAAACCAAATGAGTTCTGCTCTCGGGCTTCTTTACGTCTTTGATTACCCAATTCTTGCTCGATATCTTTCGCTACTTCAGCGCTTGGAGAACGTCCATAAAATCGAGTATTCATGAGGTCGAACAAAGATTTTGCCGTGTCTTTTCCGTAGGTATTACTCAGTTGCGCCATGTTCTGCATACCAATCACAAAGCAGCCTCCAAATTTACGGGCTTCGGCCAGTGTCTCATTCAGTTCAGGGACCTTTTGGAGCGAAGGCAATTCATCTAGGATGAACCACACACGCCGGTTAGGGTTTTCCCCCATACTCTGAAGGTAGATTGTTGCGATTGACAACCACATAGACATTAGAGGCTTAACCGACTTCCGATACTTTGAGTTTGTCGAGATAAACAGCCAGCTATTGCTGAACTCCTCATCCGACATCCACTCACGAATGCTGAAACGCTTTTTGCCGGACTTCTCAAGCCCCTGTAGAAAACGTAGAGCCTTAGCATAGTTGGTAATTACAGACCGAATTGAGATTGCAGTTTTCTCGATCTTCTCCTCAACAAGGTTTGACGACGGTGTATTAGCAAGAAACTCACGTAAACTTTTTAGACTGATAGTGAATAAAATTTTTAAGAAGGATTCGATATCTCTATTTTCGTTTTTAGCCATCTTCATTGCACTATCAGCAAAAATGGTGCGGGAACTTGATACCCAGAAAGGATCGGAATCTCCCTCTACAGGGATAAGTGACGCTGTGATGTTTTCGTAATCAACCACACTTTGGCACTCGTGCCATAAGTCCCACCATTCGCAGCGTTCATCATGTGCATTCAAAATCTTATCTGTTTCTGGATTATAATGCGTCTCAATGAACGTACCACCTGAATCAAATATAACCGCTCTATCCCCGCGACTTCGAATATAATCAAGCAGGTATCTAATGAGTGTTGATTTACCTGTACCGATGGTCCCGTGCATGAGGAAGTTTTGAATTTCGGCATTTTTAACCATATGAAGCTTTCCAATTTTCAAGTCGGATTTCTTCCCTCTTGAGGCCAGTATCTTATTAACTTCAGCAGGTTTTTGAGTAAGTTTCATGCCTGAAATGTATTCATCATCAGTCTCTTCTTTACCTACGCGACCAATCCAGAACATAAGGATAGAATAAATACCAAAAGATACTGCTGCACCAAGCCCTGCATAAATCTCCAAGCGAGTAAGAAACATGCTCCCAACTTCAGCCATTTCTTTACTATTGAGAATTTGCTCCAAAGTGAATTTCAAAACTGTATAATTAACACCGGCATCATCATAAACCCTCACACTCCATGTTCTGACTGTAGAGTGGGGGTTTAATAACAGAAATGAACTACTCATATCAGCAAGCCAATACGTTAGCCCATTAGCGATAATACTCATAGGAGTAAAAGCAAAAAAGACCAACATACTTATTGCGAAAAATATCAATACAACCCAAAATGAGAACCAGTTATTTACCTGATTGAACATTCTGAAACGATAGGCAGTAATCTGCCCACCTTGAGTAATATTTTTTGGTACGAAGCTCATAGTGAAAATCTCAAGAAGTTACAATAGGGCTAACGCCCTATTGTAAAAAGAAGAAAGGGATATTATTGAAGAGATTTTTTAAATCTTATGATTGTTTATTCCGAAAGGGCTCCCAGACACATCAATAGATGAATTAACCATTGGTAAACCTGTAGCGGGGTTATGTGAAGGCGACTTTTTGAACTCTCTTCCTGAACTCTCCAGATAATTAATCTTATTAAAAGAAGGTTTCACACCTCCGCTGTCCCTACCAATAAGTATTTTTATCAAAAAAACTGAAATTGCGGGTAATAATATACACAGCAAAGAAGGTATGACAATACTACCAGTATCAACATCACCATTAAGCATCAATACATATACGCCTATGAAGAAACTAACCATAAGAGAAAATATTGAGAATAGTAAAGAACCCTTTTTAGATGACGAACCTGATATTGTCAGAAAAGCCCCGAGGGAGATGGAAATAAATAAACAGAGCAAACTAAATAAATACAGCACAGCGGATACACTATAAGACATAAGCTGATTTGAATTTAGAAAATCAAATGTTCTATAGACAAGAAATATAGTTGGAACAAAACCGACCAATCCGAATAATTTTCTCATTTTATCTTCTCCCTTAACTTATGAAGGCTGTCCTGAATTTTGGGGTCAATTGGATTCTTATCATTTTTTTTATGATTGATATCGTAATTTACCTTAGCCTGGGTAGTATCATAGTTATCTACAACCTTATCATTTCCTGAAGATATATTATTCTTTTGTTCATTAATCGAACCAGAACCTGAGCTGATATTTTCTGCGGTAGTAGAGTTTTGTGCTGAAACCTTGCTTGAGATATCATTTTCGATTTTCATCCCAGGCATTGCTTGCTCCATTGTTTTTACGCCTGCGTTGAAGCTTCCCTCAACAGAAGACCCGAGACCTCCGACAGAAGCTTTTCCTGCGCCGCCTAATGCTCGACTCTCATTTGATCTGAAGTTGTTCTGAATTTCAGGAGCCAATCTCTCGTTGGCGAACTGAACGGCTGCCTTTTGGGCTTCTGGGGCATTGGTTAAAATACGCGATGCATTTGTTCCATATTTCTCTTGCGCCCAGTCGGCAAACTCTTGGTTGTAATTTGCATCAATGCTTGAGCTTTGTGTTTCTGCGTAGTTAGCCATTTTACTGTATTCCTGGCTTGCTGTTTGGCTTTGGGTGTATTGGTTGTATTCGCTTTGTGCTTTACCAAGGGTAGCTGCAAATTGGCTCATTTGGCTATTTGAGGCATTATCTGAATGGTTAGCGCCTGAGTTCTCACGCTGCTGCTGAACCAAATCCATACCTTTTTTGAAGTCCTGCGCATATCTTGCATTTTGCGAATGAGAGGAATCGCTGCTTTCCGAATTTTGAGCCGTCGTGCTGCCCGTCGTATTATGGCTACCGGCCACCTCACCCCGAATATGTGCTTCACCACTGATCCCAGTTGCCAGACTTGCAATGCCCCCAAGGACTTCTCTCTTAGAGTCTATACCGACAGAACCTCCAATTGAACCCGTTTCCGTCAAGCTGTTGCTGCTTAGGCTTTGATAAGCGTCTTGAACCGATACATGATTTGCTTTTGCATAATCTTCTGCTGCGGACATCATCATACTAACGCCAGTTGTTTGACTTGTTGATGTACTGCTATCCGTTCCGTGGGAAAGTGTATCGCTATTGCCTGACTGATGACTCAATTGTGCGAGCTGGTTGAAGCTAGAATTAATCGCGTCATTAAAGCCATGTAGATGAGACTGTGCATTTGCTTCTGCGCTTCTCGCTTGATTGGTGAAGCCTGAAGACATCATCTGGCTAAACTTCATACTTACTGGCAAATTGGATATTGCCCCACTCGTATCGAACACGGTGTGGCCATCGGCAGTATGTGTCAAGCTGGCTCCGTTATCTGCCTGATACGTTGCCATTCCACTACGATGGGATAAATTATCGTCATATTTATTGGAGTTAACATTATTCATAGACATGTTATTGAATGACCAATTCCCATCGGCTGCGCTTGATGCCGCACCGCCTGCGGTCATTGCAACACCACCCATTGCGCTGCCCACTGCTTGAGACGCAGCATGTGCTGCTCCCTTAGTGATATAAAAACTTAGCACGGGTATCGACATGCAGAGGTATCCTGCAATATTAGAAACATCAGCATACTGTAATCTAACTTGGTCAGCATTTGATAAAACCAAGGGAACATCGCCTAACTTAGACTTTAAATAATAATTTGAAGCGAAATTCAATATCGTAAACATGGGAGGCCATATCTGAAAATATAGAAATCCGGATGCATACGTCGCAATTGTATTCATACCAAATGCAGAGTGGTTAATAAGGGCTAAGGCAATAATGAGAGGAAAAACACAGATAAGCATCAACACCATTATAGACTGAAAAAAAGGCAACATTCTTGTCGCCAAGCCATGCTCCGCTGCCCATCCGATTCGTTGCTTCATCATGGCATTTTCTGACGTCATATTAAGTATATTTGCAGTATCACCAGAACTAGCAGAATACTTCTGTATGCCAGACCTCAATGCAGATGCAGTAATATTACCTTTTAAAAATTGCGTGGCACTTAAGCCTTCGGAATAGAAAAATTGATTACTACTATCTACTGCATCTGACATCAGGGAAGGTGCATCGATTCGATTTCCATAAAACTTGTGCGCAAATGACGAGAAATCAACACCTCCGACCGAAAGGCCGGTATTCATTGCACTATTAATTTTTTCCACAGCATCGGCGCAGGTCATAAATGTTTGACTTGAATCATCGACATAATAAAAACCACGAACCGGACTCGGATTAGACGAAACTATAGACCACGGGTCAGAACTATTCATAACAGCGTTCATAGTATATTTATGATTAATCATAATGTCGCCGCTGACGCAATTCTCTGAATAAGACTGAAGATTCTCGGAAAGGTGGGGCACGCTTGATGTCAGGTTGGAACCCGACGCGATAATATTAGCACCAAACAGCATACCAGTTTTTGAATAGCTCAAAGCATCCGCTGACTGAAAGGCCATATCGAATAACTGTGCGACACCATAACCACTACCGGTCGACACCCCTGCTATGAATGCCAATCCAGAAGGGAAGTTATCAACCTCGTAAATACCTGCGGGATTAGATATATCTACAATCTGTATGTTAGTTTTGGGTGCCAAAATAAGAAACATCACAATGACATAAATTGCCAGCCACTTTATGTAAACCAAGGGATGTCTTTCTTTAAAGTACCCAAGTACCGCAGAGAGGACGGAAAACACACCACACATCCTAATCAGAGTATGGAATCCGCTATCTCCAACGATAGTAACAACTGCATTAAATGCAGATTGATACATATCTCCACCAAAGGTGGTATATACTGTTTGCATATCAATTACCCCAGTTATAATTAGATTGATATGAAGAAGTAAGCTGCGTCGAGACCTGCTGCTGTAGATATTGCATATTACGATTAATACTGTCTAAAGCTGTTTGGCTTGCTGACGACTGCAATTTCATATCTACTAATAACGTCTGCGCCGAACTTATATTAGCTTTCAATTCTTTGGCCGCTTGTTCAGGGAAGTTCTTAGCGCTTAACGATGCGTTAGCCTGGGTCACAAGTTCCTGCAAATATTGAATCATTAAATCCTGCGCAATATAGTCAGACACCATGCTCAGATAGGTTGCGTCGATACCGAGCGAGCTTGAATTGATTATGTATTTAAGGACAGGTACAGAGGTTGAGTTAATAAAACCTTTTTGGGTATCGGTTAATGGTGTATCTGTCGTCACACTATTTTGAAGACTTGTAATATAATTTCTTACCATCGTAACTAAGGAGTTACTCTCACTAATCGTAATGGTGCCTACTGAAGGTTTTAGGCAAACATCCGTTGTATCACATAAATACACTTTGGCATCTCCCCCTTCCATCAGCGTGTTAACCACTCCACGATCAGCTACTAGGGGTTGTAATATCGTCACCTGCCCACTGTTGTTGAAAATGATAGAGCCAACGATACTCATGACAAATTGCTTAAGTTGCTGATTATCGTCAAAGACATGGTTTACACCGAGTGCATCCCAAATCAGGTTTTTATTCTTCAACACGAGGTCTTTTTGGGTCGCATCAGCGCGGCCATTAACACTATCCTGGTCTCCTCCGACCGTACAACCTTGCCTCGAAGAAGCCCAGTCCGAGAAAATGTTATCCTGTCCGCTAATGTCCTGGCATATTTTGGTTTGTGAAACCTGCGATACTGGCCAAAGCCCGCCAATTATTCCCTGTGCCGCCTGGCACGAGCTCATATTCATGGAGTTGACGTCGCTGGCCATCTTTTCAAGGTAATCTTTTGCCTGCTTGAGCTCCGGCACCATCGTTTGCAAAGCGAGGTCAAAAGCATAACCTCCTGCGTTCGACATGATCTGCTTTGCAAACGCTTGTATCTGAGCACCGCTAATGAAGGAGAATGCACCGAGATACGCATCGATCCCTCCACATCCTGAGTTCACGGAAGGAACCTGCATAGAGATCAGCTGTATATTTTTGACAGGATTTCTGAGATAAACAGACCCACCTGTCATGTAATTTGCAGACTGCCCTTTCCAAGACTGCGCTTTCGACACGTTGCCCGAATACCCGAGCCCATTGAAGTATCCGTTCAGGTCTCCGCTGACATCCGCAAGTGCAGGCCCACTGATGCAGCATGCTGTAATAATGCAAAGGGTGAGTTGCTTCATTTTCATAATGCTTGCCTTATTGAGCCGATGTGGATGAGCCGGTTGGTACTGGGCCTAATTGGGCAGCGTCAATGTGCCCTTCATCGGCCAGGATGATTTCGTTCATTCGCGACATAATTTCGGTATCGTCTGTATCCCCCTGATAAAGCGGATACGCTTTGTTCGTATTCACATTCACAACAAAGCTGGTTGGTGTAGCGATTGGCATACCCGTACCAAAGAACGTCAGAATCTCGTCGGCCAGTGGTTCCTTATCGTTAATGCGTCGTGGAACCATCGGATATGGAAATGATTTGTCTCCCCCACCATCAAGCGTGTAAGCAAACACGCTAAATCCCATCTGCTGGGATAGCGATTTTATTTTGGGGTCAAATTTGGCACTATATGGACAATGAGCCTGCATAAAAACGACGACTGCATAATTACTAAGATCGGCCTCACTACCATCAGATAATCTAACGTACGAATGGGGCTTCTCCATTGGGACGTTTTCTTTTACCGTTGAGTCGAATAATGAATCACCATTGTCTATTTTATTTTTCTTCATTTCTTCGATATTGGTAATTTGCTGAACAACCGAGTTAGCTTGAGCCAAAGAAATTTGTAATAGAAATAACGAAGTTAACAGTAATGTTGTTGATTTTTTATATTGGACTTTCATATTATCACCAATTAGAAATTAGGTTTAAAACCAGTAGCTACATACATAAATCGTGTCGCCAGATCGTCTTGTGTCATAAAGCCATACGCTAATGGACGATAAGTTTTGGCTTTAGGGTCAACTAACATTAACGCAGGGAAATATTTAATATTCATTGCTTCACTCTGCCCGTCATCTGGTCGAGTTTCAGGTACTGCTGGAACAACCTGTCCGTCAACACTAACCGGGATAAGCGGGATATTCTTGGACCTTGCAAAGGCCGCAACAACACCTGCCATTTGTGCATCTATAGGGTTGCTGCCTCGATAGAAGAGGAATAGGCCGTATTGAGAAGCAAGTTTTTGTATGGCTTTATCTTCCTCTGTTTTTTGTTGCGCTTGCTGTATTGGTGATGTGCCGTTGTAATGCGACCGAACAAGGTTGTAATCAAGCTCAGGGTGGTCAAGTTCCGCAACAGCGAATGATTGGCTAAAATAAGAAGCATGGTCAGTCCAGAATTTCTGCCATTTTAAGAATACAGTCGTATTTTCGCTACTTGGATATAAGATAGCTTTAGCCAAAGCCTCTTTAGTGTATTGCTGCAATACTTTACTCTGTTCAACGGGCGTCATTTTACTCAAATCAGGAATTGTATTTTTCTTTTGCTTGGGTTCAACATCCTTCGTTGGTATAGGCTCGTTATACCAATGCCAGCCGGTGAAAGGTGATATGTTATCTACATCTTCGTCGGCTAATACACAACTTGAGTAAATCACCATTAATATAATTAGAATCAACCTCATATTACTTACCTTCCATTTGATTGACCTGAGACGCTATTTTGCTTTTTACCGAATTGACCATAGAACTATCATCTGGAAGATTTTCATTACTTTCCAAATCACTATAAAAGTCGGAGAAGTCAATTTTGTCGAAGTTAATACTTTGCAGTTCCTCGACGGTAATGCCACGACAATTTGGAGAATCAGCACTACCAAAGCTAATACCTAACTGGCCCTGACGCCCCTGCTGCTGCACGATGCGCGCCAACTTACCCTCAAACTGGCAGTAAACTTCTTTTTTCTGGAGGCAAACTCCCAACACCTTTTTGGAACAGGTTTCACCAACGTCTATTACGAGTTTTTTACTCTTCGCCGTCCCCAGTGCCTTTTCTTCATCATTGCAATGGGAAAGCCCTATGCTGTTACCCCACCCTTTATCGAGACAACAGTTTGAAAAACCAGCCATTGCTTTTCGACATGAAACCGCACTCCCCGTGAATGCTTTAACGTCGACTGAATCCGATGCGATATCACTACCGGCTGATGAAACTGCGGCGAGTTTTGATACAGCGGCACTAAAACCATTGTCGCCAGATGTCTGTGTTTCACCGCAATCGCCAGACTGGCAATAAAACGTCCCGCCACATAGAACACCTGACGATTGATAATCAGTCTCGCACTGGTAAACATCTTGCTCGTGAAGGCAGGTGCCGTTTTCTGAAGAAGTACAACTCCTAGTTGCAACCGTGCAGTTTTTATTCGCGATAAGGGAGTCACAGTTGCCTGTTGAGTTCGCAGGCACTACATATTCATCTTGATATTGCCAACAGTCACTGTATTGCGTGTAGGTTTGCCCATCTACCACTACCGTTCTATCACCGCCAGGAGAAACGCAGGTCGAGGAAACTTCGGCGGTTGCGGTAGACTTGTCGAAATCACAAGATTCACTCCAACTCGTGTCAGTCACATACTGTTGTTGTCCTTTTTTTACTACTAAGGCAAGATTAAAGTGATACATGCTATTTCGTTTGCCAGCTTGCCAAACTGTACCTGCAATAGAAGAGCCTCGCTGATTACCCAATGTGAAGGTAATTGGCTGTCCTGCTGTCATGTTCCAGTTAGGTATGTATGTATAAGTACCATTGTCATCATACATATTCATTTTTTTTCCGAGCACATCAACATTTAAATACCATCCTGACGAACCAAACGCTAAATGACTATCAAATTGATATGTAAGTGTTGCGGAGATTATTGTTCCTTCAGGGATTGAGGTATAAGTTGCAACACCTGTTTTTTGATCAAAGTTAAGGCTATTAGAATCGATATTGATATAACTCGTCACTGAGTTATCTACATAATGGCCCGTAACAGTTGCTGTTCTGGAGCAGACTTTCACATCATTTAAATCACGATCGCAGCTGTAATTTTGAAAGGTACTTTTAGTCACGCTTGTTGATGAGCACATTGTATTAGTACCATCGGTTATCGTACTGGCATTAGTTTCAAAACCTTTTCCTGCTGTGATAAACGTTGATGATGGGTCAATGGCTGTGGCCGGATTAGAAGCTTGAGCTGAGTTAATAGTTTGCACGGTGCTGTTTTTCGAACTCTCAACGCTCCCATTTGATGATAAATTCCCATCCGAACCAGTAACGCCTCCATAATAGTTTTCTTGACTAGGACTAGAGGAATATCCGTTAATCATAGTTGATGGGTCTTTATCTGAAAGTGAGGACGCCCCTTGAGTCGCGACACCTGAAGCATAATTAGAACCTGCGCTATATGAACTATTGAGATCATCTGCATGAGACAAAAAAGGAAGCAAAGCTAATAACACGAGCCAATTATTCATTGCCCATCGTCCCTTAGTAACTTACTGGCTTCACTCTTACAATCACCATCTTTAGCGATACGCGTAAGAGCATCTTTAATTGGAAGGCTTCCGTATATTTTATCGTAATGAGTACCGCAACTGATGACTAAAGCAGGTACAGCTTTGATATCATATTTCAGAAAAAGGGTTGGGTCTATTTGGACACCAATTGTTTTATCTTCTTTGGACAGGTCAAACATCTTAATAGCCGTTTTTCTGAAATCGTTATCAATAAGCCCTCGGATAGTTGGAGCTAAATGATAGTGATTAGCGTCTTTTAGCATTATTAACACCCCATCATCCGGAATTGAAAAGCTTACAAAGTACAAATTTGTTGGTTTTTTTTCTTCTGTATCGGCTTGTGATCTACTTTTCTGTTCCTGAATCTGATTAATTAATCCGTTTACTTGTTCTCGCTGACTAGTAGGTAGCGAGAATGTTTTTTCTGACAATGAGGATTTAAATTCCTTCAGATCGTCCTGCTCTTTTTTCATAAAGTTATAATCACTTTTTGAAATATCAGCGAAGGTTACAGTGCTAAATGAAAGCAGAAGAATAGAAGTAATAATTTTTAATTTCATATTTAATTCCTACAGGAAGACACAGTTTCTTTTACGCCAGATAAGATATCCAAAATTCTTCTTTGATGTCGGGCTTGTATGGACAGTTCCCCACACTTGCGTTGTCTCGCCAAACGGATGGCATTGCGCGATATCTGGGATCATATTCACCATCTGGTAGCGATACCTGTCTTTGGGAATTATCGGTGACGGATATTCAAAACAAACAGCCGCATCGGCACCTACAGAGTCCCAAACTAATCCCTCCCTGTGCAGTTTGAATGCCATCCTTTCACTGAGCAGTACCGAGACTTCTAAGGGCGAGAACTCATTACTTACGTAACCCGTAAACGGGTACATCGAACCTTGCGCTCCGGCGCACCAGAATAATGGAGCAAGTGGATAATGCGCTATTGAACTTGAAATGGCATCAGCGGCACAAGCTGACTGTGCGACGAGGTTTGAAAAGAGTGATACTTCTGGATTGATAATCATCGACAATGAACTGTCATTCCACAAAGGGTCGATTTCGGACATGTATCCTATATCCATATCGCCAGTCTGTTCACAAGCAACGCTAGTAATAATATTCAGCCAGGCTATAAGCGGGTATTTATACCAATGAACATGATAGAACGCCCCAGGCTCTGGTGAATCGCTTTGTCCTCCAGTCCCTGAACCGACGCGTCCTAAATTGATTTTAAGGCCACCCATATTAACCATGTTGCCTGGCTCACGAGTAACGTCTGTCATCGCAAAGGGTTCCCAAAAACCAATCGCCAAGCCCAATCTATAAAATATTCCTTCAGGACATATTTGTATTGGGCTCGCAGGATTTGTCGTATCGGGAAGAGTACCGGCAGATACTGGGATACTGCCAATTGTCATCGGGAACATGCATTGCCAACATACATCGGTAATAGGATTTACCCATCTCCCTTCACCGGTTCCGGTATCAGCTTTTGAATTAAGCGATAAAAACATCAATACTGAAACAAGGAGTATTAGTAGAGGAGTTTTTTTCATATTTTACTCTTAAGTAATTAAATGTGTTTTTCCGTCACTCTCAATTTATCGCCTTCCTTGGAAACCATTACAGGGGTATGCTGAAATCCAAATTTTGTTGTCAACACCCCTGCTTGGTCGAAATAAACCCTCTCATTTATTTGGTCGCTTACAGTTCTAACATTCCCATTAACTAAAATAACCTTGAAGTTAATAATATTTTTCAACTGTGCCTCAAGCCATTTAACTTGAGATATATTATCCCCATCAATAAAGAATAAAGTTTCGTTAAATGGTATTTTATCTAGAGGATTTACTTTATCTCCTTTTCTCGCGATATAATTACCGCTCATATCTTGTATGTCTTGATTTACGATAAAAGTCGGGTCATAAAGCCAAGATTTATCAGCAGTCGCGGGTGATAATCCAGGTACTGCCTCTGGCCTAACTGCATGTTTCTCGACATTCTCGATTGCTTTTTTTCTTATCCCATTTAACTCCCCGTCTTTCTGCATTTGATTTAGCCGTGACTTAATAAATGTAAGAAGGTCAGGTTCTTGAATGGGAAAAAGCTGTCCGATAGTCCCATAGTCTTTAGAAAACACACTTCCGCTAACACACAGCAAGAGGAATGCAATAATAATCTTTCTCACTCATCCCCCTTTTTCATTTTCGTAGCAATGCTATTTCGTATCTCATCTGTGATGTCTCGTGCGCCACCAACGATCGCTGGACTAACAACTACAATGACGTTATTAGCATTGGCGTAATCATCAATGCTCCCTTGCATTGCCTGATTAAATCTACTAACCATCTGGTCCATTTGCTCTTTACTGAGCGTTGTTTTAATCCCTGCTGTTTGGGACATAAAAGAGTTAACAGTCCCTTTCATATCAAATTTTACTACTTCAGGGGTCATTGATTTAACGACTGCAATAGATACGAACATTGTAATTAATGAAAAAATAATTAACGTCGATATTATTAGAGGCCAGTTAGGTAAGACAAATTGACGCCACAAATTGTTCTTTAATTTAGTTTCGCCCATTCTTCCAGCTCCTTAAGCTCATCAGTATAAATTCTCTCGGCTAATAACATTGCTGCTTCTTCAGAAGTTGCACCTGCTACTTGAGCCTGGCTCATAAATTCAAAATGCTCGCCCTTTGAACTGAACATTGCGCGGGTAATTGGGTCAACAAACAATCGATGGAAGCTACTACGTTCTCCGGCAGAAATGAGTAAGGAGCTGAAGCCTGTCTCAAGTGAAGGCTGAAAGCCTTTTATTACTGTTTTTTCCACTTCGTTATAAAAATCAGGTTTTTCTTTTAAGAAGTCATTAAATGCCTTTGCTTCCTGCATCAGGGTCACTTTAGTACCGCTATTGTTCCAGGCAGCTGCTGCTTCAGCAGGCGGCGGAGCACCATCGACGCCGGTAAAATCCCTGATTCCCTGCGTGATCGTGATAAACGACCCTCTATGGCGGCGAACAGTCCTATAACCCTTTTCGATAAATTTTGCTGCGTGTACGTTCGAGCCATTCAGTAATCGCCATGCTTCATCAATGACGCATAGTTTTTTAAGATTCCTCGGTGATTTATACATTTTTTCCTGCACTGCCAGAATGATGGAAAAAAGGATCGCACTAAGAAGCTTAGGTTTAGACTCGAGATTAAGGAGTTCCAGAACTGCAAATCTGGTGTCGGCATTCAAGGTAGGCTGTTCCGCGTTAAAATACTCTCCATCTGGGCCATATGTGCAATATCTGTCGAGTCGCACAATCAGCTCATCTAGGCGGTTACGAATAGTATCTTTGTCCTTGTTGTGAGCTTTCCCAGACTCATCCTTCATATAATCAACGATATAATCAATCTTGGCTTTATTTTTGCCTTTATCCCAGGCTGCAATAACACCTTTCATCAGAATGGCTTCACTTACCTCATCCATTTCATCATCTGGGCTAGCCAAGACGGTCATTAACATCGTGATCCCCTCGGCAGATTCATTGATATCTGTTACATCTCCAAAGGGGTTAAATCTCAGTGTTGCTCCATCTAGGTAAACACCGCCTGCCTGTTTACAGAAGTTCTCATAGCTTCGCCCCATGTCGATAACAGTGGCAAACCCACCCGAGTTGAGTACCTGTCGCAGTATTTCTTGAATTAAAAATGACTTACCCGCTCCAGATGTACCGGTGACAGCCATGTTGAAATTCGTACTACCGTTATTTTCTGAAAACAGGTCGAAGAAGTTTATTTGATTACGATACGAAGGAAGTGGGCTACCCTGGCCGGACAGTCCGCTTTCCGCTACAACGGGCATGAGATTAATTGCATTGTAAACAGTGGCACGTTTGGTCACACCACTCATTTTCAAGTCTTCCCACAATCCTTCCTGTAACACAAATGGGAAAGTGGCCATAAAGTTTCTCATTTGCTGAAAACGTGGAGAGTCGACTGGCAAGTCGTTCTTCCTGAGAACATTTTGCGCTTCCAATGTACACTTCAGCTGGTCCAAATCGTTGTCTGGCGTAAACAGTGTCATGTTCCAAAAATACCGGCACATCGAAGTTGAGTTAGACCCGAGTTCTTGCCTCAGACTCTTCCATTCCTCATAAGCTTTTCCCGTGGATGGAATGAATTTGGCATAGGCAGAATTTGCTTTCTTGGCCAAGTCCTGCTCTTTACGGAAAGATTCGCTTTGTGAAGACATTTGGTCATCAACCTCTATCCCCCATGTGATCATGAAAGGGCACGGAATTCCCATGGACGTAAAACGGATATTGTGCAAATTATCCGGCGTTTGCCAAAGAGCAAATTGGCGTGGATTTTTCGAAATTTGTAGATTAACAATTCGAGTGGAAACTACCCCGCTGTTATCAGCATTTATATCCTTATCGTCATGATGTCGACGGGTTGTAAGACGAAGATAATCAGGGAACACCTCAAGCTCATTTGAGGCATCGATAATTTGACGATGGAGTTCTTCGTGGTCATCATAATCGTTGGAGCTTTTTGCTGTTTGGCCAGGTCGATAATTGTGTAACTCTCTCATCACTGAAAGAAACTCACCTACAGGCAGATTCTGTGTGTGAAGCTTTGAGGCTTGGAAGGAAACTCTCAACGTTTCTCGTAGCATCGACAGTTCTGACATTGTTTTAGCATTAATTTTTGTCTTTTTACCAACAACTGCAAATACACGATAGTTTCTCAAATAGAGAGGCATTTCTTTTTTATTATGAAAACCCTTTAGTGCGGCCCTTTCGAAAAATGCCTTGGTAATCGCGTTCAATCGGTCTTTGTGGATTCCCTGCCACATATCCTCACTGACACCAGCGCTCACAACTTCTGATACACACTTACTTGCGACCAGATATATTGCTACTGGCGTTTTCCGAGGCAGTCTTCTTCTAAAAACATCATCAATTGCCGCAATAATATCTTCATTGGCACCAGAAAGCGGCGCAATTTCAAAGATAAATCCTGCCGTATCTTTGTTTATATATAAGTCAGTTACATCATCATATACACGGTAAGGGAGTAAAGCGGTTAAGGACGGGTAGTCAAATTGTTGCAAAGATTTTCTTGCAGCATCCGCATCCTCTTTATATTTAGACCCGCTTATCATTCTCGTAATAGTATCAAGTAAGGATTTAGGCATATTAGTTCTCACTAGTTATTGAATTGTAGCTCTGGTCCCAGTGCGATTTATTTTTTACGAATTCGACAACACTTGGTTGATGAAAATTATCATCTTTATCAACCCATGGACTAACCCATAAACGCTGAACGATGTCTCCAGTTCTATTCGCCGACACACTTCCTGGCGAATTAGGATTACTGACCTTTATGTACTGCGAAACTGGAGATGTGCTGATTCCAGCGGTTGATGTGCTGGCCAAGAATCCTTTAGAAATTGCCGGTGAGTACCCTACGGCCACATATGGCTTCACCGGTACGGGCGTGTTATGCAGAAACGGCGGAGGGCTCGTTACTGTACTAGTTACAGGCTTTTTTGCAGTATCCGCCGATGTGTCGACATCATCGATTGATTTGCCTGTTGCCGCTAGTCCTTGTGCTTGCCCCATCGTGAGGCATTTATCGATTGCTGTTTTATTACAATCAAAATCTGAATTCATTCCTGCACAACCGGTTAATAGAGAACATAGAATAAGAGTGAATGAAGTTTTTTTCATAGTAACACCTTGGATAAAGTTTATTTTTTAACAGGAATTTCCACGATTTCCTTTGCTATATCTCTAACAATCAAACTATAGAGGGAAAAGAACAATAAAACTCTTTTATCAGATTCACATTCTGAAAAAATCCCTTTAATAATTGCAGATACTTTCTCTGATAAATTTTTAAGATTTGGCGATCCCTCCCCCTTAAAATCTGCTTCAGGACTCCTCTCGATATAAAACATCAGATTCTCAATCACCATCCTGGGGATTATCTCCTGTCTGCCACCAAATTTTATTAGCTGACTAACTCCTCTCGTCGAATTAATTGTGGTTTTAGAGATCACTTCAGGATTGAACAGGCAAAATAAATATCGGGGGAATATATACCCCCCTTTTTTATGAGGCGAATGGTTATCTTGCGAAAACATCGGACAAAATACTTGAACCCCTTGCCTCTCTAAATTAATTATTGCTCTATCTTCCTGATTATAATTGCAGTAAACCAGATACCAATTTTTCATAATTATTGCGGTATTGTATCCCCGAGTCGAAGCGACTTGGCTTGCTTCAGTATTTCATCAGGGTCTATATTGGAACCTACATGATTTGAAGCAGATTGATTGTTACTGGAAGAATCATCATCAATACTATCCGATGCTTTTTGTACCTGATTCTGGACTTTGTGAGCTGCGCTGTCTTCGATGGTAGAAAGCTGAAAACCTTGCTGAAAAACAACAGTCACAGCATTACCAGCCCCGATATCGATAACAGGGTGATACTGCTCGGCACGTTTGATCCAATATTGGGACATCGTGTCAGCAGCCTTTGAAGCTCCGCCCCCAAAACCTTGCTTAAGAATGTCACCTGGGCTTGCTTGTGCCGAAGCACCTAGTCCAACAGTTGTTGTTCCTGCACTCTGTATTCCTGAACCTATTCCAGATAAGAATCCTGCTGCGCCTGCGTAGCCAATAATTTTTCCGTTTCGCATAACCGGCTTTCCTCTTACGCCTTCTTTACCTTCGTAAGAGACATGGCCTTCAAACGGCATATCGACAATTTTTTTGTCTTTTAGAATACAGGAAAGATTTTTGGTTCTTACTTCCCCTCTCTCGCTAGAAATATCACCCCAGATTTCCCCAGTAACTCGACATTGATCTAGGTTGTAAATCTGGCCATTTGGCATAGAGACATTACCCTGAAGAGTAAAGACAACAGGAGTTGTTGATTGTTGGCCGGTAACACTCGCGTTAGCGTCGGCCCCCTCTATCATGATTGCTTGAATGAAAGACCCAGAAGGTATCCAGGGAAGCTTATCTTTCTTCGTGTTCCCCCAGGTGAAACTGCTCTTTTTTATTCCACCAATCAATGGCGCAGTTTGCCGTTGTGTTGTCGGTACTGCCCCAGGATAAAAACCTGTACCTTGATTTGGGTTGTAACCTTGGTTCGCCGGCAATGGGATATTTCCAGTTCCTTGAGATAATGTAGGAGACCCAACATTGACTTTCCATTGCTCTTGCTTACCCTGCCCAAGGTTCATAGGCTGTGAACCAGCTTGGGGATCAGTTTGGGGGCCACCCGACTTTTTCAAGTCTTGGATTTGCTGAGTAAGTAAAGCAATTGTTTTGTCTTTACTCTCTTGGTCTTTACTCATTGCCACTGTAAGTTTATCGAGTTGGGACTGTATAGCAGCTGTAACTTGCTGCTGCTGCGTAAGTGCAGAACTTTCCATCTGCTGATTAAAAGCATTTGTAACAACACCCGTCATATCTTGCGCACTATCATGCTTCGGTGGAGTAGCTGCTTTATGTCCTTTATCATGGTTGTAGTAGCCAAACCCAGCCACGGCCAATCCACTTACGATGATGACGCCAATAAGCACTGACAGTTGCTTTCTTTTGGTCGAGACATTCAGGTTAGTTGCCATCAGTTACCCCACTTTCATAACTGAAGATCACGTAAAGATAACCTTCACCACCAGAGTAGAGGGTATTTGTTGAAAGCATAACTGCGCGTACCCCCTGTTGCCAAAACATCTTTTCTGAAAGGTTCGCGGTAAGGTACGAGTCATTTCTAATCAAATACCGAACTACCCTAAGATGAGGTCCAACAAATTGCTTTTGTGGGGTCAGGGTGACAGACACCCTTGGCATATATGGAAGCGCGCGACTTACAGGATACTCAGTGTAATCCTGGGGTAAAATGCCGTTCAATACTGAACGAGATACATCAATGAGTGTCTTCTCGTAAGACTGTCCTTCTTCCCAGTGGTTGCCTGTCTCTTTTTGGGTTACAGGCGGGTCACTCGGAATAAACCTCAGTGTTTTACCTGACATACTGCGCGGATGAACATCAATTGACAGTGCTGAGCCCTTATCGGTTTGGATATATATCGTAAAGGTTTGGTCGACAGTAGGTGAAATCATCACACCGCCGTCAGCAGATTTAGAATCTTCAAATGCCCCGTTCGGCCCATCCACTTCAGTTATGTTTTCACCAGGGATGATAATTTTGTTCGGACTGACGTTACTTAAAGATGCCGTTACTTTTGCATCATTACCGAACACAATATCTTGTGGCCCTGGCACATAAGCGCCATATGCCAAAGTGGAGGAACTGATCATGATACCTAGCAAGGCTAATTTACTTATTTGCTTCATCATGAGCTCCTATTAGCCGTTATTCTTTTCATTATTCACCTCGCTAAACTCAAGCAATTTAACAAGGCCATTTTCATATTGAATTTTCAAAATGTAAGTCTTAGGTGTGTCTTTAAGAACTAATTTACCATTCGATGTGGAGGCACGTTGAACACCATGAACAATGGACTCTCCTGTTTGTGGATTTACAGAGATGTCGTTAATAATAAATACGCTGGAAACACCATTATCCTTAATATAGCGGGCCTCAACATCCAAAGCCTTCTTTAGTAAAGATCTAAAGTCCGGCAAGGTATACAACAGAATAAGGCGTTGTTGTTGGTCTATAGTTTCAGGAGTAACATTAAGACGAAGGTTTACAAAAGACCTTACAAACATAGCGTTAGCATTCTGATCAGTTGAGACGCTATTTGACACGAATGGTTGGTCAAACATCATTGGCGTTGTAATTGTTTTTTGGGTACTGGACACCCGCCAAACGAAGCCGCCTAGAATGCAATTAGTAAGAACACTGAGACTAAGAAGGACTAATAAAGACAGAAATGCGATTGAAATCATTCTGTCCTGTGAATTTTTGACAGTAAATTTCATTATCGAATCCAGTGGCGGTTGCCAGAGTCGGGGATGACCCTATAGAAGATGCGGAATATAAAGGAAGGCAAATACCAGTACAACATATCAACCATATAGTAAGTGCCCTTCCCCCTTTTAAGATATCTCACCAGTAACCATAGCAGACACGCGACAATACACATTTGACCGCCCATGTTCATTCCAATCCCTGCAAGAATAGGGGTTGTTATGAGGAACATTTCATCGACGGGTAATCCGATTATGCGTGTCTGCTCATTTATGGTTTCTGGGAATTTGAATTTATCCAATTCCCCAGACATTTTTTATGACCCGATGATGCTGAAACCGATACGCGTGAAAACAATAACAAGCAACAGCCCCATAAACACAACTGGTGAACGGGCTTTAAAGTAAGCAATCAATGACATGATTACTTCCGCAACATAGAAGTATTTCTCTATGCTTGAGCCTTCACCAAAGGTGCCGTTTACAGTATCAGACTGGCCAGTTAATAAGTCGGTCCCAGCTGCTGCTGCAATCTGAGGAGCAATTACTACACCCGCAGCTAAGCCAACAGACATAATTGATTTGCGATTTTTCATGAAAAAGTTTTTAACGTTTAAAACCTTTTTCTGCGCCCACGCTACCGCCACTTCCTTACGCGAAGAGATTTTAGAAACCATGTTGTAATCCTTAAATGTTATTAATTGTCAGTCTAAGTATGATTTCGGTAAGGACAGGTAAAGAAATCCTTACACGAATTTAATAGTACCGTGGTCCTATTAATAAAAATGTGATGCAGATCACACTTTTTCTTTGAAAACAGAAAATTCCTACCTCCAGCGGGGCTAGAATTGTTAAGTAAAAACGTTAGCTATATAATTACCTATTAAAATCAGTAGGATATTTGCCATATCACGCTGCAAATAATAAGAATTTAGGCCTCTGACAACAGACAAAAAGCTAGGTAAATCATGACAATCCAAAAGCCGAAGAGGAACAAGGGAAGACCTAGGATCTACAATGAAGGAGAGCTGCTTCCACTGAGATACCGAGTTCCTGAAATAATTTCAGGAAAAATAGCTTCTTCAATAAGCAAAACGGGCTTAAGCATTAACGAAGAAATAATGACAAGACTCGAAACTTATTACAGCCTGGGATTTGGAAGGGAATTTTCGAAAGAGGAGTTGTTAACTGTAGAAGATACGTTAGAGAAATTTCATGAATATTCTAAAGAGAGGGTTAAAACGTATGTTGGCGAAACACCTGCTGACCTGGAAGCTAGATTCCAGACTGATAGTTTAGATATTTCTCAGGAACAACAAGCCGGACCAACAACGTCTACGCTACTTCGATTAAAAAAGGGGTTGATCGCAGACATTAAGTCTAGTGCTAAATTTTTCGATAGAAGTATAAATGCTGAAATTAACGATAGATTAATGAAGTCATTTGAAGGTTTTCAGTACAATCATGAAATAGAAGAGAAGATCCGGATACTCAGGTTCTTCACAATCCTTTCTGAACGATACGTTAGAATGTCTAAAGAAAACATGGTTGAATACATTGATTCTATTACCAGTAGTCACCAGGAAAAAGAATAAGATAGAGGGCGGGTAAAAACCGCCCTCACAGGAAAAGAAAGAACCGCAAGATAGAAAAACCACAATTCACTACTATCTCACCTTCCCCCCAAATCTTTCATAGATGTCGCTACCACATCCATAAATCTAACTAGTTAAGAATACAGCCACTTTTAAAAAAATAAAAGTGATATTAAATCTCTGAATACAACCTTTTAATCTACAACCGCATCCTTTGCATCAAAGAACGCAGCTACAACTTTATCTGCCTCTGCATTAGTGGAACTTAGGAAGTTAGATAGCGTAGCCTCAATAGCCGCCTCGCTATCTCCTGGATTGGTTAATTTGAAATACATTGCAGTTAACATATTAAAAATCATTACTTGCGCCTCACTCGCCATTACAGAACGTCGCAATACTTCGCGGCGAAAAGCCTCTAGACTGAATGTTTCATCTTTACCTTGAGCTTCGTATAAAAAAATTCCGAGGCGCAATATTTCATTCACTAAACGAGAAAAATTCTTTTCTCCTTCACTGCCCTCAGTACTATTAGCGTTTAATATTGACTGGATTTTGTCCCAATTTTCATCATTGAAGTAAGTTGTTCTAGATGGCATATTTCAAACCCTTTTGTATGTATAAAACCTACACTTTGTATAATAATCACACTAATTCTTAGCTTGAATAAACCCAGTTTATCATAGCTCACCTCAAGATAAACCCTACAAGCTGTCGATAAAATAGCTATCCATGTATTGTAGAAAGCTTGTAGAAAAGTCAATAAAATTACATATATGTATGAATTAATTAGTATACATTAATATTGTAGAAACTCTACAACATTTCTACATAGGATCTACAATAAATGTTGTAGAACATATGTATGAAATGCACAACACTTTTGAATACTGTAACTTTATAAAAAATTATCATTAATGCTAAACTATTGTATCTGAAAGATAAAAACGAAGTTTTTAATCTTGCGTAGGGTGTGTGTATTTTACATCTAGACAAGCGGTTATATTTTGATGTACTATTTTGGTATTGGGATATTCCGGCTTTCGAGAAATGCGCGCCCCCAGTGGCCCCGCAGGAAGTTTGGAAAGCAGCGAAAATATAGAACCTTCTTTTGAGATTTTAACTAACTCGTAGAGGAAAACGTGAATACGTTTAAAAATGCATTTTTAGCTGCGTGCTTTATTACCTCCATCCCTTCTTATGCGAAGACAAGTGTTGACGTCTCTCAATGCTACTTTACAGCAGGCCATGATTTTCATATCGACCCTCTTCTCCTGGTTGCTATTGGCATTAAAGAATCACGACTTAATAATAATGCGATAAATCATAAATCAAATGATTACTGCCAAATGCAAATCAATCAGTCTCACCAAAAGAGGCTAGCAGAGTTCGGTATTAATCCAGTCAATTTAACCAAAGAGCCTTGCACTTGTATTTATACTGGTGCGTGGGTTCTTGCTCGTAACTTCAAGGATTATGGTCGAAACTGGAATTCGGTAGGTATGTATAACACCGGCCCAAGAAATACTCCGCAACTTTTGAAAATACGTAAAAACTACAGCGATGATGTTAGGTCAATTTATACTGTTCTTGTTACCAAGAGAGATATAGAGAACAAAATGTTAACCTCTACTCAAAGCGAAAATGCATTGGCCAATAAAAGATAACATGTGATTTCTTTGTTTATTTTATAAATATTTTATCAACTTGCATTTAATGTTATTTACAACTAACTAAACAGTTTCATGTAGCCCCTCCCCCCCTCTATCAATTCTTTAACACCTCTCGACTTAAATGAAAAAACTAAGCACAAAAATTCAATTTTAGATAGAGATGTTTCATTTCCACTTAATCATTAATATTTAGTCAACCCCCTGTAAACTGAAAATAGTTATCACTAGCAATACTCAATTTATAATAATTTTTTCTTTGCCCCTAAGAATAAATATCAACAATTTTATATGTACAGATTATAGAGAATTAAATGGCAGTTAATAATAAAGAACAAACGATGTATATACATACTAGCTGGTGCTGTTCACATGTATTTTTTCCAAGTAATACATACCCTAATAGGCCGAGAGAGATGCACTACTAACTAACAAGTAACAAGCAACCAATAACTGTGCTTAGAGCTCTAATTACTTTAGTAACCATTTTTTGTAAACTGTTTTTTCCTTCAAAGAATATCATATATTATTAATTGAAATATCCATATTCTAAAACATCCAAATTTCTTTTCACAGAGTAGGTTATTCAAGCATAAGCCAACATGAAATACTCCTCAAAACACCTACGAAGTTTTTTATACTTATAATCTGCTTAGTAGTTGCGAGAGAGACACTCCCCCGCAGGGCTGAGACAGCTTGCTGGCTCAGTAAAGAGTGGCTCCGGTCCCTTTAGGGACTCGCCCTCGTAATTGACCCTGCCCCTATTCCGGCGACATTTAAGATTTTCCAGTCCAGCAATACTTTAAACGACAGTAATAAATAGCCACTTCTATTTACAGGCTAGGACAAGAATATCTGAGGCGCGTAAGCGCCTCTGCTGTCCCTGGCCAAGCATTTCGCCCTGACTTTTTTCCTAACTCGGCCTGCGCCTCTGTTTAAATCGTCTGTAATATTGCTTCCTCCTACCTTAATAAAAAAGCCCCCTTAAAAAGGGGGAGGAAACTATTAGATGCAAAAAACAAACCCATCAATCAGGACAAACGAGTCAATAAATAAGTCTCTGGCGAAAGATTCGTAATCGAAATAATTTGCGACCTGCTCAGGGCAACCCTCTAACAAGCCAGTATCGGTAATATAAGAAGTTGCAAAATCGATCTCTGAATCAGATTCACTGTGATAACAACCTTGGAAAGCTTCATAATCACTGCAATTAAAATAGTCTGCGTAAGCTTTAAACGCCTCTAAACACCCCGCTTTGCGGGCCTCTTTGTAAGCTTCGATGTATGCCCAATCCAGACTAGACTCGCTTACAAACTTCGAAGGGATGTGGTCCCAATCCTGAAACATAAACTCCGGATCTTTTTCATCGCCATGCAGCTTAATGCAGCATGAAATGAACTCGTCTTTTGAGTCGAAATTATTCAACTCCATCCAAGCTCCGGCAACTGAACCGTTGTTGTATTTGCTGTAAGTACCCACATAGATGCTCGGGCAGTTATCTTGATTGAACATTTTTAATCCTCATACTTCGCCGAAACCGGCATAACCCCTTACGGGAACACGAAAGGTATTGCGCCTTCCATGAAAGCAATAATACGCCCATATACGTCATTTATCAACTTATATCACTCTAATATAAGAGATTATTAAAATAGTTAGCTGAGGCATGATTTATAATATTGATTGAGAGCGTTAAGCGCTGCGCAAACTGTGTTTGTTCAAGCAAGTTGTGTTTTAGGTCAAGTACGAGACAGGGGGCAGTTGAGGCGAGTATGTGACGTTGCTGTTAATGGACAGCCAAACTAAGGTATCGAGGGCACTCCAGTATATGCTCAATATATAAAGACTGCGGGATGTACCCCGCAGTGAATTTAACTGACGGCCAGTACCATGTTAATCGGGCGATAGTGATGCTGTGCAGTGAGCATTCTCGCTTCCCAGCGATCATGCTGCGCCTGTACGTTTATAAAGAAATCCTCCGGCATCTCAAACAGCGCGGCCAGTTCTGTAGCCTCTTCAACGCTAACGCGACGGGTTCCGTGGATAATCTGGCGCAAAACTTTTGGCGATATATTCAACGCCTTTGCAAGCTGCGCCTGCGTGTAGTCCATTGGCTTTAAAAATTCTTCAAGAATAATTTCACCAACGGAGGTGGGTTCAGCGGTTCTTGTGTCCATAGATCACCTATATGTATGAGCATCCAGATAAACGTCATGTGCGGCACCTTCACGCCATTGAAAAATTATCCGGTACTGTATGTTAACTCTTATGCTTGACCAGCCTTCCAGATTACCGGATAGCCTCTCATAATTATTGCTACGAGGGGTGAAAAGAGCCCTTTCTTCGCTCGCTGCTTCAATCATGACAAGCTTTCGTCTTAGTGCCCCTTCGAGCAGTGCAGGTATAGATGCACCACGTTGATTATCTTTATAGAATCGGCATAAATCGCCGGTTTCGCCGTCCTTGAAGTTCTTTATCATCTCTACACCCGAAATTTTAGGGACGAAGTCATTATAACCGTAAAGGGGACCACAAACAACCAAAAAGGGAAGCAACGCTCCCAAAAAGGGCACATGAAAAGCATTTTAAGTACCTATCTTAAAACCTATTCGTTTTTTCATATTGAGTATCTCCCGTAACCAGCGGCGAGAAAATAACCTCCTTAACACTACAATCTAACGAATGTGACATATCTTCTAGATCTAATTCAGGTTTATTTTTTTCGCAATATATTTCCTAACCGTATGCTTTAGAATTTTAAGAAATAATATCACCTCGACCGTAAGTACAAAATTTATATTCGGTAGTTATAAATATTCCAATAAAAACAGATTAAAATACACTAATCCTTTTAAACCCCGCTACCTTCCTTATATATTTTCCTTAGTTCTTCGCACGCCCTTCAATACAAATGGTCAATTAACTTTAATACTTTATCTGTTTTTAAATTTGTTTCTTTAGGCTCGTTGCCGCTGTTGAATTTCGTAAGTGACATTTGAATTCTTCCGCTGTTTATTATTGTTTCTTTGAGTTTCGCCGCCGATAAGCGTAGTTACACTGTCTGATCAGTATGGGTGCAATAGCGGTGAGACATTGTTTGGGGGCGTTTTGTCGACCCCAAAGAATTTCGATGACGAGCTTGCGAACTATTGTTCCCATACCAGACGGTGTAATTTAAGCGGGCGGTGATACCATAGAAACAATGAGCAAAGGGATTGCAAATGGAACATTGACGACGGTAAATCGAGCAGAGCGAGAGACCGGCGACCTTTGCGGCCCTGGCTTGCCAGGAAGTGACGCTTGGTGGTTGGTCTTAGCCATATGACCCTAGCCGGAAGGCCGAAAACCCGCATACGGGATTTCGTGAAGCTTGGCGATTTATCGTCTAGCTGAATGGGGCAGACGACGACCTCCGGTCGGAGCCGAAGGGGGCCATGCTGTTAGCCCTTTCTTTGGCCTTATCTTGAAAATCTTTTGAAAGATAAAAAATCTATGGGATAACTTTCTGATTATGCTTCAAATCTAATAACGAGCTTAGTGTTAGAATCGCGAAGCAGTTTCTCCCCTTTATCTGGCGTTTCTTCAATCCGAGAAAGGTCAGCATCAGTATCGACCTCAAGACTAACACCAAACTTCCAACCCTGATCACGGCATAACCGGTAAATAAGTAACTGACGAGCATCAAGATTATAAAATTCGCGTCCATTTAGGTCTGCTATCTCGGCTTTGAGAGTATCACCGTTATTTTCACCTAGTTGTCCCTGCGTATAGCCGCTTTCGCGATAGTTCTCATCAGAACAGATTTTCCCTTTATCGTTCATCATTACGTCCATTTAGTGTGTGATTTTAGGCATATATGGTTCTGCCATTTTACGTACTTCAGCCGCAAGGTCAGGAGGCAACCAGACAGAGACTGGTTCAAGTTCCTGAAGGTCGAAGACCTTCAGGATCTCTAAAACGCGGGCAACCGCTCCGCTGACTGCTTGCCTTGTCTTTTTCCTTTCACGCGCCACATCGGCAGCTCGGCGACCCTCAACTAAAACAGCATATGCCGTGTTAACGGTTGCCTGAGTAAGGCTTTCGAATGCAGGTAAAGCTCTTTCCCAGTCAGAAGGGGTAATACGCGTTCTATCCATTAAATTCCCTTAAAATTCATGAAAAAACAGGGTTACTGTTGCCATATAACATCGTATCTCATAATTATAATATCGAATAGTCACCGCATGAGTGCAGAAATCAGCCTACAAAAACTCAGCAAAAATATCTTTATAGGATGATGGGCATATAAAAATTTTTCTGTACGAAACATGCTATGGTTATTGCAACAATGCATAGACAAAAACAGCAACAAAAGCGGGATGCACAATACTTAAATCTATCCCTCCTTACCATCGGATTTACTGTTCTTATTTAGCATCACAACATAAATAATTATCTTGTTGGGTATCTTCTCATGTCCAATTTTTCATGATCCAACCCTGATTTTCAATCAGGCTGAAAGTTAGCAACTAAATTAATAATTAAGAGGAAACTATCAGGCTCACTTTGTAATTCTTCGGCATTGTAAGTAACAGTCCTGTACATTGCATCGAACATGTCCTGTTAAAATCAAAATCTAACCCACGGGCTCTCAAAAACCCGCAAATTAGATTACATTTTAAGCAGCTATCTCTATCGAGTCTGCTTTCAAATATTGAGAAAGGAAATCTCCTAATACTCGGAAAGCCGCCCTGAAAGCAGGATAGATAACCCCTTGCCCTAATGCTTCGTGTGCCGTGGTCACAGACATCTCAGGATTCAGTTTTGATAAAGGGTAACCTTTCACCGCAGCGTGCTCTTTTACCGTAAGCAGACGTGATTTAGTGGGATCGGTCGGATGTTTAATAAATGGCTCAGTAGAACGGCCTTTATTGTAATGACGTCCAATAGTCCCACACGTTTCTTCATTCCCGTCGAGCAACTGGCGCCGAAAACCTTTACCTGCCTCGATGTCCCTTATCTCTTTTTCTGCCAGATAGTCGTAGTTTTTCCAAGCCGGTGAGTCGAGAGGAATATCCTCAAGAATATCGGACAACACTTCTGCTTTCATTGACCGATTCATTCTATGACCAATCATTTCTTCCATCGGAAAGATATTGAAATCAAGGTTCTTTGAGACACCAAAAACACACAACCGCTTTCTGTCCTCAATACTGCCAAAATCAACGCCAGATAAAGTCATTTCTACGACATCGTAGCCCATGTTGTCCAGAACAGAGCGGATCACGGCCATGCTTTCCGTATTAGCATATTCTGTGACGTTTTCGAGAGTGATAAGTGCTGGATTCAACAATTCGATGCAACGCAATGTGTAGTAAAACATTGCGCCTGCATCCGGATGTTCCTCAGCGGTTTTATTTTTGTTTTTTGCCTTGCCTGATTTACTTGCGCCCGTGCAGGGAATACCTGCAATAAGAAGGTCAACGGGTTGTCTGTCAGTAATACGCGCAGCCTGTATTGGTGACTCGATGATGTAATGCGCCGAACTAAGCATGTGTGCATTTTTTTCTAATGCGGGGTCGAGGTATTTTGCTTCGCGTTCTACGATAACACTCAACTGAGTGCGAATACCGGCTTCTTCCAAGCCGTCGTGAGCCGCACAGTCAAGCATGCCGAAGCCGAAAAATAGTGAGCCGGTATCGAGTGCAGCACCTGTAGCCAGTTTTGTAAGTAAGCGGTTTTCTCGTTCTTGTATCTGTGTATCGATATGATGTTTGGTGATCACGATTTTGTGCGTGGTAACAACAATCCTGATCTGCTGTTCATGAGAGAAAATATTTGATAAATCTCCACAACGAGCACTGGTTATCTCAATCAGTGGGTAAGTCCGCCCGCCCTTATTGCGGCGTGATACCGCAAAATTTCCGTGTTCTTCACGAGTAAGCTCAATTTTGCCACCCGAGATATGAATGTTATAGCGGTCATCGGGCGAATAACCACAGCGAGAGAGTTTTCCGCCCTCGAGCCAGATACGCAAGTGCCCTTTAGACGCGCCAATTTTGGAGTTGATAATGGTTGTAGATGTCGCTTTCATAAACCCGCCTTAACAGCTTTCCACTGCTTGCGGAACGCACCTATTTCCCAGCGAGGCACGATAAAATACAGCTCACGCTCTTCATCTTTCTCGGCAAGTTCTCGACCGGTACAAAAGAAGCCCGCTTTTGTCAGTAATGTAGCAATGTCATCCATTTTGGATTCTGGACCGACGATAGCCATGATTGCGAATTCAGAAGGGATTTCGGTATCAGCTCTAGAACGCTCATAACATTTCATGTATTTGTCCTTTGCAGTTCCTTGGAGCGGTTGCCGCCGCTGGTTCCAAGGCAGTTAACGAAATTGCTAACTGATGAGCAAAGTATAACATCCCACGCCAAAATGTCCATGTTTTGACAACACAACATTGACAAAATATGGACATAATTAGAATTAATAGCGAGGGATTGAAGAGAATAAAATGAAGGTCAATAGCAGTGTTTGAATCGCCATGCTATTAACCTATAATCCGTTCTGTAATATCTCTGCTCCTTTGCAGAACCCGAAGCCCACGACTTTGCCGAGACGTGGGCTTCAATCTTTCTGAGTACTATTCACGATTAAAAATCCCATCCATCTGTAATCCTATAATTGAGTACCATGCTTCAACTTTCTTCCTGTCGGCTGTACTAATGCGAAGTTTTGGATCATAGGCTTTTAAGGCGGTTTGGAAGTTCTTCATCACAGTTATGCATTGTCTTGCCCATTCACCCTCAGCCGCGCTACCGCTTGTGACTCGAGGTCGGTTAGGCAATCGAGGGCGTAACGGTTTTACAGGTGCTAATGCCTTGACGTTATGTTCTTTTTCATCGATATAGCTGAAAACAAATGACCTGACTTGTTTACCCTTTTTCTCCATTTCATAACTTACACTTAAGTTCGTGTGTGCATTGATCATGTCAATTGCAGGGTCCAGAACACGATTGCGAAAATCGGTCAATTTTGGGTATTTTCCAGTCAGACCAACGCGCTCTTTCATCCATTCGATACCAAAAGGTTCAGTCGTTATAACCCTTTGACTGTTTGTGTATTTATCAAGTCTACGATAGCGGTATAACCAAGAGTAGAGACGAAAGGCAAACTGGGTATCTAGCTTTACGAGCTCGTTTAAATTCATCTGAGTGAATTCCTGGCGAAGTTCGTAAAGCGCTTCTCTTACCGAATCCGAAAATTTAACAACGATAAAACCTTCACCAGTTGTCGTGTATTTGATTGACGAGAACCAGAACCTTTCGACTGTAGTATTATCACTTTCGTAGGTTATGATGGGTTTTCGCGCTAACCCACTCACAGCCTGTTTGAGCTGCGTATAGCCAATTCTACCTAACGAGTACATTTCGTTGAATTCTGAAGGGTAGATGATGTACTCACTTTCCGGTTGCTCACGGCGGGGATCAATCTTGGTCAAAGCGAGGTAGAGAAGTCTGATCTCTGTTAAATTGACTTCGTATGCCCCTTCAATAAGTTGATTTGCTTGAGTAACTAACCTTTCACGCTTATCCATAAAAAAACCCTGCATATAAAGATTCCTCATACTAAACAACCATCAATGACGACACAATAATAAATTGTCGTCATTTTTGATTCAATTCAAAGTTTTGATAATCCTACAGTTGCCACGGCGTGGCCACCCTGTCACCGGCATTGCTGGCCGGACTGTATAAATTTGTCGTCATACCCTGCCGGTCGGCGCGGCGCAGCCACCCTGTCACCGGCGTCGCTGGCCGGACTGTATAAATTTGTCGTCATATCCTGCCGGTCGGCGCGGCGCGGCCACCCTGTCACCGGCGTCGCTGGCCGGACTGTATAAATTTGTCGTCAT
>Ga0116229_10000575_pt1 | contig 50315 bp, 36 predicted proteins | sample S1TSphgellanicum_3_FD_87313 | JGI IMG/M metagenome (GOLD analysis project Ga0116229, IMG submission 87313) | Host-associated microbial communities from peat moss isolated from Minnesota, USA - S1T2_Fc - Sphagnum magellanicum MG | ecosystem: Host-associated > Plants > Peat moss > Unclassified... | reverse complement strand
TAATATCATCATCATCATCATCATCATCATTATGATCATTATGTAATAAAATATTACTATTAAAAATAATAATGAAATATAATATTTTAGTTTTTTTATTACATGTAATTAATATAAACATATAATATAATAATAAAAAGTCATTTAAAATAATTTTAAGAAGTATAATACGATCGTTTGGATAAACTTGTAATATGGGCCCAATATATTTAATAAATATTTTACATAAAATTTTAATATATTCAAAATTAGTGTAACCATAATATTGAGGCCATTTATGTTAGTAATATTACTTGAATACACATGTAATATGGTTGTTGATATACATTCAAAATATACATTTATAAATCTTAATACACCCAACTATATTCCTCAAAATTCACAAAATACACCTTTGTATACTCATAAGGTTGTAACTAAATTGGTCACATTTGCAACTAATAAAACATAAATTGTTCTTTTTGGATGAAAACCAAACTAAATGTCATGTGACCATCATTCCATATTCCAAATGAACCATGGCTTCTTCCATGTGGGGTATACCAATTGGAATGCACTAGTAGCCAGTAGTGCACCAATTCATGATGAGGCCATTCAAGCTGTTTTGAGGATGAACCAAAAACACATCCTCTTCCCTTGCCCAAGGATTTTTCAACCCCATTCTTTGCCCCAAAAATTTCCCCTCCTACCTCCTTCATTTCATTTCTTGCTCATTCCATCTCTAGAGCTCAAGAGAGCTCTCGAGCTTGAATAGCACAGAGCTTTGAGGAGACTTGAAACACAAGGCTTGAGGAAGGTGGAGAGCTCAATGTTGAAGGAACGTGGAGAAGAGAAGGCAAGAGGAGCACTTCATCCCAAATGTGGAAGCAAGAGAAAAAAGGTAAGCTCCCTCCTTTCTCTACACTTTTTTTTTCTTCTCTATGGTTTTTTTTAATTTTGTGTTTTGTTTTTTTGCTTGAGAAGAAGAAGACGCCATTGTCTTCTTCTTTCATTTTTTTGTTTCTATTTGAAGTGAAGAAGGTGACAACACAACGTGTCGTTGCCTTTTTTTTCTTCTTTTGTTTTTTTGTTATGAATAAGGCAATGACAACAAGTTGGCAGTCGTTCTTCCTACCTACCTCCCCCTCTTGTATTTTTTATGTTACTATTGCAACAAAGAAGGTGACGATAACAAGTTGTTGTCACCTTTTTCCCCGTGTTTGAGAAGAAGAAGGCGACAATAGCTTATTGCCATTGTCTTCTTCTATGGTGGTGTTGCAGAGAAGAAGAAGGCGATGTTAGCTACCGTCGCCTTTTTTTATGGGGGGTGTTGCAAAGAAGAAAAAGGTGATCGTAACTGTTGTGGCCTTCTTCTATGCGGGGTGTTGCAAAGAAGAAGAAGGTGACAACAACTGCCATCACCTTCTTCTATGGTGGGTGTTGTAGAGAATAAGAAGGTGACGACAACTACCATCGCCTTCTTCTATGGTTGGTGTTGCAGAGAAGAATAAGGTGACGATAGCTATCGACACCTTCTTCTGTGGCGAGTGTTGCAGAGAAGAAAAAAGGCGATGGTAGTTATTGTCACCTTTTTTTGTGGCAGGTGTTGTAGAGAAAAAGAAGGTGACTACAAGAGTTGCCATCACCTTTTTTTGTGGTGGTGTTGTAGAGAAGAAGAAGGCGACGGCAGTAGTTACTATCGTCGCCTTCTTCTTTGCCTTCTTATGTGGTAATGTTGTAGTGACATAGGCAATGGTAGCTTGCTACCGTCGCTTTCTTCTATGTGTTTGAGAAGAAGAAGAAGACGATGATAACGTCCGTCACCTTCTTTGATGGCTTTGCTGCAAAAAAAAGTGACAGCAACTATCGTAGATTTTTTTGGTGGTTTTGTTGCAAAGAAGGTGACGACAACAATGTCGTCGCCTTCTTCTGTGGTGGTGGTGCTATTAAATGCAAATAAAAAAATTATACAAGTTTTTAAAAGTTTAATTATATTTATAACTTCCATCACTTAATGGAAGTTAAGGGATTTATTTTGTCAAAAAACAATTATTACAATACCTGAAAACAATTAGAATTTGAAGGAGTTACATTTAATTATGTGATTTTATGTTTTGCAATACTTGCATTCTATTTTTTGAACTTTTTGTGTGTAAGGTTTTAAGGTTAGCATTTTTTTATTACAAAGTAATGACCTTTTTAAAAATATTTTTTGGTTTAAGTCCGAAACTTGAAACCAACCAGGCCTTTTAGCCACAGGCACCCCTTCGTCAACCTAATATGGCCCGAAAGGACAAAAAATGGATGAAGGTTGGGTTGAAATGGAAGTGTAAAGTTGGCACTTGCATTATCGCATATTGTGCCAAATGGTTATTGACTACACATTTGAAGGAGGTGCATGGCTTAGTGGTAGAAAAGGCCAAACCTGGGAGGCTTTAACTTTTGAAGGAGGTCTTTGACATCAAAACCATGCTAAAATGAACGTTCGCACCTTGGGAGATGCCATGGCCATGCAAAGGCGGAATGATCAAAAGGTTGTTAGTTACGTTCGTGCTAAAGCCCAATGTAAGTGGAATAAACTAGTAATTGTTACAAAACAATGTCCACCATTACCAAAACCAACTTTAGTCAAATTAACTTCAAAGTAACTATTATAGGTGTTGGGTTTTAATGTTTAATGCTTGGGAAACATGCCTCGAGATGCAACATCATGGATGGAGAAGGATGAAAATTTACAAAAAATGATTCGATCCACTTGTTCTACATATGCACATTGGTTGAAGATGGCATGGGATGTCAAAAATTGGGATCGAGAATCCACTAAAGCAAGTAGGACATAAGAGTTGACAGATGTATTGGATTTCTATGCATTTAAAATGATTCATGGAAGGTAAGAAACAATAATAATCAATGTTTATTATTTTTTAATAATTTTGTTTCATCCAAGGTGTGTTAGGGTTTAATTTGGTGGTTTTCGGGTGTTTATAGGGTTCATGACACAAGAAAGGAAGAGTTTGTTGCAAATACAGCTTAGGTTGAGATGAAATGCCACCATCTGTACATTGTTTGTCATGTAGCAAAGGCTACAACTGCAACAATTGTTTATTGAACTAAATGTGAAATTGTAGATAATGATATGGTTTAGGGTTCCACTTTATATAATTAACTAATTTTTTTAGCCCTTTCATTTTTTGGACTACCCAATTTTTGAACTTTGGTCCTTTGATATATTATAAAGAACCTTTTTTTTATTAGGTTCTTTAACAATTTTTGATCTACCCATTTTTGTACATCATTTATAAAAATATATATATATTTTAGTCACATTTATTTAATGGGTATATGGTGAATCATATATGTATTCTTTTTCATAATCTTCTTAGTACTTTAGATGTAAGAATCAAAACTTAAATATGCCCATATGAATAGGTAACATTAATTTGTATAGAGTTTACAAATATCAAAATGAACATTGTGTAATACTTACATCTAATGTAATGGGACTCACATCACCTAAAGATTTTAAAAATAATACCCACATTCTAAACATGCAATACCTACATCATTTTCTATTCTAAACTCCATAAGGCCATTGGTTTACATTCATTGCAATACCCACATATAGGTCCCATAATAGTCGTTGGTTTTTACATTCATTGCAATATTCACATATAGGTCCATAAATATTTGATGATTTTAAGCATATTTAACAATACCCACATATAGGTCTCTAATGTAATATTTAGGGGATTCATATGACATAATAATATAGTCTAAGTATCAACAAATAATGTCATAATTAAAAAATTATTAAAAATTCCTTTAGATAATGTAAATGATTGATTATCATATTTAGACAATCATTTATTTCTAAATATTAATTAACTAGTTATTTGGTTGAACCTTAATTATTTAAATAATTAAAATTTAGATCTAAAATTCAAATTGATAAATTGATATTTAATTTATTATTTTAATTAAATTATTTTATGTTTAAAAAGTTTTTAAATCATTATTTTAAATAATTATTCATAATAATTAATTTTCATAAAATTAATTTAAGATAATAATTAGTTTACGTATATAAAGAAACATATTTTGGGTACCCAAATCACTTATTAATTATTTTGAAGTGACTTTACATGCGGGTATTGCATTTAAAGTTAGGTCTTCACATAAGGTTTGCTTCAATCACCTATGGATTATTTTAGAATGAACTTGCATGCAAGTATTGCATCTAGGCTTTGGTCTTCATTCAAAGGCACCACCCAAACTACATATTATATATTTCAAAGCAACCCTACATGTGGGTATTACATTTAAGGTCGGGCTTTCGTTTAAGGTTTTACCTAAAGCACCTATAGGTTATATTGAAATGAACTTGAATATGGCTATTGCATTTAGGGTTAGGGTTTCATATAATTTTGCAATATCCACAAACGTACTTACTTTCACCAACTAAAAATTTGGCCTTAATTTTTTTAATAATTAAATAAAATTTGTAACAAAACACAAAAGAAAGTATGTTTCTTACCATTTGTTAATATCTCCAAGCTGATTTCTTTCACTTTCTTATATATATATGCATTGTTTTGCATATAAAATTCCCCCCAAAATGTGCCTTAGATTTATTTTAATTACTATAGACTTGTAAAAAAACTATTAATTAATTTATATGTCCCAAACTCTAAACTTGAATCATAATCCAATAGTATATATTTGTAACAATTATATGAAAAAATGTGTTTTTTTTTAATAAGCTTTTTTAGTTCAAATTTAATATGTTATAATATAATAAGAAATAAACATTAAATTGTCATAAATGCTTATTAGGCTTACATGGCCTCGACTAGTAAACTACCTACATAACTACGAGGTTTACCTAGTAAGTTCAACCACCTTGAATACCTACTTAGACCATTTAAGATATTAACCTATAAGGCCTACACTAATAAATAAACTACATAATAGGCTTATATTACGTAGGTAGCTTATTAGGTAGTTAGTTAGGTTACTTAACAAGTAGTTTACTAACCTATTACTTATGTTTAGGCTAGGTTGTTTAGCTTGGTCAATGTCGACACTTTAATCAATCTAATATATTTGGTGATGAGCTTTTGTTAAAACTAATAATTTGTCAAGGCTATAGATTCTTGGTTGTTTTTTTATGAACACTACTGTGTTTCTTAGATAGTTGAATCATGTTTTAGCTTTTGAAGGTGTTGAAAACATTACATAACTTGGCCTTCACAAAGCTTCCAAATCCACACAAACTTTGGCATGGCTTCTAAGAGCTTATGAACATTTTCATACCTAGCTATTAATATTTTGGAATTTTAAAATTCAAATAAAAAACAAAGTTCATTAAAAATAATTACAATATATGTAACCATGGGTATATATATGTAATTTAAAATGAATATGAAAATATTATATGTATTGAAATGAATCAACAATATAATTCCATGATATCATTATTTATATATAATGTGTTATAAATAACAATATATTTGGACCAATATTTAAATCAATATTATACATCATAAACATAAAATTTACATAAGGATTTGTGTTATATATGTATAAAATATAAAATATTTTTGACCCACTATATGATTATTTTAACCAAGATTTTATATAATATATATCAGAAAAATATAAAATAAATTTTCAATCAGACATAGGATTAATATATGGGAGAGATCATTTTTATTATTATGTGAAACAAAAAAAAAGTAAAAAATCATGTGCTGTGATTTTTTTAAAAACATGGTTTAAAATCTTATTAAATTTGAAACTTTATATTTTTGTTTTTTGAAATGAGTTTACAAGTTTAAAAGGGAAGAAACATAAATATGAACATATTTGAAAAAAATTTGAGCATGAACTTAAAATTTTTGATCTTAACAAACTTTGTATTGCATTTAGGGTTGGGTTTTCACATAAGGTTTTTTTTTACCTTTGTGTGATCTCTCCAACCTAATTTTTCCAATCTCTTTGAAGAAGATATAGAATGAAATTGTATCGTTTCACATATGTCTAAACCCTAAAAATTTCAACCCAATTTAATAAATGATTAAAACTTATTTTAGATAATTAATGGACTATCAAAAAAATAATCATATAATTAAATAATTAGTAGACAAGTATTTCAGATAATTTTAATGATTAATTATCAAGAACTAGATAATCATTTATTTATTAAAAATAATTAACTAATAATTTGGTTTAACTTTATTTAACAAAAGTTGGATCTAAAAATTAGATTGATTAATTTGATATTTGATTAATTAACTTAATTATATTTTTATTTAATAAGTTATTGAAATCACTATTTAAGATAATTATTCCACGTTATAGATTGCAAGTTCAACTTTTCCATGAAAAATTCCTACACTAAGATAAGCTTGATCACAATTGTCATTGTCCCATTTGTTCCACAAATAATACAACCTCTTTTCAATTTCAATGAAACAAAGTAAGAATCATAGAACTTTTAATCAACAACCTCAACCTCTATACACACCTTTGTTAACATATTATTTTGAAATTAATTAATTATTTTGGAATGACCCAACATGTAGGTATTGCATTTAAGGTAGGATCTTCATTTAAAAAGGCCTAAACCCCACATGCGTTATTTCATAATGACCTTGAATGCGAATATTACATATAGGGTTGGGTTATTTCAAAGTGAACTTGCATGTGGGTATTGCGTTGAGGGTTAAGGCTTCATTTAAAGGTATCCAAACCATCTAGATGAGTTATTTTGAAGTGACCATGCATGTGTGTATTGCATTTAGGGTTGATTCTTCATTTAAACTTGCGATACCTACACTTATATTTATTTTTACCAACTGGAATTTTGGGGCTTCATTGCAATACCTGCATCTGCACTTACCTTTACCAACTATAATTTTGGGGCCTAGTTACAATACTTGCATTTAACATTAATATTATCACTATTTTTGTGTTTTTTCATTTCAAACTTTTTGTGTTTATTACTTGGAAACAATAATAACCTTTGTGACATATTAGATTTCATGTGTGTGTTGAATACATGATGTTCAAAGAATTTGGGCTATGGTTTTTTCCATACAAACATATAGATCTAAACAAGTGATAAGATAAAAAACCAATACAATGAGTAAAGTTTAGAGTATGAACCTTAAGCCCTGAAATATATGAATCAAATTCCTATACATTAAATCATAAGGCATAACCCTAAAAATCCATATGATATTTTGCCATATGCCCTATTACAATTCTAACTATTCAAACCCTAACAAAAAAAAGTCCTAGTAATATATGCCCTAAACCCAAAAAACTATACAAATTATATAAACTATATAATGCAAAACAAACAAATTTAAAAGAACATAGGAAAAAATTTAGAAACCAAATTTTAAAGCTTTTAAACTATACATATTTATTAATTGAAAGAAAATACCTTAATCTTAAAAAATAATCAAATAAAATTTGTATAAAACTGAAAAAGAAAATATGTTTCTTACCTTTGTGTGACATTTCCAACTTAATTTTTTTTACTCTTTTTGAAGAAAATATAGAATGAAATTGTATTACTTCACATATGTGTAAACCCTAAAAATTTCCCCCCAAATTTAACTTAGTTTAGGTTAATTACTATACATCTGTGAAATTTTTTTAGTTAGTTTATGTGTCCCAACCCTAAACTTAAACCATAATCCAATAGTACATACTTATAATAATTACATGAAAAGATGTGTGTAATGTCCATTCCATAATAAATTAAGTAAAAAAATTTAATAAAATATGCATTAATTAAACCAAAATGGCTGTAATTATGACATTGTTTCCACTATAAATTGTTTGTAATACCTACATATGGGGACCTATGTTCATCATCCATGAACTAGGACGAACCTTAATAAATTGATAGATAGGATTTGGGGGGGTTGGAAAAAGTGAATAGGTAGTTAATTAGGTATTCGGCTATGTAAAAAACATAGATGGGTAGGAGTAGGTATATAGGTAGGTAGTTCGGTTAGTAGGTAGGTTAATAAGTACAAAGGAAGTTCAAGGAACAAGGTAGATAGGTTACTAAGGTAGGTAGGCATGTAGGTAAGCAAATTAGTAGATAGGAAGAAAGTTACAATAGCAAGGTAATTAGATAGATAGGTTAGTTAATACATAAGAAACAAGTTACCTTATCAAGTTGACTAGGTTTGTAAAATATTTATGTCAATAGGGTGGTTGTGTATGTATGGTAGCTAGGTTAGTAGGGTAGGTAGTTAGTATAGTAGCTAGGTCAATAGGATAATTAGTTGTTAGGGTAGTTATGTCAATAAGGTATAAATAAGGTACCAAGGTTGGTGTAGTACTTATGAGGGTAGGAAGGTGAATAAGGTAGCTATGTGTGAGGTTAAGTCCAAGGGAAAAATGGCCAAGAACCAATAAATAAATAAAATACAGTGGTTAACAACAAAAATAAATGGATTTTGATGAACCCCATCTGGTGCCAAATGAAAAAATGTAGCCCATCTAGTGGACAAAATGGCCGATTGGTGCATTGGTGGCTGCTAGTTCACTTTGGTCGGGTACACCCACATTTCTACCCATCTTGTTGGATAAAACTTTTTTTTTTCAACTTTGGAAAATCCATGGTCAATCTATAAACAATTAGCCGCAACTGGTTTTGACCAATTGGGGCAACATTAAACCAAATGTCATCAAATAATCTCCATTTTAGTTTAGAATGCAGGAACATGGGATGTGGTGTAGGCTTGCCTAGAGGCCAAACAATGGGGGTGATGTCTTGCCATTTCCATGAAAATGTCAATCACGTTGGAAAAGGGTAGTCAATAGCTAGATGATGCTAATTGGCTAAACATTGCGTGACATCAATTCACCAATTCTTTGAGACACCTTGACAAAAGCGAAAAACATGGCCAATCAGAAGTTGCAAAATACAAAATTCTTCAAAATCAACATTCCTCAATTATTAACAGCCCCAAATTAAAAAAATTAGCATACAAAAATAATTGAATGGAAGGTTGAGGCTCATAGGTGATGTTGGTTGACAAATGGCCTAACCCAACATCTTTCTCTCCTTTTCAACTGATAAAACATTAGTTTTTTGATATTTTTTCCAAAACCAACATTGGATGCATCACTAACAAGTTTCACATGACATTATTTGACATCAATGAAGATGTTGAAAGGTATAGTAGGGGCATTCCTAGTTTCAACAACCAATTGCCTTTGCCTCTGCCATATAAGCTTACCAATGGCTCTTATCAATGACTATATGTTGCATACACCACAAATAAAGAAATAAAATGTAGATTATTACAACTTTTGAAGAGAAGAAAATAAAAAGGGCATCAAATTTATTGAAATTCATAAGAAAGAAAATGACAAATAAAACATGTAAAATAATACAAGATGAAAAAACAACAAAGAAAATTTTTAAATGAAAACAAGTTAAAATTTTCATTACTTGGTTAAAGGGTACAAAGACCCATCCTTCGTGGCAACTTATAGAATAAACATCGCTAGCATGTCCTCTAACTCTTTGATAAAGTTCGCATCTTTTGATACATTTGTAATTGATCTTTATGTGCCAAAACCACAGAATTTCCTCCATTCATCAAAAACATTTTTTGCACAATTTTCACTATATCTATTAACCTTGTGACCTCCCTCCTCAACATTTTCCAATTCTTTCACATTAACATTTAGAAACTGATTCGTTGCAAAAACATCATCAATAGGCAATGGCACACTAGCATCGGCAGCAGGGGCAACATGACTAAACTCAAAAACTCTATAATAAGGTTCAAAATTTGGAAATTCATCAACAAATGGATCATAGACAACATCACCATAAACCTCAAGTTGTTAATAGACAAAGGAATCAAGGCACTACAAAAATAGGAAAACATAGGGTTTGATTCAACCGCATCTTAAGGAATTGGAAGAGAATGTTTAGGGGATGGTGTAGCAAGTGTAGTTGTAAAAGATTGAAAATCAACACACATAAAAGATTATGTATAAATAGATAAAGAAGAATGTCGATAGTTAAAAGGCTCACTAGTGACAACCAAGGATGTCTATCTTGGTATAAATTTAGTCAACATCTCATGAGAAAGGTCTAAAACATCACTGCAACATAACTTCTTAGAAGGAGATTCATCATTGTAACATTTTGTAAGAAGAGACATGGCTGCAAGAATAAAGAACATGAAACAAAAATGATGACAACAAGACTATTAAGGACAAAAAGAAATGATGGAAACTAAACTAAGAAGGACAAAAGCAAAAGCCCATATGGCATAAAGAAGAAGGACAAAATGTTTTAGGTGGAAAGTATGAGGACATACATCTTTAGGGGGGAAAAGAAAATGGAAAGAAGAAAAGAATCAAGAAAGAAAAGAGATAAAAGTGACGAAAAGAAAACGGAAATAAGATTGGTTCTTTATGTAGGAGAAGGTTTTTCCTTTGGGCCTTTCTGAATTTTTTGACACCTACCTTTGGCCTATCGGCCTTGGTATGAGCCTCAAAATCTGGAAGGGCCTAAAGGAGAAACCTTCTCCTATACCAAAAACTTCATTTACAAGACAATAAAATGTAATGCAATTTCCAACACAAAGTCCAATAAACATTTAAAAAATATGAATGATGATGTGTAATCTTAATGGATCATCTTGAAGTTTGTAAGATGGGGGGCATGAATGATTATGGATACTAGTTGATGTGAAAGTGAATGTTGGGTAATGGGTTTGAATAAAAATATATTCATTAAGTTTTGCATCTGGGTGTTTGTATAATATAAAACAAATTTATTTTTGTTCATTGACAATATCATGAATTTATATATTCAATCTCCAATCGGAACCAACTAGCCACCTATTGCTTAGAGCTTTTGGAAAATGACCCTACGGGAGGTTGTGTTGAAAGCATTTACAATGTCTATGTGCAACACCACCCACTTAGGATGTACATCTAAAATTATTTTAATATTATGCATCATGACCTCACAACCCCCTTTTAAGCACAATACCGAACTAATGAACGAATAAATGAGTTAAAAATGTGTCACAACATTAAAAGCACAAAGTTCTACTCATTAGTTGGTATAAAACCTCTTCCACTATGATTAGCCAAACACCTTTAAAAGGCTCGGCCAAGGTTAAAAATTGGAGAACTCCCAATGTTCAAACTATGTTCTTAAGGATATGCTTTACTGTTACATAAAAACACTTTGGGAACAATTCAAAAAAGTTGTTGGCTAAGTCCTTAAGGTCAATTGAGTTTCAAAGGTGTTCAATATGATGCCAAATGGTTCACCTATTGAAAGATGAGACATATGGATGAATGTTAATTTGAAAAAGTCAAAGAAAGGTCCAAATTTATATTCAACTAAAACTCCATTAAAAAAAAACCCTATTGATGACAAATTTAATGTGTGGAAGGCTTACAACTTGCAAATAATTTTAATTAATGCCAAAGCCAAGGCCATGGGTGTAAGGGCTTTAATAGTTCAAACATATTTTTCATCACATTTTAAGGCTAAATTTTGTCAAAGATGATGATGCTAAGGTGGGGTAGAACCAAAAAGGGATACAACCTCCAAAAGGAACTTGTTTTGAGGTAAACAAATAGCAAAGGCCTAGGCACAAAATAAATGTTATACTTGACATTCCTTTCAATTGCTTGAAAGGAAACATAAATGCATTTTGGTTTCTTTATGCCCGTTCACTCCCTTTCAAGAGGGGAGGAGAGGCACCATTATGGAAAAAGAAAGAACAAATGTCAAACAATGACATTTGAAGGGTTTTAAACCAAATGATATAAGGGAAAGTGGAAAACAATTTGCATTTCACGCTTTGGAGCTATTGGGATACATGAATATAAGTGTGATAAAGGGAATCCCAAATGGAATGCACCAAAGGGTTTAATTTTGATACTCAAGTTCAAGCAATTAGGGGAAAGGAGGGGGTTTAAAGGGGAGTTAAAGGCACCTTTTCACCACCTAAGGTTAAGCTTGAAAGGTTTGATAATGCTTTTGGTGACAAGCTAAGCCCAAATGAGTAAATAGGGCCCCACATGTAGAGTAGGGAACATCACACTAAGGATGGGTTATATTTGAACTTCCACGAATAATTGAAAGATTAGCTGGGACGTGAGGTTAACAAGACACCACATGGTAAAACGAAGGGGGGATGACAAGAACAAAGGTTAACACAACACATGAAAAAAAGGAGGAAAATGAGATAATGAGATGAAACCTTGGGAAAACAATAGGGATTGCACCTAAAGGGGAAGAAGGAGGAGGAAGAAAGGCAAAGAAAAAGGAGGACCCTAGCGGCGACAAAGGCTTCCATGGAAATCAAACTTTAGGACCTACAACTGAAAAGAAAAACTAAGGCATAAAAAAAAAACTAGGGACAAAAAAAACAAAAAAGGAAAAAAAAGAAAAAAAGTTAGGGGCACATGAAAAATTAGGGGGGACTTGAAAAATTAGGGGAAAAACAACAAGTTAAAAAAAGAGAAAAACTTAAAATGAAAACTAAAACGAGACAATGCAAATTTGGGGATGAAAACCAAAATTAAAGGCTATAAATTGAGGATAAAGTTGAAACCGGGGACCAAAATAAAAACATTCATTTGGACACAATGTGCATAACCTCCATTGCCATTAGCACTTGTAGTTCAATTTGTAACTAACGTTGAAGAGCCAACTAGAGGACCTCTCTTGCAAGATTTATTTGAGAAGATATTACAAAACAAAGACACGCCTAACCTTGTCACATCAATGTCATCTTCATATTCTTTGCCATATTCAAAGTAGTTTGATCTTGAAAATGTAATTTCCTTCATAAGTACTTATAAAAGTTGAGAAAACTACGGCTATTGTTGTGTTCTTGTGTGAGGATCCCAATGTTGGTGTTTACATACATCATCAATCATGGAAACAACTTCAAAATTGTTTTCTAGCAAAACAAGAGTCGACAACTAGCGAGCATTGGTCATTGGAAGTGCCAAGGGACCAACAACCCACAACACAATGCAGAAGAAAAATGCCATAACTTAATTGATATTGTAGGATCAAAGAGTTCAAACAAAGACTGAAACAATTAATCGCATTCACCGAATGTGCCAATGGTGGAGGATTAAACAACTGCATTCACCAACTGTGGGTTAAAAGTTGACATTTTCAATGCCAATTGTTAGTTCGCAATTGGCAAATATAGATGTTTAGTTTTGTTAAAATTGGAGCACTTGTCTTGAACAACATAATACAACAGATTTTAGGCTTAAATGATTGTGCTTAACTTTCACATTTATATCTTAACAATATTTCATAGCCAAAAACACAAATGTGTTCAAGTTTTTGTCACAAAAAATCCTTTGCATTTGATGATTTGTATTTGATTTGTTTGTCAGCAAGCTATGAAAACTCACCCTGAAAATTAAATTAATAATAATAATCTATCTATGAAGGAAAGGTAGTTGGTCTGTTTTGTTTTGTAGTTATGAGATCCACCAAACCACGATGCTTCAGATCATGTTCTTGGTGTCTTTGAAAGCTCTGGACGAGGAGGGGTGCATGGGCTTGGTTCCATGACGTTTGGACTAGCTGAGCAAAAGTTCTTGAATATTGGATGATTTCTTCACTGAAAATTAAATTAAATCGTAGCTGAAAATTTCGGAGGAATTGGAATGTGTTTTTGGTGTTGTTGGAAAGATCTTGATGAGCAGGATTTAATGGAATTTATTTGATAAGATTTGGATTCAGAATGTGGGAGACATTGATTTTGAAGTGATTTCTGCCGCTGAAAAGTCAAATAAATTCCAAAAAACCAGGTTTTGGAAGGAAAAATCAGTTGAGGACGTGGTAACACTCGGGCGAACGGCACAGGCCACACTAGTAACAATGATAATAAAAACGCTGACTGCCAACAAGAGTTAAAATAGGAATGTTCCATGAAATTCCCCAAAAATGTAAACTCGGAGTTCGACAAATCATTTGCTAAACTTGTTGTTAGAGTGTTGTTGTGGGACTCGAGCTTGCTTTTGGCTGGCTTCCAGTTTCGATTATTGAGGAGAATCTCGAGCAATGGAGCTTTGAGGGAGAAAGTGGTGGCAAAAAACTATTTGCTAAACTTGTTGTTAGAGTGTTGTTGTGGGACACGAGCTTCGTTTTTGGGTTTGAGGTTTTGATTGTCGAGGAGAATCGATCAATGGAGCTTTGAGGAGATGCGCTTTGACGCAGAAAGTGGTGGCAAAAAACAGTTTACTAAAGTTATTGTTACAGTGTTGTGGATGCTTTGCTTTTGGGTTTGAGGTTTTATTGTTGAGGAGAATCTCGAGCATTGGGAGGAGATGTGCTCTGACGAAGAAAGCGGCGCCAAAAACATTTGCTAAAGTTGTTGTGGGACGCGAGCTTTTTGAGATTGAGGTTAATCGGGGTTTGATTGTTGAGGAGAATCTCGAGCAATGAAGCATTCATTGAGGAGGAGATGTGATCTGAGGAAGAAAGTTGGGGCGGAAAAAAAATTTGGTAAAGTTTTTGTTAGATCGTTGCGGACGTGAGCTTTTTGGTATGAGGGTTGGTTGTTGTTGAGGAGAATCTCGAGCAATGGAGCTCTGAGGAGGAGATGTGATCTGAGGAAGAAAGTTGAGGCGGCTAAAAGATTTGGTTTTTTCTGACTCGCAAGTGTAAGTTTTGGCAAATGGTGACGTTGGTGGCGGAGGATTTCTGCAAAGACAATAATGTGCATGCCAAAGACGACGATGCTAGATCTTCTTCTTAGATTGCAATTCTCGTACGTTTTGTATTCCGAGCTTTTTCTGTCAGAGAGCTCCAGAGCTTCGTCATCTTCTTTGCGGCTTTAGCTTGATGTTCAAGCCGCAAAGATGACATTTATGCTGGTGGCGTCGAGTCCAAGAGTACCGACATTAGTGTACATCTCCATCAGTCTAGTGCTCTCAATCTACATTGTCATCAATGGTTTCAAACGCAACTCAATCGAGTTTCGATTAGGGTCTGGAGCTCTCCGCGCCGATGTCAACAGTTTGTCGGAAGAATCGTTATCATCATCATTGGCACGGCCTACTCGTGACGCGGCGATTTGTAGCTCGGTGTTGGGTCATCTTCCCGCAGGATCTCGAGCGGAGCTTTTCCTGCGGTGGAAGAAGCCGGATCCCTGGGAGCAGATGAAATGGATAGGAAAGCCGGCGAGGTGTCGAGTCAAGGGGCAACTGATCGAGAATCTAGACGAGCTTTACAACTTCCGTCGAGGCTATGCTTTGAAGTTCGTCTCGAATGTCGAAGACAAGGCTCATCTTCTTCCCTGGCTTCTGGCAAGCAGATTGAATCTCAACTTGCCCGAGAGACGCGTGTACCTCGACCTGGGAGCAAATGCACTGGAGACCAGTATTCAGTGGTTCATGAGATCGTACCCTTGTGACTTCACCGAAGTCCATGCCTTCGAGATCAGTGACTCGTTGAAGCTTCCGCCGGAGATGGACGACTTGGTAGAACAAGAACAAGGAGCCAACAACACGCTCGAAATCAGATCCAACTCGGGCGCAATCGCAGTGAAGGAAACACCAGGCATACCCAAATGGATGCTCAAGAGGATGACATTCTACAACAATTTTGTTTCCGATGCTGACGACGAAGCAACCAAAGCTTTGAACATCACCAGATTCATGAAACAGAAACTGAAGCTCAAGCCATCGGACACTGTGGTGGTCAAGATGGACATAGAGAGCAGCGAATGGCCGATACTTGAGAGATGGCTACAGGATCCGGATATGCCAGAGCTTATCGACGAACTCTTTGTCGAGCTCCATTACATGCATCCTTCCATGTCGGGTTACGATTGGGATGCATGGGCTCCTCGCACCAGGATTCAAGCTACCCATTTGCTCGCTTCCTTGCGCTCCAAAGGCTTCTTCGTTCATCCCTGGCCTTGATGATGATGAACCTGTTGGAAGCTGCAAAGAAGAAAGACAGGTAGCTTGCTCTCTCTCTCTCTAGCCAGCTGCATCACAAGAAAATTCTTTTGCAAGAGTGTAAACTATGAATCAAGATCAGCAAATTCGTCTTCCTTGGTTTCAGCATAACCTTCGAAATCCAGAAGCATAGATAGGGTTTTAGAAGGTTCTTTGTCATAAGTGCTGCTTCTTTTTCCTTGTTACGAGTATATTCTGCTTGTCAATGTTGCAGCATTTGTCAATTTGTCATTGTGGTTGCAAAATTTCTGCCATAACCACCTCCAGCATTCGAGAAGCATACAAAAGAGCTTCTAAGTAAGTTGTTCATCAGACGAGCTTCTTCAAAGCTGCTGCTGATTCTTCTTCATTGTATGTTATGCTTTTCACTATTATTGCAACAAAATTCTTTGGTTTGCTCTTCCACAACCTTCAACATTTGAGAAGTATATGGAATAGCTTCTTTCTTCATCACATCAGCTTCAAAGCTGCTGCTTCTTCTTTGTTGTATTTTATGGATTCATTACTGCAACAACATTTGTCAATTTTCACTGCAAAAGAATTCTTTGGTTGTTCTTCCTTCCACAACCTTTGAAATTATAGAAGCATGTGGCAAAAGAGATTCTTTCTTTCTTCATCACACCAGTTTGAAGGCTGCTGCTGATTCTCTGTTGTATGTTTTGGCTTCAATATTGCAAAAGAGTTTCGTCATTTTCACTGCAAAAAATCTTTGGTGGTTTCGGCAATGACCTTCAACATTGAGAAGCATAGGCAAGAGGTCCTTTTTCAAATCCAATTTCAAAGCTTCTTCCTTTTTTCGTCTTCTTCTTCCTCTTCATCTTATGTTGTGCATGATCAATATTGGAGTGTTTGTGGTTTTACATTGTGTGTTTGGAAATTCTTTGGTGGTCTCAGCATATATACTGCAACATTGAGAAAGCATAAATTAACAGTATCATGAGTTTCTGTCATGCCAGCTTCGAAGTTTCTTCCTTTCTTCTGTCACACATCAATATTTTTGCAACATTCTGTTCTTCATTGTCATCAAGCCAAACCAAAAAAAGCCAGCAAGAAGGACATGAAAAATGAGACTCACCAACTGCAATTTTACCCAAGCAAAACAAAAGGCCTTCCTGCTGAAGGATTCAACAATAAGTACACTGGATTCATGATTGTGATATGAAGGAGCTTCATTTTACAAGTTGACAATCAAGCTTTCAACTGTTCATGGAAAACATAAGAGTCTCTATGCAGCAGACTTCAAATACCTTGAAGATATCCTGACATCCATGCATCTGTCTTCCAACTGGGATTGCAAACATTCATCTCATGTTCAGTAAGATTCGTCTGGTCATAGCAAGACCGTTAGTCTGCATATGTGGCGTTATGGGTAAACTCATGGTAGAGAGCATTGCAGTGATATACTTGCAAGCGATCAAGAATATTTTCAACCCATTTCAAGGTAGATATCACCAAGCCTCAATATTCCTGAAAGCAACAAAACCCACAAATTTTTTCTTTTCTTCATTTTGAGAGAAGGCAGAATTGGAAAACAAAACAGATTCTAATTAACTAGACTAAGGATGCACATAGAAACAGATGGGCGTAGATGTTCAGAATACGAGGAGAGAAGGGACAGAAACATGTGAAGAAAACCTTGAATGGATAGATATCATGACTGTCAAGGAGCATATTAGGTCTTGAAGAAAACCAAAGAAAAAACAAAGCTTATGCATGCACACTATTGGAAAACCATGATGGAGAGAAAGAAATAGGACAAATTGAATTTTGTGTACGTATGAAAGAGAGGAGAAAGACTTAGCAAAGAGATTGAATGTTCAGGATTACCCTAGTACATTGTAAGGAAGATGAAGCTTTCAACACTGGAGAAGAGACATTCAGGATTGATTATATACAGCTGAAGAGGAAGAAGAAGCTTTCAAGATTGGTGCATAGTTGATTCAAGATTATGAGGAAGAAGATAAACCTTTCAAGACTGGTGAGGAGTTTGATTCAGTATTATCTATCTACAGGTGAGGAAGAAGAAGATGGAGCTTCAACAATCACAATGGTGAGGAAATCATTCAGGATTATCTACCCTACAGGTGAGGAAGAAGAAGATGGACTGCTGCTCGGAGATTGCCGAGGATCACCTAACTCTACAGGTGAGAAGGAAGATGGAGCTTTCAAGACTGCTGCTCGGAGATTGCTGAGGATTACCTAAATCTAGAGGTGAGGAGGAAGATGAAGCTTTGCTTCTCAAGCTGCAATGCCGCCGTTGGCTCGTATGACTTGACCATTCAACCATTCCCCTTGAGGACTCACAACCAACAACACGACAGGAGCGATGTCTTGGGGTTTTCCTAGCCGTTCCAAGGGTGGAGCCATGGTTTGTGTCTTGATCATCTCCTCCGATTTTCCCCTGTAGAAGAAATCCGTGGCCACGGCCCCTGGAGCCACGCAATTTGCAGTGATTTTGGTCCCTCTGAGCTCCTTGGCCAGGACCTTGGTGAAGGACTCAACGGCGGCCTTGCTCGCTGCGTAAGCCCCGTACGCAGGTATGGAAGTGGCGACGATGGTGGTAGTGATGTTCACAATGCGACCGCCACCTCCGGCTGGAATGCGATTCGCCGCTTCCTTGGAAACCAGGAAAGCTCCTCGGGTGTTCACGGCAAAGATTCTCTCCCATTCCTCCAAGGGCGTTTTCGCAAGAGGTGGATAGTTCGTCAGTATCATTCCTGCGGCGTTCACCACGATATGAACCTTGCCAAACGTATCTTCCGCTTTATCGAACAGAGCCTTGACTGCGCTCTCACTACTCACGTCTCCTTGGACAGCTATGGCCTTGCCGTGTGCCGCTGCTGCTCCTGCTCCTGCTGCGCCACTTTCGATTTGAGAAACCACTTCATCCGCTTTCTCCTTATTGCTACAATAATTCACAACCACGGATGCTCCCTGCTTGGCAAGAGTGAGAGCAATCTCCTTCCCTATTCCTTGCGATCCTCCCGTCACGATTGCTGTCTTCCCTTGCAGATCAAACAACTCCGCCATCTCCACTCTCCTTCCTCCTACAAGAACGAGCTGAGAGAGAGAAAAAAACAATCCAAAGCCAAAGCTTGCAACACCTAATGGAACCACAACCTCAAATGACAAACCTTTTGGCAAAGATCATAGATTTGTTGACGACACCCAAAAACTAGCAAAAGCCACAAATGGGTGGGTGGGTTTCTTCCAAGATAAGCTAAGAGAAAGCGTTGGTGATGCGTGCAAACACATATAGCTCCAGAACAACGTGTCGTTGCAAGCTCAGCCCAAATCAACAGCAGCAGCAACGGATCTCCGATCTCATTCGTCGTCGACAACAACAGGAGGTCAACACGTTCATCACAAAGCTCTTGGTCATAATAATCCACACCACACTGATCGTCGTTTACTTGCAATCTTGAGGGAAAATTCTTTGTTTGCAATCTTGAGAGAAGATTTTCTTTTCTTTGCAATCTTGAGAGAAAGTTCTTCCTTTTGAAATCTTGAAAGAAAATTCCTTGTTTGCAGCCTTGAGAGAAAAATTTCTTTGCCTTGCAATCTCTACAAATTCATTCTAACACCTCGTTGTGGGAGAATATTCATTCTTGTTGCAGCTATAAACTTTTGCTGTCTTTCAGATTTTTCTCTCCCTTGAAGCTGGCTGAGTGAATCCCCATTTATAAAGGGTTTCTTTTGCATGTTTTGTAGGAAGAAGGATTGTGTTTTTGTTGGATTACTTGATATTGGAGGAATTGAATTTGAAATAAACAATTTCCATTTTCATTCAAAAACAGATCTGCAGTTGTTGGATGGCAACTTGCTGGTTAACTATCTTCTGAAGAGAGGTTTAGGGTTCAGGGAAATCATGTGATCATGATGACTGGCAAGGTCTTCTCCACAGCAGTTTCATAGTTTTTGAAGTACTGTGCATTTTTTCTCCATACTTCAGGATTCAATTGAAGCTCAAAAGATTGACAGATGATGCGATAATAAAGATACAGATATGGGTAATTTCAGATCTGACATGTAACATAAAACCAATCGGCAGCAAGCATAACAAAGTGGAAAAAACCAATTGTGAAGGAAAGAGAGAAAAGAAGACTAGAAAACCAAAGAAATTGAGGAGCAGTTTGCATCACAGCAACAATGGTTATACAGAATTTTCAGAGACCTTCAAAAGCAATCATGTATGGTATTGAACACCTACCATACCCACTGACTTCATCATCATCAGCTCCTGGCAATGGGTGAAGAGGCTAATGTCAAAATCTTTTGCAGAAGAGGCAGGAACTACCCACCAACACTAACAAAATTGTTGAGTTTTTTTTCTGATTGCTTTTCCACAGCAGTGAGGAGGAACCTTACAACTTAAAGAAAATGCCCATTCGTTCAAGATATAGGGATTTTAATTGTTGCAGCACCTGTAGAAAATCCACATCCATCTGCTTGTCATATGCTATCAGTTCCTGTTTTCTCCACCCTGCTTCCTCATACTGCACACATGCCACACAAAAAACAAATTTGTAAACAAAATCAAGTTGCCTGATGGACAATATATGGACAAACCAACAAAACCATGGATGAGTGAGTATTGGCACTTTTTTGAGCGCATGGAAGGAAGAAAGGGTATATGGATACACAAAAGGTATCCCATGAGAAATGCCTTGCAAGAGTCAAGAGATAATAATTATTGCAGGATAAGGACAATGCTCATCATGTCCAGTAGAAGAACTGGGAATTCATAGAGTAATTCCCATCCATAGCCAAAGCCAGAGCAAAATTTTAAAAACCAAAGGAGGTATTAGAAATAACCTCTTCTGCCTCAACAGAGTGTGCAAGGGCAGCCTGCAGTCGAGATTGGGTTGTGAATATTGAACACATCCGTTCTGAAAGGTCCATCAGCAACTCCACATCCCCATCTTGTTCACGGGCTGCACACCACTACCAGCTTATTTACCAACCTCTGCATACCACAGCAGGGAGCTGAAGAACTAAACCCTACAACCAGGAAAGCTCCATTGCTGAACTCCTTTCAACAATAGAGCCAGAGATCCTTTGCCCTAAACAAATGATTACATATATAATAAGCATAATAACAATGATGATACTTCGGAAAAAACCAATAAACAATACACATCCATCAATACAGGACAAAAAGAGGGCAGACTTGGGCACACCTACCCAATGGATTGATTATCATACGGTCAACAAAGTCCTTGTTGGCTGACAGCAGTGTGTCTCGCTTCAGTAAGAAAGGCTGCCTATACCGTAGGGCGATGGCAAGAGCCTGTGAAGAAGAAGCATCATCCAAGACTCAAGAGTAAGTTGTCTACGAATGTTGTGAAGTGGGTATTGCAATCCTCCAAAAGAATGCAAATACCAAACATATCCAAATGGGTACTGGCCTGCCCAGATGGGTCTCCTTGCTTAAAAGGCAGAGCTTATGTATTTGAGAACGTGGGGTGGCATGATTGTTACCTGAGGAAATGTGGATTTAACATGGAATCTTTTGCCTAGTCTTTCATCATGCACTAGGAATTCACCTCCTGTTTTGTCATTGTCTAATGAATGGACATACACTTTCTCCACATCCAGGCTGTTAAGATTGCCTAGCTCCTCCAGAGCTGCAAAACAGTATGATGTAGTTTTGAGCCATGGAAATTGCAAAAAGCTTCAGCCAGAATATCACTTCTCTGCAGAGTACTGTCAGAAGGATGTGTTACAGAGTTGCCTGGCATAAGCAGAATGCAAGGGGAACACATGAATTCTAGACCCTTTCTTTCATCACACATTTGTAAAGCTGAAGAAAGACACTTCAGATATTGCAAGGAGTGGGTGGTTAAGGAGGAATGAATACACACCATGAGGAAGGCCACCCTTTTGGATTGCAATTTGAACAGGCATAGATGCAAGCCCATTTAGAAACAGAGGGAACTCAAGATTCACTGCAGAAGGTGGAAGCTGAGTGATTGGAACACATGACAGTCCTATGATTGAGCCTGAAATAGCAACAAAGCTCACAAAAAAATCACAACCCTAGTTGCACTCAACATTCAACTACCATTGAAGGATACAACATGATCACCAAACTGTTAAGACACAAAACCAAACCCCCTCTTGGCATCAACTGAATCTTTCCAAGGTCTTGGGAGGAAGAAGAAAAGAACAAACAGAGAAAACCCAACAAAGCACAAAATTCACACCCCTCAGAAGAACTCAGCATTGAACTACTGAAGAGTGCAACAACAATAGCCGACCACCAACTGCCAGATGCAAAACCCTTGTTGCAGCATTAACCAAAACTTGCTTCCAAGTCTCTTTGGAGGAAGAAAATGGGCAACCAGGAGACCTCCTAGCGAGCACAAAACCCATAGCCCCTGCATCTCAGCATTCAGCTGGAGGAAGAAACAAAGTGACAATACATGGAACTCACCGTGGTCGACATTGTGCATGGAAGAAGCCATGACATGCAAGTATCTGGTACCATCAGCCGCAATTTCCACAAACTCTGCAAGATCATCGTTTGTACCACCATCCTCGTTTCTTCCTTGGCTTCCGGATGTAGCACAGGCGCTGCTGAAACAGGCTGCTCTTCTTCTTCTTCTGCTGCTTGTCGTTTTCCTCGTCTTCCTCTTCCTTTCTCTTCTGGGGACGATGATGTACGAGCATGATGTGCAGGAGGGGGACTGACGACTGCTTCTCAACACCCAATCTCCAGCTGCTGCTGAGGAGAACAGCTGTGATTTCCACAGCCTGTTGAACAAGTTGGAATTGAGCAGCTGCTGCTGAATTGAGTGCTCAAAGTGCGGAGATTGAAGAGTCCCCATGCACGAGGAGGGAAGAAGAATGCGAGAGTGATGGTGAGAATCCCAACATATGCAAGACAAAGGAGAAGCAGACACAACAACACCGCTGCTGCCCATCTCTCTCTTCAAACCTCTTTCCACCCAACACACCGAAGATTGCTCAAATCTCTCCCTGTCTCTTTATGTCTCTGTCTCTGTCTCGGATGCATGCTAAGTGATGTCTGACATTGCTGCATGACGATGGTGAAGAACCCAGCCCTGTTTGATGGATTTGTTGGGTGATGCACAATCTTCTGTATGGCGTCATCATCAGTGATCTCTCAACAGGTCTTATTGGAGGCTTAGGGCTGATCGATCCACCAAGCAGAGACCATATTGGAGAGACACGGAAGCAGCCTGCCCTCCTCATAGGTAGAAGAAGCTGTGCACGGAACAGCTCCAGTCTACATTGCTGCTGGCAAGAACAACCATGGCCAATGCAAACTGCACCTATTGTTGAGCTCCGCTGTCATGATTCTCTATCTCCCAGCATCTTGTGCCCTCTCCTCCATTTCCCGGTTTCATTGTTTCAGTGGTACTAGAATTGTCATTGAGGTTTATATGGTTCTCGTATTCTTTGGGGTCCTCTCTCTTTCCAGAATTGCTGTGCACATAAGTGTGTGTTCTCTTGTTTTTTGGGGTCCTCTCTATTTCCAGAATTGCTGTGCACATTTGTGTATGTTCTCTATGTTTTGTGGCTCCTCTCTATTTTCAGAATTGCTCTGTACATATGTATGTGATCAACGTGATCTCATCATTGCTACTCATGAATGTCAGATCTTTGATGGCCAAATCTACATCCAACTCCTTTGACTGCAACCGAGCAGCATGTTGTAAACTCTCTCTCTCTCTCTCTCTCTCTGTGTGCAAGTGTACAATGTTGATTCATGGGCCAGGTTTACAGTGGCTTGGTTCATGGGTGTTGGTTTTTGAACTTTTATGAGGTATCCTTTCAACTGTACATTGCAGGAATCAGGACTTGTGGAGAGAGAGAGAGAGCTCTTTTAGGCATGGTCTTTGCTTAAACTTTTCTCTAGTGTTTGCTCTCTCACAAATGCATACATATGTCTGCGTGATTCTTGTGTTCTCAGTCACGTAAATGGGTTCTTGTCTTCAGGGCTGGTTGTTCTGAAACTGAAAATGAATGGCTGGATGCAAAGTCTATTACAGATATGTCAGGGTGAGTCAAGAGAATGCAACTTCCAACCTTGACATCACTGTGGATGACAGATTAATGACAGCGATAACGTGGACGAGATCCCCCGAACTTGGAGGTAAGGCCATAAACATGTAACAACTTTTCCTCACAATTATCATAGAATGTGCATAAAATTTATTCATTGTAGGAGCAACATATGCTCATTTTCAGTGCCCATTGTGTTCCATTCAAACACCCACATTGCTACCATGACAACCTGCGATGGATAATGAAAGTCAAATTAGCAACAATTTGCTTTCAGTTTTTTGGATCGAGGAACATTTTCAGATCAAAATAGTATATTTTGTATGCGGTAATAGTCAGAGTTCAGAATGCACGTTTTTTCCCTCTCATGATTAGCTAGTGATTTAAGTAGATTCATTACTTTAGACTTGGAGAGCTAAGTGCCACTTAATACACAACCAACCAGTTCAATCCTTCAAAGGGGTGGTCATGAAAGTTTTACATGGCAAAAGGCCAATTGAAACAATATTGTCCTTAGTTTGTACCTCTTTTTCTTTCATTGTTTCAATCTATCCTTGAAATCAAAGTGTGGTGATACCAGGATAAATGAAAAGAGCATCTCCACTTTCCAGAAATGGAAATCCAAGCACATGGAGCTGACACTTATTTCAATGTTTGAAAGAATTTGGGTGCCGCCTGCAAGTTCCAAATATTGAAACTATCAACATAGCAACAGATTGTTTTGGCTTTGGAAATGCTATTTCAAAAGTGCCAAAAACTGCAAGACATTCAATCATCCAGCAAAAATGTGTGGGAGGACTCAAGAAATCAAACTGGCCATCAAAATATGAGTGGGTTCATGAGATGAAGAATTCAAATGAACTTTGATGGTATTGGGTGAAGCTCATAGAAGGTGAACAATATTATACTCACACATTAGTCAATGCAGCTGCAGTAATCAAAGTACTGGCCAGTACAAGTGCTTCCCAGGTGAACTTTCAACTTGCTTTTACACAAGCCTGCAACTAAGATCATCAAATGAGTAATTTGCTTTTGCACTAAGATTTAATCGATTGGTTTGTTATAGACATTTCCAAAGGAACTCATTTGCCACTCTCACTCAAAGGGCATTGATTCCTTCACCACAAATGTCCAACACTAGATGGTTGTTCATTTTCTCCCATTTGGAGTTTTCTTTAGTAGCTTTCAGTAAATCATGGACAAAAACCCTAGTAGGCAAAGTATTGAGATCACCATCAAAAGATGGAAGGTGACATTCGATACTCAAAACTCTCTTCAAAGACTTTTTGCATCATTCTTCCTTCATGTAATGCAAGTTTTCTCTCACCAGGGATGGTGGCCAACAAAATGCAAAAGACATGTATCAAAAGCAATAGGACTAGATTTGAATACCAATGCAATAGTGAAAAGATTAACACAGTTTTAAATAAAAATATAGTAGTTTGTGACTAGAATTATGAACCCTGAATTATCTGAAGGACTCTAATTATATATAGAGGGAAGTGAAGAAGCACACCTAGATACAACCCAAGAAGATGTGTAAGAGACACCACCAGATATGGGAATAGGGAATTATCACATATACCTCATAATGTAGCAATTGCTTTACACACCTTGGTTTACATGACACTTCACATTTGGGCTTGGTATCAATGGGACTAGGATCATCACCTCCTTCCTCTTCTTCTCCTTCCTCTTGTTCTTTCTCCTTTGTGGCTTATTGTCCCATGTTTGATTGATACTCCTCTAATGCTTCAACCGCATGTATCATGCAAGTTCAATTCCATGGTACAATACAAACACATGATGCCAAACAACAAGAGAGAGAAATCCATACATGTATTGAACACAATACAACATGGCAATAGGAAAGCAAGCAAATACCAATTCTTTTGAAATGGGTGTCAAAGTTTGATGACAACAAAGTCACACATATGAATATGTCAACTACAAATGTGTGACTTTGTTTGTTTTTGGAGATGATTGCCAACAACAAATAAAGGAGGAGATTGTTTTCAATTTGATTCCATTTTGATTTGTTTTCAAGGTTTGGATTTTGGGTGATGTTGTTGCAAACCTTTTGATTTTTTCTTACTTTAACTATGAAGATTGCAAGCCAATTTCATGTTTTTGTGGGTGGTGGTGGTCATCACATGACAGGTGATGGAACAAAGTAGAAGTTCCAATGTTAAGTGAGGGACTTGGCTAGATGATAATAATACTAATAAGGATAATAATAAAACCACCCCATCAATGCAAGAAAATGACCTAATTTTCTTTGATTTGATTGATAACCAGTTAATAACCTAATCAGCTGGTTATAAAATTTCAAAATCTAATAACCTACTTGGAGGATGACTTGATTGTCATCCATAATAGAAAACCAATAAAGTAGGGATTTTTTATTTTGTATTTTTTTAAAAAGACCAATAATTGACAAATAACTGGCAGGATAACTGATGGTTATCAACTAATTATTTTGATAACCTATCTTTTTGCACAACAGACAATTATTACCTTCAAAATAGTGATAACTCAATCGACACCCAATTTTGTTTTTGATATTGATAACCTAACTGGCCAACATTGGTGTATAACCAGAACCATCTTTTGTTCATCACTAGAGGATACCATGCTATAGGTTAGATTCATGCTATGTCTTTTGCCCCCCATATCACATTCAACTAAAACCGAGTTCCCCATAGCCATACCTAGCCTTAAGTTATATACATTTGAACACAAGCTGTAAAATAAATGGCCTTGCCCATGTGATAGGCAACTACTATATTGTTCAAGGTCTTATAACATTTTCTTACCTACAACAAAGTAACATTACCTAATGTAATGAAATACAGTGACATGGAATATTGTCTTGATTATTTTTGGTGAACTGTCAACAGGTTTGGATTGAAAAATCTTTAAGGATGGAAGTTTAGCTTGAATGAATTGAGGATGAAAACATGGGGTGTGTCACACTGTGGCCTTGCCATTTACATTAAAAAGTATCTTAAGGCAAAGGAAGAATTATGGAAACTCAAATATTTCACCATGCAAAAATTTGATCTTCAAAAAATCCTTTAAAAGAAACCAAAATCCTTCAAGATATTATAACTCTATAACTAATCTCAAGTTTCAACACAGGCCAAAATATCATCTTTCAGAAATCCTCATATAAAAATACATCAGGCTAATACCTAGGGGTCAAAATCCCTTAAGCTACTATACTCTATAATGAATCTAAACACAATACCCAATAATGCCCATTGGGAATGTCTGGTGGTTTATGTGGGGTAAAGCCCATGGGCAATGGGACATTCCCAAAAATGTATAGGCCGAACTTAGCTCCCACTCATCTTAGGCCCTTTATTTTGAGAATGGCCTCACCCCCTAGCTTTATCGTACATGTATATCTATACCTCAAGAATCAGTTATAAATGTGCAACAATGTTGCATTGTTGCACCGCCCACGGGTTGCTCATATCATCACATTGGTGACAATGTGATGATATTTTCTCACCAATGTGATGATAATTTATTTGTTATCACTCATATGGCAAACATAAACAATGGCAAAGAATTAAATGCAACTATGTCTCCAATGCTTACCTGCCATCAAAGGCCAATAGGAAACTAATGTTTAACTTAGTATGACTATGTTGCGTATGGCTATGCTATTAGATTTTATAAATAAGTTGGTGTGGAGCAACGATTTCCGCTTTAAGTGGAAGATTTTTTTTTTTTTTTTTGTTTTTTTTTCCATGGGCAACTTGATCAGGGGGTTGGGGACTGAAAGAATAAACATCCCAAAAGCCAACTTCTTCCTTGGATGATTTTTCTGAATGAAAATTTGAGAAAAGATTCGTCCAAAAAAGTCATCTTGGGAAAAAAGATGGTTGTCAAAATAATAAAAAAAATTGAACTCAAAATTTATTAATAAAAAGTGATTCTCAACCATTGCCCAATATTTATTTAAAAAATAAAAGGAAGCAAAGATGATTATTGTGTCTAATTGGGACACAAATTTCAAAAATGGAGGAAACATTTTTTTGTTGGGCATTTTTTGTCCTATGACGATGTTGAATGCAGTGTTGTAATTATAATTTGTTACTCCTATTTTAGTGTTTATCCAATCATAGTGGTGACAATGCAACATACTTAGTACATCTGTCCATTGGCTCGTGTGATATGAGCGGATTTTAAAAATGTTTTTCTAGTTAGTCTTGCTCAAAGCCAATCTCACAACTCTACCAGTCAAGCATTGACCAATTGGAGGATCTCTGAGTGAAACTCTGACTCACCATAAAATGATGTCTGTCCCTTTTTTTCATGAGAACATCTATTCCCAATGTTCCTAACATGATTTTCCACGTATTTTCAATACAACTGTCCCTGCATCGAGAGACAAGGCCCTATGTCAATGGCTTTCCATTAGGTTGCTCTAATGAGAACACACTCTCTGTAGCTGTGATCACAACATTCAGCCAAACTTGTATACATTCCCAAAGATCGTCCTTGTCCCCTCGATGGAATGCGCATAATTGAGTTGTAAAGGAAACCGTGCACTTTAACTATTCTTTCTTCACATGTCATGGATTGAAAGGCGTTACAACAAATCTCAAAAACAAAATGTAAGTCTTTAATGCAAGGCCCCCAATTGACCCATTGGTTGGCTCCCACCATACTTGGTAGCTTTAAGTGGGATTTAGATGCCATAGATGAGATGAGCGACCCAAGTAAAGGTTGCAAAGTTAAGAACTTTGGCCTCTTCAGATTTCTTAGGATTGCAAAGATGGATAAGAACCGTATATGTTAGACTTATCCATAAAATGACCCAACTGAGGGGTACTGGGCCCCAGTTTACTGAAACTGGTGACAAAAACATAAGGTCACGATGACAAGAGTACACAGCAAAAAAAGAGGGGACCAAACTGGTTCTCTCATGTAAATTGGTCTTCAGAGGAGGTTTGCCCTCGGTTTTGGATTTTCCTTTCCTGTGCCTTCACTTCTTTGCATTCTGCTCACTTTACAGCTACCTTTCAAAATTGAGGATGAAACACAGGGTCAAACTAGGGCACAAAGACAGGGTAACTTTAAAGATAACTCCTTCTTGTTATGCTTTTGGTTTCGTTGGAAAGCCCGCAACAAGGTGGTGTGCACGTTTCTCATTTTGCAATTTTGAGATAGATGGAGCAAAGGTTATTAAATTTAAACTGATTTTTGTCATTGAAAATTAACTATAATTAGTTAATTATTTTTCACAATGTGGTCTTTTGGATATTCAGGTCTCTTTGAGCCTTGAAGAGGTCTTTTGGAGAGTCGTATAAGTTACAAAAACGTTCATGTTGATTGCACTTGGGTCAACGACACAAGTGTTCACTTATACTTATATTGTAAATAACTCGGTCCCATATTCCTTTCCTATGCAAGAGTTCTACAATGACTTTGGGAATGTCAAACAGACTAAATAGGCTTCATTCATTTCCTACCTACCTACTTATCTACCCACTTTAGCTATTGATTTACCCTAGGTTACTTTATGACCTACTCCGAACCTTTGAGTTAAAGGATGCACTGAGCAAGGTGCATTTTTGGCTCCTAGTGAACCACCTGGGTGAGGTTGGTTCTTGTCAATTGGGGGACCAAACATAAAATGCCTTGCTTTTAACACTACAAAAATATTTGCCCAGGTTTACGGGTTTTGTTTGGTCATGATGGGTTGTCTCATCAAAGATTGACAAATATAAAAATATAAAAAAATAGGATGTGATGAGTGGATGGATCCAAAAAATACCTTAATGAATTTCTTAGAAATTATTTAAAATTTCTTTCTTGAAACTTTTTTAAAAAAAAAGGCAGTCTTGTTTTTCTCTTTGAATTTTTTGAAATTGACAAAAATGGCTAGTTTTGGTAAAAAAACACATTCCACACTAAGAGAACACATTTTTTTCAAGTTTTTCTCAAACATAATTTCAAAAAATTGTAACAACTCGCTACCCAAGAAATCCCTCTTGCTTTATGCTAGTGTGATTCATATGAATTAGTTGTGATTGGGGACTTCCAAGGTGCTTTTCAAGTTCAGAATTCTTTTGGGGGGCAACAAGCCTCTTTGATTGGCCCATCACAATTTTCTTTTTGAAACTTTGGAGCCTCCCTCAATATAGAAATATTCATTCATTCCCACAGATACATAGAGGTCCACACAATAAGTCTCGATATTCCACCCCCCATATATAGGTTCCAAGAGGACACCATTTTGGGCAAAGCATATGGGACAAAGTGAGGTGCTAGTGGGAACATGCATGTGGAACCCATTGGGAACTTTAGGGGGAACAGATTGAGAATTTGATGGGTTAACGCTTAACACATGAGGAACAACAAAAACCCAAAAAAATATGATACCCGCCCTGCCCCCCTTGGCAAAAGGAAAAAAAAACACTGGATCTATTGGATGCATGCTGCAGTCACTCATTGGCTGATCCGAATTTCTATTCCCAAAGATGTTCATCGCCTATTTTGACCTAGGCTAATGGCAGGGGTATGAATAGGTACCCCGGTTCTTTAGGAGGGGTATTAACTATTAGCCCAGGTGAAAAATGACGATGAACAATTTTGGGAAGAGAAATTTCATGCAGCCAATGGGAGGCTCAGCATGCACTCATGAACGGTCCAGTTTTTTTCTTTATGAGGGGCGGGGGGGAGGGATTTTTTGGTTTTTTCCCCTTGGTCCCAAAGTGTTCCCATGAGATTCCCCCATAAAGTTCCTAAATTTTTCGTTCCCCAAGATGTTCCCAATAACACCTTGGTATTATTCCATATGGTTTGCCCAAAGTGCAACTCCCATGTATATAAGCTGAAAAGGTGAGCATGAAATGTGGGATGGAATGCACCGCACCTGGGTGAGGTTGGTTCTTGTCTAGTGATGAAATGGTCCAAATGGGTCACCTAATCAAAGAACAATGACGTAAGAGGAAAACACAAGAACAAGAGGATCAAAGCTGATTTTGTGACTTGTCCAATGTGACTAAAAGTAGTCAAGTTGGACAAGTAGCAAAATGGGCTTTTTCTACTAGTGATAAGACCTCAATGAGTTTCTTAAAAATTATTGAAAATTTCTGTCTTCAAGACCCCCAAAATAAAAACGCACGTTCTTTTGTTTTCAAAAACTTGGTTATTTGCTGAAAAAATACATGCTATATAGCACTTGGAAAATATATTTTTCCTAATTTTATCTCCAAAATAATTTCACGAAGTAGGCTAACGAAAATTCGCCACCTAAAAAATCACTCTTATTTAATCTCCTCCTATGCACACCAGGGCCAGTGTTTTCTTGGAACAAATTTTGTGTGTCTTTTACCAAAAAAAATTTGGGGAATTTTCGGATTTTTTTACCAGTGTAAATTCGACTAATTTTCTATTTTCGCAAGAAAAACAATCAAATTTTCAATATAAAAAATCTGAAAAAAAAATTCCCTGATCAGAGCATCTCTTCACATGAAATAAAAGAAAAGAAAAGAAAAAAAGAAAAAAGAAAGAAGAGTTCGTGAAAGCAGCCCAAAAATCGAGGTCCCAAAACGGCCTAGATCCAGTAGGTACCTAATATCTGTAGCATTATCCAGGTACGAAGGTAGATTCGGAATCCAAGTTCGGCGCGGGTGTGTCAAAGCCCCGCCCTCCGGCCGGCCCGGCCCGGGCGCCTTCCGTCACGGGCCTCGTCGCGACAGCCCTTCCGGAAGAACTCGGATGTCGTGCGAAAGCAGTCCGGGACTCCTCCTCCTCATCCTCCTCGAGGTTCTCTCGCTTCTGAATTTGTCTCTTTTGCTGCAGCGAAAGGTGCTGCAGCAGTTGCGCAAAGAAACTTTGGATTCGGGCTTCTGTCTCCGCTGCTGAATTTGCTCTTCAGTGCTTTGAACCTGTTCAGGCAGAGTTTTGTATTTTCCGAAGTAGAGATAGAGGACGTGAAGTTTGTCCATAAAAAAAACTTAGCCTTTATTCTCGTCCAGAGATTTCAGAGTCAACGGAGATTTTCTTCGTCCAGATTTGCAGTTTGATGGGAGTTTGTGGGTACAAACAAATATGACAGCGGCTGCGTGAGTTTCTTCCCACTGGTGCACTGGAGGAGGAGAGCACGAGGAACAAAATTGAAGATGATGCTGAGATGGTGAGTGGGGGAAGCTTTGGTGAACGCTGATTCCTTGCTTTCGTAGACCTCGACAGTATGCATGTGTATGTATGGGCGTTGCTATCTCTGAAGAAGCGAGTCAGTGAGTGTAGAGAGCCTTGTAGATGATGGTTCTGTAGCGAATCTGGACTTGAAGTGGATGCAAGTTCAAGGAATCATGCAAAGCCCCTTTTGATGAAAGATGGGAAATGCTTGATGTATTCGCCACAATAGGTTTGAATGATCGTTCATGCCTTTGAGGACCAAAGAGCTCATAAACCCAGCGATGCAACCTTGATATGAAAGGTGACAAAACGAGGTAGAGAGAGAGAAGAAGAAGGAGAAGGAGAAGGAAGAGAAGGAGGAGAAGGTTGAGGAGGAAGATTTGCAACCTTGATTTGAAAGCTGACAAAAGGAGGTAGAGAGAGAGAAGGAGAAGGAGGAGGAAGATCTGCAAGAAAAAAGATGAGTACCCACCATGCTGTTCGCACCCGGATTGGTAAGTATGAAATTGGAAAGACTTTGGGAGAAGGCACTTTTGCCAAGGTCAAGTATGCAAAACATGTTGATACTGGTGCAAGTGTTGCCATCAAGATCATCGACAAGGAAAAAATTCTCAAACACAAGATGGTGGAACAGGTATGCATGTATGTATGCTCCTCACATGCTCGTTCCTCTCTCTATCTCTCCCCACCACCCTTCTCTGTGCACATTAGGATCCTTAACCCTAATGCATATCAATGGTGAAAAACATACTTGTCAGGCCTATGTTTACAAAGCACTTTTGTCTTCTGTTCCATCCATATGAGAGAGAAAGATTGATCTCTCTCTCATTCCATGAAGTGGTACACTTTCTCTGTTTGAAAACCAGAAATTTGAAGCAGTTAAATCTGGCACTTTATATCTGAGGGAAAGCTTGCTCTCTCTCTCTCTCTCTCTCTCTCTCTCTCTCTAATTGAATGAAGTTCTATGCTTTCTCTGTTTGAAAACCAGAAATTCAAACCAGCAAAAATCTGTTATGGCAACCATTGCTCTGGTGCTTTTGCATTCAAACTTTTCAGTAGATTGGTAGAGTTTGATTATCAGTTGTAAGCAGAAACTCCTGAGCTTTCAATGTGCTTGCTTGGAAATGTCTGGAGGAATTTAAGGAATCATATGTGTTCTTTGATAGCTCAAGAATGCAGAATTTTGAGGTTCTTGTAAATTGATTCCTTTGTAGATCTTTCAAATTATGCAGTTGTGGGTTTCTGTGGAATTTTATGTTAGCTCTCTATTTTTTTGAATGACTACTTTTTTGTTGCTTAATACTTTGCAGATCAAGCGAGAGATATCTACCATGAAGCTTGTGAAGCATCCTAACATTGTGCAAATCTATGAGGTACACATCTCTCTCATACTTTTCTGTTGAAAGTGGTATCTTCATATTCAGATTCTGAGAAAATGACAATTTGCTTTTCCAAATGCTTTTATTGTGTGGTCATATGTTGTATTCAGTCATACATCTATACTGTCTCTTACATGTGTGTCTCTTGACTGCTAGCCAATGTCATGACCAGAGTTAGACTTCCCATTGCTTCTGGAAATATAACACCAACTCATGATGCAATAATTTTTTGCATAATTATATTTTTCCTGAAATTTTGAGCAGATTGCTACTACATTATCTGCACATCCCATTGGGAACTGATGAAGTCAGTGGGCAGGAATGGCAGCTAGTGACTAACTGCCAGTCACGATAAAAAGTGATGGTCTGATACTTTGTGAGTGAGTGAGTGAGACTCAGAAGGTTATTTGCGCACAGCCATTCTTGTTGTGTTCGTTTTGGGTTGGCTGGAACTGACATAGTGGAGTACCTTCAACATGCTACTACTGTGGAGTTTTGTTGGCAATCTTGTAGGTGGGTACATATTCAGTGGTACAGTGTTTGACACTAGAAAGCATTCTCATTGTTGCAGGTACTGGCAAGCAAGACAAAGATTTACATAGTCTTGGAGTATGTCACTGGTGGGGAGCTTTTCAACAAAATTGTAAGACTGAGAACAACTTTTGCTCTTTTGGAGATCGTTACTAACTGGTAGATTTCCATTGTCTCTTTGGACTTGATAACTCTATTGGGTTTGATTTTTTTTAGCTCCTGTCGTCCTTTCAGCTAAACAATGGGCGATTGAGGGAGGATCAGTCAAGGAAGTATTTCCAGCAGCTCATTGATGCAGTGGACTACTGCCACAGTCGTGGTGTGTATCACAGAGACCTCAAGGTGGGTATTAATATTCACTAAGAGGACCATCATTTCCTCACTCTGAAGAAGAAGCAGAACAACACATGTAGAAATCCTCACATTTTCTGATAGCTGATTGTTCTGACTGGACAGCCTGAGAATCTGCTCTTGGATGCTGGAGGAAATCTCAAGATATCTGACTTTGGTCTTAGTGCCTTACCCCAACAATTTCGGGTATCACCTCTCTTTGTCCCTTGAGAATGATGAAGCACATCTCTGCAATATACAAAGTTGTGACACCACCCTTCTTTCCTTTGTGTGAAGCTTTGTGAATTTCAATGTAGTTTTTTTCACCTGAATATCATCATTCAGTAGCAAAGTACTTGTTAGAATCCTTCTCATGCAAAACTACTGAGGATTTGTAGAAGTCTTGGGCCATGATCACAGTTGATCCACTTTTGCAGGCAGATGGTCTACTCCATACAACATGTGGAACTCCAAATTATGTTGCACCAGAGGTCAATATCAGTGACCTAATTTAGTTCCAATGTTCTTCCTTCTATGGCTTGTTTCTTATTGGCACTTTGCAAACTCTTTCTTCCTGATCTGTTCTCTCGGTCAAGAGTAGGACCTCTGGAGTATAGATCCAGTCCTCTGGGGGGTAGGGTCAATGGGTAGATATGATTGTTTTTGATATTCATGTTTGGAACAGAAGCAAGCAATGCAGAGCTTTCAGTGTAGAATCACTCTGATTTTCAAGTGAAAGGAAGTGGCAGACTGAACGGAATTTCATTCAGCATTTGGTGTCCTTGATACTAACAGTAACTAAGACATTTTTGTGCCACACAGGTCATAGACGATAAGGGCTATGCTGGTGCAACCGCTGATCTATGGTCATGTGGTGTCATCCTGTACGTGCTCATGGCTGGCTATTTACCATTTGATGAATCCAATCTCATGACCTTGTACAAGAAGGTACAAAGAAAATCAGGATCATCCCTTCCACTGTTCTTGCTTTGGATTTTGTTTTGGTGGGCTCCTCTGAAGATAAACCTTCGTTCACATTTATTGCAGATTGGTGGTGTCCTAATTCTAGCATGTAGGTGTCTGAGGTCAGTCTTTTGTGGTGAGGTGCAGATACACAAAGCTGACTTCACTTGCCCTCCCTGGTTTTCCACAGCAGCCCGGAGATTCATCTTGCAGATATTGGATCCTAACCCGAAAACTGTATGTATGTTGAATGCTGTTTTAATGCTGTACCTTTTCTAACAACATTTCTACATCCAGATGTGGGCAAGAACTCACAGACTTGTGTTGTTTGCTTTAGACATGTGCAAAAACTGATTGGTTTTGCTTGAATTGGATTTTATCATGGTGGGTTGTGGCAGCGTTTAACTGTGGCACAAATTCACAAGACAGATTGGTTCAAGAAAGGCTACACACCAGCCAAATTTGAACAGAAGGATGATATCAACCTTGATGATATCGAGTCAGTTTTCAGTGAATCAACAGTAAGCCACACAATCAATCAGCAAATGTGCACCATTTTTTTACAGTACATCTCAAGGATTTTGCTTTACTTGTGCTGAGTATCATGTAGGATACATCTTAGTGCTATCCTTTGTCTGACATTTGCCGTCTTAAACCCCAATATGCTAAACCCTAAACCCTAAACCCTAAACCTTAAGCTTAGATAAAGGTTGTCTGTAATAGGGACAAATGGGTCAGTCATGACTTGCAACACTATCATTGGCAAAATTAAGCTGGAACACAATTCCCAAGCAGTGGTTGCAGACTTATCCTTTTTCATGATGCTGTCTTTGGGTAAACAGGAGCATTTGCTGACAGAGAAAAATGAGACAAAGCCCACAGTCATGAATGCATTTGAGCTCATCACTCTCTCTAATGGGCTGAACCTCTCGGGCTTGTTTGACACACCTGAGGTATGAATCCAGCCGTAGTTTATTAAATCAAAAGGAGAGTGCAGATTTCAGGGTTAACACCTCTCTTTGACACAGATATAAATATGTGATTGTGTCATGGGATGTTGTGTTTTTTCATCCTGTGATGTTTAGTGCAAAAGGAAAGAAAGTCAGTCAATGGCACCAAACTTGAGGACTCTAGTGTCACTAGATGTGTGAGAATGAGCTCCAACATGACTACTTGATAATCCAGAGGTCCAGGCAAGATACTTGATTGAAAGGTGAAACACTCAGAAAGGGGAGAAGCCTGGACAGACTGGAAATGAAACCATGAGGAAAGTTGAGCTCTCATCCTGATGTATATGAGACTGCAGGATCCAAAGAAGGGTGCCACACGGTTCACAAGCACAAAACCTCCAAATGAAATCATTGCAAGTATTGAAGAGGTTGCCAAGCCCCTTGGTTTTGATGTCCAGACACGTAATTTCAAGATGAAAATGAAAGGGGATAAGGAGGGCCGAAAGGGACACCTCTCAGTGGCCACCCAGGTGGGTGATTCTGCCTTGCTTCATGACTCAATCTGGAAATATTTTCCAGTATAACAAACAGGATTTCATAAGTCTCTAGCACTGCAGAAAAAGTTCAACAATGTATTAGTTTGGTTTAAGTCTGAGTTGAGAGTTTATATGGTGCTGGGATGCAGGAAATATTGGTTGCTAAAGGTTAGGATGTGGGAGTGCAGGTGTTTGAGGTTGCGCCCTCACTTTTCATGGTTGAATTACACAAAGCCCATGGAGACACTCTTGAGTACCATAGTGTGAGCTCTCATTCTACCTCTGTTAACTTGTCTTCTGTTGCAAAAGAATTGTGGTACCTATTTGGGACAGTTGTTTGTGTTGCTGAATCAGACACAGCATAACTCTGAAATTGGTGATACCACCCACTTGGTTTAGGTGAAAGAGGAGTTAGTAGTTAAAAATCTAAACCCTCTCATCTTAGAAATTCATATCTTTGTCACCAATGTATTGACTGCTGCTGCTGCTGCTGCTCCCCATATAGACTGTCTTTCAGTTAAGTGACAAGATTGGAGAAGGATCATACAGAAAGCCATCCTATGACACTATGGATACTCTGCTCTTTCTGCACAGCTGTTATTGAATCAATTTTCATGGGAGTGATTATGGGCTTTTGTTACATCATGTTTGCAGTTCTATGAGGACCTGTCAAAGGGCCTGAAAGATGTCGTGTGGAAATCAAAGGCAGGGACATCTGTAAATGCAATACCAAGTAAGAACTGACAAATGGGTTGTGGATTCTGGGTGAAATATTACAAGTGGTGTAATAGAAAGAAAAGTGGTAGGCCGCCATATCCTGAGCTCCTGTTACGAAGAAGAGAGGGTTGGTTCTGTTTGATGTAGTTTTTGCAGGCTGATAAGAAGATGTAGATTTTTGTATGATGGGAGAGTTGATCTGCTCTTGTAAACTACCAAGACAATATACTAGTGTAATTTGAGCTTCTAAATTGTCATAGATCTGTACAATATTGCTTCTATATATCAATTGTGCCTGATGTATCAGCATGGACTGGGAAATGCCTGAGGTCAAAATGCTCTCTGTAAGGTGAAAAAAACATATCACCTTCGAGTTTTGCTGCTGCTGTGGATTGTAACTTAGTGTTTTGTTTCACCTTTCTTTTGGAGAATGGATGCGTACAATTTTATTGCAACACTTTGTTTGTCACATTCGCACATTGTTTACTTTTGGAAAAATTTATTGGATTTAAGCAATTTTAGTGAAAATCTGGATGTGCTTGCTCCAAAGTGAACTCAAAGAAACCGACCAAAGGATTGTGACAAAATTGGTGAACTTCTTTTGGCAAATCCAGAATGGGTTTTCACACAACATATGAAAAGACAACCTAGACAAATCTATTCTTCTCAAAATATGAAGGCAATGGGTAGCAATTTGGGGAACATGCAAGACTAGGTATCTTTGAGTTCCATATTTGACTCTTCACTATTGGATCCATCTTGAACTTGCTTGTTAGATGAATCTCTGTCATTAGACACACTATGACCCTTGTCATCATCACCTTCATCCCACTTTGAAGATCTTCCTCACCTGACGTGGCTTCACTCTCATCTTCCAACACATCATAGGCTTCTTCCTCCAAAACAATGCCATTGTCTTCCACATCCAATATGTTCTGTACTTGTCATCATCATTATCTATCGTACAACAATTTTTGCAAGTTCAGCCGTGCCAAGAACAAGCAATGCATAATCACAAGGACATTGACAAGAGATGTTGCCCACCTTGTTTTTCAAGCGATTCAAATTCACATTGATTTGGTGTGTTCAAGAGGGTTTGATGTGGATATGGGTTCCCCAAGGAAAAGAAGGGAATAGTTAATGCTTATTGACATAGTGTGTTAGTGGGAAATTAACCTAACACTAGTAAATCTAGATGGTATCCCAATAACCCCGAGTTATCACTAGTAGGTGAAGGCATTTATTGCTTCCTAATTATCTAGGTATTGAAACTACTAGATTTAGTTAGTTTTAGAAGGGGAAGTGGCATTACCTTGTCACCTTGCTCTAGTTAATTCACAAGAAGATTACAATGAAGGTCAAGAAAGTAGGAAAAGATGAGATTTTGGATGGTGGGGGAAATCTTTGAAGGGATTCCTTCTTTTGTATCATTTTGTGTGATGTGGTTAGGAGGTGAAGATAGAAATGTGTTTAGATAAGAAGTTAAGGGAAAAGTTACTAAAGGTTTTTGGGGTTGAGGACCTCTTATCATACTTGTCTATTGGGAATGATAAGTGTGGATTTTGTGTGTGGAACTGTTGTGTACTTTTTTCATTTTTTTTATGATGCTTTAAATCTAAGAAGTAGTGCAAACATGAATATTTCTCACCTTTGGAAATGAGTTGTAGGAGAAGGAAGTGCACTACCATGGTCTTCAAATTATCAATGGAAGTAACTAAAAGGTCAAGCAATAGGCAAGGCAACAACAGTGGTAACATGGCTTGCAAACTTTTTTGGGGTGTTTTTCCTATTGCTTTTGAGGTTTGCTTTAGACAATACTATCTCTTTGGAAATTTGAAAGAGGTAATTATTATTCTACTCTTTGCTTCTGGTCTTGGGACCTTGGGTATTTTGTCTTTTTTGTTTTTCTTTCTTTTTTTTAAAACTTTTTTCCCCAACAAATCAATTCTTTCATTGATTGTTAATACTTGTTGTGTCCCAAGATGTGATGTTAACATAAATGCTTAAACCACCAAAGTGGTTTAAAAGTGGTTCTAAAAATAACTCAAGTATGTTAGTGTGGTTTAGTTGTTAGTTCTTACTTGAACTAGAGCCTTTAATCTAATTGCCTTGATAATGGCCAATATTCAAAATTAGAATTAACACCAAAATCAAAACCTGCCAACATTGGAAATAACATGCATTTAATTCATTGTGAATTTGTATTAGTCCAATAATAACAATGAACAATTTGAAAGGTTCAAATTAGTTGTAAAATTTTAAGTTCAACTTGGTGGCCATTAGGTTAAACATGCCAAAGTTGACATATTACATAGGAAAGCAATGGATTAAGACAATAAAAGAATATTGGAAAAACATTGGATTGAGACTTCATGGCCATTGGGTCATGTAAAAAAGGAAAGATAATATAAGTGTAATTATTTTATTGAAGTTTGAAATAATAAAGGGATTCAACTTTGAAAAAAAGGCATGAAATTAAATATAAGGGGGAGTAACCTTTTTGAGGTTTGTAAGATTACTAAAATTTGAGATATGAAGTTTAAGACATTTTGAATCTTGGGAGGTGTGTTGAATTACACAAATGAATTTTAAGGTCACTATGATTTGGTGGCCATGAAGTTACATAAAGAAAATATGAAAGATAATTTAAATATAAAGGTTTTATGATAGTTTGAACAATGAGAAAAACCAACATTATAGAAAGAACAATGGATTAAAACCTAATACCACCATCATCAATTAGATTAATTCCTAATGACCATGAAAATCATTTCAATAAGAATGAACATTTGGGGTCAAATTGAATCACAAATTTAAGTCTAAGATGATTGAATAAAAATTATTAATGTATACCACTATTATGTCATTTGCACTAAAAAAAGTAACAAATTTAATAGACATGCATTCAAAAAAAGGATTAAAATTGTTCAAAGAATTAAATTGCATCAAAGGACTCTAAAAGGAAATGTTGCTTGAAACAAATACATTTGTGTTTTATTCAATACCCAAATAGACTCAGCTAGCTAGAAATTTGATTACATTGCAATCTAAAATGCAAATGGAAAAATATAAGTAGGTGGAGAATAACACAAAAAAATAACACTTCAATAAATTCAAATTAAAAAATAAATGAAATTCACCGAAGCATGTGTACATTTAGATGATCTCCACTATTGTTCCCTTCATATTGCATGAACCAAGAATTATTTGGTTCCCAAAAGCACAAGGGAGGGAAAGATATTTTTAAAAATAATTGGATAATGGTCTTTGATGGTCAAAGCCAATGGCAAACATCTTAGGAGTGACCATAAATGGATGCAAAGGTCCATGATTCATATATCATGATTCAAGGGAGACACAATTGTAATAAGAATTGTGGATAACCTTGTTAGGCTCATTATCAATGATGAATGTATGGTCCTTCATCTAATGACAAAACATTGACCCAAATGTCAAATAAATTGTCTTCAAATCCTTAAGATAGTAGCCCAAAGTTTGTGTGATTCTACCCAAAGTTTGAGAACATTTCTTTCACCCCAATGTTTTAAAAATGTCTATAAATTGCTTTGGCAAGAGCAAGGGAAGAAGTTCCAAAACATCATCTATTGATGACAAAACATTCACCGCTCATAACATTAGATGATGTTTTGGAACACCATCTTCAATTTGAGATTGAAGATAATTATTTATTTGGGTAATATGAAAGTTTGTTTAGAAATTCAAGCATGAGCTTGTAAAAGTGACACGAAGGTTAGCATAAAAGGTGCAAATACAAGAAAACAACCCATTTTAAGACTAACCAATGGTTAATTTTACATGTTTTTAAGTGGCAAGTCATGTTAATGTTGAAAATATTGGGTGTCCTTATGCAATAATGATTTTAATAGATTATGAAAACATTTCTATAAGTTTGAAATAAATTGAATGAAGATAAAATACCCAAAACCACTTCCAAAATCTTGTAACCAATGTTTTTTTTTTCCATTTTTTAAATGACTTGAAATGCTTTGAAAATGACATAATCATGAATAACCATAATTTATACATGTATAGTAAGTATAATAAATTTTTAGGTCATAAAAAAATATGATGATTTGTAAATCATGGTTGTAAAATATTCTTTTTAAACAACCAATATAGACTTGTTGCCATGCCATTTTGACTATTTAACCCATTATTTTTAATCATAAGACAAAACATTTAACAATGGGTCATTCTATTGTATGGACACCCTAATGAAGTTACCTAGGTGAACCACCAAAAATTATAACATTGCACTAATGATGATAGGGTGCATTCATGCTAATGTGCACAAAATCATTTGTAATTAACCTCTACTTAATATTTTGTATTTTAAAGTGGTAATTTGAGTTGATGTTAAGACTTTTGAATTTATTTATATAACAACATTGATAATATATCATGTGAACATGTGATTTAATTTGAAATCAATCTAATGAATAGAAAATTAAAAGACAGTTTTAAAACAATTGTAACCAATGTTTTTAAATAGACAAAACATTTGTAAAATGATTAATTTTTTTGAAAATTGCTTAATTTTGGAAATTATTTCATATGAAATTTAACAAATAATATTTTTTAAATTCAAAATATTTCAATAATATGCCAAAAATATTGTAAAATAAGCAATCACCTAAAGGGGCATGGTTTGCTCCTATTAACATGGATGGACTTGACAAAACATTTACCATTCGTATGAATGCATAACATCCAATTCATATGTGTGAAACACATCATTTGACATGGGCAAAACCATAATATAAAATTTAAGAAGAAACCAAAAGAAAAGCCATTGAATGCAAATGTATATATGTAGGTTGGTTGATCAAATGAGTACAAAAATCTATGTTGGAGGCTAATTTAATTAATTAATTTTTTTTTTGCATCATGTGGTTGTTGTTGCAAGTGATTTGAGAGGAGAAGAAACAACAAAAATTTCAGCCCAATTTCAAAAAGGTTTTAGAAAAAATGGCAATCATCCACAATAAAAACATAAAATGGTTTTTTTTAGGTCATTTCATTTTCACCTTCTTAGGATTTTAGGGCCACCTCTTCTCACCAATGAGGGCGGCCTTGGCCCTTGAAGGGCTTGTTGAAGTTTATGGGCAAGACAACATTTTTGCTACCATGTACTCAAAGTGTCTTTTAAGATTTGCTATTGTTGTCGAATGTGAAAGCACAACATGTTGAGAAGTAATGGTATGAATTTTCTCAAGATGCTCACACATTCTAATTTTTGATGTTATTACCACTTTAACCTTTGCATTGTGTGTTTCACTTCAAATGTTGCAAATATAGTCTTGTTGACAAACATTGTATTTCCTCCCAAAAAAGGTGAATATGATAATTGAAATTAAACGATTGTGATCTTGGTCATGGACAAATTGGTATGTGAGTGCATAACAATAGAAGTCCAATGTTATATTTGCAAGTGGCAACCCCTTCTGAAATGTTAATCTTGATTAAATTTCTCTAAACAATTTGTTTCATGTGATTCATTTGGTGAATGTCAATTGGTCCTTTAGCCATCATGAATTTGCTCCATTATGAATGAAACTTTGCAAATTAGCACACAATGTGTGAGAGAAGGAGAAATTAGAATTTCACAAAATTATTTTTTAGGTCTTTATATTTTTAGCCAATTGTCTGTTCAATTATCCTTGATGGCTTCAAATAATCCATTGTAGTCATATGCACATTGCAATATATGGAAATGCATGTATATATTATATAATGTTTTTGAATATAACCATTATTTACTCTTTTACAAGTACCATCCTTGGGTATAGGAAAACCTTAGCAATATACTAGTTGAATTGAATATTTAAATAAAGGTAAATTTGAAATATTAATTCCTCAATTGAATATGGTAATTAAATGGGACCCATGTGATATACACAAGTGTATAGATCATGGTAATAGATTTACCCACGCATTTCATGGGACATGATAATCATTTGCCATTCATAGGTCACATCCATAAATCATTATACAAAATATCATGACCTTTTAAACATGGACCTTTTTGAACAATTATGGTTTGAATTCACTAGAAGGCACATTCTTCACTATGTAATTGGTTGCCTTGTCTTATTCACACACTTTTCCAAGATTTTATCTTGGTGGGATAAGAAGCTGTATATTAGGTCCATTTTTGGTGTCATCAATTTCCTTTATAATGTGAAATGTGCAATTTTTCTCTAAAAGAAAAAATTTCACCATTTTTTGGTGGGATTTATTTAAATAGTCTTGCTAATGTGTGTGGTGGGTGTTCATTGACAAACACCTTCAAAAGGTTGGAGTTTTTTCCCCTTTCTCCCCTCCCCCCAATAAAGACACACACACACAATTCAAAACTTCAATGGATGATGTCCATGAAAAATCTACTTTCTACATATATATTATTGGTGTACTAGACCTTTAATAACTAGAATAATTGACACCCCACAAATATCTTATTCTTTAATTATGATACACATTGAGTTGTTAGAAGTGATGTGATCCATTATGATGTGGTATTGTATAATTTCCAATGACAACACCTTTTCCACAATACCCAACAAAAGATTATCCTCTTTTTGGAAACCCTCAAAATTCTTAAGGTAAATGGAATTATGAGGAGGATTATGGATATTATTGTAGGGGGTATCAATTATGAAAAGAGTGTTAACAACTTTGCTCTCTAGATACTTTGAGAATAAGTGTACAAGGTTTTTACAAAACATAAGTTTGTCTAGGTTATTAGGCACAAAATGGTTGTTTTCTTTTGCAAAAGCCTTGGTCAAGGATATGGGCAAAATTTGAGTTTCATCTTGAGTCCTCTCTAAGATGTCAATGACTACATACAAACAAGAGGGTTATTTTTACACCATGTGAGAAATATTATAAATCAAGCTTAAAATAAACAAAATGAGCTCAAATGAGATGCTTTCAATTTCACAAAAAAACAACCTATTGATTTGAATTGCATTCTCACAAAACATCCATTGATGTCCAAAATTAGTTGCAACCTCGCCTTGGACAAGGGTGGGTCAAAAGATGAAAGTTAAAAAATTCAGGTCCAATGCTGTGAAATGGTTGTTTTCTCAATAACATCAAACATTGATCTAAGGTGGAAAAATACTAACATGTTTTCTGAATTTCAAATTGTGAGCAAATCTTACATTCCTTGGTAAACTTAAGCTAGCTCTAAGCTAATGTCAAGGTATAGGGTCTAGAAATATTCGTTTTTCATGAAATGGAAAAACAAAATCAACCTAGGAAAACTAATAAACATTAGGAAAATCAATAGGATACAAAAACCATAGTTTAATTCAAAAAGTCAATTAATAGGTAATGTTAACCTAATGATAAGGAAAAAGCTTGATAACAAGTGAACTTTCATTTGACATTAACATCAATGACATGAACATTCCACAATAAATTATATTTTAAACAAGTGTTAACAATGTTGCAAATATAAACAACATTTATAACATATGTGGAGAAATAGATTATACTTTATATCTATCCCATATATATGGTGGTTGAATATAGTAAGTAACATTACATATTCTACTACAATCTTGAAATAGTCTTAAGATTATAGGTATTCAGTTTTTTAGTGCAATTGAAAGGGTTTATTTTACAAAACAAAAAATAGGTGATTTCAAAGCATCAAGGGATTGTAAGTAGGGAAGAAGAGTCTTCAATAATTATAATTATCATTTAAATTATGCAAGTCAAAGGATTCAACAAATATGGCCTCAAAAGGAGGATTATAAAATGCTCACCCATGGCTTATGGTTTACCATTGTAATGTGCTTTTGAAGTGACTACTACAAAACTCAGCAAAGAAATTCGTAAGGTCTTATGGAAAATAGTTATAATCTTTTGGAAATTAATTTTCGTCAACTTCTTTTCAAGAAAATGGTTATTCATTCCACAAAATTCTCAACAAAATCTGTTTGTAGAAGGTATATTAATTTGTGTCCTGATCAATTTGATCCCACCACATTTCATCTTGTGTGACTTAGTTCAGAATTGTATATACATTGAGGATTCTTGTGTACACTTGGTTAGAATTCTTGTAATTCAAGCCTAAGAAGGATTTCATAAGTTAGAATCAGAATTTGATCTTGAGTGAGGATCATCACTAGTCTTGAAGGTACAATTACAATGTTTATCCTGTAAAACTCCCTTGAGCTTGAATATGACATTCAAACTCACCGTTGATGCATGTGGATGGGATTGGTGTGTGACCTATTTCCCCATATTGAAGTCCAACCCTCTTTTATGGGTTCAATAGTTGTTGCACTTGTTTTTATATGTGGCTTCTTCTGCACCTGAACAAAAACTTTTGCTTCAATCCTTTTAATCTAGTAATGTAGAGTTTAGCTCCAAAAAGTAAAATGCCAAAGACTTCTATGACCTTGTTTTAATTTTGACACTCATTGGCATTTCATAGTATGCAATGCGTGTAATGTATTTATTTCATTGTGCTTTAGAAACCTTTTGGATCAAATTGTTTTTTCAACTGAACTAGTGTGAGCCTGTGCCGTTGGCCCAAGTGTTACCACGTCCTCAACTGATTTTTCCTTCCAAAACCTGGTTTTTTGGAATTTATTTTAATTTTCAGTGGCAGAAATCACTTAAAAATCAGTATCTCCCATGTTCTGAATCCAAATTTTACCGAAAAAATTCCATTAAATCTTGCTCTTCAAAATCTTTCCAACAACACCAAAGGCACATTCCAATTCCTCCGAAATTTTCAGCTATGATTTAATTTAATTTTCAGTGGAGAAATCATTCAATATTCAAGAATTTCTACACCGCAAGTCCAAAAGCTTGGAAACCAAGCCGATGCACCCCTCCTCCTCGAGAGCTTTCCAAAGAGACCAAGAATGCGATCTGAAGCATCCCAGTTCAGTGGATCTCATAAGTACAAACAAATCAAAACAAACAAACAACCTTCCTTCGCAGATAGATGTGACAATTTTGAAGCCAAAATTCATGCTACTTTACTTTAGATCAGGAGAATTGCAATCAAACATTATAGGAGTCATGATGATCCAAAACTAAAATGCTAAAAACACTTACAACCTTGCTTCAGTTTTGATGAAGATGGGCATTTCAAGGTATGAAATGTGTGTAATTTATTTATTTATTTATTTCATCATGTTTTGAAAACATTATGGACTAAACTGTTTTCTCGATTAAATGTGACAATCTTGAAATTTGTGCCTGAGCGTTCTGCCAGTTGCACATTCCCATGTATTCTACAAGCACTGAGCAAGGGTCCCCATGTTGAAGCCCCTGGAGTTTGAGGCATCTTGTTCAAAAAGTCCTCAGCTTTATGTAAGTGGCCTGCACGGCCAAGCAGGTCAACCACACAGCCAAAGTGATCGAGTGCTGGGGAGATGCCATAGTCTTTGACCATCAAATGGAAACATCTGAGTCCTTCAACTACTAGGCCTGCATGACTACATGCAGAAAGAACTCCAACAAATGTAACACTATTAGGTTGCACACCTTCAGATACCATCTGATCAAAATGCTCCAGGGCTGCTCTACCATGGCCATGCTGCCCAAAGCCTGCAATCATTGCACTCCAGGTCACCACATCCTTTTCAGACATAGTGCTGAAGATACTGAATGCATCCTCAAGACTGCCACACTTGGCATACATGTCGATCAGACCATTCCTCACACGAAGATCTGATTCTAAAGCAGCTGCCACAATGCTGGCATGAACCCACCGTGCTTCTTGCAGAGATGCTTGGTTGGCACATGCCTTCAGAAGCCCAGTGAAGGTCACTGTATTAGGTGCCACGCCACATTGCTCCATTTGCTGAAACAATTCCATTGCCTTCCCATATGGACCATGATCAGCATATCCATTGATCATTGCAGTCCATGAAATGACATCTCGAACTTTCATTTTGTCAAAGACTCGCCGAGCATCATGTATTCTGCCACACTTTGCAAACATGCTGACAAGAGCAGTTCCAACTCGAACATCTGCATCCCATCCAGTGTTCAGAATATTCGCATGTACCCAACATCCTTGTTTATATGTCGCTGGACCTGTGCAAGCATTCAGGAGGCTCATGAAAGTAATGTGGTCAGGCTGGATGCTCTCCTGCTGCATCTGTTGAAAAAGGTGACATGTTTCCTCAGCATTTCCATTCTGTGCTGACCCTGCAATCATTGCATTCCATGAGACAACATTACGTTCCACCATCTTATGAAACACATCATGTGCAAGCTCCATACTCCCACATCTTGCATACATATGCACAAGATTGTTTTCCAAAATAGCATCGGTTCCAATGCCACTCTTGATGATGTCATTGTGGACAGCTTTGGCCTTCTCTAGGTCTCCAAGGTTGGCACAGATGCTGACAATGCTTGTGTACATGATCCTGTCACATCTGATCCCCTCATCACACACCTGCTTATAGAGTTTGAACCCCTCTCCATTCAAACCATGACTGGCATATGCTACCAACATCAAGGTCCATGTAATAATATCCTTCTCTGGTATTGCATCAAAGACTTTCTGAGCTTCTATCAAACTCCCACACTTGCAGTACATATTCAGTATTGCATTTGATAATGAAGTCGATGGCTTGACACCACTCTCAATGATATGCAAATGCACATTCCTGCCCTCAGCCAGATTCTTGTTGTAAGTGCATTTCTGGAGAAGAGACTTGTATGTGGCCATCTCTGCTGCTTCCACCCATGGTGGTTTCCATCGCCAAAATGCCTCATGTGTCTTCTTCTTATGCTTGAATTCCAGATACTTTGGACTCACCTACAAAGAGGAAAAAATCCAAATCAAGCTGATCAGCTGCAACTTCCTCACATCCTTGTGCAGCAGACCAGGCGTTATGATCAACTTCACAACAAGCAAATCTCCAACAGACAGCAAGTATTCATATTCATTTACCTTCTCAGACAAGTGGTGATCCCACAATGCTGAAGGATCTGACAAAAAGTCAAGCCAAAACTTCCCAATGTGACCTGCACAGAAAACCACAGACTCAGTGTAAAACATAAACAGTCTCATCAGAGGATTCATTCCCTTTTCTTCATGCCATGGACAGTTTTCCACATACAGGAGGCACTACAATTAGAGAGGGGCATTGAATTTCAAATCCAAACTGTTGCTCTGAGAACTGACCTGTTGTGGTTGCTTGGACAACCCCATCCCAAGAGGCTATGGCTCTGTGGCACCGATCAGAATTCTCTGTCACATGAGAAACAACCAGAGGTTTAGGGTCTAGGGTTTAGCGTACTGCAGGACCAAAAATCCATTCACCAGGTGTTTCAACGTCAAAGTGTTGTTTGCAGTTAGCGGTGATCTTAGCCCTAAAGAAGCATCATCCTGATACACAGAAACCTGGAACTCTGCTGTTGCTGCTGCTGCTGTTGACATCTAGGGAAGATTGGAAGAAGAAAAACAAGGACAAAGAGTCGAAAACTCACTGAAGAAGATAACCACATCAAATCGTTGCATTCTTTGCCACATCGAATTTGAGAGTCCCCTCGACGAGAGGAACATGGCGTGGGCATATGTAGCAACTGTGACGCAACACACGAGAAGGCAAGGGCCAAAACAACCAACGAACAAAACCCTAAACGAACCACAGTTGGAGGGAGTTGTGCAGTGATGATATTGTTCACACTTGGGGTAGGGTAGGGTAGTTAGTGTTAGAAACGCTTACACCTACGTAAAGCACGCAGAGAAAATTTGTAGTTGTATGTGGAGGGCGCCTTATATCCATGAATTTCCCTCCTTGAAATTGGGAGGGATCTTATGCCTACTCCTCAAGGGTGGGAAATTATGCCTACTTATAGATGTAAGAACCTTCCCACTATTGAGGAGTAGGTGTAAGAACCCTCCCATTCATATGCCTTGTGAACTACATAGGTTTGATTCACCATAAATGGTGCCTCGTGCTTTACAATAGGTAAAGCCCATGGGTGAGGAACGTTCCCAAAATGCAAGGCCAAATTTGGCTCTCGCCTTGTCCTAGGCCCCTTATTTTGAGAATGCCCCCACCTTAGGGCTTTACCCTACACTTACTAACCCTATAGCGAATTGAACTTCTGTCACACTTGGTGTTAGGGATTTTAGCATTAAGTCCTCTCTAACACCAAGCTAGTCATTTAGGACCTAAACTTCTTTTTTATAAAATACAATGATATGTTAGCTTTTAAAACTCCCATTCACACCCATGATGTTAAAGTCCTTACTAATGATTAAATTAATATTATGTTTTTAACATTTTTTCTTCGTCATTCACATTTGAGATGATGACAATTTTTTTTGCATGTTGTTTTTAAAATTTTGTTGGGAAGGTGATAAATAAATAGGTAAATAAGTAGGTGCATCAGTGGGTGTGTAGATAAGTAAGTGTGGGTGGATAGAAGAATGATGCAAAAACATTTCATTAAGTTACCATTAACGTAATTTTTTAAAAATAAATTATTACTTAACATTGAACTTTTATTTCAAAATTTATGTTTCTTGAAAATTTATGTTAACATTCATTTAACATTAAGCAACCATGCACATAACATTGGGAGTCACACAGGACATCATGTAGATTTGATGTTAACTAACATTCTTGGTTTGAATACAACATTTATCTTGCCTTTTAATATTTAATTAACATTGATTTATCATTAGATGTTTATTTTATTTTATTTTTTTAATG
>Ga0116229_10000574_pt1 | contig 50333 bp, 40 predicted proteins | sample S1TSphgellanicum_3_FD_87313 | JGI IMG/M metagenome (GOLD analysis project Ga0116229, IMG submission 87313) | Host-associated microbial communities from peat moss isolated from Minnesota, USA - S1T2_Fc - Sphagnum magellanicum MG | ecosystem: Host-associated > Plants > Peat moss > Unclassified... | reverse complement strand
TAGCTATTTGGAAAAATAAACATGAGTGATTTTCCTCCGCAGCAGCAGGCCGAGTGCTATCTCGATATCATTCGAGCTTTTCCCATTCGCAACGTAGTAGCACACTGTTTTGGTTATCGTGCGCTCGATTAGGTTGTGTCACAGGGAATATAACCTCTATTTGGGTACAAGACAGCCTGGCATCCAGAATTTCGCCCTGCTGATTTTTCACCAAAACATCGAGGAGATAGAAGCCCGGAGTAAGATCGAGTTGAGGAAGAATCAACAGGAAGGTTTTGCGACCTGTTGAGTCGATTTTAACGACTTTTTCACGCCAACTGGTTTCAATGGTAAGCAAACGAGTTCCTTCCATCGTGCAAAATCCGAAGGACAGGACAAGTTCGCCCAAAGATCGGAGCGCCTCTACTTGCATTTCAAGGCGAAAGGCTTGCTGAGAGGTAATCGCACGGCCTTCATTTATACGCAGTTCGGTCAATGAAAGCGGCGATGTTTCCGAAAGGGCATCTCTCTTAAAAATAAGATGCGATAACATGCCGATGCCTTGAGCATATTTTGTCGTAATTTTTGCAGGCAAATCGTCATCGAGCAATCGACCTTGTTGCAAGAGCAGGCATCGACTGCACAGTTCGTTAATCATGGCCATGCTGTGACTGACAAAAAGCACCGTTGTTCCATTGCGGACGGTATTGCGCATTTTATTGAGGCACTTTATCCGGAAGCCTATGTCACCCACGGCCAGCGCTTCATCGACAAGTAAAATATCGGTGTCCAGATGGGCCGCAACAGAAAATGCCAGTCGTAGGTACATTCCGCTGGAATAGTGTTTGACCGGCACTCGGAGAAATTTTTCCACCTCGGAAAATGCGACGATTTCGTCATATTTACGGGCGACTTCCTTCCATGACATGCCGAGGATTGAACCGCTAAGATAAATATTTTCTTCGCCAGTCAGTTCGGGATGAAATCCAGTTCCAATTTGCAGGAGTGAACCAATCCGCCCGCGAATAGCGATTTTGCCCGTAGTAGGTTTGGTGACCTGAGCCAGGAGCCTCAGCAAAGTGCTTTTTCCTGAGCCATTATAGCCGATCAGGCCAACTAGCTCTCCCTTTTGGATTTCAAAATTGACGTCTTTTAGGGCCCACAGGTCTTCGCGTTTCTGCGTGGCTGGGGAAGATCCGACTAATCCATGAATCTTCCGGGTTAAGACTTCCTTAAGATTGACGTATCCCCGTTGTTCCGACAGTCGGTAGCACTTGCTTACCAGGTTAACTTTAATCGTTGGCTCCATAAAGATTTAGAGATTGTCGATTAAATCATCTTCCAACTCGTAGAGGATTTTGAATGCGGCCAAAGCCAGTAAACCATCCATCAAGAGGGAAAGGCCAAGTCCCCACAGGCTAAAGTGACTGATTCCTGTCAGGCCGAATCGAAAAAGCTCCATGGGACCAGCTAAGGGGTTGAGATAGGCCAGCCAGAGATATTTTTTTGGGAAAAGGCTGAGGGTATAGAATACAGGAGTTAGAAACTGACCGAGTTGCAATAGAAACGATAGCAGAAATCGGAAGTCTCGAAATTTAGCGCAGAGAAAAGCTGATGCCACTCCTGCGGCAATGGTCACCACCACAACGAACGCAACCGCTGGAACGATCAGCAATAGATGCCAGCCGAGATTTAGGCCATAAATGAGAACGATAATCATGAGCACCAGCATGGTTGCGCAAAAATCCAAAAAAACACTTCCGATGGCGGCCAAAGGAAGAATCCATCGCGGAAAATAGACCTGCGTGATGAGGTGTTCATCGCTGATAATACTGAGGGATGATTTATCGACGCCTTGGGCAAAAAGGCCCCAGAGGGTAGCCCCACTATAAGCAAACAGGAGATAGGGGACACCATCCGAAGACACTTGGATAAGGCGGCTAAAGACAAAGGCAAAAATAAAGGCCATCAGAACCGGTTGAAGAATAACCCACAGAACACCGATCACTGCCTGCTTATACCGCACGTTGATATCGCGCCAAATCAACAGGGTGAGTAAATGACGGTATTCGAGCAAAGATACGATCAGTTCCGCACCCGATGTTCGTGATGGGGTGAGAACTTTGACAGGAGGATTGGTCATAGACATCATCGACATTGGCAAACGCTTCTTTCAGAAAGCCTGAACAACAGGGAAAACGGTAATGATTATTTGCACGGGAGGATGCCCGACGTTTCAAGAAGAAGTCAATGCATTCATCACCCTATCCATCGTGCAATTTTCCTTGGAGCAAACGATACCTAAAACTTCCCTCGTTTTCAGAGTAAGGGCGACCGACGAGACTCGAACTCGCAACAGCTAGCATCACAAACGGGAGCTTTACGGTTGAACTATGGTTATACAATAAGGACGACAGCACCGTTTTTAGTATCCACACAAGTCCCTCAGCGCGACTTGAGGACTGAAACGTAGGCAGTAGTTGTCAGTTCATCTGAGGCAGCAGGCGGACGTTACAACTACTGGAAACAAGTGCCAACGTAAATTACATGGCGCCCAAGGCGGGAAAATGGAGGGATGAGAGTAGACGCAATAGGTCTAAGCCCTGCTTAGAAATTACCAGAGATCGAACGAAGCCCGAATGGCGTTCGAGCAAATTCGAGCTTGCATGGTCAGTGTCACGGCGAGAGCTCGAATCGGTCCGGATAGAGACCGAAGAAGCTCGACTGGTCGCGGCTGATCCACTGGCACTGACATAGGCCCATTACGGTGCAGGGAACCAAAATGCAGACTAAAAGTAGCTGAAGACATCTCCCCTTGGCACAGCTCAACGACGAAAGACCGCCTCCCACAGAGCTCGAACAAATTTGCGACAGTGTTCGAAGATCGGGTTGTGGGAACATCGTGGGAACTTCCAGCAAGAACGGCAGGAATGAGCACCGCGCATGGCGATCAAAAAACCACGATCACCATGACGACCCACTACGAACAATGAAGGATGATTCCGCACCAATCCGAGACATCCAGTGCACGAAAACCCAGGGTAAATTAGTTCAGTGGCAAGGAAGATAAGGATATACAAAAGAACGCCACGCCAGCCCGAAACTTAGGGGACAAACCGTTGCGCGGTGCGCAAAAGAATTATCGTCGTGCACGTCATAGTTGAACCGTTGTCATCATTGTCACTCATCGTTCGTCATCGTGCATAGACGATCATAGGTGTCCGTCATCGACCAGCTGTGACAAGTTGTGCGAAGAAACGTCGTCATCACGGATCCGCAGTTGCGGAGCAGCCGCAATTACCCCGTCATCGTTCAGCCTGGTTCAGGCTAATCCGGCCTTGTTCAGGATCAGCGTAATCGTCATGGTGCGCAGCCATCGCGCCGCGCTACTGCGCGTCACGATAGCTGCTTTTGGCTACGGCTGCAGTGGTGTGGTGCGTCTTGCTCCTGGCCCACTGACGGCGAGGGCCAGGAACAAAACGCTGCGGTTGTGGTGGTGGTTTGGAAGTTTAACGTTGAGGTTTGCGATAAGGTGATGAATCACCGGACGTCGATCGCCAAGAATGTGAATCACGACTAAAAAGATTTGGCTCGTGGCAACGAGATGGCTACAATGGCTTCACCAGAGAGAAAATTCCCGATTCGTAATGAGCGGGTCATCAGTTCAAATCTGATAAGCGGCTCTCCTCTTTTCCAAGAGGGATGCCTCTTGCGTGGGCACGCTTGGAATATTAGCAGCGGGCCTCAACGAATCTTGAGATAGCTCAAGTGTTCGAGGACGATCTCTTTGTCATCTTCCGTGAGCCTGTCCTTATTTCCAATCAACCAGGCTTTGGCCTCAGCCCTTCGCTCCTGTCTTTCCGGCGCCGACGGAGCGTTATTGATCGCCCGAACCAGTTTTTCGAGCTGATTCGATCTCAGGGTTGAGTCGTCATCGAGGAGGGTCGCGATCATGCAAGCCCATGATTCGGATGCGTTGTTTAAGATGTTTTCATGGATCTCAAAGTTGAGGTGGGCAACCCCAAGCTCGTGCAGTTTTATGACTACCGGAAAATTCAGGGCAGCGACAACTCCCAGGGCCAACAATGGCACGGTGCGATGATCGATCAGGTAGATTTGATTTAGTGAAAAGAGTGAGCCCATCATCAGCAGTTCCACCGACAGGCCAATCAAGATGGTTGTGGTCATCATCAGGATCACCCAGCCAACGAGGCAGGATCGCTCAAAAAAGGCCCGTGCAAATGGTGAGACGTCATGCATTTGATCAGGCCTTTGAGTTGTGACTGGAACTCATGCTCGATGCCTCTTTTCGTCGAATTGGACTGACGTTCGATCTGCTTTCAGACCGGGAGGCTTTGCCCTGCTCTTCCGGAATCAACAAAGAGAATGAGAAAATCGAAGAAACCCACGCCAATATCGCTTGAACCGCAACTAGCGCAATACCGATATTTGTGACAAATTCGTGTCGCTTGCGCTGGAACTTGCAGCCCGACTTCGGGCCTTGCTGAAAAGAAAAGCTGCGCTTTAGTCAATGAGTGACCATCGCCGTCCTCCAACATGCCGCTTACGAAGGCCCGGGGGAAATTGCGGCCTGGGCCGCGCTGCATGACCATACCGTCACCGTGCACCATCTCTATCGCGGTGATCCCCTGCCCGGCTTGGATGCCTTCGAGCTGCTTGTGGTCATGGGCGGCGAGATGAATATCTATCAATACCGCGATTGGCCCTGGTTGAAGCCGGAAAGCGCGTTTATCAAGTCGGCGCTGGCCGAAGGCAAGCGGGCGATTGGGATGTGCCTCGGAGCGCAGTTGATTGCCGATGCGTTGGGCGCGCGCGTCGTTCAAAATGCGGAGATCGAACTGGGCTGGCTTCCGGTCACCTGGACGCAAGAGGCCAGCGCGACGTTTCCGGAACTTCCGGCCACCTCAACCGTCCTCCACTGGCATGGCGACACGTTTGGTTTGCCTGCGGGCGCAACCCGACTGGCGATCAGCGAGGGTTGCCCGGAGCAGGGTTATGTGATCCCGGGCAAATGCCTGAGTTTGCAATTTCACCTGGAGGTCGATGCCGCCTTGGTCAAGCAATTCGTCGCAAGTCAGGGCGAGTGGCCCACCGGTCCCTACACGCAAACGCCCGACTCGATCTTGGCGAAAGCTGCCTCGTACTGCGACCAGAACCGGCCAGTGCTCTACGGCTTGCTCGATGAGTTTTGCGGGTAGGGACGGCATGGGACTGCCGTCCCTACCCTTTCACCAACATCGCCGCGCCAAACACACCGGCACTGTCGCCGAGCGCCGGCTTCAGAAGAGCCGCTTCAAACGTGGGATTGAAAATGGTGGCAGTAATTTTTCCGCGCGTTTCCTCGGTATAGAGTGCCTCGATATTACCAACGCCTCCGCCCAAAACGATGGCATGGGGATCGAGGACATCAATGATAAGGCCGATAGCCTTGGCAAACGTGTCGGTTAGGCGGTCGATCGTCGCTTGCGCCACGGCGTCCTGATGCGTCTGGATGCGCTCGACGATCTCCTTCAGCTTGCGTTTTTCTCCCGATTTTTCCGCATAGAAGCGTTCGAGCGCGGGCCCGGCGATCAGCGCTTCGATCGTGCCGCGCGTGCCGTAGTTCGAGACCGGGCCGTTCGGATCGAGCACAATTTGTCCCCACTCACCGGCGATGCCATGGCAGCCGTTAAGCGCATGGCCGTCGACCACGATGCCGCCGCCGACGCCCGTGCCGAGAATCACGCCGAATACCGTGGGAAATCCACGCGCCGCACCCATGGTGGCCTCGGCCAGGGCGAAACAGTTGGCATCGTTGGCCGTGACCAGTTTCACTCCCAAATCGGCTTCCAGATCGTCCTGCAAGAGCTGGCCATTCAGGCACTGGGTATTGGAATTCTTAAGCTTGCCCGTGTGGGGATCGATCACTCCAGGCGTTCCCATGCCGATCTGCTTCGGAAGTGGCACCCCGCTTTCCGAGGAAATCATCTTGATGAGTTTGCCGATCTGCGCGCGGATGTGCTCGTAGCCTTTTTCCGATTCCGTTGGGATTCGCATGCGGCAGATGGGGCGATCCGGCGCGGCCGGATCGAGAATGGCCGCCTCGATCTTCGTTCCGCCGAGATCAATGCCCCAAAGATGCTCCATGATTTAGGAGCGTGAGCCAAAATCAAATTGAAATCAAGCCACGCTAAAAATCGGTGGTGTATCCGTTTGAAGCCCCAAGGGGGTGGCCTAACCACAGCCCAGGGCAGCGCCCTGGGTAAACGTCCCGCGAGAAGCCAGCCCTGAAAGGGCGGCCTAATTTTAGAACGCCCCTTCAGGGCTTGTCTTCCTTATCAAATTAAACCCAGGGCGTTGCCCTGGGCTACGGCTGGATCGCCCCTTCGGGGCTGCTGATTCGCGGGTAGTGTCCTAATTTGAATTTCCAGCCGATCACAGTCCTGTCATCGCTTGAAGAACAATAAAAATACACAAGGAAACAAAGACAAGGGCCATTCCAATGCGGGCGAGTGTGGGATCACTTTTTAAAAAGACGCCAACCCAAGCAACCATCCCAAGCACCGATCCCCACGAGTAATAACCCATGATATGGAGTAAGAATAAGGGAGGCGGCCCGAAAATAAGTAGAAGGTTTAGAAAAAGTGGGATCAGCAAAGCAAAGAAGAAGATGCGGCCAGTGATTTTCATTTCCCGCGCACCGCGATAGCGGCTTGAACCGCGGCTTTAAGCCGCTTCCTTGTCCTGCTTGCGACGGATCAACGGCGACTTCTTGCCTTCGATCACCGCGCGATTGATCGTCACTTCGAGGATGTCCTCGCGCGACGGCAGGTCGTACATGAGGTCGAGCATCAGCTTTTCGAGGATGGCGCGAAGGGCGCGGGCGCCGGTGCCTTTGCGCGCCGCTTCCTGCGCGAGGCCCTTTAGGGAGTCCTTGGTGAACGTCAGCCCGACGTTGTCCATGGCGAAAAGTTTGGTGTACTGCTTGGTCAGCGCGTTCTTGGTATCGGTCAGGACGCAGACGAGCTCTTCTTCGCTCAGTTCGTCGAGCACGCTGATCATCGGCAGGCGTCCAATGAATTCGGGGATGAGCCCGAAGGTCAGCAAGTCTTCCGGTTCGACCTGGCGCATCACCGCGGAGGGCGGCAAAGCGGATGTCTCGGCGGTCTGCGGCACATGGGGCCGGCCAAAGCCGAGCGTGTTGCTGCCCACGCGACGGCGAATGATTTTGTCGAGCCCGACAAACGCGCCGCCGCAGATAAAAAGAATCCGCTCGGTGTTGACCTGGATATATTCCTGATGCGGATGCTTGCGACCGCCCTGCGGCGGGACGTTGCAGACGGTGCCTTCGAGAATCTTCAGCAGTCCCTGCTGGACCCCCTCACCCGAGACATCGCGGGTAATGGATACGTTGTCGGTCTTACGACCGATCTTGTCGATTTCGTCAATGTAGACGATGCCGATTTCCGCGCGCTTCACGTCGTAGTCGGCGTTTTGGAGCAGGCGCAGCACGATCGTTTCCACATCCTCGCCGACGTATCCCGCCTCGGTGATGGTCGTGGCGTCGGCGATGCAGAAAGGGACGTCGAGAATGCGCGCCAGCGTGCGGGCCAGCAGCGTCTTGCCGGAGCCGGTCGGGCCGATGAGCAGGATGTTGCTCTTTTCGATCTCCACGTCGTTCGCGGAATTGAGGGAGATCTCCGTCTTCTGGCGATTGGACTGGGCCGCGACGATGCGCTTGTAGTGATTATGCACCGCGACGGCCAGCGTCTTCTTGGCGAATTCCTGCCCGATGACGTGGCGATCCAGCTCGCGCTTGATGTCGACCGGCTTGATCAGGGTCACCTCGGTATTGGAACGGCGGGATTCCTCCTTCGTCTCCTTATCGAGAATATTTTTGCAGACCGTGATGCAACTATCGCAGATATAAACGCCCGGCCCGGCGATCAACTTGCGCACCTCGGCATGACTCTTCCCGCAGAAAGAGCACATGGTAAGATTTGCGGGACGGGCCATGGTCGTTCTCGTTATTTGCGTTCGATCGGTTCTCCCACGATTGCCGCGGCGTCGCGGCGCGACTTCACCACTTCGTCGACGATACCGTAAGTCTTCGCGGCATCGGCGCTCATGTAGTTGTCGCGCTCCATGTCGCGGTCGATGACATCCACCGGCTGGCCGGTGTGAAAGGCCATGATCTCGTTCAGGCTCTTTTTGAGGCGCAGAATTTCCTTGGCCTGGATGCTGATGTCGCTGGCCTGACCGCGCGCGCCGCCGCTCGGCTGATGGATCATGATGCGCGAGTTCGGCAGGGAAAAGCGTTTGCCCTTCGTGCCGGCCGCGAGCAGCACCGCGCCCATGCTGGCCGCCATGCCGATGCAGTAGGTGGCCACGTCGCAGGTCATGAACTGCATCGTGTCGTAGATGGCCATGCCCGCCGTGACGTAGCCGCCGGGCGAGTGGATGTAAAGGCTGATGTCCTTCTTCGAGTCCTCCATCTGGAGAAAAAGAAGCTGGGCGATGATGATGTTGGCGACGGTGTCATCGATCGGCGTGCCGAGAAAGATGATCCGGTCCTTGAGCAGCCGCGAGTAAATATCGTAGGCGCGCTCACCCCGCCCCGTCTGTTCGATAACGGTTGGGACGAGATAGGATGAACTCAGGATGTCTTGCATAGGCGATAAACTACTCTGACTTTGCTTCTTTCAAAAGGAAATCCAGCACGGACTGACGTAAAAGTTGCTGGCGAATGACCCCGAAGGCGTTGTTTTTGCGAATCCGGTCGACCATCTTATCCATGGTCAAGCCCTCGCGCTGGGCCAGGAAAGCGATGTGCTGCGCCAATTGCTCCTGGGTCACGTCGATCTTTTCGTTCTCGGCGATTTGTGCCGCGATGAACTTGAATTTGACCGATTCCCTCGCGGCTTTGGCGGCGTTGGTGAAGATTTCGTCCTTCTTTTCTTCCAGCACGTTGGCCGGAACGCCGCGGGACTGGTTTTCCGCGACGATATCGTAAACGGTGGCATGGGTTTCCTCATCCACAGTGGAGGGAGGGAGCTCGAACTCGACGCCGGAAATGAGCTTCTGGACGATTTCGGCACGGGCGGCGCTGTTGGCCTGGCCCTTCTTTTCCTGCTCCATGTTCTCCCGAATGCGGGTTTTGAGGTCGGCCAGATTCATCTTCGCCACTTCCTGCGCAAAGGCGTCGTTGATTTCAGGCGCATGCTTGACCTTGATCTCCTTAAGCTCGACATCGTACTGCACCTTTTTGCCGGCCAGCGCGGGCTGGGGAAAATCGGCGGGGAATTCAACATCAACCGTCCGCGTTTCGCCCTTCTTCAGGCCGACGCATTGCTCGGCGAACTTGGGCAGGAAGCCTTCCGTGCGCATCCAGAGCCAGAAATTGGGATTGTGAGCGAGGTTTTTCGCATCGGGCACCAGCTCGCTCAACGGCTTGTCATCGAGCTTGCCGGTGTAGGAGATGACGGCGAAATCGTCCATGGCCAGGGTGCGTTCAGGCGCATCTTCGAAATTGGCGCGTTGATCGGCCAGGCTTTTCAGGGTCTTTTCGACATCCTCGTCCTTCACTTCGGTGTCCTGCTTTTTGATGACGATGCCCTTGTACTCGGGCAGCTTGAAATCGGGCGCCAGCTCCACCAGGGTGGAAAAGCTCAGGGAAAGTCCGGCTTGGTACTTCAAATCCTCGATCTCGGGCTGGCTGACGACGCGTAATTTTTTCTCGGTGATCGCTTCCTGGTAAGCCTCGGGCACGAGCGTCCGCTGCGCTTCGCTTTCAATATCTTTATGGAACTTTTTGACGACGACCGTGCGGGGAGCGTGTCCGGGGCGGAAGCCGGGAATGCGCGCTTCCTTTTGGAAATCATCGGCCACCTTGTCGTAAGCCTGCTTCACGCGATTGGCGGGAACTTCGATTTTCAGGCGTTTCTTGCAGGGGGCGACATCTTCAACAGTGATATTCATGGAGCCCTCCAGACTAGAGTCTATCTCATAAATAGTCGAGATCGTGTTGCGAGTGGATTTCGGGCCGATTTACCCCTGTTTTTCGGATTAGAAATGCCGATAAATGAGAGAACTTGTCGTTTTACGATAAATAGGCGCATGATACTAACCAACGAGAGAGGTTGGAGCCAAAAGCTCTACCTTCCCGCCATGACCGAAACTGAAAAACGAATTACCAGCGAGGAACCTCTCTCGTTTGGTCCGAGCCACCGTTCGTTCAAAATGGCGGTTCGCATCGCCTACGTCCTGGGCTTCTTTACCGTTCTTTTAGGCCTGACCGTTCTCTTGGGCTGGGCACTCCACCTTGATAATCTCAAGGACGTGTTTCCCGGTTACGTCAGCATGAAGGCGAACACCGCCCTCGGTTTCGTTCTTTCCGGGTCGGCTCTTTTGATCGGGTTTCTTTCACGTCCCCGCGGCTGGAAAAAGATTTGCTCGAGAGTGCTCGCCTCCCTCGTGATCCTTTTGGCGGCCATAACCCTGCTCGAATACACTTTCGGCCTTTCGCTGGGTATCGATCAACTGTTTTTTCAGGATTCCCCCAAGGCGGTTGGAACCTCCGAACCCGGACGGATGGCTCCCAATACGGCGCTCGCCTTTCTCTGTTTTGGAGGGGCCCTCCTTATGCTTGGTCGCGGAGCGAGCGGGGCCATGTCGGCGCACGTTCTCGCCATGGGAGGGCTCTTCATCGCGCTACTGGCCCTGATCGGCTATTTGTTCGACGCCCAGGTCTTCGTCTCCATTCTTTCCATGACGAAAGTGGCGCTCCATACCATTGTCGGTTTTTGGCTCCTTGGCATGGCTATCCTCTGCGCCCGGCCCAGAAAAGGCATCATGGCCTCCGTCCTGGCGAACTCCCCGGGCGGACTTATCGCGAGACGCTTGATCGGACCGGCGATCTTCACCCCGCTTTTTTTCGGCTGGATAGCGCTTCAGGGTTTTGGATTGAAATACTACGACGCGGGCTTCACGGCCTCGCTCATCGTGCTCTCCAGCATGATCGTCATCTGTGTCCTGACCACGCGAAGCATCGTCGAGCTCAACCGGCTGGACACCGAACGCAAGCTCCTCAGCGAAGCCCGCCTCAGCGCCGACGTGCGCGAAGTGGGCGCGCTGGAAGCCTCGCGGCTCAAGTCGGAATTCGTCGCCAATGTCAGCCACGAGCTCCGCACCCCGATGAACGGCGTTCTCGGCATGACCAGCCTTTTGCTCGACTCGCCCCTGACTCCGGAGCAACGGGAGAACGTCGAAACGATCCGTCAAAGCGGCGATGCGCTTCTGACGCTCGTTAACGAGATCCTCGACTTCTCGAAGATCGAAGCGGGCAAGATCGTGCTCGAGCAAAAACCCTTTTCCCTGGCCTCCTGCGTGGATGAAGTGATCAATCTCCTGGCGCTGACCGCCCGGCGCAACAAGATCAACCTCATTTCCTTTATCAAGCCCCACGTGCCTCCCTGTTTTCTCGGCGATACCTCGCGCGTGCGGCAAATTCTCCTCAACATCCTCGGTAATGCCGTCAAGTTCACCGACAAAGGCGAGGTGACCCTGCAGGTGAGCTCCAGCCCGGTAAAGGACAACATCTACCGGCTTGAATTCCTGATCAGCGACACCGGCATGGGCATCTCCCCCGAGGCACTTCCGCTTCTCTTTCAACCCTTCCAGCAGGGGGACGCCTCCGCCACACGGCGTCACGGCGGCACCGGCCTCGGGCTCACGATCAGCAAGAAACTGGTCGAGCTGATGGGCGGTGATATCACGGTTTCGAGCGTGCTCGGCTCCGGCTCCACGTTTCGGTTCAGCCTGGCGCTTCCGTCCAGTGCCATGGAAGGCTACGTGCCCGAGGATCGGCTGCCTCCTTCGTGCCGGCTCATGATCGTAGCTCCTCCGGGAAATTATCCTGTTTTGCTCAAAAGCCAGCTCGAAGCGTGGGGCGCGAAGGTGCCCGGCATAGTTGATCCGATCACGCTCATGAAAATGGAGCAAACCAACATCTCCGCCGTGCTGATGGACCGCGACGAGGACTCCGTGGCGCTCGCCGCCCAGATGCAATTCGATCCCGATTGGAGCAAGGTACCCCGCTTCCTGTTCGATTTTGGCGAGCCTCTGCCCGAGGAGCGCATGGGCCTCTTCGCCAAGCGGATCACCAAACCGGTCAAGCGCAGCCATCTCCTCGCCTTTCTCGTCGAACTGACGGGAGGCCAGCCGTCGCAGCCGCGGATCACCGGGCCGCTGGGGCTGCCGCCGCTCTCCGACAAGCTGCCGCTTCGCATCCTCATGGCGGAGGACAATCACATCAACCAGAAGGTCGGCCTGGCGCTGCTGAGCCGGCTGGGCTATCGCGCGGACGTGGCGGGCAATGGCCTCGAAGCGCTCGAATCCGTGATGCGTCAACCCTACGACCTCGTTCTCCTCGATATTCAAATGCCGGAAATGGACGGTATCGAGGCCGCGCAGGAAATGCGCAAGAAGCTGGGCGACCGCTGCCCCATGCTGGTGGCGCTGACGGCCAATGCCTTCCACGGCGCGCGCGAGGAATATCTCTCCCAGGGCTTTGACGATTATCTGAGCAAACCGATCCTGCCCCCTGCCCTGCGCCAATTGATCACCCGCGTAGGAAAGAACTTGTCGCAGACAGTACCGCCTGTGGGCTAACGAGCAGGCGCCGGACCTTCGGGTTGAGGCGCGACAGAATTCTTTTGCAGGAAATCCAGCGTCGTCGCGACGCGGGCTCGAACCGCTTCATCGAGGCCATTGTCCTCCAGGGCTTGCTTGTAGCATTGCAGGGCAAGCATGCCCTGGCCAAGCCGATCCACGCTGGTTTTCTGCAACGCGGCTTCTGATCGATGCAGGTCGCCGAGGAGCACTAAATCGGACACGTTGCCTTGATCGTAGGCGAGGGCCTGCTCCGCGTCTGTGATTGATTCGCTGAATGGCACTTCATTTTCCTGGGCCAGAACTTTCTCGTACATGTTTTCGCTCAGTGCCGTCCGGGCCGCCAGGAAGCCATAGACCAGGCTGAAAAGGATGACTCCCACGCCCAGCCAGCGGCCCAACGGGTTCAGCGAAAGTGTGCTCCAGCGCCTCGCCTTTTCCTCTTTCAGCCGTCCCAGGCCGAGGCCGATCAGGGAGAAGAAAAGCAGCGCATTGGCCGGTACGTGAAGATTAAAGTCGAAAAGCGAATGGAGCAGCAGAGCCAGCCAAACCGAGAAGCCGGTTGCCACCAGGACGCGGTCCTGCCAGCGATTGTCCAGCCACAACGGGCGAAAAAACTGAAACGTGACCGCGACGACGAAAAACATGGCCAGGCCAAAACCGATGAGCCCGTAATCATCCAGGCAATTCAGATAATCGTCGTGGATCGGCGTCGGTGCCGGGGAATTTTCATCCTTCCGCGCGCTCGGATCAGTAAACAAGGAGGTGCCGGGCCCCGTTCCGAACAGCGGATGAGCCTTTGCAACGCCGAGCGCATCCTCCGCCTGCAGAACGCGGTTGCCGAGGTTGGGCATCCCGCCAAAAAGCTCATTCGGCGAATTGACGGGCCGATTCTGAACCAACGGTGAAAGGCTGAAAACCACCGCCGAGAGCACGATCAAAACCAAGCCCGCCGTCATGGGCACCCACGATCGCGCCGTCCCGTTGCGGATACCCATGAGCACAAGGCCGCAAGTCGCGCCCTGCAGCGCAACCCAGCTCCCGCGCGCAGTGGAGAACAACAAACCGACAATCATCATGAGCGCCAGATAAATAAAAATAATGCGCACGGCCCATGGCAGCTTGGAAAAGCTCCCCACGGCCAGGCCCGCGCCAATCGCCATGACAAGAAGGTTGGCGTAGTGGTTCGGAGATTCATACGTTCCGAGCCAGCGCGGCGCATAATGAAGCTGCAGCTTTTCCCCCCAGCCGAACGGGAAAGAATCGGGGTGGTTGCTCAAATAATAGCCAAAAGCCGTTTCGCCCACGCCGAGAACGACCAGTAAATAGAGCAGCGCCATGCAGAATCTACGATTCGCCATCCCATGCCGGCAGGTCAGAAAAACTCCGGCATACGCCACGATTTCCATCACCTCGATCCGGGAAAAATATTCGGCGGGCGAGGTCAGCCAGCGCACGACGGCATAGAGGACAAAGAGCGCGACCGTGAGATCGATGGCATCTGCCCGGCGTTGCGCGCCTTCGGCTGGTGGGACGGTCAATCGCATGCCCTGGATCACCAGCAGGAACGCCACCGCAACGAGCAGAGGCAATTCGATCCAAAGCCGGGTCGCGCCCAAAACCAGCGGCCCGGTCATCAGAATAACGACGAGCAGAATCGTCGTGGTCAGCAAGCCAAAGCTGACCGGATTATGGGAAGTTTTGATTTTGACGTGCCCCGATGATGAGCGGCGTCGTCGAATTCTCAGTCTCGGCGTCATGACGAACACGGCCATCGTGCCTCTACTTCCGTCTGCTTGCCAATAGAATTCCCCCAATTGCGATGAAGTTTGCCCCTATTGCGGATTGGCTGTACGCCGCCAGCCGATCTGGCAATATCCCATGATGACTCGCCGCCTGCTCTCACCGGCCGCCGATCCCGGAAATGCGCCGGAAAAATTTGAGGAACTTCTCACCCGCCTGGAACAAATTGTCGTAGACATGGAAAACGCCGACCTGCCTTTGGAAAAACTCTTGGAGAGCTATGAGGAAGGCATGCGGCTCGTCAAGGTATGCGGAGATCGCCTGGTAGACGCGGAGCAAAAAGTTGAAATTCTCTCGAAGGCCGTTGCGATGGACCCGGTGAAGGCGCTTGAGGCAACCGAGGCAACGCCGTCAGCTACTCTGAAGGACGAGATTCGGTTGTTTTAGGTCTTTGGGCGGCCCGGGCTACCCTAAAATCGCTTGAGCGCGGCTACGCCTTGACCTCGCGGATATAGGCTTCGGCCGCGCCGCGAATGGCTGAGGCAACATCGGCCTTCACCATGGCAAACTTGGGCCGAAACCAGGGGAAGGCCCCGATGAGATCGTGGGTGACGAGAATCTGTCCGGCGCACCCGGTTCCGGAGCCGATGCCGATTGTCGGAATGGCAAGTTGCGCGGTGATCTGGCGGGCCAGTTCCGACTCGACCAGCTCCATGACCACCGCAAAAGCCCCGGCTTCCTGAACGGCCAGCGCATCAGCCAGCAGGCGCTTCTTCTGCTCGTCGGTACGTCCCTTGATCTTGTAGCCGCCCTGTTCCTTCACCGATTGCGGCAGCATGCCAATATGCCCCATGACCGCGATGCCGGCTTTCCGCAGTTCGCGGATTTCCGGGACAACTTCGGTGCCACCCTCCAGCTTGACCGCCTCCGCACCGGCCTCGACCAGGATGCGCGCGCTGGCCACTGCCGCCTCGGGCGTGTCGTAGGTATGAGCCGATAAATCACCCACCACCAGCGCCCGGGTTTTCGCCCGCGCGACCGCAGCGACGTGGTGCCGCATGTCGGCCAGGGTCACCTGGGTCGTATCGGGATAACCGAGCACGACCATGCCGAGCGAATCGCCCACGAGGATCAGCGGGATACCCGCTTCATCGAGCAGCCGCGCGGTCGGATAATCGTAAGCCGTCAGCGCCGCAATTCTTTCGCCACGCGCCTTGGCTGAGGCAATCCATTCGGGGGTGATTTTAAAGTTTTGCTGCATGTTACAAGAAGCATACAGACAACCTTCTGCGCACGCAAAGGCTGACTATAAACTGGAAAGTCCTAGCATTTGGACTAGTCGCGCATGATCCGTTCGCGCTTCGTTCTTGGAACAATGATATATGCGAGATCGGCCATCTAGCCAAAAGGCGAAGTAGGCCTGATTTCGATTCACCTCCAAACCGCGTACTTCCTGCTCCGGTAAGGCTGCAAGCTCCCGCTTCATTTCAGCCAAGTTATCCTCTGTATAAGGAATGGGAGACGCTGCCAAAGCTGAAGTAACCGTGTTAGTAAACGGGTTCTTCCTCGTCCAAAAAAGCCCCCAAGGACCGATAAACTCGTTGCACGAACTCGATCGGCTCCTGGTGCTAAAATGGAAAGTCATTTTTATTTCGCGACCCAACTCATCGTAAAATTCGAGATGCACTTCGTCGGAAGGGCATGTCGCCAAATAATTGTTCAATTCCAATTTGTTGAGGCGTTTGTCCAAAATGGGGCCGAAAACTTCCCCGCCAAAAACAATGAACCAAGCGACAAAAAGGAGGCATGCTCCAATAAAGATCGAGCGAAATATCGGCATCGTTTTGGTCTCCGCCGCCCAGCGCAATCATAAATTCGGAACTGATCCTTCGACAAGCGCAGGATGACGGAAGAGTAAAGAGAGCCATCCCCCAATCCTGTTAGTCTTGTAAATCCTGTCCAAAAATTCAGTTATTTCCGTAATTCCGTCAAAAGCTCTGCGACCGTCTTGGTCTGCCCCGGCAGCACCAAGTTGGGGCGGAGATAGGATAGCGGTTCCAGCACGAAGCGGCGGAGATGCGCGCGCGGATGGGGGATGATGAGGCCCATCTGGTCGAAGCGTTCATTGCCGTAATAGATGATGTCGAGATCGAGCGGGCGCGGGGCGTTGTGGTCGTGCAGCGGGGATCTTCCCCGCTCGACCTCGAATTCCTTGAGACAATCGAGGAGATTGAGCGGAGTCAGCTTGACGGAATCGACCTCGATCTCGGCAATGGTATTGAGGAAGGGCGGCGATCCCGGCGGACAACCGACCGGCTCCGTTTCGATCCATGGTGATTCGCAGAGCCAGCCATCGACCGAGAGCGTGCGGAGGTAGACAATGCCCAGCTCCAGCTCGAGCCGGCGGTCGCCGAGGTTCGAGCCAAGGGCGATGCCGACGCGGACGATCATGGGTTTATACGCTTAGAATCACGAGCCAAAGAGCGAAGCCATTAGTCAGAGATCCTTCGACAAGCTCAGGATGACAGTCTTTTTTGGAGAGTCGCTTACGCGACAACCGCCGTCTCACGACGGCGGCTACGGACTAGATAAGTCCCGGGGGGGGTACGAAATGTTCCGTTATGAAGTGGTATGATGTGGTATGACGGAAAAGGGCTAAGCCTTCTTGACGCTCTGGACGATCGCGGCGAACGCAGCGGGCTCGTTCACGGCCAGGTCGGCCAGGACTTTGCGGTCGATTTCGATCTTGGCCTTGGTCAGCGCTTCGATGAAGCGGCTGTAGGTCAGGTCAAAACCGCGCACGGCGGCGTTGATGCGCGCAACCCAGAGGTTGCGGAAGTTGCGCTTGCGGGCCTTGCGATCGCGGTAGGACCAGTACTGGCCCTTCATGGTGGCGTCTTTGGCGTAGCGGAAAAGTTTGCTGCGGCGGCCGCGGTATCCTTTGGCTTTTTGGATGACGCGTTTGCGGCGTTCGCGTGAGGCGGGGGCATTGGTGGTGCGTGGCATGGTCGTGGTTCCTTGAAAATCTTACGCGAAAGGCAGGTTGGCCCGGATGCGATACTCGTCGGTCTTGTCAACCTGCTTCATCTTGGCGAGGTGGCGCTTGCGCTTGCGGTTCTTGCTGCCGGCGAGGTGGCGGCGTCCCGACTGGGACGTGAGGATTTTACCGGTGGCGGTAATCTTGAAACGCTTCGCCACGGCTTTCTTGGTTTTACGGCGAGCAATAGGTTTGGGCATACGATTATTTGTTGCCACTCAAAGCAGGCGCTGGTTCCGTTGCCGGAGCCTTGGCCGGAGGAGCGGAATCTTGGGATTCCTCCTCGTGAGCCGGTTCATCCTCATGGGAAAACTTGCGCACCCTTTTTCGAGCGGGCAGTGGTGATAGCATCAAATTGATGCTTTTGCCAATTAATTTCGGTTCAGTATCCGCAACTCCGATCTGCGAAAGGTCGGAGCGCATGCGGCGAATCAGGTTCATGCCGATGTCCTGATGCATCATTTCGCGACCGCGGAACTTCAATTGCAGCTTCACTTTCATGCCCTTCCACATGAATTCCTCGGCGTGGCGCATCTTCACGCCATAGTCGTGCTCGTCGATGTTCATGTGAAAATTAAGTTCCTTCAGCTTTGTTGCCGCCGCGTTCTTTTTCGTATCTTTCTCGCGCTTGGCCAGGTCGTAGAGATACTTCCCGTAATCGAGGATTTTGCAGACAGGAGGATTGGCGGCCGGGTTGACCTCGACGAGATCGAGTTCACGACGACGAGCCTGGGTCATGGCCTCGGCCAGTCCCAGGACGCCCAGCGATTTGCCGTCCGCGTCGATGACGAGGACTTCGCGGGCGCGAATTTTGTTGTTAGCGCGGATGAAGGATTTGTGGATGGAGATAATGCCTCTCAGGTTAGGGTTTTGCGAACAGGGAAATCACAGCGATCGTGTTGCGATTTCGGCGAGCACCTGGTGAAAGAATTCGGGCCATGGCTGGGCCACGGGGGCGGTTAGTTTACGGCTGCGCACGGATACTTGTTCGCTTGTAGATTCTCTTTCACCAATTGTAATTATGTAGGGCACCTTGGCCAGTTCCGCAAGTCGAATTTTTGCGCCCAGCTTTTCGCGGGAATCGTCCAGGGTGACGCGCACGTCCTTTTCCTTAAATTCCTTGAATAACCGCTGGGCGTAGTCGTTCTGGGCCTCGGTCACGGTGAGCAACCGTACCTGCTCCGGCGCGAGCCAGACCGGGAACGAACCGGCGAAGTGCTCGATCAGGCAGCCGATGAAGCGTTCCATGCTGCCAAAGGGCGCGCGATGGACCATGACGGGCCGGTGTTCCTTGCCATCCGAACCGGTGTAGCTGAGATCGAAGCGGATGGGCAGGTTGTAATCGACCTGGACGGTGCCGAGCTGCCATTCGCGGCCCAGGACGTCCTTGACCACGAAGTCGATCTTGGGGCCATAGAAGGCCGCCTCGCCCGCTTCCTCGGAGAAAGGCACGCCCAGGCTGGCAGCGGCATCGCGGCAGGCTTTCTCGGCCTTGTCCCAGTTGGCGGGATCGCCGGTGTACTTGGCGCTGTCGGGATCGCGGAGGCCGACGCGGACGCGGTAATCCTTCATGCCGAGAAGATTGAAGACCGTTTTGACGAGATTAAGGCAGCCGAGCACTTCGGCGGGAAGCTGCTCCTCGGTGCAGAAGAGATGCGCGTCGTCCTGGGTAAAGGCGCGGACGCGGGTCATGCCGCCGAGCTCGCCCGATTGTTCCCAGCGATAGACGGTGCCGAACTCGGCCAGGCGGATGGGCAGGTCGCGGTAGGAATGCTTTTCGCTGGCGAAAATCTTGATGTGATGCGGGCAATTCATCGGCTTGAGCAGGTAGCCGTTGATCTCACCGGCATCGAGCTTGTTGGAAAGCTCGCCGCAGGTGCAGTTTTCCTTGGACAGCAAATCAAGTGTTTCGCGCTCAACGATGGGCGGGTATTGCGATTCCTTGTAGTAGGGGAAATGGCCGCTGGTGCGATAAAGGCCGAGCTTGCCGATGTGCGGCGTGAAGACCTGGCTGTAGCCCTGGCGAGTCAGTTCCTGGCTGATGAAGGTCTGCAACTCCTGGCGGATGATCGCGCCGTTGGGCAGCCAGAGCACGAGTCCCTGCCCGACCTCGTCGTCGATGTGGAAGAGGCGCAGATCGCGGCCCAGCTTGCGGTGGTCGCGCTTCTTCGCTTCTTCCTGCAATGCGAAATGCGCCTCCATCTCGGTCTTGTTCTTGAAGGCGGTGCCGTAGATGCGCTGGAGCTGCGGGTTCTTCTCGTCGCCGAGGTAATAGGTGCTCGAGACGTGCGTGAGCTTGAACGCGCCGACGTTGCCCGTGCGCATGACATGCGGCCCGGCGCAGAGATCGACGAAATCGCCGTTGGTGTAGAGTGAGATTTCCTCGCCCACGGGAATGCGGTTGAGGATATCGAGCTTGAACTTGCTCGGAAACGCGCGGTCGGATAGCGCGGCGAGCCGGCCCGATTCGCCGAGCTTGATCGCCTCGTCGCGCGAAACGGCGGAGCGGACGAAGGGCTGATTCGCCTTGGTCACGGCTTTCATTTCAGCCTCGATGCGCTCGAAGTCGGCGGGACTGATGCGGTGAGGCAGGTCAACGTCGTAATAGAAGCCGGTCTCGACCGGCGGACCGGCGGCGAGCTGGGCTTCGGGCCAGATTTTCAACAAAGCGGTCGCCAGCACGTGGGCGGCGGAATGGCGGATGCGTTCGAGGTCAGTCATGAGAGGAGCTTCAATCATGCGCGAAAGCGCGGTGTTAATCAACCCGCGATGGCACCGAAGTATCAGATCAGTTGTGTTCAAGTCTAAAAATGGCCTAGATTCATTTTGATGCTTCGCTACAAAACCTTACCGGTTTTCATGCCAACCGCTGAGTTTAATCTCGCGGATAAGATCATCTTTGGAATCGGTCTCTACTTGAGCCTATGCCTCATCGCCAGGATGTGGCTAAAATACCGAAGCGATAAGCTAACTAAAAAGCTCTTTTGGTCGATCGTATTGCTAATTCCCCTGGCAGGCTGGCTTTTCTATGCAGCATTTTACAACCCGTATAAGTATGACAATAATCCTTAAGAGCAAAGCAAGGGGCGTCGTCGGATAAGTTGAGACCGCTGCAAAAGTCTTACTTTTGGGATTCTTTTAGAAGCGGTTTTGCAGAGAGCTCAAATTGATAGCACCGCAATGGAACTAAATAGCCTTCAACCGTGCCTCGCTCTGAGTTCTGCCATGACCTGAGAAGCAGATATTGTCTTAACTTTTCCAGTGCGAACATCCTCGATGCGTTTTTCGAGTTCCTTTTTCCATGCTGCATCCCATTCCTTGCGTGACAGCTTTTCGTCATCCTCGTCCAACGACTTGAGGAGCTGCCCGGCAAGTTGCTTCTGAGCTGCGACGGTCATATCTGAGAGGTAAGGTGCGCTCAATAGCGGCATTTTCAAGAGGGAAGTATCGCGACGCAGCCTTGTCCTAGGCTGAACGCGCATCATAAGCTGCATCATCGTGTTCGTCCGGCTTTATCGCTTCTGGCTCACAGTTCTGACTCTCCTTTTTGGCTTGAGGCCTGCTCTTGATGCGCAGGTGCCGGCGCGCGCTTTTTCATGGACTGTTCTGATTCCCGAACATGATTCGCGGGCGGCGGATGTTCGCGAGTATGACGAGTTCGACTCAAGATCGTTGGTGCTGGGAATGAATGATACCGAAAAGGTTTTTCGGCATCAACTGGCCTGGAATAAGGTGGCCATTAAGAATCTCCTCGCGAGTTCCGCGCCCTTTTGCGAATTGCGCTTTGATGCGGTCAATCCGCTTGTTCTTACCGATCAGGAAAAAGCGATCCTGCGGGAATACTTTGTCCGGGGCGGGTTTATCCTTTTTCAGGAGGACGCCTATCCTTATTTCCAGGACGAATTTTGGAGCGTCAAGGAATGGCCCGTGATTGATTTCCTGACCAAGGAACTGCCCGCGCTGGATCCCGACTTCACCGTTCAAAAAGTGACGGATTCGCATCAGCTCTTTCATCAATACTACAACACGCAGACGGCAGAGTTTACGAAACACGAATTACAGGACAATCCCTATACCCCCAATCGAACGCTCCTCTCGTATCGGGGACATCCGTGCGCCTTTGTCTATGGCCGCTACTATTTAATCGAGGATGGCAAGTGGGTCGCGATGCCAAGGCCCTTTGAGCCCGTGTTCAGCGCGGACCCGAGAGGCTATCAACTTACGGTCAACATTTACGTCTACTCGCAGACGCATTAAAAATTCTTCGACTGCCAGTCCGGATCCGTCATCGTGCCGTCGGCGTGGAACTCGAAGATTTTACTGATGGGATAGAGTGGAATGCCGAAGATCGCGTTGGCCGTCACGCGCATGTCGAGATCGAGCTTATCGGTCATGAAATTGTAGCTGCCATTGCCGATCAATGCAAAAATCTCGCTGCTGATGTCCATGTCGTCGGTATGAATGACGCCCTTGGCCACGGTGAAATGACCGTGCGCGGCATCCGCGACGGAAAAGCCGGGAATTTTCGGCGTCAAAGTGCCGAGCAAAGGAATCGGCGTAATGTCGCCATTTTCGATCTTGATCTCGCCGCCGCCCGCCATGGTTTCCTTCCTGCCGATCTCGCCGGTGAGGTGAGCTTGCGCCGTCATTTCACCCTGCGACTTGGGGTAATTCCAGGTCCGAATCATAAACTTCTGGAAGTTCACCTTGGTGAGGTTGAGGTCCAGGGTGTAGGAGGCGGGAGTATCCCGCAAGTCCATGTCGAGAACGCCAGCCAGATCGCCATCGTAAAAACCGCATCGCTTCATATTGACGGTGAGCCGGCGATTCTTGAAAACGAGCGTCCCGTTCGGACTGTCGAAGCTGTAGGGAACGTGAAACAGCGTCCACTCCATCGGCGATTTCCCCTCCACCTCGACGGTCAGGTCGGTCGTGAGATCCTTATTCTCGCTCTTCAGGTCGACCGTCCCATTGGCGTGAACCAGAGGCGGTCGAGTGAAATGATACGGCGCGGTGTACTCGGTGAATTTCGGCCCCATGACCGGCGCGACCTCCTGGACATTGACCTGCGTGACGAGATCATGGAGCACCACGGAACGATTTTTAAAGTCGTAGATGATTCCCCCGGCGCCGGTGCCCTCGGGACGATGCACCTCGAGATCGGGCAGGTTCAGCTTGGAATCGGCGAAGGTGAAATCGGAGGTCGCGGTGTCGAACGCGGCGGTTTTGTAGACGAATTTGTCCGCGGCCAGCTTGCCTGCAACCGTCCACGCGTCGGTCTTCAGCGCCGTGCCCGTGGCAGTCGCCTCGATCTTCGGGCCTCCATTCTGGAACGAGCAACTGGCGAGAAAATTATCCATCCCCTCGCCGAAAACGCCCTTGAGGATGGTGGGATCGAGATTGGAAACGATCTTGCCGTTCAAGCTGGGAACGTCCTTGGTGCCGTCAAAGAAGAATTCGAGGTCCACGTTGCCCGCCTGCCCGGCGATTTTCAGCCCGGGAATGAGCAACCGTTTGCCGTCATAGGCGATCGGAATACTGAGGCGGTCAAAGGAAGAGCCGTTGAAGGTGAAGTCACGCCAATCGAGATCGGCCTGAATGTCGGCGTGAAAACCCTGGGTCAAATCGAAGAGGACGCGTCCGGTGGCCGTGGGAGCCAGGTTGGAAAAATCGAGCCGGCTGAGAGCGGCCCCGAGCGGCCCCGGAAACGCCGGCGCAAGGGTCGTGAAGTCCGCGGAGGAAGTGAACTGCAACTCGGCGCTTCGATCCGCCAGGTTCCATTCCCCATAGGCCGATAGCTCGCCCCGATCCAAGCCGATGGTGAAATCGCTGAGTTCCACCAGGCCGTCGTTCAGGCTGCCGTGGATGGAAAGCTCGGCCACCGGAGCGGAGCGCCAGGTGAGGTGCCGCCCGTCGAGGGAGAAATTCGCGCGGCCGTTATCGAGGTCCCGCGTCGAGCTTTCAAATTCAAGTTGCACATCGATGGGCTCCTCGGTGCCGATGTCGTCCATGGTTCGCACAATCGTCTCCCAGGTATCCTGGCGCGCTTCGAGTTGTTTCGTTCTCGTGGCAGCATCGGTTGGAGCAGAGGGCTTGGCCGCGGGGAAGCCGTCGTTGTGAATCGTCCCGCGAACGGAAAGGGCCAGGTCAAGAAACCGCGCCTGCGCGTTTTCGATCTTGATGTCCTTGCCATCAAAGGAGACGTCGGCATTCACCTCTTTGAAATCGGCCGTATCCTGCGGCCCAACCGGGTAGCTGACATCGGCGTTCGAGATGCTCGCGCTGTCGATCAGCCCACTGCCTCGCCACCAGCTCAGCCAGGCAAAACTGACGCGCACCCGGTCGACTTGCAACATGATGCTCTGGCGATTGGTATCGCGAAAGACGGTGACACGCTCGGCCAGGAGAGCGCCGGTGGGACTGAGGAGAAGCCGGTCGACCGAGACGGGAAACGGGAAAATATGTCGCCGCTGAATCTCCGTCAGAAGGTAGGTCTTGGCCACGTCGGGCAGGCCAAAAAATCGGAGCCACGCGAGCACCACCAGCAGCGGCACGGCTATCGTCACCATCGTACCCAGCGTCAACCGCGCCAAAAGGCGTTTCAAGTAATGGCGATACGATTTCATTCTATCAATCCGTCAACCTGAGCTTGTCGAAGGATCTCCAACTATTCCATCCTTTAACGCGACAGGAGCAATTAGCCAGATACTATTTACTCCGAATGAAATCCGCACGAAGGCTCTTTCTGCCGGGGTTGCTCGTCTGGTTTTTTGCTTTCTTCGCCCCTGCCGCCGACAACGAGGTCGTCGTTATCTCGCCGCACTGGGATGGCATCAAGGAGGAGACCTCCCGGGCTTTTTCCCATTGGCATGAAAAGAAGTACGGCCAGCCTGCGACGATCCGCTGGCGGGAGGCGGGAGGAGGCGCGTCGCAAATCGTGCGCTTTCTCCGCGCCGAGTATCAGACCGATCCCAGCTCGGGCATCGATGTCCTCTACGGCGGCGGGGTCGCGATTTTCAGCGATCTCGAAAAGGATGGCCTGCTCACCCCATACGATCCACCGGCCGATGTTCTTGCCGGAATTCCTGCCCAATTGAACGGCATGAATCTTTCCGATCCCGGCCGTCGATGGTTCGGCGCGGCTTTGTCCGGCTTTGGCATCATCACCAACGAACGGGCACGGCAGGCCGTTGGATTGCCGGAGGTTCGCACCTGGGCCGACTTGACCGATCCGCGACTGGCGGGTTGGGTTTCGGCGTGCGATCCGCGCGCATCGAGCAGCGTCATGCAAATCTACGAGATTATTCTTCAAGCCAATGGCTGGGACAAAGGCTGGGCGCTGCTGATGGAGATGAGCGGGAACGTGCGCAGCTTCCTGCCTTCGGCCCCGGCGTCCGCAGTCGAGGTTGGCATGGGCGACTCCGCCTATGGCGTGGCGATCGATTTCTATGGCCAGGCCCAAGCCAGCTTTTACGGCCCGGAAAACGTGAGCTTCGTCCTGCCCGCCGGCCAGACCGTGATCACGCCGGACAGCATCGCGATCCTGAAGAATCCACCCCATCCCGAAATGGCGCGGCGTTTCCTCGAATTTGTGCTCTCGCGCGATGGCCAGCTTCTCTGGATGCTGCCGAAGGGGTCGCCGGGCGGGGCCACGCGGAATGTCATCAACCGCATGAGCGTCATGCCCGGGCTTTACGATGAACTCGCCGGAGTGACGCCGGTCCTGAACAATCCATTCAAGATGAAGTCCGATTTTGTCTACTCGGAGCAAGTCGGCTCGAAACGCCGCGCGATTTTGAGCGTGCTGATTGGCGCGTGGATGATCGATACGCACGATCTCCTCGAAGCCGCGTGGAAAGCGCTGCATTCGCCCGACGCGCAGCAATTGCCCGCGGCAAAGCAACAGGCACTGCTGGCGGAATTTGTTGCACCGCCCTGCACGGAGCAGGAGTTGTTGCAACTGGCTGACGCGGATTGGAAAAATCCCGTCAAGCGCACCGCGTTGGTCAACCAGTGGCAAAGCGAGGCGACGGATCGCTACAACAGCGTGCTGGCGCAAATTCACCCGAACTGATCTCATTTCCGCCATGACCATCACGGCCCAACATTTAACGAAGTCTTACGGCGCGGGCTCGCGCGTGGTCGATGATGTCTCCTTTGCGATTGAGCCCGGCGAAATGTTCTTCCTGCTCGGCCCTTCGGGTTGCGGCAAGACCACCGTGCTGCGCATGCTGGCGGGGTTCATCACGCCTGATAGCGGCGATATCCTGTTCGATCAAAAACGGATGAACGAGATCGCGCCGCAAAACCGGAACACAGCGATGGTCTTCCAAAATTATGCCATCTGGCCGCACCTGACGGTTTATGAAAACGTCGCTTACGGGCCGCGCGCAAAAAAGCTCGAGGCCCAGTCTGTTCACCAGCGCGTGACGGGTGCGCTGCGCGCTGTGCGGCTGGAAGAGCTGGCGCAGCGAAAACCGGCGCAGCTTTCTGGCGGCCAACAGCAACGCGTCGCGCTGGCCCGCGCCCTGGCGGTCGAGCCGGATTTGATTTTGCTCGATGAGCCGTTGTCCAATCTCGACGCGCGGCTACGGCTGGAATTGCGCGGAGAATTGCTCCGCATCCATCGTGAATCGCGCACGACATGCCTCTACGTAACCCACGACCAGGAAGAGGCGCTGTCGCTGGCCGACCGCATCGCGGTGATGAATCAGGGACGCATCGAGCAGACGGGCACGCCGCGCGAAGTCTACGAGCATCCGGCGAACGAATTCACCGCGCGCTTCATGGGCGAGATTAACGTGCTTGTGGCCGGCAATCCCCTCGCCGAAAAGCTCGGCGGACCGCCCAACCGAAAGATCGGATTTCGACCGGAGTCGGCGCAGCTAACCCGTGACGGGGTCGCCGCTGTGGTGAAGGCTTCGACTTATCTTGGAAGCAAAACCGAGCTGCTGGCCGAAACCGCGACGGGAGACATGCTTAAACTTTGGGTCCGCGAAGCCGTGCCGGCAGGAGAATCGATCCATTTCCAAGTGAAGCCGGAGAAAGTGATTCTGCTCTGAGCCAGGGCCTTTTGGCCTTCAATTACGCCGATCACTCGTTAACAGCATGACGTAATAGAGGAATTGCAGTAGTGAACCAATGAAGGCAGCAACATAAGTCAGCCCGGCCGCATTCAAGGTGGAATTGACGGCGTCAGCTTCGATTCCTGGACGGATAATGCCGAGTTGCTGCAGAACGACCTTGGCCCGAGCGCTGGCATCGAATTCGACCGGCAACGTGATGAGGTTGAAGAGCATGAGAATACCCATGCCGAGGGCCATAATCCAAATCGCTGTATACATGCTGATGATGTGTGTGAATATTGCAATAAGGGGCACCCACATTACCAACTGGCTGGCAAAATTCGTGGCGTAGACTGCGCTCATTCGCAGTTGCAACGGAGCATAGTGATGTTGATGTTGAAGAGCATGGCCGCATTCATGCGCCGCAACGCCGACATTGGCGGCGGACGAGCCTTGATAATTCTCGGGCGAGAGAACCAATACTTTGTTGATCGGATCGTAGTGATCGCCGAGGAAACTGTTGCCTTGCTCGATCTGCACATCGGTGATGCCGGCCCATTGCAGAATGCGGGCCGCGGTTTGAGCGCCGGTTAGACCGGATGCAACCGGCACTTCTGAAGCCTTCGCGAACTCACTTTTCAAATAAGCCATGGCTCCAAATGAGAGGAGCATTGTTACGCCGAGGATTAACCACCAAATCATAAAGATTCCTTTCTAAGCGGCATAAATATGCAACGCCCACCCGGCATTGCAAGCCGCAGTCCGGTTACAGTAACGCAACCTTGCCGGGCTTACGACATGAAGCCTTCGGACTTGAGATAGCGCACCATCTTCGTCCGCTCAGTGGGGGAAAGTTCGCCGACGACATGGATGAAGCGCTTGCCGTCCGCTTCCAAAACCGAGACGACCTGCTTGCCCTGGTTGACTTTGAATTGCGCAATCAATTCGCCGTAGGTGATGGCATCCCGGCCGGTCAGAAACATTTCCTCGGTATCTCGGCCGGATTCGGCAATAGCCCGCAGGATCTTTCTCTGCCAACGGAGTTGTTCCCGCCGGAAACAATAGAAGCAGACGAGAAAAACCGTCAGGAAGACGCAGGCAGCAACGGCCACTGTCAGGGAGATCGTAAAAATATCATTGGCTGCGGGTAAAGTTGTCGCAGCGGATGATCCCATACCCGATAAGAATCACGCATCGACGCCGAATGTCAAAACGAACTTGAATCGATGTGCTTCTATCGAGGAGGAAAAATTAACGGTCGAATAAATTCGCCCGGCAACCAGGTCAACGGTCGCGCCGGGCGCCGGGTTATTCGATGAGCGCCGTCGGGGAGCCGGAACTCCCTCTTCCTTCCCACTTGGGACTAGGGAGTGGCCACGGGCGCAAACCCGGCGCGCCCGGTCAAGATATCCGCGGTGTTCGTGACTTCCGGCGGATTCAGCAGCTCGCCATCATTCTGGTAGATGTTGGCTGTGACGAAGATGATCAGGTTTTTCTTGGTGTTTTCAATCGCCTTGGATTGGAAAAGGCGTCCAATCATGGGGATATCGCCGAGGAATGGCACTTTGTCGTTAATGGTTTGAATATCATCACGTATCAAACCGCCCAGGACCACGGTGTATCCATCGCGAATCAGCACCTTCGTGTTAATTCGGCGGGTATTGAAGACAGGCTGATTGATGTCGTTGAGCGAGAGGAGAGAGGAAGTACCATCGGGGTTGGCCACGTAAATCGGGCTGCCGTAATTGATGAAGCCTTCGAAGTCCGTGACTTCGGGGAACAGCGAAAGGTCAATGGTCTTATTATCCGCTGTTACCTGGGGCTTGACGACCAGACGGACGCCAACATCGCGGCGTTTGAAATCGGTGGGTGTCGTGGCGATAACGGTGGGCGGCGTAAACTGCAGGGTCGTGGTTACCACAGTTCCCGTGGTCGTTTGGGTGACCAACTGCGGCGGATCGAAGGAGATCGGATAGGGGAAAACACGAACCGCTTCAAGAACGCCCTGCTCGCCGCTCTTGGTCAGGACGGCAGGTTCGGTAAGGAGATCCGCGCCTTTCTTTTGATTCAAAGCCGAAACAATCAGATTATATTGTACCGCGTTGATGAACCCATGCACGGCCAGCGTGTTTGGGCTAAGAGTTTCCGGGGTGAGCAATTGATCGATTCCATCCGCAGTAAAGCCGGCGGATCCTGCCAATTGAGTGGTAAATTGAGGGAATTTCAGCCCACCCTGACTATTGAGTTGAGGACCAGAGGAGTTAAAAGCAGGGAAAAGATTAAAGGCGGTATTCACCGTCAGGTCATTGAGGTCCGTCTGGTTGATCTCGATAAACTTGGTCGCGATGCGGACCATGAGGGTGGGCGCCTGCCCGGCATTGACCAATTCTTCCAGTAATTCCATTTGGTCCGCCGTATCCACCACGGTGAGTTGGCCGGAGACGGGTGTGTAGACGGCGCTTGCGCCGGGAGGAAATTTCACACCCTTGGCTATCAGGGCTTGTTGCACGGTGTCGCCATTGCCAGCCTCTTCGGTGGAAGTGGAAGCCTCAGTTGGTGCGGCGACGGGCCTGCCTTCCAGGGCGCTGGTCGCACTTGGGATCTCACCCGCGGCCGCAGGAGGCGCCACGAAATTGGGCTGGACGATGAAAGTGCGGCTGATCAGGTCGTCAGTGCTTTGACTAAATGGAACAATGGAGATGGCGTAGTCCTGGACCTTGTACTTGACGTTGGCCAACTGGCATACATAACGCAGGGCTTCGCCCAGCGGAACATTGTTCAGTGTCAATGAAACGGGCTTCGCAGACGTGGAAGCCGCGGGTTCGATGACGAAATTGACACCCTTGTGTTCAGGATCAAGGCGGGCGCTCTCGATACTGAGAAAGTTGGTCGCCTCTTCGATCGTGGCGTTGTTGAAGTCAAGCGAGAGGAAGATGTCCTTGAGCTTTTCTTCAAGCCCGAAATTCGTGGTGCGAACCAGGGTAGGCTGGCCCTCCTGGGCATTGGCCGAGGTGTCCTTGTTCGTGATGGGCACATACCATTTTTCTTCAAGCTGACGCAGCATCTCATCCCGTGTCTGCAGGCGCGCTTGTTCATCGTAGGCCAGTTTCTCGGCATCGATCCGCTCGATCTGCTTGGCAGCGGCGATATTGTAGGGATCAATGCCAAGAATCCGCTTCAGCCTCGCATCCGCTTCATCCCATTGGCCGGTGCGGCGAAATTGCTCGGCTTCGGCGAAGAGTTGTTGCACTTCATTGACCTGGTTAACAAACCGAGGGGTAATGGCCGGGTTGCCAAGCTGGGTGGTGTCGTTGGGGTTGGCGAGGGCGTTGTTGATCGCCGCTTCCTTTTGCTGGGCAAGTTGGTTATTGGGGTTGTATTTGAGAATCTCTTCAATCAGGAGCTTGGCCCGGGCGGTATCGCCAAATTTTAGCGCATCGTCATAGAGCTGAAAATCGACTCGCGTCAACCCTTCCGCGGCGGTGGCATAAGCATCCGTCGATCTCGAGATCGAGCCATAGGCTTCCGCCGAGAAGAGGTAGTCCTTGCGCGCTTCCGGATATTTCAAGCCGACTTCAGCGCTTCTTGCGGCCTTGAGCGATTCGTTGGCGCGATAGATAAGCTCCTGGCGACGAACGATCTCCTGCTGCCTTAATTCGGCTACGTCATGCGAGCTCAACTTTTCCGGCGCGGGAGCAGGACTCGCGGCCGAGGTTGTTGCCGGCGCTGAAGAGACCGCCGGCGCATTATCAGGCGGCGGCGTGAGCAAACCGGACGGTTGATTGGAGGGCGTCGGACTTGTCGGAGCTGCCTGGCCACCGGCGGCACTTTCCTGGGCAAAAAGCCTTGCCGGAACTAAAAGCACGAGTAAGGCGCTGAGGCAAAAGGTGCGTTTCATGGTCGGAATGCAATCTTGGGCGATAATGGTGATCATGAGTTCGGCGTTTCCTCAGGAAGCGTCGGCAGAGTTCCTCCCGGACCAATCTGCTGATCGGGTTCAGGCAGCGCTTCCTCTTCCGGTTCCGCATTGAGCGTTTTGACGTATTGCGGCTTTCCATTGGATCGAATCAATTTCGCCGTAATGAAAAAGATCAGGTCCTTCTTTGTCCGCTCGCTTACTTTGCTTTGAAACAGGCGCCCCAGGATGGGGAGATCCCCGAATACAGGGACTTTGTCATTAATCTCCTGCGTATCTTCTCGCGTGAGGCCGCCAAGAACAGCTGTTTGTCCATCCAGCACCTGCAGATTCGTCACCATCGAGCGCAGATTAAAGACGGGCTGATTAATGATACCCGGGGTCAGCACGATACCCTCACCCAAAGCATCGCCGTTACCGGCAGAACCTTCCTGGACGCGGGTGCGAATGGGGACCCCGTAGTCGATAAAGCCATCGAAGTCCATGACTTGGGCTTTTGTGATATCGAGATCGATGCGCTGATCAGGGTAAGTGGTGGGTTTGACTTCGAGACTGACGCCAACCTCCTGAGTCACAAACTCACGCGGCGTGGGAGGCAGCGCCAAGACCAATGCCTCGTTGGCGTTGGGACCAGACGAGTAGGCCAGATTGGAGCTGTTGCTAAGCTTGGGCTTATCGAAGCTGGTCGGGTACGGGAACTCACGCACAATGTCGATGTTGGCCTTGAGACCATTTTGAGTCGTAACACTCGGAGCGGACAAGAGCGACACGCCAGCCATATTGTTAAGCGCAGCGATCACCGCCGCGAAGCCCGTGTTATCGATGACAGCGCCTACGGTCAGTGTATTGGGCGCGTTATTGGCAACGGGCTCTCCTGTCGTGGGGTAATTATCGCCCGAAGAAGAAGTATTTTCCTGAACGAGCTCATCAATGCCGTCGGGAGTTATCCCTCCCACACCCGACTCGGCACTCGCTGCCGTTGCCGAGGCATAGTTGGAATTGCGCAAGGTTGTCTGCACGTAAAGATTGTTACCTGTAATAGGAGTGGTCCCAAAAAAGTAGTTGAAGGAGAGCCCCTTGATGGCGTCCTGATTGAACTCGGCCAGCTTGGCTTCGATCTCGACCTGGGGCGTTTCCTGGCTGAGCTGGTCGATGAGATTGCTGATCAGGTCCAATTGCTCCGGCGTGTCCCGCACGACAAGCTTGCTGGAGCCGGGCAGGAAGGTCGCCGTGGCGCCCGCCGGAAAGCGGATGCCTTTGTTTGCCAGGGTTGGCTGCGCGTCGGTGCTGACGCTTGAGACGGTGGCGGTGGTGGTATTGTCCGCATTCGCGCCCACCGTGACCGAGAGGGAGGATCCCTGAAAGAAATCAGGAGGGACCAGATAGGTCCGCACACTCAGGGTTTCGCCTTCGTCAATCGAGGGACGCAGATAGACGGCGTAGTCTTCTACCGTATATTGAAGGTTCGTTTGAGCGATGACGTAGCCTAGAATGTCCGACAGGGGCACATCGGTAAGCGTGATACTTACTTCACGATGAATGGGATGCGCCGGGGCGGCTGCGGTCGTGTCCGTGGCAGCTCCCGCGGCGGGAGCCGTGGCAGCTCCCGCGGCGGGAGCCGTGGCATCAGGCGTGGCCGCATTTGCGTCCGTGGGGGTTGCAGTATCGGCGGTTAGACGAAGAACGAAGTTGATGCCCTGGTGATCCGGATCGAGCTCCTTGCTCTTCTGTTGCAGATATTGGATGACGGTGGCGATGTCGAGTTTATCGAAATTGACCTTGTCGATGATGATGGACTCGAGCTTGCGGGTGATAATCGCGCGGTTGGAAGGGCCAACGATGGGGCCAGACTGGGTAGGCGCCTGGACGATGTCGGGAGAGATCGCCTGGGCCCATCCATGATCGACATTTTCCATGGCAGCCTGCTCATACTCTTCGTGGCGAACGCCGGCGGCCTGCTGCATGTAGCGATTGACGTGGTCCATCTTTTCCCGCGCGGCTTTATTGTAGGGATCGAGCAGCAAAATCTTGGAATAGGTCTCCTCCGATTTCTCGTATTGACCAGTCCTGAAGTAGGCGTCTCCCTGAAAAAGGAGTTTCTGAACCGCGGCGACCCGCGCCTTAAAGTCGTCCGTAACTGCAGGATTGTTGACCGTTCCTTCCGGATCACGCACTTGTTCCTCGTAGGCAATTTGCTCTTGCTTGAGCCTCTGAATATCGGCGGGATAAACCGGATTATTGGGCTGAAGCACAATGGCCTGTTGAAGATAGGTGGCTGCCTCCGCGAATTTATCGTCTTTGGCGGATTCCTGAGCCTGGCCGGCCTTGGCGGCAGCCAATCCTGCTTCGGCCCGGTTATAAGAAACGGCAGAGGCACCACCGGGAGTCAAGGAGTCAAGAGCGTATTGAAAACGCGCGGCCGCCTGATCGTAATTTCCACTACTAAGAAAACGCTCGCCGTCGGAGATGGCCTGATTCGCGCTGATTTTAAGTTGCTGGCGATTAGCAATCTCCGCCTGAGCGGTCTGGGCCACGGTTGCATCTTGGGCGCGAAGCCAGTGTGATGACAGTGGCAACAGCGAGGCAGCCAGCAGGCAGCATGCTTGGTAATGTTTCATTCGTAAGGCCTCCGATTTAAAGGTTTTTATGTAAAAACAGGGAAAGAGTCAAGTGCCGAAAGCAAGTTAGGAGGATGTTAGAAGGATTTATGTAAATTCATTGCGTGGGCGCTGGGGGGGCTTGCGGCACTTCATTCCATTCGGCGGGGTCTAGCTTGAGAATCGAGTAGTCTTTCCCGGTTTTGGTATCGCGTATCGTTGCACCCTTGTCGTTGGCTTCGATCACCAGGAAGGACTGATCTGGCAGGTACGGAGCCGTAAAAATCTTACCGCGTGCAATTCTAATTACTTTATCGACTTCGGTTGGCATGAGCATGACGAAATCGGCGGTGTATTCGGGTGAATTGGTTTCCTGACGAAACGGAACGGTGACGGTTAGGCCAATGTCGGGCTTGATGAGATCGAGGGTAGATTTGTCTGCCTTATGTGTCAGGCCGGTTCCTAGATCTGTCTCGTCTTTGAAAATCTGGTGGAAGGCCCCGATGATGTAGCCCTCAAAACCAAGCTTGTCTCCAAGCTTTAACAAAGGTGGCTGGCTATCGCTTGCCACGTCATTGAGATGGAGCTGAAAGTAGAATTCGCCGTTGAGCTGCTCATAGCCATTGAAAAGAATGTGGAAGGGGCGTGTCTCGTATTTCTGCAGGCGAAGCCGGGCAAGATAATCGGGATGGCTTTTCGAGTCGGAAGGGTCGGTTGACTTCGATCCATCGCAGTCGGAAGCTTTTTGGCGCACGCCCACGGGGTCGTTCTTGAATTCGACGATGTTGGAAAAGCCGTCGTTGTCGGGATCTTCGCGGTCGACATTCGGATCGGTAAAATCAAGGCCGTACTTCGCATACCAACTCAGCAGAACTCCGCTCGGCGAACGGGTATTGGCGTCCATTTTCTTGATGTAATCGCCACTTGGATACGCGGAGGCGTAGAAGAGATACTTGTCGGAGTCAAAAAGCCGCTGATGATTGGCGGGTTCTTTCCACAAAACGGGCGAGGTCCATGGCGTGAGGCTGGCTTGGACGGCCTCAGCCTTCAGCGGGATGGCCCGATCCCCGCTCGGTTCGGTACTCTTGATGCCGGTGATGTCTTCCACCGTGGGGAAAAAGTAGGCCAGCGAGCCGGCGCCCAGGGCAAGCAGAAGTATGGCGACGGCCAGGATGATGGGTTCGGGCGTTTTAAACATCATTTCTCCGGAAGTTGGGCGTCCCATTCGATCATATCGATCCGGGCCTTGATCTTGAGCGACGAGTTGCCAAAGAGATATTGCGGCCCAACGGTGGAGGTGGTGTCGGCAACCTCGCCCGGCGAGGTGTTGATGACGGAGGACGGAGGCGTCCCGGCCATTTTATCGAGGTCGGTGAGCTTGGGCGAATCGGGATGGTCGCTTTCGATGGAGAGGCTGCGCACGACAAAAATGTAGGGACATTGGACAAGGTTGGAGATGATGGTGCGCAAATTCTCAGGGTTCGCGTCAAATTCGACTTCAAACGGATAAGCGATGTAAGTGTTACCGGCTGCCACGGTGGAATATCCGGCCAGGTGGTCGGATTCTTCGAGGGTGCTGGATCCACCGGCGGAGGAACTGGGACGAGGGTCCTCTTCGTAAGTGCGGCGAATGGCCAGGATGTCCTTGATCTGGGCATTAATCATGATGGTTGCGATTTGTTCGATGCCCAGCAACTGCTTGCTCAAAACAGCCGTTTGTTCGTCGCTGGGGCTTTGGCTGAGATAACGGGAAAAGCCAAAATAGAAGTTGGCAGGAACACCCACGCTATGGAGCTTGGCGGCGTTATTGAGGGCCCGCACGTCATCATCCAAATCATGCTTCCAGGCCACGGGATCCTCCTTATCGATGGAGAGAAGTTTGTTTTCCTTCGGTTGAAGGGTGTCGTGGATCAGGGGGGCGAGCTGGGCCTTGAGCAGTTCGATATTGTTTTGCAGGGTCTTTGCGTTGGAGGTGCTGACAACAATGTGGTACGTCGGGTTCGATGAAAACTTATCAAAATCGGCCTTGGCGCTGGTGGCGTCGGTCTGGGCATCGGCCAGAGCACCAGATAAATACCACCAGGCGCCGGCGCCCAGGAGGGCGATGACGACGGCGGCAATAATCACCCCGAGGTCGAAACCGGAGAGCTTGAGGCTTTTGAGATCGAGCTTGAATTTCTTCATGGCTTGCCCTGGTCGGGTTTCATGCTGATGGGCGTCTTGAGCTTGAGATGCATGGAGAACTTCTGGGCGAAGGCATCGGTGTCGCCACCGTAGGCGGGGAGCGTCGCGGTGATGTTGTTCTTATCGATATCGAAATAAGGCAAATCGGCCAGCGCTTTAACGAAATCCTCCAGCCTGGAGTAGCTAACTTCCTCGGTCTTCGCGTTGGAATGGTAGAGGCCGCTGATGACCAGCATATTGACATCGCCAGGAGTCGGATCGACCGGGGAGCCGGGGCGGGCATTGCCTCCCGCGGGATTGGAGACGGGAACAAGTTGCGTAATCCAAACACCCTCGGGTATTTTATCGTTCAGGGCGGCCAGAACCTGGGCCCAGGCATCGTGTTGTCTGCCCAAGTCCACGGCGGATTTAAGGGTCTGCTGGAGCACGTCCTGTTCTTTCGCAAGTGTATTAACCTTGGGCGCCAGGGTCTGGAGATTCTGCGTGCTTTCGCGCAGGGTATTTGTCATGGCCTCGGCCACGTTGATTTGTTGGTAATAGTAGAGGCCCAGACACACAAAAAGGAGGGCCCAGGCGACCAGTGCGCCAAAATAATAGGGTTGTTTGCGGCGCTTGTCGGCGCGGGCGGAGAGCGAGGGGGCATCCAGAGTGACTTCGGCGGGGCAGCTTCCCGTGGCGCGCAGGGCCAGCCCCACCAGCTCCGCCGTGTAACAACTGTTTTGCTGGATAAACGTCATGTTGAGCGAAGGGCTCAAATTCACATTGCGCAGGGGATTAAAGTAGGCGATGGGCAGGCTCAGCTTGTCGGCAATGAAGAGGTCGAGGTAAGGCAACTGGGAACTGCCTCCGGTTAGAAATACACGCTTGGGAGTGGCGCCATTGAGCGTGGTGCGGTAGTAGGCGATGGAGCGGTTGATGTCGACGTGAAGGCGGGTCATGGTCGACCGGATGAGCTTGGAGATGCGGGCGGCGTCGACGTCGTCCGGGTCGGCGTAAACTCCTCCAAGAGAGACAAATCCCTTGCCCTTTTTCAGCGTTTCCGCCGCCATGAAAGGCTCCTGCATTTCGTTGCAGATGCTTTGGGAGATTTGATTGCCGGCGATGGGAACATTGCGAATCCAAAAGCTGTTCTTTTCGACAAAGACGAGATTGGTCGAGCGCGCGCCCATATCGATAATCAACGTGCATTCGTTGGTTTGCAGCTCGCTGTAGCGAAACGCGTTAAGCAGCGCGAAGGGGGCAACGTCGACCTGCTTGATTTTGAGTCCGACCTTTTCGACTGCCTCGACTTCGGCCTCGATCACTTCCTTCTTGATCGCAACGATGACAGCTTCGGCTTCGTTGCCCGTGGTCCGCGTCGGCATCATCTGGTAATCCCATGTCACTTCGTCGATGGGAAAGGGCACGTTTTGTTGGGCCTCGAATTTGACGACCTGCTCCACCTGCGCCGGATCGACGGGCGGCAGCTTGACGAAGCGCATGAAAACACTTTGACCGGAGATGGAAAGGTAGACTTCGCGACCCTTGACTTTGTGATCCTTAAAGAGCTTGGCCAGGGCCGGGGTGATGAATTTGGCGCGCTCTTCCTCCTTATTGGGATCAAGTCCCAATTCAGTGACCCCGAAATGGAGGAGGGTCAGGGCACCTCCGCGACTGATTCCAAATTCGGCGAATTTGAGCGTGCTGGTGCCAAGATCGACCGTGATGACTTTATGGGCGGCAGCCATGAGGGAGAATTTCCAAATTAAGCGATGAAGTTAGCCGGATGCATTTGCTTGCGTCAACCTTCAGGCTATTGGGCTGCAGGGATTGGCTTGATCTCGGGGTAACGATCCGGATCGGCAATGATAAAGGGCGTTTGGTCTTGTCGGAGAACAAGATTCGGAATGACCGGAAATTTTGTATACCATCCGAGCGAATCCGCCTCCTTGTTCTTGTTGATCTCGTCCATGACGGCGCCTCCCACAAGAAGCTTGGCGTGAATATCGAATTTGCGGTCGAAGTCTTGATACCCGCCATCGCCACTGTAACGCCCGAGCGTCGAGGGATGGACATAGAAGACGCCGTAGACATCCTTGGCCGCCGCCACGTTGATGTAGGTAACCTTGCCTGTCAGCATTACCGTGATGCCCTGACCGGGCACGGCCGCATTTTTTGCCTGCAAGTCGCGGCCTTCAATCCAGACCTGAACGTCGACGGAATCAAGATAGGGCGTGATCAGTTTGTCCGTGGTACCGAAATGGACTTCCACCTTCAACCAGTTGTTGTCGGCAGACCCCGCCGCTCCCGCCGTCCCGGCCAGGTTCGGCGCGACCACAAACGAGGTGGTAATAGCGTCCTGGTTGGCGAAAGCAACCGGCGAAGTCGCAACCTGCCCGAAAGCCGCCGGCGCGGCAAGTAAACTCACTAAATAAGCAGTCAGGTAACTCTGCCTAAGTACCGTTGCGCGAAATGACATACTCAGTATGTAGTTTCAATCACTATCACAGGTCAAACATTTTACGCAGATTAATGTGCAATCTTATCGATGATTTCGCTGGACGTGGTCTTGAAAATCACGCAGCGACGATCTCCAAAATCGCCAGCTCCAGGGCGCGCCGCTTGTCGCTTTCACCGGTAAGCATATGCTTCTGAGTCCGGTAAATAATCGACAGGGCGTGGAACCAAAACTTGGCCGGGCGGTGCTGGCTGCGCTGGGCCGCCTGCCCAAGTGAATAGGTACTGATCGGCTCGCCGCTCTTTTTCCGGGGCAGGTAGGCTTGCCCCTCCACGGAAACCTCCGCCGAAGTGAAGGAGCCGCGATTGAGCCGCAGCATCCTGTTCTCGCGTAACACGGCCGCGAGGGCCGCCAGGCGAATCTGACCGGCCAAAAGGATCAGGATGCCAACTTCCGATTCATCCTGGGCCAACAAGGCGGAAAGCTGCGCCAGAGCGACCTTGGCCTCACCGCCCAGGACGGCATGGCAGAAATCCCAGATGAGAACCTCGCGGCTGCCGCTGATGACACGGTTGACCTCCTCGCGGGCGAGTTCCGCATTCCCCTCCCCAATAAAGCAGGCGAGCTTTTCGATCTCCTGCGACCAGACGGCGGTGTCGATGCCCGTGGCCTGAAAAAAGCGTTCGGCCGCGCCCGGGCCGGGCCGGATGCCGGCGTCTTTCATGCGGCGCTCGATCTGGAAGATGATTTCGTCCTCGCTGGTGTTGCGCAGGTCGGGCAGGTCGAAATACTTCGCCCGCGCGATTTTGAGGAGTGCCTTGCCGAACGAGCGGCCCTTGTGGATGCCCAGCGCGCTGATGAGGAGTGTGACGGACGTGCCGTCAACCTTGGCCAAGTCGGGCTGGAGCGATTCGAGGGCTTCCTTGACCGAGGCGTGACGGCCGACGCCCGTTTCATCGAAGAAGTTGACCGCCTTCCACCAGACGAGCTTGCCTCCGCCGAAAAAGGGGAGCGTCAGGATCGCCTCGCGCACTTTCTCGATCGACTGGGCGGCTTCCTCGACCGTGGTGGCGCGTCCGCCGATTGTCTCGAGGTTCATCGCGTCCGCCGGGGCCAGTTGCCGGGCGAGATCGGCGGCGGCTTTCTTGACGGCGTCCTCGTCGGAACCGCAAAGAAAATGGATCGGGACTGCTTTGGTATTGCTTGCTGACGCGGGCATTCAATTATCCTATGTTGTTATATCTCTATGGAACATCTCTGGGCGCCATGGCGCAATCTTTACGTGAAAGATAGTCAAAAACACGAGGGCGATATTTTTGCCAAGATCGCCCAGGGCTCCGACGACGAGGCGCATTACGTCCTCGCGCGGGGCAAGAGCTGCTTCGCGCTCCTGAATCTTTATCCTTATAATACCGGCCATCTCATGGTCATTCCTTATCGTCTTACCGGGACTTTGGAAGACCTGAGCGATGACGAAACGCTTGAATTGATGTCGATGCTGAAGCGCCTGAAGGCGGCGATTACGGCAGCCTTTCACCCGGATGGTTTCAACGTGGGCATCAACCTCGGCGCAGCGGCCGGGGCGGGCATCGAGCAACATCTCCACGTCCATTTGGTGCCCCGCTGGCGCAATGACTCCAACTTTATGACCACCACCGCCGAAACGCGCGTGCATCCGACGGAGCTCGCCAGCGTTTACGCGGCGATCAAGAAGCAATTGTGAGCCTTCTTATTTTGACGGAATTACGGAATTTTCGGAATTAACGGAATTAATTGATCTATTTTTCCAAAAACCGATGAAACCCGAAGTCCAAGCCATTCTCGATCGCGTGAGGGAAACCGCCGATTTCGGCTATGTTGACTTCTCGGAAATCAATGCCACAAACGCACTCGGTGATAATGCGCTTCATTGTGTGATTGTCTGGGGAGATTACGATGCGGCACGAATCCTAATCGAGAATGGAATCGATATTCAGAAGCACGGCGAACATGGCTACACACCGCTGCATGAAGCCTGTGCCTTTGGCCGTAAAGACATTGTCGAATTGCTCCTTCAAAAGGGTGCCGATCCTTTCGCACGCACAGAAGGTGATCTACCCCTTACCATCGCAAGACTGAATTCACAGGATGCTATCTGCGACCTTATGAATGCGTTTCTGAAGGAAAAATCGCATCCATCACTAGATGCTGGTCCAAAACACATCAGCCATTTGGAAGAGAGCATCCAAGCTCTGCAGCAGAAAGTCTCGTCCTGCGAAACCCCAATCCTTCCAAAAAATTTGTAATTCCGTTAATTCCGAAAATTCCGTAATTCCGTCAAACTCGCCAGACTTCGCATGCGAATAGCCCTTCTCCAACTCAACGCCACCATCGGAGCGTTCGACAAAAATCGGGCCCGGCTCGAACAGGCTTATCGCGAGGCGGTCGAAAAAGGCGCGGAGCTGGTGCTGGCCCCGGAGCTTTTTCTCTGCGGCTACCCTCCCCGCGACCTCCTTTTGCGCGGCGACTTCGTGCAGCGCGGCCTCGATTGCCTCGACTCGCTCGCCGGTGCCATCGGCCGCGTCCCGCTGATCGTCGGCTACGTCGACCGGAATCCGGCCCGGCCCGGACGCGCCTTGTGCAATGCCGCCGCTGTGATCCAAAACGGGGAAATCACCCATCGCGTCACGAAGTCGCTGCTGCCGACCTATGACGTGTTCGACGAGGATCGCTATTTCGAACCGGCGGCCAAGGTTTTTCCTGTCGAGATCAATGGCCGCAAGATTGCCGTGACGATTTGCGAGGACATCTGGAACGATGCCGATTTCTGGCCCGAGCGCCGCTACCGGTGCGATCCGGTGGTCGATTTGGTCAAAGCCGGCGCGACGCTGATCGTGAATATCTCGGCCTCGCCGTGGCAGCGCGGCAAGGAGGCGACCCGGCTGGCGATGCTGCAGCGAGTGGCGCGGGACGAACGCGTGCCGCTGGTACAGGTGAACATGGTCGGCGGCAACGATGAGCTGATTTTCGACGGCCACAGCGTGGCGCTGAATGCGCACGGTAACGTGCTGGCCCTCGGCGCGAGCTTTGCCGAGGAGGTGCTCGTCGTCGACATTGGAGGGTCGGACTCCGTCCCGACCCTGACGTCTCAAACTTTGCCTTCCAACCAGGAGGAGCAACTTTTTCGCGCGCTTGTGCTCGGCGTGCGGGATTACGTCGGCAAGTGCGGCTTCAAATCGGTCGTGCTCGGTTTGTCCGGCGGCATCGACTCGGCGCTCGTGGCCGTGATCGCCGCCGAGGCGCTGGGCGCGGACAAGGTCTGGGGGGTGTCGCTGCCCTCCCGCTATTCGAGCGAAGGGAGCCTGAGTGACGCGGCGCAGTTGGCGAAGAAGCTTGGCATCCGCTACGACGTGCTGCCCATCGCCGAGCCGGTGGTGGAAGTGGAAAAAACGCTGGGCGGCGTTTTCGAGGGACGCACGCCTGATGCGACCGAGGAAAACGTCCAGTCGCGCCTGCGCGGGCTGTTGCTCATGGCGCTCTCGAATAAATTCGGACCGCTCGTGCTCACCACGGGTAACAAATCGGAACTGGCCGTGGGCTACTGCACGCTCTACGGCGATATGTGCGGCGCGCTGGCGGTGATCGCGGACGTCCTCAAAACGGAAATTTATGCGCTGGCCCGCTGGATCAATCGCGACGAGGAGATCATCCCGTGGAACACCATCGAGAAGCCGCCCAGCGCCGAGTTGCGCCCGAACCAAACCGACCAGGACAGCCTGCCGCCCTACGACGTGCTCGACCGGATTCTGCATCACTACGTGGTCGATGATGCCGATCCCAAGATGCTCGTGAGCCAGGGCATCTCGCTGGAAACCGTCCGCGACGTGCTCAACAAAATCGTCTTCAGCGAATACAAACGCCGCCAGGCCGCGCCGGGACTGAAGGTTTCTCCGCGCGCCTTCGGCATGGGCCGCCGCGTGCCGATTGCGCAGGGGTTTCGGGGTTAAATATGTCCGATACAGTTGAACGTGGAGAATTCTGCCCCAAGTGCCGAAATTGCATTCCGCGTTTTCTCACGCTGAATGAAAACGAATTGAAAACACTTCGAGAGATGAGTCCCGTTGATGCCATGAAGGAATTGAGGCGGAAGACTGGATGCGAAATCGTCACCGCCAAAATATGGGTCGCTCATCCCAATGGTCCACACCCTGCGAGAATTCGACCTCCGTGTCCCTACTGCGGCGAACTCTTATTCAGCGAAAAAACAAGGCAATGCCTCAAGTGCGGTTGGGACTGGCACGATGCCGAGAACCCGGTCAAACGAGATGCAACGCCGATTGGGCGAAATAACGAAGCTGTAGCGGCTCGCATGCAACGTCGAGTGCGCCGAAGAGCGGACTCAGTCCGCGCGAGAAATCAGCGACGGTCATAGACCGCCGCTACAACTGCATTTGCGCAACTCCGTTGCACCGCCGCTGGGACAGCGGCGGCTACCTACTGAACTAATCCTTCGACAAGCTCAGGATGACACACCAGGATAGCTACCGTCCTACACCGTCGCCCACTTGCCTTCGGCGTGGGAGGCGAAACACGCGTCCAGCACATTCTGCGCCTTCGCTCCCGTCTGAAAATCGGGCTGCGCGTTCACACCTGTCTTGATCGCTTTGATGAATCGCACGGCGTTGGACGGCGTCTTCGGACAAACCACTTCCTTCCACTTTCCGGCGGCGAGATCCTTGCCCATCGAAACCTCGAGCTTGTCGTAACTGCGGTCGAGATTGATACGCAGCGCGCCTTTCGTCCCACAGACCAACAACTCGATGGTATTAAGGTGGCCGGTCGCCCATCGCGTCACGTGCATCATGCCCAGCGCACCGTTGGCGAACTCGACCTGCATGAGCGCAGTATCATTCGCGTCGAGGTCATACTCGCCGTGCTTCTCGCCCTTGATGTGCTTGAAGACCTTCAGGTGCGCATTCACCGCCTTGATATCACCCACCGCATAGGAGGCGAAATCGACGAGGTGAATCCCGATGTCGCCGAGCGCGCCCGCGCTGCCGTGCTTGGTCGAAAGGCGCCAGGCCCACTGCGGCAACCGCCAGTCACCCCAGGAGTTCTGCGCCAGCCAGCTTTGCAGGTAACTGGCATCGACATGGACGATATGGCCAAGTTTCCCCGCGGCGATCAGCTTGTGCGCATGGTGAATTACCGCCGCATTGCGGTAACTAAAGTTAACCAAGTTGATCACGCCCTTGCTTTTGGCCGCCTCCACCATCGTCATCGCCTCGGCGTAATTCAGGGCCAGAGGTTTCTCGCACAGCACATGTTTGCCGGCCTTGATGGCCTTGATCGAAAGAGACGCATGAAAACGGTCCGGCGTCGCGTTCACCACCGCGTCAATTTCGCTTTGCTTCAACATCAGGTCGATGTCCGTGTAAGAACTTGCGATCGAGTGCTTCACGCAGAAGGCCTTGACCTTTGCCTCATCGACATCGCAACCGGCGATAACCTTGCAGCCCGCAATCTTGGAAAATAACCCGGCATGATGACCGGCCATGCCGCCAGTCCCGACAATCGCAATCCGAATCATGCCCGCAGTTGTAACAACCGCGCACCGGCATGCAACTTTCATTTATTCTACCGACCGGTAGGTAACTTTTCCATTGACCGGATGCGGGCTTGCGGCGACCCTAGACGGCCATGGGGAAACTGACATCCGATCCGCGGCAGCGGCTGCTCGACGCCGGGCTGAAACTCTTCGCCAACCGGGGTTACGCCGGCACCGCCGTGCAGGACATCACGGAGGAGGCGAAGGTCACCAAGCCAACGCTCTATTACTACTTCGAGAACAAGGAAGGGCTTTTCCAGGCGCTGGTCGACCAGGCGATGGATGAACGCCTGCGCCTGATGCAGAAGGCCGCGCCGCCGGGCAAGCCGACGGTCGATCAACTGACCGACATTATCGCCGCCCTCACCGGGTTCGCGCGCCGCCAGCCCGATCTTCTGCGTATAACCTTTGCCATCGCTTTCGCGGCGGATGGCGAGTATCCCACGGGCTTCAAGAAGCACGCGAAGATGCGGGCTTCGTTTGAATTCATCGCGGGCATTATCCAGGCGGGCCTTGACCGCGGCGCGTTGAACCCGGCCTACAGCGTGATGGAACTCACCCAGTCCTACTTCCATCTCGTCCAGCATTCGATCGCCATTACGATCATCGAGCCGAAGTTCCGGCGTCTCAAGCCGCCAATCCCCATGCCGCCAAAGATGGAACCGAGACGAGTCGTGGAGCTTTTTCTCGGCGGCGCGGCAAAGCCGAAGACCAACTTAGTGAACGGAAATCATTCGAAGCCCAATCGGAGGTTGACGCCTGTCAAGAAACGGCCGACGAAGGCGCTCGCGATTCTGGCCACGATCGGTCTGTCGACACTAACCGCCCACGCCCAGACGACGAATGCCCCACCGACCGTCGCGGGGCCTGCGACGGCTACCACGGACACGACTGACACGAACGCCGTGACCATTCCGACCCGGCCGGTCTTGCCCGATACTCGTCCCATTCCACGGGCCGTCCGGGCGAGCCATCCGGAGCTGGCCACGGTCTCGCCCGTCGCGCAGAACGCGCTCGATCCCCGCGCGCTCGATTTGCAAACCTGCTTCCAGTTGACGGCAATCCGCGACGACTCGCTCAAGATCAGCATGGAGGACATCGAGATCGCCCGCGCGCAGTTGAGCCAATCGATTGCCGCGCTCTGGCCCACGTTTACGGTGAGCAACCAACAGGAATTTCTCCATTACCGAAATTCAGCCCAAAATTCGATTAGCATCCTCGGAAACTCGACCATTTCGGGTGAACGCAACTACACGTCGCAATCGAACGTGAACATGAGTTACACCGTTTTTAACGGCGGGCAAAACTGGAACAATGTCGGCGCGAGTTCCGCCGCCGTGGCCGCGAAGCGCGAGACGCTCGCCCGCGATTACCAGACGATTTACCAGGACGTCGCGCAGGCTTTCTACAACGTGCTTCAGTACGAAGGCGACATGAGTATCGAGGCCGACCTGATCGACGCGCTGGCCGCGCGCGTGGACGACTTGAAGGACCGCGTCAACCTGGGCCGCTCGCGGCCTTCCGAATTATTGCAGGCGCAAACCGACCTCGCGAATGCGAAATTCACCTACGAACAGCAGCGGGGATCGCTCAATGCGGCGAAGGAAACCGTCGCTTTCTATACCGGCATTCCCTCGGCCGGGTTGAAGCTGAAAGATACGCAGAAATTCCCCTCGGCGGCGCAACTGGAAGCCTATCTCCAGCAAAGCGGTTCGCGCCCCGATGTGCTTTCGCAATTGGAAAGCCTGCGCCAGGCCGAGCGACAGCTTTCCGTGGCCGAGGGCCAGCTCTGGCCGACGATCACGGCCAACGGAAATTTTCTCGCCTCACAGGACCCGGCCTCGAACCAGATCGATGCGTCGATGACGCTCGAAGCCTCGATGCCCATTTTCGACGGCGGGCTGATTGCCGGACAGATTCACCAGAACAAGGAAATGGTGCGGCAGAGCCGGCTCAACGTCGAGCAACTGCAACGCACCGCGGACCAGGACACGCGCACGGCCTACGTGAATTTTAATGCGAGCATCGCCGAAGTGGTCGTCTTGCGCGAGGCGGCGATCCTGGCCGCGAAGAATTTCGTGGCGCAGGTGGACGATTATCGACGGGGAGTCGTGGCCAATATCGACGTGCTGACCGCGCTGCAGGATTACCAATCGGCCCGCGCGCAATTGCACGACGCGAACATGCAGGCGCGGCTCAATCTCATCAACCTGCACGTCGCCGCGGGCACGGCCTCGCGGGGCCCCGGCGCGGACAACCAGGCGCTGCCGAAATCAAGCGGAAGCGCGCCCTAGCGTATTATGGCTGTCGATCCTCCCAAGCCCACCGCAACCAGCCATTCTGCCGTCCGCAGGGCGTCGGCGTTTGCGTCGCTGGCCGATCTTTCGATCCGGCGTCCCGTCTTCGCCTGGATGCTGATGGCGGCGCTGATTATTTTCGGCGCGATCGGACTTTCAAGGCTCGGCGTGAGCGAGCAACCCGATGTCGATTTTCCCGTGCTGACGATCAATGCCACGTGGAGCGGTTCGGCGCCCGAGGTGATGGAAACCGAGATTGTCGACAAGATCGAGGAGCAGGTGATCTCGACGCAGGGCGTGCGCAACGTGACCTCGCAAATCCAGCAGGGCCAGGCCTCGATCACGATTGAATTCGAGATCGACCGGAACATCGACGCCGCGCTGACCGAGGTGCAATCGAAACTGAGCAACGTCACGCTGCCCATCGGCGCCGACTCGCCCACCATCGTCAAAAGCAATCCGGAAGATCAGCCCATTATTTTGCTGAGCGCGTCCTCCACTGCGCGCGACATGCACGCGCTGACGGAATATCTCGAGCTGAACGTGGTCGATCAGCTTAAGATTTTGCCCGGCGTGGGCGAGGTCACGCTGGCCGGATATCAGCAGCGCAATCTCCGCGTCTGGGTCGACAACAACAAGCTGAAGCCGCTGCAATTGACCATGCTCGACGTCAAGACCGCGCTGGAGACGGAGCAGGTCGAGGAGGCGGCCGGTTATCTCGAGAATTCGCAGACGGAATTCAACGTCCGCACGATGGGCGAAGGCGTCACACCGGAAGCCGTGGGCGCGATCCAGATTAAAAAGCGCGGCGGCGAGGACATTTACAATTCCAACATCCGCATCCGCGACGTGGCGCGCGTGGAGGATGGACTCGATGACATCCGGCACACGGCGATCGTGAACGGCAAGCCGGGCATCGGCATCGGCATCAAGAAGCAGCACGGCGCGAACTCGGTGGCCATTGCGCAGGCGGTGAAGGCGCGTCTCGAGGAATTGCGCAAAACGCTGCCGCCCGACATCAAGATCGACGTCAATTTCGACAGCAGCATTTTCATCCAGGACGCCATCCACGAAACCGAATTCACGCTCGTGCTTTCGGCCATCATCACCAGCCTGGTCTGCTTTCTTTTTCTCGGTTCGTGGAGCTCGACCTTCAACGTGCTGCTTTCCATTCCGACCTCGGTGATGGGCACGTTCGCAGTGCTCTACTTCATGGGCTTCACGCTTAATTTCTTCACGCTGCTCGGCCTGTCGCTGGCCATCGGCATCGTGGTCGACGACGCCATCATGGTGCTGGAAAACATCATGCGCCATCGCGAGATGGGCAAGAGCAAAGTGGTGGCGTCGCGGGACGGCGCGAGGGAAATCACCTTCGCGGCGCTGGCGGCAACGATCGCCGTGGTCGCGATCTTCCTGCCCGTCGCTTTCATGAGCGGAATCATCGGCCGCTTCTTCTTCCAATTCGGCATCACGATTTCCGCCGCCGTGCTGCTTTCGCTCGTCGAAGCGCTGACCGTCACGCCCATGCGCTGCTCGCAATTCATGGGCAACACGCGTCGCGGTTACGCGAAATGGGCCGCGGGTGAGTTCGACAAGATCGGCCGGATTTACCGCGACGTACTCGGTGTCTGCCTAGATCACCGCTGGATGGTCATCGCTGTTTCGATGGTCATCTTCCTGCTTTCACTCGCGCTCGCATATCAGTTGCCGAAGGAATTTTTGCCCCGGCAGGACCAGAGCGCGTTTCTGATTCGCATCCAAACGCCCGTCCAATCCTCCATCACGTTCACCGAAGGCAAACTGGTCGAGGCGGAAAAAATCCTGAACCGGCATGCGGAGATCGAGCACTTCTTCTCCGCCATCGGCGGCTTCACCAGCGACACGGGCGCGGCGGACGGCGCGGTGACAGACGGCCAGGTCAATAGCGCGCTCATCTACGTCACGCTCAAGCCGAGGTCGCAACGCGATGTGGGCCAGTTCGCGCTGATGGACAAACTGCGCGAGGAACTCAACGCCATCCCCGATGTCGTCGCCGTGCCGCAGGATCTCGCCTCGCACGATTTCATTGCCGGACGCGGTTTTCCGATCGAGCTGAACTTGCGCGGGCCCGACTACACCGTGCTCGAGAAAAAGTCGCAGGAAATCATGGCCGCGATGCAGCAGACCGGCGATTTCCGCGACATCGACACCGATTTCCGCACCGGCATGCCGGAGGTGCGCATCTATCCCGACCGCGAACTGGCGACGATTTCAGGTGTGACGGTCGACACCATCGCAAGCACGGTGCAGGCCGCGATTGGCGGCACGGTGCAGGGAAGATTCACGAACAAGGACCGGCGCTACGACGTGCGCATGCGGCTGGAAGGCGGCCAGCGCATCGGCCCCGACGACATCATGAATCTTGATGTCCGCACCGATTACGGCGAATTGATTCCGATCTCCAGCCTGATCAAAACCGAGACGGTCGGCACGTACCAGACCATCGCACGGACGCTGCGTGAACGCTCCATTTCGATTTACGCCAACATCCCGCCGGGCAAGTCGCAGGCTGACGCGCTTGATCGCGCCGAGGCCATTGCCAAGGCGGCGCTGCCTCCCGGCTACCGCGTGTTTCTCGGCGGCGGCGCGCAGACTTTTCGCGAAACATTTGCCAGCCTCTTCTTCGCGCTCTGGCTCGGCATCGTCGTCTCGTACATGGTGCTGGCGTCGCAGTTCAACAGCTTCATTCATCCCTTCGCCGTGCTGCTTTCGCTCCCGTTTTGCATCAGCGGCGCGTTCCTTGCGCTCCTGCTCACGGGCCAGTCGATCAACCTCTACAGCCTGATCGGGCTGGTGCTGCTGATGGGCATCGTGAAGAAAAATTCGATCCTGCTCGTCGAGTTCACCAACGCGAAACGGTTCATCGACGGCTTCTCCGTTCGTGATGCGATTCTCTATGCCGGGCCGGTGCGATTGCGCCCGATCCTGATGACCTCCCTGGCCACACTGGCCGCGGCGGTACCTCCCGCATTGGCGCTCGGGCCGGGAGCGGAAAGCCGGATTCCGATGGCGATCACGGTGATCGGCGGCGTGATCGTCTCGACGTTCTTCACGCTGCTGGTCGTGCCCTGCGCGTATAGTCTCATGGTGAAACTCGAAAGCAAATCGCATCCCGAGGCGGAGCTTTATGGCGAAACCGCCAAGCCCGCCATGCGACCTGCACACGAGACCAGCTTAACTTCAAACGGCACGTCACCAAAAAATCTGACGCAGGTAAAATGAAACTCAAGACCACGCGCCTCGAATTTTAACGGAATTACGGAATTTTTTAGACAGGATTAACAAGATTTACGGGATTTTTGAAAGGCAGTTTGAGACAGGAGTTACATGAAAGACATGAAGGAAAAATTTCGCATCGTAAACCTCGTGTCCTTCATGTTCCTCCTGTCTGAATCCGTTCCCCAATCCTGTTAATCTTGTTAATCCTGTCTAAATTCTCGCCATGACCCTCTCCGATCTCTCCATCCGCCGTCCGGTCTTCGCCTGGATGTTGATGTCGGCGCTGATGTTCTTTGGCGTCATCTGCTTTTTTCAGCTTGGCGTCAGCCAGCTTCCGGAGGCCACGCAACCCGTCCTGACCATCACGGCGAGCTGGACCGGCGCCGCGCCGGAGGTGATGGAAACCGAGATCGTCAATCCCATCGAGCAGGCCGTGATTTCCGTCCAAGGCGTGCAGGACATCGAGTCGAACATGCGGCAGGGACAGGCGGCCATCAAGCTGACCTTCGAGACCAGCAAGAATATCGATGCGGCCCTGCAGGAGACCAACTCCAAGTTGCGCTCGGTCAAGCTGCCGGACGACGTGCTGCCGCCGACGATCGACAAAATCAACACGGACGACAACCCGATCATGTGGCTCGCGATCACCTCGACGAAGCGGTCGTTCAAGGATGTGTTGACCTATGTCGACCTGAATTTACGCGACCGGCTGCGCGTCATCCCCGGCGTGGGCGACATCATCCTGGGCGGGTGGTCCGACCGCAACCTGCGCGTCTGGGTCGACAACAACAAGCTGCTGGCGTACCAACTGACGATTCTCGACATTCGCAACACGCTCAAGATGGAGAACAGCGAAAGTTCCTCCGGCACGCTGGAGAACAACCAGAACGATTTCAACGTGCGCACGATGGGCGAGGCCTTGACGCCGGCGCAGATGGGCGACCTCTTGATTACGCAACGGGGTGGCGCGCGGATTTATCACTCGAATATTCATCTGCGCGACGTGGCCACGATCGAAGACGGGCTGGCCGACACGCGGAGCATGGCGCGAAGCGACGGCAAGATCACGCTGGGCGTAGGCATCCAAAAGCAGCACGGCGAAAATGACGTGAAGGTCGGCACCGCGGTGCGCGCGTTCGTGGATGAAGTGAACAAGGAACTCGCCGTCACCGACCCCGATCTGCACATGTACGTAAACTTCGACGGCACCAAATTCACTTCGCAGGCCATCAGCGAAACGGAGCTGACCGTGCTGCTTTCGGTGGTCGTCACCGGCCTCGTTTGCTGGGCGTTTCTCGGCTCGTGGACCTCGACGTTCAACGTGCTGCTCTCCATCCCGACCTCGGCGCTGGGCACGTTCATCGTCATGCGAATGCTCGGCTTCACAATCAACTTCTTTACGCTGCTCGGCATGTCGCTCGCCATCGGCATCGTGGTCGACGACGCCATCATGGTGCTGGAAAATATCGTGCGCCATTTTCACATGGGCAAAACGGCGCGGCAGGCGGCGCTCGACGGCGCACGGGAAATCACCTTCGCGGCCACGGCGGCCACGATCTCGGTC
>Ga0116229_10000573_pt1 | contig 50368 bp, 26 predicted proteins | sample S1TSphgellanicum_3_FD_87313 | JGI IMG/M metagenome (GOLD analysis project Ga0116229, IMG submission 87313) | Host-associated microbial communities from peat moss isolated from Minnesota, USA - S1T2_Fc - Sphagnum magellanicum MG | ecosystem: Host-associated > Plants > Peat moss > Unclassified... | reverse complement strand
TATGCATAACTAATAAGGAGTTCTGAGTTTGTACTATCTTTCACAAAGTCATGTGGATATATTATGAAGCTGGAAACTTTTTTTTAGCAATAGTGGTTGAGCTTTTGTGAACTTTTTATCTTTCTGAATGGAAGACCCAATTCTCTACCCTTACTTATCAACCCATGATGCTTCTTCTCTAAGCCAATTTCTTCAATTCCTCAGTGGAGCTCTACAAATTTGTCCTCTATTTCTCATTCTTTCTCAAATACATCAACCATTGGATCCATTATGAAGGATGCCTTTTGGTAGTCAGGATTTTTCTTTTCAGTCATGTGACGTAGCTGAAGTGGTGATCATCCATAAGATGATTTTACCAGATTTGGCAATAAGAAAATATGAAAGTTTTAAAAAATCTAACAATCTTGTATATTTTTGGTGACTTGCTGGAACTTAGGATAGAATCTAGCAAAAATAAATTTTTAATTAAGATTTTTTTTTGAAATTTGGCTACTGAAACCAAAAAACACTAGTTTTTTGCCACTTGGAAGAAAAAACATTCACCATTTGGTGAAAGTTTGCAAAAAAGAAATTGTCGCAAGTAGTTGGCCTGGTTCCCACGGATGGAGAAGTACATCCAAAAGTCATTACTTACCACCCCATGCTTTTAGAGCAAATCCAGCCCCAACCAGTATTTGGTCCTTTACTATTGGCATCTCATGTTAAAATACTGCGCACGTTATTTCACATCTCCACCCATAAACATGAAATATTAACCTAAAATCTTGGAGTGTTAAAATGTCATCACATGGATCAATCACAGTTCCATTAATCAATCATATTTCTTTCATAGTCCTTTCAGAGAGCATTGTATCATGCCTGCATTTACAGGTCTAAACTCCAATTTACACCATTTAAAGACTGGACCTCATCCAAATTACAAGCCATTATACTGCTGCTGGTGGGATTTATCTTACACCTACTTATCAGCCCATCACTTTTCTTGAAACCTTTGCAGTTGTTCAGTGGAGCTATTCAAAGTTGTCTTGTATTTTCAATTCTTTACCTTACATTAGCTTTTCCAAATGTTTTGTCATTTCATAATTGATCAAAATGATGACATATCACCTTATCACCTTATCAAGTATTGTGATACTCGATAACAATATCATCGTAACATATCAGCTTATCAACTTATCAAGTATTGTGTGCATAAAATAAGGTCAGATTGCGTGCATTACACACTTTTCATGCTTAGGCTTTCAAATTTGGGAAATAAAATAAATTTTTTGTACATGGATGATAGGTAGCTATTCTTCAACCTTGCACATGCAAAACAATACATTATTGAAAAGTTACACTAGTATGCCCCTAAATTAACATGAATGATTATTTGGGGCATTATTCTCATGTCCCAAATTCCATGTCTTTCTATTCTAAGAATTTGCCAAAATTTTTGCCTAAAATCACCACAATTGCCTTACTATGAAGGGTTCCTTATGATTTCTACTTTCATATTTAAAATATCACCAAATTTTATTAAATCTACTTATGGGTGATTGCCACTTGAACAACATCACAAAATTGAAGAAAACCCATTAAGTACATGTTTACTGTCGCAGTTTGTGGTCCCTACATCAAAATGATACTATTGTAATAAGTCAAGTCTCACCAAGATAAGTTTAGTTTCAAACACATTTTGTTTGATAAAACTTTCATCCCACACTATCTCTTTGAAAAATGTGCCTCCTTGGTGCAAAGTTTCATCAAAAGCATTTTCCATGAACCATAAAATTACTTTTGAACATTATTTTTCTATGCAAACCTCCAACCAAGTGCCCATGTCTCCAATGACTAATCTATGTGAATTGCTGAAGTCCTAACTTTTACCACTTCTCAATTCAAACTTGCCAAGGAACCGATGTGATGGACTTTCCCTATTTCACGATCATTAGTGTAGCCTGTGCTATGGGCCTGAGCATGAATTGGTTACCCAACTAAAATTTCTTTCCAAAATCATTTTTTATAATTTAATTGAATTATCAATGACAAAAATATTCAAAAATCGATATCTCTTGCACCTTAGGTCTAAAAATTTCCCAATCACCTTCACTAAATGCTACTCACTGAGGGCTTTCCATTAATACCAAGGGCACACCCAAATTCCCTTTTACTTTTAATTAAATAAAAATTCAATGAAAAATTATTCAATATTCAATAACTTCTCCACTGTAGGTTGAAACATTAGGAAACCAACTTGCTCTGGTCCACCCCTTCTCATTGAAGGCTTTCCACCCAGTATCAAGAGTGTGGCAAAAGGCATTGAGGTTTTGAGAAAACTAAATTTGACAAACAAACAAACAAACAAACAACCTTCCTTCATAAATAGATAAGCCATGACAAAATATATATGCAACCAAATTGTTTTCAAACCCACATACCATAGAGATTTCAGCTCTATTGGTATGTAAAACTTGACAATTGACTAACAAATTTATTTATATCATGTAAATGAGATACAAATGTATTGAAAATCTGCTCCTGAATATAATGTTGAAAAAAAAGTTGAAAAAAAATGCAAATCCATAAAGACACCTTTCCACGTCTCTAAACAAATTTTGGGCTAAAATCTAGTAGGACGACATATTATGGGATCCTATAGTTGTCCTACTTAAATAAGGTCCAACAAATCATCATCCCTCAAATTGTCATTGTGTTATATGTACAGCCTTCTTTGAATCATTTGACTTTAGTATGTTATTCCCACCTTCATTGAGATTAAAATATTGCAATAATTATACACCCTCTCCCTTGGTTTGGAAAATTGACCATTGGCATGTTTAATCATAGTGAAATTTGTATGTTCAATACATCCACTGAACACAACTTAGATCAAGATGTAGGTTTTGGTTAGTCAATTCATTGTAGATCAAAATGTATATGGCCGATTTATGAAATGCATCCCATGCCTAGAGTGAAATCAAAGTTGGGGCCTAAAAGAATTAATCTGAATATTTTATGGGTGTCAATGATCATATTAGTATAGCCCTTTGCAATTATTAGGAAAGAAACTATATATGGCCCACTCACATTTTCAAAATTTTTGGCCATGTGGAGCGACTTCTGTTCCTTTCAATTCTAAGTTCCAACTATGTGTCCAAAAATGTTTTCAAAGGTGTTCAAACTTGTTCCTACTCTTCTTCTCAAAAGTTTGATGATATTTCCATTGCATTGCTACTAGCATGTTTTTTTTGGGAGGTAATCTCCAACTATGTCCCTAATAAAAAAATGTATTTCCAAATTTTTCTTTTTGGTGTCTTACAATTATATCCATAAATAATCTCCCAAAACCATTTTGAAGAATCTTGCTCTCAAAGGCCATAACTACCAAGAGATCTACTTGAAACAACAATGGAATCAACGTTTCCAATGTACCATGCACTATCTTCACTCAATTGTTGCCATCAATTCTTGTTGGAAAACCTTTTTAATCAGTACTCTGATAAGGGTGACCATGGTGAAAAGGCACCCCAATCAAGAGGCATTTCACATTTGGGTGTTCATGGTGTTGCCCAACAAGTTGGAGTAGACAAAGGTTTATTTTCCGAGCCATTCGGCAAAATCCCTAATAAAAGTGGGTTTATATGTGTATCTATGAAATTCATAAAAAACATGAAAAAAATTCTTAGTATATTTGGAGGGCACCGTATATCCATGAATATTCATCTTAATAAAGAAGAGGGATAACACCTGCACAGAGAAATTTCCTAGTATATTTAGGGATCACCTTGTATCCATGAATATCCCTCCTAGAAAAGAGGAGGGATAACACCCTCTGGTCAAGAGTGGAGGTGTCTCACAAGTACATGTAAAATCCCTTCCACTCTTAAGGAGTACCTGAAAGAACCTTTCCCTCATTTGCCTTATGATCTAAGTGCGTCTAGCTTCATATAACATTCACTCATTAGGGTAGGATGGGGAAAGCCCACGCGTGGGGGACATTCCCAAAATTTGAGGCCTCTGGACTTGGCCATCACCTCCTCTTGGGCCCCTTATTTTAGGAATGCTTCCACCCCAAGGCTTTACCCTACACCAAATATAACCTCAGTCATTTATGCCCATTATTAGTCTTGGATGATGCAACACATTGCTCACAACCGCCAATTGTTTAATTTCTTAATGCTGACAAGTAGTAAGAAGGGAAGAAAGGAATAAACCCTAAACCCTAACCCTACTACCTATTCACATCTCTTATTAGTTAGATGAGCTGCCTCCCAAGTTCAATTTTATTTTTATTTTTTGCTATGACCTAATTTGATTGGCCCATCACTCCCAAAAAACCAAAAAAAAACTATGGAGACTCCCTTAAATAAAAGGTTCTATTTTGAAGTATAGAGTTCCTCCGGTTTGGCCCAGTTATATAGGTGAAAGGAGGACAACATTTGGCAAAGCATATGGGATAAAAGTGAGGTGCCATGGAGAACATATTGAGAACCTGATGGGAACCCATTTGGAACTTAAAGGGAACATACTGGGAACACAATGGGAACCAGGAAAATGAAAAAAAATCCTTTTCCTCCCCAAACTTAAGAGGAAAAAAAGCAACCCACCTTGAGTGCATGCTTGGGCCTTCCCATTGGCTGCATGAAATTTCTCTTCCCAATTTAGTTCAGACTATTTTTGGCCTGGCCTAATGCACCTTGCAAAGAACACCCTACCTATTAAGTGAGACAATAGTGCAAGACTGATAAGGCAAAAGAAGTCATCTTGACTTAATATGTTGGGAGAGCCCAACACGCATGCACTTCTACTAAGGCAGAAGCAGAATACTAATTTCATGTAAAGCACTTGGAAAAAAATTGTAGTGTATGTGGAGGGCACTTTATATCCATCAAATTCCCTCCTTGAAATTGGGACAGATATTATGCCTACTCCTCAAGGATGTGAAGGAAATTATGCCTTCTTGTAGGTGTAAGGACCCTCCCACTATTGAGGAGTAAGCATAAGAACCCTCCCATTCATATACCTTGTGATCTACATAGGTCTGGTTCATGATAAATTTTGCCTCGCGGTTTGCAATAGGTAAAGCCCATGGGTGGGGGACATTCTCAAAATGCAAGGCAAGACTCCACTATCACCTTGTCCTAGGTCCCTTATTTTGAGAATGCGCCTACCCTAGGGCTTTACATATTCCACTTAATGCAAAGAACCTTGCATTTTAACAACCATTTCTATGGCAGATGAAGAACTACAGCATGGTTTCACATGTAAGTACTATCTCATAATTGAAATATTTATCAAGCTTCTTATTATACTTATGTAGATGCAAACTTCCTGCCCCAATTCACATCATCAAACTTGATGGAAAAAACATTTAATTGTCAATGGATGTTTTCAAATTTACATGTATCTTTGGAGAAAACACAAAACTAGCACACATGCAAATCACAACATGACAAGTACATGTGCATCAATCATCGCATGACAAGAAGTTTAGGAAGTTGCACATTCACAAATGGTCCAAAATTTGTTTCTAGTCAGCTTGCGACTGCTGGAAAAGATGTGCGTATTGCAGGAAAAAAATAATTGTGACTGCAACTTTTCTTTACATATTGCATAATAAGACCAAGATAATCTTTTCTTTGAATGATAATAATCTATGCTCATTTTCAATCTGAAATTCTCACATGTTAGAAAAACCATAATAGCGACTGAAGATTAAGTCTCCATATGAAGACCAAATCGCCAAGGTTGTAGGCTAACCATGTAGTAATTCTCAAAGAGATTGAATGGAAACCAAAAAACTGAAACCAAAACAAGAGTCTTACACAACACAGAACGTATTGGGGGTCATGCTCTAGGTGACATCACATGAAGTAATTCAGTGACAGGTAGTGGGAGTACAACCTTATCATGTATTGAGTGTACAATCTTTCTGAGAATAGTTCTACCCACAACCTCTTGATTCATGTTGACATGTTTTGAGAGGGCCAAAGAGGTTTCAATGTGAGAGAGCCAAGATCTGAATTCTCATACTGATTCCCAAACCCATGACAATTTTCTGGTGCCAACAAGTGCAAACCTGTAGTGCAACACTAGGTGTAGATGTTGAATAATCCATGCATGTTGCCAGGAGTAAGGAAATTTGTAAGGGGATCAATTCCCCTACTCCTAAAAGGAACGAGGCTATCTGTCCCTTTGGAAGATCAATTGATGAAGATGAAGTTTATGAATAGCAATTGATGAAGTCTAAGAAGAGCAAGTGATGAAGGAGTCTAAGAAGAGACATTGATGAAGTCAAAGAAGATCTATTGATGAAGAAGTCTAAGAAAAGCAATTGATGACAAAGAAGTCTCATATGTAGTTTACAACAATTTACGAAGAAAGGGAATTCATAGGAGAACAAGAGGAAAAAGTTGAGGTCAGAACTTGTCAAGTTCACCAGTTGTTACTTCTTCCTCTTGGCAGCTGGGGGTGTCTTAGGTTTGGCTTGAGGTACTTCTCCATGCTTCTCATCCCATTTGTCCAGCTCTATCACCTCTTGTGCCAATGTACTCTTAGTGAGAGCCTTTCTTGCAACTGCAGCAATCACAACCAATACACACATGAACAAGATCTTCTGCTATCTTGCAACGAGAACCTTGAAAGAAAAGCAGTTCTCATTCTTGAGCAAATACATTCAAGGTGGAAGATTCCAAGATTGCTTGATCAAAGAACAAAGAAAGGAGTTAACCATAACATTTTAGCTGGAGAATTGCACATGTACCTGAAGCAGGAGTGACATGATAAAAAGGTGATGAATACTCTCGAGGCTCCTCTGGTGATGTAGATCTTGTAGATGGAGTTGGAGGTTGTGGAACCAGAATGTTGGGTTGGAACAATGAGTACCGGATGCGAGGTGGTAAATGTAACCTCTTCTTCTCCTTTGTCTTTGTTGTGGTCAGGATCCCTGACATATCAGAGCCAGCTTCTGACCCTGCAATCTGGGGGATGGCTGCAGGTGAGCCTGGTGGAGATACTGGCTCCACCTCACTGATGGTAGGTGATTCTGTAGATGTCTCGTCAGAGCTCATTGAAATTCTTGAAGCTAAAGGTGAAAGTGGCCATCGGAGTGACTTCTCATAGTAGAGTTGGTCCAATCTTATCTGCTTCCTCAATTCTGTAATATGAAGTATTGGATGATCAACATGAATTTGTAATCCAATACAGAAATTGAAACAGAGAAACAGAATTTGTATTTGATGCTTTCCATTCAAGTTTTCTCAGACCCTGATGCCACTTTCTACAATTCTTAGATGATCAGCACTCCAAGGCAATTCTCTTGTTTCCTATATATGCAAGTTACACAAGAGCATAGACGTCCATTTGAAAGAGATGGAGAAACAGGGGTTACTTTGGAAGTGGGCACGTTCACACTCGATGGTATGCAGCTTGCGGATTTGGATCATCATTTCATCCTTGAGGAATTGGAGCTGTCGCCAATTCTCCAGCGCATAAACAAGCCTGTTATGCCTCTGCAATCTTCCAAAAGACATACCCCAAAAAGCCCTATTACTTGTGAATATGAATTTCATTTACATAAGTGTCGTGCAATGTGTACGATCCATCTCATCATCCCATTGCAGCAAGCAAGGTCTGTTTGAGCACAAAAGAGGGCTGCAAACATGACTTGACTTTTGCATATCAGACATGTCAAGTTCTTCCTTCTAGCAACATGCTGATACGAACATTTGCATGCCATGCTTTCCAAGATGAAGGAAACTTTACATTTTGCATGCCATGCTTTCCAAGAAGAATGAACCTTTACATTCTGCTGCTTGAGATTCAGAATTGAGGAGGGATTGATGGACACAAACCTTCAAATCCTCCCTGAACTCATAGTGAATGACTAAGTCATCTGGACGTGACGGCCTTGTCATTTTACAGAAGTTGTGGCGATGCCCCCCCTGCAATGGCCTCCCCTCCTTATCAGCTTCATGCAATTCTTGATATATCTAAAATAACTACTGATCTACTCTCAAGTGTTTCTGTAGTTCATCATCAACATGTAGAGGTGTAAAAAGGGGCAATAAATGAATCTTTGAACCTCTTGCCATGGCTTCAACAGTTTTTCCATTTTCATTCCAGCATATATGCCAGGTCCTAAATCCTTGATGTCAACATAAGGGATCTTCCTCCAATACTCATCATTGTTGTTGTTCTCAGACTCCTCCTGTTCTTGTTGCTCTGCCACAGATTCAATGTGCTGTGGCTGTGGAATGGGTATGAGCTTTGAACTCCCTTTCTCTTTGACCTTGGTGGCCATGGACCTTTTCCCTCTCACCAATTCCTTCTTCAAAGAAACTGTAACTCCTGCACACAGGCGAGGGTTTCAATGAAACTGGCTATGATCCCTCCAAAAACTATCACAAAAAACCATGATCACGGTATAAGAGATGCATTTGCATCGGTTATGTTTTTTTCCTTGTTTCTTCGCTTGGTTATCCTGCTTGGTGCTTATTCAGTTACCTTCATCATTCTCAAGAGCTTGAAAACTAGCACAGAGTCGAAATCAGTTTTCAATCTCTGCATCAATTTCTGATCAACGCTCCAAGATCATACCCCCTTTCAAAGAGCAGATTTTAAGTTAATGTTGAAGCACCATATGGTTTGTTTCTTGCAATGCATAATTAGATTCTTCAAGCAAATAAATGTAAGGTTTTCGGGGGGAGAGCTTGAAACCTCGCCTTCAATGCAGGTACACAACAAATACTCTAGATCAGGACATGAAATCCTGGGTCACAGCTTCTTCTGTGTCATTCCGTAATGAAGAGTGAACCCTTCTTATGAATTCACTATGTTCCTAATCCATTAAAGACCCTTCCCCTGCTCCTGAATCCAAAACCAACCCATTGAATTTTAGGGTTTTCTGAGGTTGTTGGCTTCAGCATAGGTTCTTTTCCCCCCTATATTTTCCAAGACTCCGAGATCTTCTGGATTTGCAACTTCTTGAGCTTCCACCTGTATTTATTCTTGTGTTGCACTCTGTAAATAAATCTAATAAGCATGAGCAGCACTTGTGTCAATCCCCAATTAGGAGCAATCATCAGATCCTTTCTCTCTATCAGTATCAATTGCTCTTTGCAGTGATCTTGAAAGAGTTGCATCAACTAAAAAAGGCTGTCAAAAGACAAATTTTCTTGCTTTTGTCTTCATTGCTGAATGAAGTACAGAGCCCAAGTGCAAATGGAGCCCTTGATAGCAATGGGCAAAAAAATGACCCCCTGGCTGTTCATCGTGGTTATGTACATTTTCACAGAGTCCAATTACGATGCAATTGCCAAGATTGTAGAAGAGACATGAGCCCCAATTGCCAAGATTACACACCATCAACACCTTGATCTGAGCTTGAACTTTAAAAGATTGGCCAAAGCGCTCTGAACCATTCAATAGAGTCCTTGTGCCATTATCATATAAGGGTACTGATCTCTTGGTGAACCTGGTAAAGGAAGGACTCATTGACCTGATGCCAGTAAGCAATAATGTGCTCAGGAGTTGCAAAGAAATAAAGAGCTGTCAATTGGGTCAGAAGTGACATGGAGTCTCATGACCACCATACCTGTAGCAACCAAAGAGCACCAGGAGGAAACCAACCAAGAGTTGTATATAACTCCTAACAACAGTGACAACCAAGGAGCTCATCATTTCTATGGCTAAGATTGATTCAAATCTATGGTCAAGGTTTTTGCACAAGCAAAATACTTCTTCAAACAATGTCTTTTTTTGTTTTCTGCACCCAATTTTGTGATGTAGATGAAGTGGTAATCATACCAAAAGGAAATTTATCCAGATTGTGCTATAAAACAAAATATGAAAGTAAAATAATTTAAGTGGCCTTCTAATTTTTTTGGCTGCCTACTAAACTTAATATAGAATCTGGCGACATTTTGCACTTAGAGGATTAATGTGCTTGGCCAAACTCATTTAGACCTTACATCATCACTTTGCATTGGAGGTTTTTTGTTTGCTCTTTGCTGCTACACAATTGCATCTTTGTTTACAATAAAATATTATTTCTTCTTGGAGATTGCATTTTCACGTGGCATGAGAAGTTTTCTTTTCACTTTAGCACATCCATGCTTAATCTTGCACACTTACATCTTGGCTTTGTTTTTGAGGTCTGTTGTTTACTCTCATGTGCTTACACTTATGTTTTGTTTTCTTTGATTTGTTGTTTGTCCTCATGTGCTTGGATCTTCACTTGGTATTCGAGGTTTCCTAATTTGGTTGCTTTTGATTTGCTTTGGATGTTTATTGGTAATGCGACATGTTTGCATTTTTGGTTTACTTTTGAGGTTTATATCCAATAGGTTTGCAACTTCACTTTGCATTAGAAGTTTGTCATTTATTTCTATGCATTTCGATCTTCATTTTACATCTAAAGTCAAACTGGCAAATTTTGTCATCACAAATGCCTAATGGAAATGATGTCCCAAGAGTGAGAGATGTGAGAGCTTCAAAATGACTGGGGCAAAACCACACAATTCAAATGCCCTTCTTAAATCACATTAATTACACAAGTAGACAAAGAGAGATTAACATAGCAGACCATAGTTTAACAATTGCTTGTGACCAGCCCCTCTTCACTCTGGAGCGCTATTACATCTTATTTTCAGACTGTCTTCATTGATGCTCAAAGCAGCATGTCATTAAGTACCTCCCAAAATTTGACTTAGGAAACCAGAGTCCACTCAAAATTGATCACAAGACCAGCTATTGTGATGCAGTTTATATCCCTAAACACAAAGATGATAAGAGATACGGTTATTGTGAGGTCATGTAGACCATTGCAGAAGAAATTGACAACCATAAGTACATAATTTGAACATCATTATTAAGTTTCACAAGTATTTCATCAGAAGTTCTGCTCATGGAACATTAGATCATCTAGTTCTTCATTTCTGCCTTGAGTCTCATCCAGGAAGATGCTATATAATTGATGCAAAGCAATTAATGTCAAGATTCTGGGAATGGGTTGATGGATCAACTGTCCTGACAAGAGTTACCATCCTTCTTCTCATACACTCATCTAGACATGGGTAATGAAAGTTGTTCCCAGGTCATCTTCTCCTCTTTCTCTCCAAAAAAAAAAAGAAAAAACAAAGGGATAAAATAGTAGCTTCTGAATACCAACAATGGTGTGATTTTCAAGACCTGAGCTGAATATCTCAGGTTGTCCTAGAGTGCAGAAAGAGGACACATAATAAGCTGCAGTAAAGTGTACACTGAAATATCATCCTATCTTCAACCTTGCACTCAGCTTGACAACAAGGAGACAAAACTGTTGTTGATTTACCAAATCATCGCAGGTATACTGAAAGATTGCAAAATTGTCAGCTAAAAACAGGACATTCTGAAGTTTTGACACTGTGAAAACAACAGTGGCAACCTTGAATGCTCCTCACTCATAACAAAAACAAAGGATTCCAGAGTACTACAAGTGAGAGGTGGGACTTGTGACTCCAGAGAAGTGAAAAATTTGACACCTAATCTGAGTATGTGGACCACACTCTGAGAAAGCGGTATTAGCTATTATTAGCCCAGGCCAAAAATGATGACAACAGTTTGAAGAACAGAAATATGTCAGCTTGTCTTGACACATAATAAGCAAAAGTGCTCTTGACTTCCTTTAATAAAAAATCTGGGACTAGAGCCAATGTTTTCCTTTTTTTCCAATTTTGTGATGTAGCTAAAATGGAAAGCATCCCTAAGAAATTTTAGCTCAATTTGGCTATAAACAAGGTATAAAAATAAAATAATTCAAATATCCGTTTGAGTATGTTTTTGGTTACCAAATGGAACTTACCAAATACAGAAATCTGGCTATATATATATATATGAAAAATCTGACAAGTAAACCCCCCCCCCAATCTGGCCCTAGACTTGTTACAAGAATAACAAACACCTAAAAAAGGAATGCCCAACTTGCAAAATAGTAAGGAGTCAAAAGGTGCCATGCCAGACGTCATAAGATTGTGTCCCTTTTGTGGAGCTAATCTTAATCTTTGTGCACCATTGTTTGGTTGCTGCTCTGAGGGAGCAGTGTGTGAGGGAGAAGAAGGCTTGGGGAATTCGGTTCAAGAACCGTTGTTTGTGCATATCTGCTTCATGTTGCTGCTGGTGTTTAGTAGCTTTATATGAATTATGTATGTTAACTAGGCTACATGAGGTTGCATCAAAAGTTCTCTTTTCTTTTGCTTTGGGTGGTCCTCTTTAATTGGCTCATTCTTTTAAATCTAGTTTTTAAAGTTTTGATACTTTGAATCTCTCAAGATTAAGTTCCTGAAAGCTGTAATTCCTGAAACTTACCCAAAGCACAATTGCTCCTAAATCAAATGGCATTATGTGACCTGGCACCCCTCAACACACCATCTAAAGGAAACTTGTTCTGCCCATGGCATGGATGAACCACAATTGACTTATCAAGGTTCCATTGGATGGTAACACATCCTGTAAAGCCGCCTACTTACCCCTTTCCCTACTATGTAAGTGGGTATAAGGATGGGAAGTATGTGAGTGCTTACTTACCAATGTAGGTAGGTAAGGCACATGTTGGCTACTACCTGGACACAAAGACCTGCTCCAATCTGTTTATAGTAATTGGATGGCACATTACACAACATATTTTTCCTCTTCGGTTTGTGTGGGCATTTCAAACAATGAAATGCTCAGTCCAGTGGGCATTCCATTTTTCAAAACATCTCGTTGGTTGTTTTGTTTTTTCTGCGGTAGCCACTGAAAGAAAAAAATTGGAGCATGTCTTCATGATTATAGTAAAGCCCTCAGCCACAGGCTTTACTGGAATTGGGACGGCAATAGCCCAAAGTTCTGCCCACTGACAGCTTCACCCTACACATATTTATTCACACAACCATACTTTTTAAGAGGCTCCCAACTATAGTTTTCTGAGTTCCAAGGAATAAATGGGTTGCCTCACAGCGTGAGCAATGGTCATACCCACCATTTTTTTTTGTTGGAATTCAATTATGGACAATAAGCTATTATAACACCATACTTTCAAACTGACAAACTTGACCAGAATTCCTTCTGAGCATGAGCCTCTGGACTCTGCACCACATGTGAGAAGCTGCTGTTCCTCACATCGGCTTGTAGCCAATGTCGTTTCTTCTCTGAGCTTGGTTCTGCATAAATACCTGATTCTTTTCTCAGTTCATTTTTAGTTGGTCTACAAAGTATTACCTGACATAGCACCCATCACTGCCCCATACATTGGAAACCTGTTATGACACAGCTTTGGATGAACCACAATTGAGATCCAAACCCTCCTGCCTCCCCCCTTCCCCAACCTGGATAACTAGCTAGGTAAGTAGGTACCTAGTACCATAGGTAAGTACCTAGGGAATGTAAGTGGTTACTATGTAGATATATAAATAGGCAAGCCACTTGATGGCTACTAGGTAGGTTGATGCATGTGGATGGTAAGTACATTAGTACATACTTTATCACCATGGTTGGCTGCCAGACATGAATACAATGCAAAAGTGTTTTCTGTCCATACATCATCCATCCTACACGGCACACTTGTGAGTGCTGCTTCAGTTTGGCCGTCAGCAAGCTGAAGATTGCATCTTTACCTTACAAACTCCCCGAGTATGATCACTGGGCCCTTCACCTAGTTTGATATCTTCACCTTCTTGAAGGAGTCCTCTTAGATGCTTCATCTAACCCCAGAAATGTTGAATTTGGACTTCTGAGAACCCTGATAATGTTTTACAGGGAGATATTGACAAATTGTAGAAACAACCCCAAAAACAATTTACCGTTTTTATGATTTTGCCAGTATGGGTGCTGGTTGGGCAGTAGGATTGTAAGATACCAGGAAAGCAAAATACCTTACGTGATCCCCCATTTTTACTCAGAAATAGCGTATATCTATAGACACTGTCGTAAGCTCTAGTCACACCTATTTGAGGAGATAATCGAAATGTTCAAAATGCAACTTGTCTGCAGCTAAAAGGGGACCTTATATTTTGATACCTTCACCTGGGCTTACCAGGCATGTGTGAAATGTACTTCAAATTCTGAAATGGTCTACAGATAGACCCTATTTCCCTGAACTAAACAGGTTGTTTAGCTTTTGTGCATACAGATGCCCATATTTAACACAGCCCATGTGGTGTAGTGGTGGTTAAGTATAATTGGCATTTGCTGCACTGGGTTGGTTATAATCACTCCACAGAACATTTTTCAGAGGGCACATGGTTTGCTGAACAGGCTGCTAATTTTGAAAAAACTCTGCAGAGACACAAATTGTTGTGCAACACCAGATTCTCACAATAGAAAGGTCAAGTTCTGAATCCCTTTTCAGGGCAGATGAGACACTAAATATACTTGCAAACAAGTATTGTTTGAGGTCTCTGTGATGCCTTGTTGAGTTTTGTGCGAGGTCAGATTAATGTTCTAAAAAAATTAAAGAAATACAATAGAGGATTCAACTGTTGTAAATAAAAGGAAGTAGGCTAGCAGTGAGTATTAGTTCCTAACCCACTGGCAAACAATAGGACATACCAAAAAAAATGTTCTTACAGAGGACAAATGTTAATAATGGAGAACAGAAACTATGGTAAAAAAAATTGTGCAGGGCTCCATAATTGGGCACCAGACAAAGCTTGTTAGGGGGTCTAACACTAATGTTATGCGCTCTAGCACTAAATATTGGAGTACGCTGAATTTCATAAGCAATTGATTTTTAAAAATTATTTGTAAAACTATTTGTGTATGCATCCCCAGTTTTAACTTCATGTATATCTTTGTACTTGTACAATATGCAATCTTAGCAAGTGTGTAGTGTGTACATGAAATTGAACCTGATTTTTTTAAGTAGATTGAACTTTTTTGAATTTTTTAAAAATGTGTCAAAATCAAAAACCAAATGATTTAAAAATATGAAGAACCAGGTTCAAACTTGCGCCCTCATCTAGAGGAAAAAAATTATCGTCAAAATCAAGATCAAAGGTTCTCTTCAAAAAGAAGAACAAGCCAACATTGGTTCAAATCAATGTTGAGTTCTTATGAGAAAACAAGAGAAACCCCTGCTGGCTATCAAGCTGGGTATGTACCCACTTAACCAACATCAAAGGGGAAAATGAGGGTGGGCGGGGGTGCTTCTTGTCAAGAAACACAGAACAAGATCAGCCCTTCAAGAAGATTGGTGTGATGTACAGTGAGAACGATGGAAATGCTTGACTTGATGCCAATTTGATCCAAGTTGATGATCAGAACACAATTTGTGTGATGGATTTAGAGTTCAAGAGGAGAGGAGACACAACAAGAAGTTTATAGGAAGCAAGAGCAAATCCAATGGAGAGCTTGATGGTGTTGACAAAATAATGTCAAAACCCAACAAGATGGCAAGTTCTTAGACTAAAGAACCACTAGGCAAATATATCTGCTTATTTTCTGGCCAAGAGAAAACATAACACATAAAGAACCTTCATCTTTAAATTTGAAATAAGCCGAACTGAACAGATTCTTCAATTCCCAAAAATTTCAGAAAATGAAACCAGAGGTTCTTTGATTTTTTCAAATCTGCAAAAACTGAAAAATATCAAATTACCACACACCACTGGTTCAAACTTCAAATCCCATTGCGTCTTGGCGTCTCAGTTTCTTCCCCAGAAAAACAAGTCTGTAACCGTTGTTACATATTAAGCTTCACCAAATGGGACAAAAGAAGATATCAACAATCCAACTGAAACTACTCCACAGATAAACTCTTAAGAAGAGTAAAAAGAGACCACACAGGAAGTGTGGCAAGCCCGGGTGCGAACAAGAGCCTCAGAGCCCTTATACATAAAGCACTCCAAGAAATTTCCTAGTAAATTTGGATGTCCATCCATGAATATGCCTCCTACACAAGAGGAGGGATCTTGTACCTACCATTTAGGAGCAGCAGGGGTCTTACACATACGTAGTTGAAAAGTCCCTCTCACTCTGAACAGTAGGTGTAAGACCCTCTGAGTTGCACCGCCTCTTGGTCTACATATATTTAGGCTTATGATAAGGTCCAAGCATAAACTAGGTGGATATTTCCAAATTGCAGGGACTGGCCTCCTACGCCCTTTATATTTTGAGAAGGTCCCCCTTCCCTTGGGTTTTACTAACCATTTGTCCAATCCTAAATATCAACTTTTACTCCAATGATATAATCAGTAATCCAAGGCCCTGACATGTGCCCTCCATAAGGGCTGAAAATACACATAGAGCAACTAGTTGATCCCTTTTAGGCCTGGTACACAATATTATGAAAGGTATTAATATTTTTATTGCCCGATGTAATTAAGGATTTTTCATATAATTATGACAGAATAATTCAAGCGCTCTGAAAGAAAGGCAATAAGAAAAAATAAATCTTTACTTTGAAAGTGTTTGAAATGATGCCACATGCCACTCTGAAATTTCAGATTGCATTTTGAGCCCTCAGGCTGACCTCCACGAAGTAACTCAACCTCTCCCTACCACACTGTGCTACAACCACAGGTTGAACAAATTTGTAACTTACCCTAGTCAAATTGACACCTAGGGAACCCTTAGGATGAACCAGCACCAGTGTAACCAAATTGTAACAAATTTGTAACTTACCCTAGTCATTTCGATACCTAGGGAACCCTTGGGTGAACCAGCACCTACACTGGTACCACTAAAGGATGTAGGACAATTCCCTTGAGGTGGATGAAGTCTAGCTAGGGAGTTAGACTAGCATAGGTGATCCGTCCACAGAGAGTTCTTCTTTCAAATTTTTTTCACACTTCCAGATTTGCTCGTCGCCATCCCCCACAGTGTGCTGCAACCATAGCTCCCACTCATCTTGCAATAGAGTTTCAATGTCGATGCCCAGCTCCAATATGTTACTCTACAGACCTCCGTGCACAAGGGCATCAAGAGCACGGTATGCCAATGGGTGCTGGTTCAGTCTGGCCGTTGAACAGAAGAGTAGGCTATTATCTGCCCTTCAGGAATAACAAGGGTTTAAAGGAGAGAGCAATCTTACATGCAGTCTTGATGTGCTTATGCTTTTTTCACTCATAGGGATTTGGGTTTTGATTCGTGGTCTCTTTTTAGATGCATATGTGTAGTATTGCACCAAGCTGATGAAACACCCAAAAGGGATATAATTAGCATGTCCTAGACAAGGAGAGGTCCCATTTGAGTTCTTTGAATTTCCCACATGGGAACACAATGGTTGTCATTTGAATACATATATCCTTGTTTATATGTCAGAAAATTGAAGCAAATTCACTACTTATTGAAGCTTATCAGTATCTTCACGGTTGTTTTCATTTGGACGCAATATTGTTGTCGGCATGCACATAGTTATTCGCAACTGCTGGGAACATGAACCAACTAAACAAGTAGTTGTTTAAATGATAATCAGTCTCCTCTACCAAATGAACTTCATAATAATTGGTGGTTCAGAGAGTAGTGGATTCCAGATAGCTGAAATTAGTGATTGCTTATGAACAAAAAATTGAGAGATAGGATTGTTGGGTGAAATTAGCATCCCTCTACTATTAAACCCATGGCAAATGAATGGAGAATATGAATCATAGATTACCTTCAGTTCATCATTTCATGAGTTCTTGTCCCCATTGTCAAACTATTAGTGCGGTTGGGGATGTGTCCACCTAGTCAGCCTGTGAAAAAAAATCAAAAATCAGGGGCACTTAAATATGTTCAGCACTAGGCCATTGGTACTTTTCCTTCCCTCCCTGCCCATCTCTCTTTTTTATTATATTTTGTAACCTAATGTCGCTTTAAATACTCCTTGAACAAAGAAAAAACAAGGGTTTTCCTAGGGAGGTTTAGCACACGCCTATCAAGTTTAGACAGTAATTTGAATTTTGAAAGAGCTCCTCTCAAGCTTCAAACAGTCATCACATCGAGAAAAAGAGAGAGAGAGAGAGAGAGAAAGAAAAGGAAAGAAAAAGGGTACTGTCCAAGTACATAACCTGTTAAAATTTAATCCAGGGGCAGTCTGATTTTTGGGGGCAGGATTTTTGGCAGATCAGAAAATATCAGACATTTGACAGCCCAGAATTTTTTAAATCATGGGCAGATTGAAGCTCATTTGGGGCAGTCCACAGGGTCATGACAATTTTGCAATGTTGCCTTGTTGACAATGTAGAGTTGGAACCTTGGGAATGTGGTCATAGCATTGACAATTGAGTAATGTGGACTTCACATTTTGGCAAAATGGACTAACAAATTGGTAAAGATCAACTTGGCAAACTAGCCAAATATCTTTAGAAACAACAATGGACTTCACGATGTTTCAAAGTGGACTTGGCAGGATACTTGAGCAAACCATACTCCAAAGATATGTGTATTTTAACAAATTGCACATTCAACATAGAACCCAAGCATATTTGTTTAACAGCACCATAATGAAGCCAACAAACATACAATGCAGAATTTCACATACCAGCAGAAAGAGTATTACTGTCATTTCTAGAAGCTTAATATAATAAATAAATCATGGTCCTCTCTTTACCCTCCTCCTCGTCACTTTTCACAAAAAGAGCCCAAGTGTAAGGTAAAGTCCAAAAGCAAGGGCATTATTGTAGTAAGGACTTGTGTGAGGCAGAGCCAAGCAAAGGCTCAATTCTGGTAATCCGATCACTCAAGAGCTTTACAAGGTGTAAAGATCACAATAGAGTGTTTGCAGATGTCGACTGAAATGTGGAAAGAAGTTGAAAAAAACATGAAGAGCAGGGAACAATAAAAATGTGTATAAAACCCACTTTGTAAACTAAAGAATCCTGCAGATTTATTATGATTGTAATGTGGCCTCCAACTGCACTAAACAAATCTGCCACGGTCTTTATGAAAACAAAGCTGCCACTTTAGAAAACAAAGTGCAAAAGTAATGTGCTGGAACTCTATCTGTACCTAATAGGTTTAACAAATTGAGTTGTTAGTTTGCTCAAGTTAATTATAAAAACAAATTCAGACCATCAAATCCAGCAATCCCATTGGCGTGAAAAAAAAATTCTTCAAGCTTATACACAACCCTATTCTGCTGCTGCACGTTGAAAATACCGATCACTTTCTATCAATTCAATTGGCCTTCTAAAATCCTTAGAAACCTATCGAAGCCTATTAGGTGCACATTTGACAGTTAGTTCACTCCAGACAACTGAGAAAAAATATTCAGACCACAAAATCCAGCAACTTAAAAAATTCCAGTGATTCCCAATGGTTACCCACAGAATACCCACCAGATATCACAGACAAATAAATAAATAACTATGCAAGCCATTTTGGTTTTTGAAATGCCTCACAGGATCTTACCAGTTGTAAGTTCTCCTCTGTCTACACTAATAAATTTTTTGAAATGTAATAAACCTCCTTTTTCACACGTGAAACCTCACATGTAAGAATTGTTGTATCACAATGCAAGCCATATTAAGTTGTGCAAGAACCCATCGTTGCCAACTAAAGGATGTGGGAGCTTGAATCGTATTTTGCCATTTTCATCTGTTATAGAACATGGGGAAGGCTGGTCTTGTAGTTTATGATGGAACTTATAAAGCTCAGTATCAAAATAAATCTCTTCTTACACAAAGGTAGATTAAATGAATGAAAGTGTCACATAACATACACAATACAAGGGGTGAAACTCACATGTCTTGAATTAGGATCACTCATGCTTCTAAAGCTTGGCCTTTATATGAGTTGCATATAATGAGAAGCTCATCATACACACCTTGCACCTTAAACTTTTCCCTGTGGGGATGACTACTCCAACACATATGCTTATTGTAAAGTCATAACAATACATATATCTGTATTGTATCATAGGTTCATTACACATGAAAGTTCTCTTACAAAGCTTAATAATAAATTAACAATTTGAAAGTTTGAAAATGAGGAATGAAGCTTCACCCATTATCATTTAAATACCCCCCAAAAAAAAGGATGAATCATCCATCTCTTTCATCTAAATATGATTAATATTTTCATTTGTTAATTTTAAACCAATAATATTATATCATTTATTAATATATTCTTTTATTCATTCTTTCCATGCATGAACCTATGCATTATCTAGCATCTCTTTTCCTACAATATTATATTTTGTTTCAAGTGAGGTCAGACTAATTAACTTTATTTATACTTAATTCAAAACAATTTGTTAACCTTTACATGAGTTCAAAATATGCCCTTAATCAAAAGATCTTTACTCGTATAACCCATAAGATCATTATTTTATTATTATACATACCCATTTTTCCACTCTTGGCCATGATAATATAATTTACAAATTTTACTTCTAGTGTCTATTTTAATGTTATAGACTGAGAAATAAACAACTACTTAGTCTTAAGAAAGAATGGGGAACCCATTTTATGGGCCCTTCTTCTTCTTAGATTTTACATGACTTTCAATAAAAGGGATATGATTTCTCCTCCCTAGAATGAGGTTCATTCCATTGTGGGAGCAATGTTTTTTCTTGGAATTTTTGTTCATGCAATCATCCATAGGAATATATAGTAAAAAAAATCATCATTAGGAAAATTTCACCAAACATTGCTATGAATCATATATGTGATAAAAAATTTAATCATCTTTCCATTTTTTTTGTAAAAATTATTGTTAAATATTTAAAATAATTTGGTGATTTTTTCCCCTTTTGATGGCAATTAAAAACCTCCACAATCACTTCATCTTCAAGTTTTTAATATTTCATTTCATTTATTGACAAAAAAAAATTCCAATAAAAAAAGGTCAATGGGGAGTGCATTGTATTTTGGAATAAACCCATCCCCCCCCCCCTCTTTTTAGGTATCTCAATTGTTGTATGTACAAATAACAATGAGGTATCAACTTTTCAAAAACATGTTCCTATTTCATACCCATTCAAAATTAGTTTTCAAATATCTAAATATATTATTATTCATACAAATAAATTAAGTTTTTTTAATCAAATATCTATTTGACATTGCACGAAACCCCCATCAATGGATTGAAATGAAACCAAACCTATGGTTACTATTTGGGTGGTATGTGTTGAAGAATGTATACATGTAACAAGGTGCAAGCAAGGTAAAATGGATGGTTCATTGCTCTATGTCTATAAAAAAAATTACAAATAATTTCGATGTATTGCAAGTAGAAATTTTATTTTGTAAAATAATTAACATGATGGTAATCTTCATTTTATATTTAAAATGTTAAAAAACCTCAATCTTAAAGGTAGAATTAAATAGAACTTTTTTTAATGCATCTACTTGCACAAGATGTCTGATCTTACAAATTGGGTTACACGTAAATGAAATATTAATTTTTTAAATTTTCAAATTAGTGAGGCCCTAAAAAACATTTATGTATTGTCAAATTTTTCCTGTTATAATCATAATGTATCAAAATATTTTTACTTTAAGATATTTTGAATCTATTTTTTTGTGTCCATATCATATTTTATTTTATTTTTGAATTAGATTTTGGGCAAACTACTTTTTTTTTTACTTTACTTTGCTAACACCCAACAAGTTCCGCAAGCAACTGAACTTCAACATCAGTTGGGCTCCTCCCACGCAACACAAGTGTTCAAAAACCCAAACCAAAGCAATTATTTGAACTTTATTTGTACAAAACCTTTAAAATGATTGTTAGTCTTTTGGTGGAACCATGAACCAATTTCATGATAAAAACAAGTAATTTAATAGAAAGCTTCAACTAATTTCATTGTATGAGGTGACCAATTTTATGATTTAACACACATATTTACAACTTCACAAAACTAATTTCATCAAATCTATAACTTTACTGCATGGAATAAATATGTCATGTATGAAATTCTCCTAATCACTCTTTGCAATCAACCCTACCAAAATTTCAATTGATTTAACTTATTCAACCTTGAACCATATTTGAAATAATTGATTGTACATCATGAATGATATGATTTAACAATATTCCATGGTTTTGGATATCATTTCTCAAACACAACTTCTGATGTCTTTAAAAACCACTCTACAACATTTAGGAATGGATTATATGATGGCAAATGAATATAAATGTGACCCACTTCTTCCAAACCTTATTATATGTCATGAAAGTAGTGAAATGGGACATAGTCCATGAAAATGAACCCTTGTTTATGAAGATTATGAATGATCTTGCTTTAAATGAATTAAAAAAAATTTCAACATTATAGGCACCCAATGTGACATCATGTGCCATAACTCCATGACAAACTACAATCACCAAAGATTAATTTTGACCTCTTTGAGTAAGACAAATTTGTTTGACATATTCATCTTCAATGAACCCTTCCAAAATGACACATCAACTATATTTCCATCTACCTCTAAAAAAACTTTGACACTTTATACACTTTATAATATGTTATTCATTATTATAGTCAATTGATTCAAACTGCATCAACTTTAAGGTATATCTTACTTGATTTCTATTGGCTTTTATAACATAGCCCATTGACATAGGAATTGGAAAGCCCCATTCAATTGATGATGAAGAGATTCCACTAACTATTGAGTGTATTCCTTTTTGTAAAACAAGATAACGAACACCACCTCTAGATTTGGCATCGATTGACTACTTTTTTCAAAAGTTATAGAATTGTTCCTAATTGTTTCATAAGGATAACCATAATATCTACTTGTATGAACATAAGATAAACTATCACTAAAAATAGAATGCATGATTCTTGAGTGAAGTGCATCATCAATACAATTATATCTATGAAAACAATGTGCCATTGCTATTCAACATTGGAATGCAAAGAACAAGTTTTGTGCAAAATGAAGTTCCATCAACATGGTCCAGTCATATAATGAAATTGGTTCAGAAGATTCATGAAGTTACTACAATTGGCAATTCATGAAATTAGGTTGAGTCACATGTGAAATTGGTTGAAAAAATTCATGAAATTGGTAGCACATTTGAATGAATTTGGTTGGAAGAATCATGAATTAGTTTGGAAACTTCTAAAAATTGAGTTGACATTTATGTGAAATCATCTTACCAAAGGAGGATTCTCAAAGATCAAAATATGCACTTCACATTGATTCACTTTTGATGCCAAGCCCTTCATTTCCTTTAGGCACTTTATGTGAACCTTGATGACCTCACTTATATAATTCATCAATGGGTAAAGCTCATGAATGAGAGACATTTTGAAAATAAAAGGTTTAAATCCAATGCCCACACACCATGCAACATAGAGAATACTAAAAAAACATGATTCATTTCTCATGGCCTAGATAAATGAATTTGCATTAAGGTCGAACCCTAAAACAATTCTTAAAAAGTCTTGTAAAAATGCAAGGAAGATGCCTAGGGACATTGGTCTTTACATTTTAGGTCCTTGAACTTTTAGGTCATAATAAAAGCCTAGGACCTTAAGGCCCAAAGGCTTATGACATGACGACTTGAAATCCTAGGATTCAATATATATATATATATAAACTTAAAACATTAGGGATTAAGGGATTAAGATATAAATGCCTAATTAAACACAAGCCAAATTCAAGGGTTTAGGACATGATGGTTTGAAAGCCCAAGACATGAAGGCCTAAGGACATTAAGCATGTGCAATTAGATTGTTCAACTTCTCTTCATAAACTTTCATTCAATTTCGTTGTTCCTTTCAAAAGGGGATAAAAAATGGATTTATTTCAAATATCACATACATCAACAAAAATTGCTTCAACTAGATACAAACCTCATTTTCATTGGTTGCATGATAATACTTCTTTCAATAATGTTGGTTGCAAAAGTAAAGATAGAATAAAGTTTTTGACAATAAGGTCAAAATTCATTAGAGAAGAAGTAAAACTTGGAATATTTGAATTAAGTACTTTATTTTGCAATCCATTTTAGATTGCCCATTTATTGTTTACAATTTTATGTCTGTTTGGGACCAGAGAGTCCATTAGATGAAAGGTAGATCACAAATTGTCCTCTAGTACTAACAGCATGCCACATTTGACATGAAATACATAACTCCATGGTAAGCAAAACAATAATATTAATAAATCAAAATTGATGATTAAATTATTATAAGCCAAATTATTAGCAAAATCATTGTAAGCATTACAAATTGAAGTCCTATCAAAATATCATAAGCCAAACATTTTAAGCTTTAAAATAAGATTATAAATCATTATTGAAAAGTCCTTCTAAAACATCCTATGTTAATTTTCCTAGGCCATAGGTGTAAAATCTTGACAAACATTTTTAATTTTTGTTATAAACACAAAAATTACAAAGACAAATGATGAAAGGATAAGTCTAAATTTAAATTCAAACACAAAACAAAAGAACTAAGACAAAAGCACAAAGTATGCAAAACAAGAATACAAAAAAAAATTTATTACAATGAAATAAAAAAATGTAAACAAAAAAAAAAGACATAACAAGGCTATGGTGTAAAATCGTACCTTAGATTAATGTTGAATATATTGAAAATAATGATATAATACCTTTATTTATACCTCTTTGGAAACCTAGCTCAATAAAGCTTTCATAAAGATTTCCATGTGCTTATTGACTAAGGAAGTTTTTTAAGAGGTTTTTAAATTATAAATTAATTATAAATTAATTGAAAATGAACTACAAATTAATTTTTAATGAATAAATTTTAATTAAAAGTTAACTATAAATAAATTTAAAATGAACCTAAAAAATAATTATGAACCACAAATGAACATCCGTATAAATGAACTCCATTTATTATGTAAAAATGATGTCATAACATTGACTATTCTAAACCATTGATAAAAAATCCTACAAACATCCTAACCCAAATATTTTACAAACACACTAAACCAAAAGTCCCATAAGCATCTGAAGCCAAAAGTGTTGCAAACAACTGTACACCAAAAATCTTAAGCAATAAGCCAAAAGTCTAATGACCATCCTAAGCCAAATCTTCTTGAGCCGAATTTGTAATAACCCTAAACCATAAAAGCAAGAACATAATTACAAATCAATGTGTTTTGGCCTCAGGTTAAACCCCTAAACCAAAAAGTTTCACCTGAAGCCAAAATATGTTTTGGGCATTTGGGACTAATGTTAAAATATGTTAAAATAGCTGGGCGTAAGGTTAAAAGAGTTTTGAACATTTTGAAATAAGGTTAAAATCACTTTTGGTATCTTGGGGTAGGGTTAGAATTTTTTTTTAATATCTTGATTTAAGATTGAAAGATTTTTTGACACCTTGGCCTAGGGTTGGCCACTTTGGCATAGTCCTAGAGTCATGTTCCCTATAGATCTTTTTTGTATTCCATAGTAGTCGCTCAAGCCCCCTTACTTTATGGTTTTATGCCAGACCCTTCATTTCCTTGAACCCTGATTTTGTCTGGGGATGGGATACGAACATTGTTTAGAAGCAACCAATTTTTTGGGGGGATTTTTCGCTTTAACCACAAATCTTTCTTCACATGGTACCCACCTAACTAGCACCTCGCTCAAAGAGGCCAGCTGGTGAATAGTGAAAATATATATTTAATTAAAAGAAGGGGTGCATTGCATGAGGACTCTTGTTGGCTTTGGCCTTCAGGGTAGAGACATTGTGATGCACGCGGTGCTCAAGTGGGCCAAAGTTTGGTATCCTTATATTCTAGGTCACATGGAGTCCACTATAGAAACATTTGGGGCATTGGTGAAGGATGCTCCACTTGGGCTTTGCCATGCAAACCACCATGTGTTCTCAATTTAATATGTTGAATATTTATTATCCTTATGGATTTGATTTAAAGGGCAGAGCCGATATGAGATGAGGCCAATTCTGTGTGTTGAATATTTATCATCCTTATGGATGTCATTTAAAGGGCAGAGCTATCATGGAATGAGCCACTTTGGTATGTTGAATAATTATCATCCTTATGGATGTCATTTAAAGGGCAGAGCTATCATGGAATGAGCCACTTTGGTATGTTGAATAATTATCATCCTTATGGATGTCATTTAAAGGGCAAAGCTATTATGGAATGAGCCACTTTGGTATGTTGAATAATTATCATCCTCCTTATGGATGTCATTTAAAGGACAAAGCTATTATGGAATGAGCCACTTTGGTATGTTGAATAATTATCATCCTCCTTATGGATGTCATTTAAAGGGCAGGACCAGTATGCGATGAGCCTGCTTGTCATGTGCATGTACTTGTTGTGGTCAATTAAAAACTTTTGGAGCGTGTTTTTGTGGGCGGGGGGAGCGTAAATAAAACAATTAAGTCAGAACAACTGACTTTGCTCTCGGGACTGGCGCATTTGCAGTAGTGAGCTTTGACGCTGCTGCTGTTGCGGCTATGGCGTACGTAGTAAGTGTCACCACAGCCAGTTGCTCCGTGCAGCAGCAGCAGCTGCGAGCCACCACGTTGCTGTGAAATTCGGCTCACGAAATTGTAGGGTTGCATGAAGATTTCTTCCCCCACCCCCACCCCCTGAAAACCACGACCATCATCAATCAGCACATGAAATGTGGGCAATTTTGTTGGTAGAATTAATTCGGCGTTTTCCTTTCTGTTTTTCCTTCTACTAGGCTACCCGCCTTTTGCTTCTTTTTCTCTCCTGGCTGTTGGAGGATGACAAAATCTAGTACATAGTATCTTAATAAGAGTAACTTCAATACATGTCTGTCAAATAGGTTATTATTATTATTATTATTTTTTGAGGATTTCATGTCCAAACATAGAATATTCTATGAGATTCTTTGTTTTCCTTGGCAAATTTTGGTTGATTGAATTTTATTTTATTTTTTGAATTTTCAACATTTTCACAAATAATATAATTTTTTTCAAGGCCGTCAAGGTCCTATGGTAGTCTTGTTCTTGTTTCTTTTTTTTTCCTTCTTTTTTTTTTGTTACTCGCGCTAAAGAGCTGGCCTGGATGATTAAAAAAATTATTATTATTATTTATGTTTTTTGGGGGTTTCGCGGTTTTTGGTGTTTTTGGTTTTTCCTTGCTTTCGACTTTCGAGTTGCTTTTGGGTTTGGTTTGGTGGTGAGGGAGCTGGGGCTATGGGTCCCATGTGGGGGATGCAAGCGGAATGTAAGTAGGATTGGACTTAGGAGTACCTAACAGGAAGAGTAGAACCGGAGAGGAAGAGGCTCCCAGGGAGAGGAGGTGATGGGGGTGAGGCGGATGAAGCGTAGAGGAGAGGATTCGAGTACTGTTTGCTGGGAGGAGGTGGGAGTTGAGAGATTTTCCTCCTGCAGCCCCCCGGGTGACGACCTGTAGCTAAGCAGCTCTGGGATGCTGCTATCATGGGAAAAGGATGGGAACGATGATGAAGAAGGACTTCCAGGAGGGTGGTTCCTTCGAGACCTGCACTCGATGGGAAGAGGTTTGGACGATAGGTGAGCTTCAGGTACTTGATATGGGTTTGGGTGATGATACTTTTAGCTTTTGGAGAGACGGCAGAACGGGCCGAGGAGGATTGCAGCCACGAGTAGGAGTGAGTAGTAGTAGTCTGAGGTTTGGATGTTGGGTAGTTGGTGAATTGTAGTAGATGGGGACACGCAAAAGGAAGTGGCGGTGTACAGGAATTAAGAAGACTTGTGTGAAGAGAGTGGTGGTGTTGCTAGTTGTGTTGAATGCATTGCAGTTGCTAGTCTACTTGTTGCATTCCTTGGGAGTTGGTGGTGGAAACAACGCTCCTCCCTTGAATTTCCCTGCCATTGTGATGAGGCAAGTCTCTGGAAAACCCTGGCCTCACTTGCCCTCCTTCACACCCTGGGATCTTAAGGCAGATCTTGACCCTGCCTCTTGTGAAGCTTTCTTTGGGAATGGCTTCACACAGCCCTTCCGCCTTCTTGACCCTAAGGTGGCCCAGCCACGGTCTAGGTTGAATCATACCGGCAGGCACAGGGGGCTGCTGCTGGATCAAGAGTCATTCAGATTTAAGCTCAAGGGAGGTCTGGGAGCTTGGACATCCAAGCAGTCAGACGGGGACGATGGAAGGTTGACCTGGGCAGAGCTACACTTACATCATCGGCGAAGAGAGAGAACTCATATCCTACCACTAAAAGAGGGTTTGTTCCACTGCTTCTATAGTGAGACACTACGAACTTCAATCTGCGAAGGGACAAATATGGTTATGAACCCCAAAAGAATCAAGATGGCAAAGGGTGGAGAGCCTTTGGATTCTGTCATTGGAAGAAATGAGGAAGAAGAGCTTCCTTACTTCACGTCTGGTGCATTCCAAATTTTTGTGCCGGAGAGAGGTGGGAGGAAGCCTCTCTTCAATAAGACATTGCTGGAATACCTCATTCCCAAGGGCACAGTTCAAGAGCACACTCTGCATCACCTGCTTGAACAGATTCGTACCATCCCACTCAATGAGGTCACTTGTGCTCAGGTACCCCATCTCTCAAGTCGTGCCCATTTCTCCAGTATGTTTGTAACCTTTTTGTGTCACCTCAGATGGATGTCATCATACATTGTGATCAAGGTCTACAATGTGGTGATTGGACTTGGGGGGAGGCGGCATGAATGCAGAGAGTAACACAGCCAGCAGTGGTAGTGACTCGCTTTGAATATGCCAATCTCTTCCATACAGTCACAGATTGGTACAGTGCATATATGACTTCGCGGATAGCCAAACTGAAGAAGCGCCCACGATTGATATTTGTTGATGGACATTGCAAGGTAACAGGAGCAGGCCAATCTTATTATGTCTTTCCCACCATTCAGCTGCCCATTTCTTGATGCAGAAGTAGGGGTAGGCAATGAGATCAACAGATTGAAATTGCTTGATGCCAAGTGTTATGTGCAGCCCTACTCACTTTTAGTACAGCATGTTGCACTATGATGATGTGTATGAAGAGGTTAAACTATCTAGAAACTCTTCACAACCCTTTTCCGAACTGTGTCACGCCATTGTTACTCAGTTGCTTCTAGATTTGAGTTCTTTGTTCTCATGACAGTAATGAGTACAGGTTCTTGATGTGGGTTGTTTTTGCAGTCAAGCATGGATGATGGATGGCAAGCAATGTTCAGTGGAGTGAATTTTGCAAGGCATTTGGCAGGGCCTGTGTGCTTTGACCATCTAATTTTTGCACCCTTAGGTTACAATACCCCCCTCTTCAAAGGTGTAAATCAAGGCATCTTTTGCCAGGGATGTTCAGCCTCAGACTTAGAAAAAGATGTGCAATACCAAACTGCTAGATTGCGAGAATTTGGTGAGATGTTCACCTCAGCTTTCAATATTTCTTCTGCAACTAGTTCCTCACAGGAAGGCAGGGTTGTAAAAGTACTGTTTATAAGACGAGAAGACTATTTGGCACATCCTCGACACATTGGGAAGCCTGAATCGCGCCTTAGCAACGAAGAAGAAGTTCTAGAAGCTCTGAACACTTGGGCAAGTAGGAGGGCAAGTGATGAGTTGAATATCACTATTGTCAATGGACTGTTTGCACACATGTCAATGCAAGAGCAGTTACAGCAGGTGCAACAATCCTCAATTATAGTGGGAGCACATGGGGCAGGCCTGTCACATGTTTTGTTTGCTAGGCCAGAGGAAACAGCAGTTCTGGAGCTTGTGAGCCCACATTTTGTACGCCCACATTTTCAAGCTATGTCACAGTGGATGGGCATGGAGTATCATGCAATCGAGATGGGAAGCTCAGAAGCCGATTGCTCTGAGGTGATAGACAGGGTAGATAGCATTTTAACAGGTTTGCTGCGGAAGCATGTAATCTCTTAGAACCCAACTCATCAGTTATTAGATCCTGATAACTTCCCCAGTTTCTCCCCTTCCTAAATTAGGCAAGGGGACAGGAAGCCTGAGTTCACCTAACTGAGTCCATGGAACTCAAACAACTGCCTGCTGTCAGAAATTTGAGTTCATTTCTGCAGTCAGTCATACCAATTTTCCATGTTTTCCCATGCCTGGGACTGCCTATTCACAAAGGGAAACACTGTGGCTGTGTGATCTTTGAGCCCATGGAGTGTTTGTAGGTTAGAAGTCGGGAATGGACTCTGGTCAGAAAATTGACCAATTGCGCAAGATATGTCGTCGAGCTTGAAGTTAATACTTTCTCTTTTGCACTCATGTAGTACTATGTATCTGTTTCTAGTTTATTCCAATTTAGGGAGTTTGACATTTTGCAACCATGCAAAGTCACAAAGACGCCCAAGTGAAAAATTGACCTGAAATGTTGTTCTGAAATAGAATAATAACCACTTCCACTAACCAGCACCAGAAAGGTGATCATGGTGAATCATGTTTCCTTTTTTTCTGCTACCCTGGGATCCTGCATTTGTATGTTGCCACACTTGCAGTTGGTTTGTGTGACCAGCTTCTGTGTCTACAGATAGTTGTGACTGCAGTTTGTTGCAGTAAACAACTAAATGCATTCAGACATGACAGCATATTTTGATCATCATCAGTATCCTACCTATACACTTACAGAGGGTGGAGTCCAAGTGAAAAATGTTGTTCCTATGTGAGGCCTGAAATCTAAAGACTCTTCATTTAGGTCAAACTTTCAGGTATAAGTTTGCAATATTTTTACTGGAAAACTCAAAGTCTCTCATTGCTGTACAGTAGAACAATAAAATATGGTGAATGGGGAGCTCCGAATTATGCATGTGTCATGACAATTTGTTATGTACACTAAGTATTTGGGAGCGCTGAATTATACATATACTATGACAATTTATGTACACTAAATATTTGGGAGCAATGGATGCATCTCAGTTTTAAGCAGAGTTAGAGAATGGGAGCATTGAACTGTGTTGTTAAGACATTTCTGATTTTACACTGTCCAGTTTTCTGATAACAAAAACACCATATTCATGCCATTGTACTCCATTCTTACCTCAGAACTGCAGCAAAGCAACATATGAGGAAAATTGATCACATTGGACTGTCCATAAAGAACAGTTTTCTGAAAATTTGGTAATGATACCAAAAGTGCCCAGAATCACATCCAACATGCCCTAAACTGCAGTCTGCCCTTACTAGGGCAAATGGGCAGATTAAGTGACCCAGCACCCCAGCAGAGCACCATCCATTAGAAACCCATTATGGCTTAGTAACTTGTGACCTTGGTAACCAAACTTGTAGACCCTCCTCCTTCCACCCCACACTACCTAGCTAACTCCCCATTTAAGTGTAGGGTTTAGGGTTCAAGTAGACTGGCTGTCCACCATGGCTATTTCCAGCTCGCCACAATTAACCAACCACTACCAATGCACCATGAGGGTGGATGGTGCGTGTACAGAAGACACTTTTCCATTGGGTTCAAGTTCCCTAGTTAACCATGGCAGTTAGTTCAGTTGTTGTGTTTACTACTTACTAACTAGGTCAAATCGTAATCAAATCATAATCAAATTACCCAACAATGACAAAGGATCCAACGATGGTGTGTCCTTTTGTGGTCATTTTAATTTTTTCGTATAAAGGAATTTTTGAATGAATTTTTTTTCAACATGTTACTAAAAATGTTTGTAATTATTCCAACACATCACATGTTTTATGTAAATCTTTGTTAAATATCTATGATTATTTTTTAAATGTGCAGATTTTGTCAAATCTTACATTTTGTTTTGAAAATTTATCATAACTTCAAATCATACCAAAACATGCTAATTATTGTAGGCTTTAGTTTCTTGTATCATAAGTTACAATTTTATTTTGTATGTCATGCACATTAGACCTCATTTACATGTGGTAAAAAACTCTTGAAATTTTAAAATTTTGAAACATATTTTGAATTTCTAAAAAATTTAAATTTCACAAGTTTTAAGTTATGAATTTTTTTTGAATGTGGGTAATAAGTTACTATCATTTCAAAAAAAATCCAATCTAAACTTTTTTATTAAAAGAGTCCTCAACTTAGTCCTTTGCAAAATTGACTATTTTTAAAATAATTATTATTCAAATTTAAAAGTCTTTTACTAAAACCTAAATCCAAATTAAATTAAATGAATTTTCAATTTGAATTCCTCAACATTCATATTAATCGTTTAGCACAACTTCCTACAATTAACAATCATTAAAGTGGCATCACATATATAAATGTAACAAAATTAACAATTTTGATGGTTGTCCAATATGGTTTGACTCATTTGACTATGATTGCATCCAACCACCAACTAGCCTTTCCCTACTTACACTAATCATTTATATGCATCAACTTACTTAAGTACTTTATTATTTCCCTACTTATTATCTACCTACCTAACTTATTTTTAATAAGATAGGTTACCAACATGAAACCCAAGTTGGGGTTCATGCATGATTAACTCATAACATGTTTCCATTGGATAGTGCACTTGCAGTTGTTGGTTCATTCTAACCATTTAGCTTAACATGTGTAGGGTAACTACACCCATCACTAGACAATGGCCTACAACCAAACCCCTTTGTACTACAAACTAGTGTTGGTTGATTTCAAGTTTTTGGTTGAGTTTAGGTCTAGATTTGGGTCTAAGAACTTGATTCAATGGGTTTACATGGAGTCAAAATTGGCCATGAATTAAACTTAGTGGGTCTACATGGACCTAAAACTAGCCAAGAACTAGACCTAATGGGCCTACATGGAACTTGACATAATGGGTCTACATGGATCTAGACCCAACTTTAAACCCAAACATAATGGGTCCACATAGACTTGGACCCAACCAAAAATTGGATCTAACATGTCTTAAGGATTTTTTATATAGTCCAAGTCATACGGTTAGGTACATGCTAAGGTCCTAGGTTTAGATATGGTTTAAGTTTCTAGGTTGTAAAGTCCTATGTTTGAATTTTAAAAAGTTTTAGCATACTAGGTCCTAGCCCTAAGTTTTAATATATTAGGCCCTTTTCAATGGTTAAAATAACTTTTACATAAATATGTTGTGATGTTCCTATGTGTTCTTATTGTTGATCTTCGGAATGTGTTGGAGAACACTTTGGAACCCATTGGGAAGTTTTGGGAATTTGACGGGAACATTTTAAGGAACACCAAAAATTTTAAGTCAAAAGCATTTAATAATCAACCTTGGAATTGTCTTCAACTAAAACCTAGAACTAAAGGTTCTTATAAAGGTTGAACTTTCAAACCTGAAACTATTCATCAAGAAAATTGGACTTGCCCTCAAAACTAATGGAATTTAATTTTTGAAAACATTTTCTAAATGCAAAATTGAAAGGTCTTCCGTTTTACAAAGAACTTTAAACCTAGAGTCAACAATTCTTTTAAAATTTAAGAATTGATCCACATTGGTACTACAAACCCTAATTGGTTAGTTGACATTCATGCATCGTCTAGCATCCAAAAAAATGCATATGGTAAAATGCATGATCTTGAGCTTTTATGTTTGTTTTTTTTGGCACATCAACCATAAAAGGGTTTTTGTGTTTAGTTTAACGTGTGGATGATGGTGAATTAAAAACATTATGACCACCTTTAAGTGTGGTTATGTTTGGTGTGGCATTTTGGGAGTTTGTTATTAGGGGTGATTTGGCCCAACATTTTTTTAATTCCAACAACACAAGCAAAGGTCATTTGGTTGTGAGGTGATTTTGGGTCAATTTTAAGAAATTTATAGCAATGCAAACAAAATAATTTATGGTACAACAAAAATAATGTTTGATTACAGGGGATGGTCTATCATAAGAAAGGGCATTCAACTAGTCATAAGCAAGGAAAAACCTTAACAATCTTAAAATGCACAAAAATCACTAAGGGCAATTTAATGTAAAAACATACATCCCTAACATGACGTGATTTTTGGATCTTACAAGTAAGGACATTTATTAACACACAAATAAACATATCTTGCATATTCCTTTCAAATCTTGGGCACTTTGCATTCCTTCCTAAACATGTATTCCCACCAAAACATCCAAACACAATATCAAGCTACTTGGACAAAGCTAAAATCATTTGAGTTTAGTCCTTTCTATTCCCTTTCAAATATCTCCTCATTACCAACTTTTGTAATAAATGAGCTCTAATCTTTTTTAGAAATCCTAAATTCTAATATAATAGTGCTCAAAGCTAAGTATTTAAGGACAAAAGTTAATTATTAAACTAGAGCATGTTGAAGAGGATTCAAGTCCAAAATATATATCAAAAATTGCTAAAATCAAATGTAAAACTAAAGCAAGTAGAAGAGCACAAATCAAGTTTTAAAACATATGGGGATTTGCATTATTCAAATTTTAAAATTGGGCCAAATGAAAATTTGAGCCATAAACAAGTTATATAATGAAAGATTCAAGCAATTTCTATATTACTACTAGTTCTAGCAATTTATAATTCAACAATCTAAAGCATCATGACCAAAGGAGGTTAGATTTCAACTAGTTCATGTCAACTACACACTGCAACTCACACCCACAACCTACACATCAACACATGGCATCAATCTTGTGTGGGAGGATTTTCTAAACTTCTACCATCTCGTTTCTTCTAATGCAAAGTTGAAAATCATGAACTTATAACATATCCTAACCTACATGGTTTTTAATTTCTTGGTATGTGTACATGAAAGAGAAAGGCATACCTTTAGCAGGGCTAAACTACCCCCATTTATTAAAGGTTGGGGCTAAAAGGAATGAGGCAATCATGAACATGAATGTGCTTCACAAGTAATGAAATAACTTGTTGGACCAACCAAACTTGAACAAAAAGAATGTGCCCTTTTATTTTTCATCAAAAATAAAACAAGGCACCAAGGGTTAATGAGATCCATATAATAAGCAAAAGAAGCAAATAGTCAAATCAAACATTGGAAGAAGTTATAAAAGCAATGGAAAGAAATACATGTCATGGAACATTTGAATGGTAAAACAAGATGTAAAAACATGGGCCAATATGTGTGTTGGAATTTTTTTGGAAATGTAACAATAGTTGAATGAATTTAATTAGGTATGTAAAAATGTGAATTATCAATCACCTTACAACAACTAAAGATGAAGGTTGTAAAGTTCACACAAACAAGGTGTGCACCATTCAAAAGCAACATACTAGGGAATAGTTAATGGTTCTAGTTTAAACATATACACCCAAAATTGAGCAAGTTTGACAAGTAAAACTCAAAGTCAACACATAAAAAGGTCTAACAAATAATTCTTACAATTTTTTTTACCAAAATCTTGTAAGCATTGTAGGCTTATCACAATTGAAGTGTTGACCATATATGGAATTCAAACGAAACATGAATTCAACTAAGCAAACAATTAAAAACAAATGTTTTGGTTAAAAGAGGTTCCAAACACATTTACATCATTCCCAAGTTTTGGGAATAGTTAATTATAAATTGTGTGACATCAAAGTCTTCATAGATTATGAAAATGAAGGGAATTGCAAAACTCTTCCCCAAAATCAACAATGCCTTTGTAATATGTGCAATATCCATTGGCTTGTTGTAGAAATAAACCAAACACCCTTGTGGACCTTGAACACACCATACTTTTCCAAATCGCAAAACAAGGACACACACACACACACACACACACACACATGGTTGCCTCCCCAAGTTTCACACACAACACATTTCACTTATCCAAATCACAAGAAAATAACCATGTGCACAAAGTTGCCTCTCACTCTTGCAAATTTCACACATTCATTTATTTCCACCTACATATCATTCTTGCAAGTTTTCACACACAACACACTTCACTTTTCTAAATCACAAGAAAACAATCACACACACATGTACCCCCATTTCTGGCTACTTCCCACTCTTCCAAATTCCACACAAAATGCATTTATGTTTCTTTCTTGTCCAAATCACAAGACAACAATTGATTCTCCATCACACACACACACACACATTCAACTCGAAGGTGGCTTTTAAGCTCTTGCAAATTTCACACACAATACATTTTTGGCATCCTCCAAATTATTTTTTAAAAATCACAACAATTTTTTTATTATCATTGATCATGCATAATAAGATCAAAGATAACAACTTGGAGCTTTTGTGTTTAAGGGGGCTTGATTTGGATGTCCCAAAAAAGGACACTATAAACATTGCTAGAGACCTATACATAGGTGTTTGCAACTAAGACAAGGTTGGACAAGTTTGTGAACAAACATCATCCTTGTATGCATGCCCAACCATTAAAACATTGGATGCTAAAAAAATGGTTGGCATCTAAGTTGTTTTTTCCTCCACATGGAACATGAATTTCACACATTTTTGTGATAGATGGCAAAATGTGACTTCATGACTTTGAAGTTGAAATCATTCATTATGGTCATCTTAACAAAAGCCATCTTAACATGGAAAGGTGGCTTCAACCCCAAGTACATGTAAAACTGTTCAATTAAAATGGTGTTCCATCTATAGTGATCAATGAGACATGTCACATTGATTTGAGGAAAGGAGAGGCCTCCAATGTATATCACATTATATGACATGATTTCTTTTACAACGGATGTTATTAGAAGAATGTTCCCATTGGACAATGTTTAAATATGCATCCACTTATAATGGACAATTTGTTTTTCTTCGTATATCACTAATAGAAATCAACCAAAATGTAACCACTTTATTTGCAAGTATATGCAACTATTAATCATGAATACCTTTGAGAGTATTTACAACTATAAAATCAAAATTTAAACTTTTGATCATTCTTGCAAGTTTGATGTAACTATGTTGTCACTATCTATGCCTTTATCTTATGGGTTGGATGGTTTTCAGGTCTATTTTCATTAGTGAATAAGCTTATATGTCCCATTAATTATAATAGTCACCAAGGTAATTCCACCTTTAAAGGTATACCTAAGTGTAATATAATTTTAAAATATGTTTCTATGTAAGTATTAAAATCGTGTTTAGGATATAATATTAGAGATATAATATATATGCTCATATTATGTATGTACATTGTTCATATATTGAGTTTGGAAATTGATATTTCAAATTCAAATTTTGTTCTTGTATCTAAATTTTTTTATTTGGATTCAAGAATTTTTATTTGAACCTGAAAATTGATATTAATAAAGAAAATTTATTGTTAAAATTCTATTATGTGTACTAAAATTAGTATTATTATTATTAAATATTGATTATTAAAATTAGTAATATCTATAACAAATGAGATAATAATATCAACAAGTAGGCTATATATCCTATGCCTACTAAACCAAAAAATGAAAGAGGATTTAACTTAGATGCCACATAAACTATTAGAACCTAGGCCTACCCTAGGTGCCACATGGCATAAACCTAGCATAGGTGCCATGTGGCATAACCTATCCTATGTGACACATGGCATAACTTAGCCTAAAAGCCATGTGGCATAACTTGACCTAGGTGCCTCATGGCATGACTTAACCTAGATGCCACATGGCTTAGTCTATCCTAAGTGTCACATGGCATGACCTAGCCTAGGTGCCATGTGGCGTAGTCTATCCTAGGTGTCATGTGGCATGACCTAGCCTAAGTGCCATGCGACCTTGTTTATCATAAGTGCCACATGGCCTAACCTATCTACCTACCTCCTTAGGACTATCTACTTACCTACCTATTTCACAAGTTGCCATGTGATAAATTTTGATAAGTTACCAAAATAGTTGCATTGTAGTTACAAATGTGTGCCACATAAGTCATAATCATATGATTTGGTCAAAGATCCTTTGTATTTGTTGACCACATATTTCATTCAAAATTTGATGATGTCATTGTTCACATCATGTTATTTGTGACTAATTGGTGCATGTGACTTGTTTTAGATGACTAATGTGAAATAGTTGCAAAATGTCGCTTTTGATTTAAAAATAGTCCTAAACACTGGTCGCAAATTTTGATTTTTCTTCTAGTGTATTCATATTTTATTTGCAATAAATCCCATCTCTTACAATAAAATATGTCCTACTAATTTTGAATGGGGCAAATATCCATTGACAACTATAATTTTTCAACTAGATACCATAATAAAATGATGGTTCAAAAATATGTGTTGCATAGGTAATCAACAAAAAATAAACCAAATAATACATAAAGTAACACATGTGACTCCAAGTTTAAAATTCATACAAGTTGTCACTTGACCAATTTTCTTTTTATAAATGAAAAAAGTATAGTTGCAAATAATGTTATATGGAACCTTGAAATTTTGGCCAAATTGGCCTCTAAACAAGATATGAATGGTTTTCTATTAAAAAAATTTTATTCAATTATATACTATAACTTATGAAAAGAAAACTTGTGATTTGGAAAAGGAATTTTTTGAAATTTGGGAAATTTTGGGCCATTTTTTTCGAAACAAAACATTTATCATACCTTGAAATCTTATTTGCCAAGTTAGAATTAGGTGAAAAAATGCAAAAACCAAGAATTCCTAGTCCACAATCATAGAGATAACTATATTAAAAACACGTGCTTCGCAATATGGTTGTATCTCAACATGGCTATGTCCTGAAGATGATTGTGACTAGACAAAACATGGGTTCTATGAGAGTAATCAACTTATACATGACTATAGCAATTGACATGATTACAATTGCATTACCTATTCGATTGGCAACTAACTTTGGTAAGGCAACAATAATTGACTAAAACTTATTTAGGTTTGTTTGTCAATGACCAAATGAAATCACTCAAGAAAAAGGCCAAAATGCAACCATTCTATTGCGACTACATATAACTATATGTTGTTTGTGATTATTTTTGCAATTATTTGTCAACTTTGATATTTTTGGTCATTTTGGGATTATGTTATTGCATCTATTGAATTTTTAATCATTCCATGTAAATGATTTATAGAATTAGATTCATCCATGAATAATCTTGTATGTCCTATTAGTCTAATTAATACCCAAATTTTAGTTGCAACTAATTTGTGAACCTAACCCCTAGAGGTATATTAAGGCATATAATTAATATAGGAAGGGTATATCTCTAGGGGTGTACATGAATTTACATTAAATATATATTAAAGGTATATTGTGGTAGGTAAGTAGGTAAAAAGATAGATAGATAATTAATTAGGTAGGTTGGGTAGGTAAATAGCTTAGATTAGGTGGGAAGGTAGGTTAGGTGGGTACATATGTAATTAGATATGTATGTACATATGTATGTAAGGTGATCAATAACTACGTATGTTAATTATCTGGGTAGGTAGTTAACATAAGGTGGGTGGGCGGGTGCTCCTAGGTTACGTAGGTAGGATTTTTTAAAAAGGGTTTTATTTTATTTTGAATTCAATTATCTTTAGGGTTTATCCCAAATGGCATTGGGATTAAAATGTATACATATAGTTTATATAATTTATAGCATTGAAAAAAAGGACAAATTTTTGTAACATTGTTGTGATTAAAAAATTATCCCATATCTCTTGTCCTCCATTTCAAGTTTGTGGACTATATAAAAAGATGCAAATTAAAAATTAAAGAACAACTACCATTTGGGATGAATTATTCAAAGACGTTTGACCCTAAAGACTAAACATAAAATAAAATAGGAATATCTACTAACTACCTACCTAACATAAGTAAGCACTTAACATACCTACTTAAATATTTATGTTTAGTATGTTTTGACCAAAATTCAATTAGTATTCCATGCGGCAAATTTTTGTTGCATCACATGTCATGATTTTAATAAAATATCCATAATGATTATGCATATTTATTTTTTTACTTAAATTAAAAATTTACCTTTAAATTAATTTTTTCAATTCAAATTTTTTGCCAAACATTAGATTTTGATTTGGCCATGTGTAAGAATCTAAACCATCCATAATGCGTGACAATGATTAAAAAAAAAGTTGGAAATTTATAAATGGCATAAATCAATTTGGCCACATGTATCAATCTCAAATTGTATGTTTTGTTTGGACAAAATATATAAACAAAGCTTTTTAATTGGAATAATTTAAAACTACATACATCAACAAACTGGTATATGGGAAATTTTGCATAATATTTTGTATGTCATCCTTGGACAATTGATTTTGCATAATCCTTTGTATGATCATCCTTGGAGAGTTCTAGAAACAAACCAAATACAAACTACCTTGTTCCCAATCCTAATTATCTCGTTCATTTTCCCCAGTCTATCTTTGAAGGAAGGTAGTTTTTTTTTGTTTGTACTTATGAGAGATCCACCAAATTGAGATGCTTCAGATCACATTCTTGGTTTCTTTGGAAAGCTCTCTAAGAGGAGGGGTGCATTGGCTTGGTTTCATGGTGTTTGGACTTGTGGTGTAGAAGTTTTTGAATACTAATTAATTTTTTCATTGAAAATTAAACTAAATTGTAGCTGAAAGTTTTGGAAGAATTGGAATGTGCCTTTGGTGTTGTTGGAAAGATCTTGATGATCATGATTTAATGGAATTTATTTGGTAAGATTTGGATTCAGAATGTGGGAAATGTTGTTTTTTAAGTGATTTATGTCGCTGAAAATTCAAATAAATTCCAAAAAATCAGGTTTTGGAAGGAAAAATCAATTGAGGACGTGGTAACATTTGAGCCAACGGCATAGGCCATACTAGTGTATATAAAAAGGCAAATTAACATGTGTTTTTTAGGTCCATGATATTTACATTAATTCAAATTAAATTGTACATTGACATAAATGATGATGAACTATTGGAAATTGTTAGAGAACATAAGAAGAGAGAGAAAAAGTTGATTATCACTCATGGTGTCCAACAACACAAAGCCCCAAGTTAGAATAATTTCAAATTACATGCACCCCAACACCTAGCAACATGTAACCAATTATTAGTGTAGTTGTAATTAGTTGCAAAAAACTATACAATTGGTCAATGGATGGAGGAGTATAAATTTGAACATATACTTCATCCATCTCGATGTGTTGGTGTCATATTTTATCACTATTTATAATTAATGTTCATTACAACTACACTTATGCAACTAATAAAAAGTTTAGTTACTAAAGTGATTTATTATTAGTTTTTAGTTTCAAATTGAAGTCGCAAAATGACCTTTCTTCTACTAGTGGATCTATGTAATTAAATGTGGGTCTTTTGAAATCAATTAACATAGATAGGGGAACACCAACCAATTACATTGTCATTACATTATTGATTGGATGCAGACTGGCTTTGACATTTGTCAATTATGAATTTTCTAATTAGATTACCAATTAAAATTGATTTGGGTTGTCTATGGGTGATTGGCATAGACATGTCAACAATAGCCATTTGGATTACAATTAGATTATTTGCCAATTGGATTATTGATTGGAATTTATTTAAGCATCCACGAGCAATTGCATAAGATCTATGTTGTTTAATCACATTCACTTGTACATGGCAATAACAACCAACTAGACGAATGCCTCCACTATAGTTTGTTATTCACATTGAGTGCTTCTATTTGCTTTCTTTGACCATCATATTTTATCAAACTTGTTTTTCATATCAAGAATCCTATTTAAGTTTTGATGCCATGTGATGCACCCTTAGGCTTGTCAAATGGTGTTGGGTGTAAGTACCTTATCAATTCCCAATGTTGTAATAGAATGCAACCCAAAGTGTGTTATTTAACTCCGCACATTTGGGTGTGAGAGCTTTAGGATGGGACTAAGATGAGAGTGTTAATGCAAGATCATGACAAATTAACATGCACAAACTAAACAAGTTGGTTAACACAAGTTGAAACTAAGTGGTTGACCCAAAAACTTTTGAAACTACCAAGTTATAAGTCCCACTACCTTGTTTGTTCCTAATTCACACATATGAACTTTGATCGAAGAGCTACAAAGGGAAATGTTGTAGTACTTGAAAAGAGGTTCTGATTGCATATTGCATGTTCCAATTGAAGGTCATTTGATCCCTATTTCTTAGGTTTTATTATTCAAAAGTCAAGTTGTCAGTTTGACGAATCCCAATATTTATTTTGGCCATATAATTTGCATTTCAAAAATAAAAATGAAGGATGTGAACCCACTTTTGGTATCTACTTTCCAAGACCTTTTCAACAATCTCAAAAAGGCGTGTTCTTTTAGAGCTTGTCCCAAAAATCCAAGATACTATGGGATTCCAATTTCAAAAAACAATTCCCTTTTTGGAGTGTCTGCAACCCATCTCCTCTTTGCACACTCTCACACTTGTGAAAATATCCATAAATCATGAGACACTCTTGACCCACATCATTTTTCATACCCCAAGGCTAGGGTTGGGACAAAGATGGAGTGCCTTTTCTTTAGCCTACCTATATAAGTAAAAAGAATACAACTTTGAACAAAACATATGGGATACAAATGTGGTGCTATTGGGAACATCCAAGGGAGCTTGTAGGGGAATTGTTTAGGAACTTCATGGGAAGTCCTTGGCAAGTTGATGGTAACACATTGTGAACATAAAAAAACCAAATGAATACACCCCCTCCCTCCTTAACCTTTTCCACACAAAAAAAACCTTGAAATTATTGAGTGCATGCAACATCACCTTTTGGTTGAACAAAACAAATATTCCTACAATTATTTGTCAACATTTTCAACTTAGGCTAAAGACATCAAATATGAACACCATAAGTGTCCCAATTTGTTAAACAAGGATATTAACACAAGCCAAAAATGTGAGAAATAATTATAGGCCATAATTTTCATGTGGCTAGTGAAAAGGCTTGACATGCATTCAAGAAATCTTGGTTTTTTTTTTGAGGATTGGGTGGAGGGGCTTTTTATTATCCCCATTTTGTTCCCATTGAATTCCAAAAGGTTCCCATCAAGTTCCCAATGTGTTCCCCAAAATGCTTCCAATAACATCGCACCTTTATCCCATGTGTTTTGGCCATAATTGAACTTTCATATATATATAAACAAGCCAAAGGGAAGCACCTTTGTGCTTCTATTTTGGGTAGTGCCCAATGCAAAAAAAATGTTTATGGGCCAATCAAAGTGGTTGCTTCAAAAAAATAAAAATTGGATGCAACCCCCAACTTTTTTTGCTTTTTGGGAAAGGACCATTTTGATTGGCCCATCACAAATTGTTTTTGAAACATTGGGCATTCCCAATAGAAGCACAAAGGCACTTCCCTTTGCCACTTGCCCATCATTAAACCCTAGGCCTCTTTTTATATATTATAATTATTCATAAATTTCAAAAAATCCAAGGTGAGTATCTTATGTTCATTGAAAACATAGGGCACAATGAGAAACACAAGGCAAAAATTTGACAAACGAAAATAACATGAGGCAAAATTTGGAAATGCACTAATTTTGGTGCATTTTAAAGTTTTTCCTTGTGTTTTCTTTGACATGTGCACACCAAGGAGGAAAGAACATGCTTTAGGGTTTGTAGTAGATGTGGAAGGAAAGACAAATTTCAATGCTAATTTCAATGCTAAAAAAATAGTTATTTCTGAGCACCAAAGGTGTTTAGGCTTTTAGAAAACAACCAACTTGGGTTTTCATCATTGTTTAAACTTTTCTTTTTAATATGTATAAATGCCATAAGAGCTTGTTTAAAGGGGGAGGTCCAATGATTGAAGGTAGGTGCATTTATAGAAAAAGAGGTCGCGCGTTTGAAGGTCATTTGATGAGTTGGCAGGCACATTAACAAAAAACATGTTGATTAGCAGGTTTAAAGGTACATTAATAGAGCATCGTGTGCTTGAGAAAATATTGATCATCAAATCAGCAAAGTGCATCAACATAATAAAATATGTTGAAACTTGGCGGGATTTACTCATGTAATATAGGGGGTTTTTTCTCTTTATGTGGAAGATCTATTGGAACTTGGTAGGGTTTGTTCACATATTGTCTAAAGGTCTTTTCTTTTTGCACGGTTAAAAGGTTTGTTCACATTGTTTGCAAGGTCTCTTCTCTTTGCATGGTTAAAAGGGTTTATTCATGTTGTTTGTGAGGTTTCTTTTTTTCATGTTGTTACTAGGGTTTGTTCATGTAGTTTGTAAGGTTTGTTTTCTTTGTGTCAAGGTCTTTTCTTGTGTGGTTACATGGTCTATGTGTGGTTCAAGAGAAGATGGTCATCCTTTAATAAAAGAATGTCAAGGTGATTTCAATATTGGCATAGTATACATGGCTCAACAAAATAAGGTTACATATAATGTTGGCAAAGTTTACATGGTTCAACAAAATGATCAACATACCATCATGTGTCCTAAATTAGTTAGTAGTGCATTTGGAGGAGGTTAGATGTTTGATTAGGGGTGTTTGTTATATGTCCTAGGTCAATTGACAGGTCATTTAAAGGAGGTTGATTGTTTGATTAAAGGTTTCAAGTAATTGAAAAGCTTCTTAAGCTTGTCATTTTTTTGATTTGAGCAATTTGTTAACGTGTGAGACATAAGCCTTTGAAAGTCATGGTCATAGTAACAACATTCTTGTCTTGAGATGACGAAGTCTTTTACAACTATGTGGAAAATTTCAGGATTTGGGAGTCATTATTGTTATGTATTGGATTGGTCTCTCTCCACCCTTTGTGTGGTTTCTTTCCACTCTTTGTTACAAGGTGTGTGAATTTGTACAAACCATAACACAAAGAAAATTAATTCAATCTTGCAAGAAACCTCGTTAATACATTCATGTACAAACAAATTTGACATCCGCATCCTAAAAACCTATGTATACCCAAAATTCCAACCTAACCCAAATGTGCCTAAGAAAAAAAATTAACTTGTTTCCTTTCCCAGATTCTATTGTTATGCAACACATTTTCATTCGTTTACACTTGATACTTTCAATGTTTTAGCATTTTTGTTGAATGAATAAGGTATGGTTTATGGTTGTAGGCAAGAGCTTTCCTTGGAATGCATTAGAGGAAGTAAAAATTAACCATAGGTCCTATCTCCAACAACTTGCCACTAATGGTACCCTAAGGTAGTTACTACAAATGCATTTTGAATTTGAACTTCAATATTTCAAGATGTGTTTGGATCCCATTGACCTAGTTTATCTCGCATATTATGATTCCAAGAATGACTCTTCTAATGTAATTTTATGTAGTGTGGAATAACCTCCTTGCTAAATCCATGTGTTGAACTATAATTTTAAAATTTTAAATGGCACAAATTTTGTACAAAGTTGAATGGAAATACATTTTCGTTTTTTTTTTGGTAATTTTATCAGATATCCTTTCTATGTTTATTATGAGCTACAAATCTACTTTCAAAATCACTACCTTAAACTTGGTCTCTTTTAGTTTCTATCAAACCTTAAAATTACAAATTTAATTTCAAAATGTCAACCTTAAATTTAGTTTGTTTTAGTTGTTGCTAGACCCTAAAGTTATTAAACCTTAAACCCTTATCCTTTTTTTTAATGTAGAATTTGGATTTTTTTTCCTTAATTATGTTTTTTAATTATGTAAACATTTTATTTATGCATGTTAGCAGTTACAATTTTTGGTCTCAAAATGGAAACCCTAAACACGGTTTTTTAAAATTGTTGTTAGACCCTAAACCTATCAAACCCTAAAACCATTATATGCTTTGTTTTCTTTTTTATAATTTGGACTAAACTTCTTCCTTTTTGTGCTTAAATTTTTTTTGTATACACCTTATTTATATTTGTTAGCAGTTGTAGATTTTGGTCTCCTTAAACTTGGTCTCTTTTAGTCTCTATTAGACTATAAACCTATCAAACCTTAAACCCCTTTCCTTTTTTTTTCTTATGTATAATTTGGGTTATATGACTTTTTGTCTTTACCTTTTTAATTCTATATTACATCCTATTTATGTATGTTGGTAGCTATAGATTTTCATTTCAAAACCTTAACCCTAAACCTTGTTTTTTTTAGTTTCTATCAAACCCTAAATCTCTCTTTTGTACAAAATTACAAATTACATTAAATTTTTCCATTAATTCAAGTGCATTTTAGGGTCAACTAAGTATAAAAGGAATTGACCTTAACCCATTCATGACCCAAAAAAATGAAATGTTGGTTAATAAAAGTAATAGGCGCATAAAGGCACATCATAAACAGAAAACCACAAAGTGCATTATGGATTATTTTTGTTTGAATTATGGATTCTTTTCATTTGAATTGTTTAGCCAACTTCTACAACCATCATTTCATGTTTTATAGTCATGATAAGAAAAATGTGACACAACTTGTACTCAACCAAGTTTGAAAAGTTGTTTACACAAATTACAAGTTTGTAGTTCTTTAATTTTGTATTCTAAAATGTGAGTTTAAAAGATAATTTACAAAATGCATTGAAGGAGCCAACAACATGCACAACAATGAGGAAGGTGCAGAAAAGGTTGTTTTGTAAAGTGATCATGTTTTGGCACAACTCAAATCAGCCGATGGACATGCAACATGAAATCTATTGAAAAGGTGACAAAATCTGATGGAAAGTATAGTCAGTTCATCTTATCATTTTTTTCTTAGCCTTACATTAAATGGAACAACAAGGTGTCGTTTATATCTCTTGCCACATCTATGGGTACATCAATTGAAAAGCCAATGACCAAATCAAAGATGTTGTAATCACAACCAAAGACCCTTGCCACTACTGCCAACAAACATGAAGCTAGTGTGTAGGGATGAAAAGTTTTGTTAAAAGCAAATGTAAATGTTAGCATAGAAAAAAACTACATCCAAAATAGCCAATTTAAGGACAATTACGGAACTTGAAGTCATTACAGATGCATAATTCAAGGCTAGGGTCAAATATTACTAAACTTTAGTCAATAGTCACCATCCTAGCGATATTTTGTTGGGTCATTATGGTGTTCACCAATAACTTCAATTGTGAAGTCATGGTGATGCCTAGAAATGTGAAAAGTTAATCAATAATGTAGTTGCCCTAAACAAATGACTATAAATTTTTTATATTGAATCACAATGTTTCATTAACCTTTTCCACTTGGATTTCAATCCCCCAATGCCCCATTCCATTTTAACTCAAAAACCTACATGATTTTGTTGTAAGTCAATTCAATCACTATCTAAAAAAATCAAAAGCCTAAAATTTAAAACACAACCCTAAACCTAAAACTCAAAACCCGAAACTTAAAATTTAAAACCTAAACCTTAAATCTAAATCCTAAAACCCATAAATGAACCTTAACATTAAACCTTAAACCCTAAACCCTAAAACTAAACCTTAAAACCCTATAAATAACCTTTAATCCAAAACTTAAAACCCTTAAAACCATAAATCTAACCTGAACCTTAAAAACCTAGAAATAAACCTTGACCCTAAATAAATAAATAAAAACTTAAACCCTAAACCCAAACCCTACAAAACTAAACCTAAAACCCTAGAAATAAACTTTAATTAAAAACTTAACAATTTAAATTTAAACCTTAAACTCATACTTAAAACCTAAACACAATAATTTATATTTAACTTAAAATCATAAATTGTAAACTTTAACTTTGAACCTAAAACTTTAAACAAAAAATTTAACCTTAAACATGAAACCCTAAACCGTTATAAATCTAAAACCTTAATAGGAACCTAAACCCTAATCTTAAAACCTTAACTTTAAACATAAACTTTAACCTTAAACCTAAAACCCTAAATTCTTAACCTTAAAATTCATATTTAATGGAAAAACCTAAACCTTTGAATCTAATCCCTTCATTCAAACTTAAAATCCTAGACATAAACCTTAACCCTAAACACCAAACCCAAAAACTTATGTTTAACTAAAAAACCAAAAAAACTTAAACCTAAGTGTAAACCTTACACATGAACTTTAAATCTAAGCTTAAACTCTAATCTTAAAATCCTAACATAACCCTAAACTTAAACCTAAAGCCCTAAACCTAACCCTAAAATGGAATGAAATGTTAAATGTGCATGCATCTTGTTGTATGTCCTAACAACATCCATATGAATTCCAAACATCAATTCATGCCTCCCAATGTGACGTAACATGAACAAGTCCTTGCCCATGTAACTAGGGTCACCCAATAAGTAGTCAAAATATTCATCTGCGTGGACAAAATATTTAGGCCACGACTTATAGATGTCTGATTAATAAAGGATATTAACATCATGGTATGACTTTAGATATTCGAGGTCTAAATCTATGAACAACGCATGGTGGTCCACCACAACCATGTTCGTGCAATACAATTTTTTTTGTTGATTAAACTAACTATGATGGGATTGATTGTTCCAAGGTTTACAAATTTTGATGAGGGTCCAATCAATAAATCCAATGTAACTTTAAAATTGTGAAAGTTATCTCATCAAAACTTGTTGTTTTCCAATATAGGGACACCAAATGTTGTCAATAATGATAAAATTGATGCAAGATGAAATAAATATGTCATCATCATTTATTGCCTTCTTGCTCTAGTTCCATATGAAAGCATCATATTTAGTCACATTATCATATTTTGTGAACAAGATGAAACTAAACAAATGTTATTTTGAGATCGACTTGGATGGTTGCCCATAAATGTAGTGTGATTCCCCTATGGACTTGCATGACTAATAATGGTTGGGACCACAAGTTGCAACAATTCTTGGAATTCTCCCAAAGTGAAGTTGGTGAGAGATTTAAATAAACCTCATGTGGCCGACATGGTTTTTAAAGATGTCCCGCACGCCTACACCAAGGTTGCACAATTCTCCACTTTCTTCATCCAACTTTGTTGACGTGAAATACTCCGCTAGAACGGCCCCCGCCCCCCAAAGTTGAATTGTCAACTTCTTGAACTGTCCACCTATTTTAAGCCAGTCAAAGGGGCACCACGTGGTCAACCCCCTTCTCACCCCGTCTTTTCCCAAAACCGCTCACAGTCAGGGCGCCTTTACGGACCGCTGGAACTCAGGGCGAAAAACTTAGTAGGGTGTGAGACACCCTGTGAAACCCCCAGTGAATTTATGGAATTTTCATGTACATGAAAGTTCAACTTTGGCCAAAGCATATGGGATAAAAGTGTGGTATTGTTGGAAACGTCTTGGGGAACAAGGTCTTTGTAACCTTGATGGAAACTTGATGGTAACTTGATGGTAACACATAGAGAACAGCAAAAGAACAAAAGAGGGTGAGTATGTGTGTATATTCATTCTTTATTGATTAGTTGGGAGGTGCACCCAAAGATTTTTTGTTATTATTTTTTATTTATTAAAAGTAGCCACTTATGATAGCCCATCAGCAAAACAATTCAAAACATTGGGCACTCCCCCAAAATAGAAGTACAAGGTGCTTCCCGTTGGCCCACCTTTATAGTTCATATGTATATGAAGGTTCAACTTTGGCCAAAGCATATAGGATAAAAGTGCAAAGCTATTGGGAACATCTTGGAGAACAAAAATTAAGAACTTTGGCTAACCCTTGGGAACGTGATGGGAACACATTGGGAACAACCCCCCACCACCCCCCCAAAAGAAAAAAATTGGGCCCTCCTAAGTGCATGTTGAACCTTCTCATTGGTTGCATGATTTTTTTAAAAATTGTTTGTCGCCATTTTCGACCTAGGATAATGGAAGGAAAGGGAATACGGGTGAAAATTCATCTTAGAATTAATTAGATGGGGGTACCTCCCAACTTCAACTTCCTTTTTTTTTACAATAAGTCAATTTGATGTGTCATCACTAAAAAGAAAAAATCAAATTTGGAGGTTGCCCAAATAGAAATTTCTCTTTTGCAAGTTTCTATACAAAATGCGTCCCCTTCATCCCATCTTATAGGTGAAAAGATGACAACTTTGGGCAAAACATATTGGGATAAAAGTGTTGTGCTATTGGGAAATTTTTTGGGAACATATTGGGAACATCAAAACACCAAGAAATCCAACCCCACCGCCCTTCCCAAAAGAGAAAACTATAAGCCTCTTGGGTGAATGTTGGATTGCCTCATGGGCAGAATTTCTATTCCTAATTAGATTTCTTGTCATTTTCAATCTAGGCTTATGGCAGATACATACAATTGGGGGCTAATTAGAACTAACAATAGGTACCTCCCCAAGAGGAGGTTGGTCAAGCAACGAGGTTGAAAGTTTTCTACAGATAGGCTTTGCTTTGGGGGTCTTGTTTCTTTGCTCCTTTTTTGCAATGGAATTCATCCACTTGTGTCCTCAATTTTTTAAAAGAAAATCTACAGATTTAGTGACTTTGATTTAGTAATATTGATTAAGTTATTGCTCTCAACTAGGTGGGCTAATTTTGAAGAGGCTTTTCAGCAAAGGCATCTTAACTCCTTCCCCCTTTTTAAATTAGTCTCACTTTTCAGACTGGGAAAGGGGAGTTGAATAAACAAAGCATCTTATTGGGTGATTCCCAATTTTTATATCATCTAAATATTGAAGTTAAAGCATAACACAAAACTCCAAATCATTTTACATACAGGAAGGCAACATGAAGCGTGTGTTTTTTTTTTTTTTTTTCAATTTTTTTTATGTTGCTCAAGTGGAAATAATCCATTTCAATATTTATCCAAATTTTTTGTTTTTCAATAAATGGAAAAAAAAAAATTTTAAAACCCTTTTCATTCTTTTGGCAGCT
>Ga0116229_10000569_pt1 | contig 50431 bp, 75 predicted proteins | sample S1TSphgellanicum_3_FD_87313 | JGI IMG/M metagenome (GOLD analysis project Ga0116229, IMG submission 87313) | Host-associated microbial communities from peat moss isolated from Minnesota, USA - S1T2_Fc - Sphagnum magellanicum MG | ecosystem: Host-associated > Plants > Peat moss > Unclassified... | reverse complement strand
TTGGTGGAATTCGCGGGAACCCCGGTTTTCTTCGAGCGGACCGCGGATCCTCACGGGACCGCGGATCCTCACAAGCTCCGCATCGACGTTGCCCGCGACGACAGGGCTTGTTTCTTCGAGCGGACCGCGGGTTCTCACAACGAAACTCGCGCCTGAACGCTTGAGCGCCATCCGCGCCTGGCGCGTGCTCCTGACCAGGAGCCGCGTGCGCGCGCCGCCGTGGTGCCAGAGGCAGCCCGGACACGACGGCACGACCTTGCCGCGCGGGCCTTCCGTCCACGTGACGCGCCGCCGGCAGCGGTCGACGCGCGGGTCCGACGGCTCGAGCTGCTCGTGCTCGACGATGCGGTACGCGACGAGATCTTCGAGCCCGCGGTAGTACGACGCCGAGGAGATACCGGCGAGGTTCATGAGGTGCTGGTAGGGCGAGCCGCACCAGAGGCTCTTCCAGTCGGTGCCGCTCTCGGGGTGCAGATACGCGAGCCAAAGGCGCACGGCCGACTCGCGGATCGGAATGCGCGTGCCGGGGCGCAGGAGCTCCTCGAGGAGGCGCACGAGGTTCGTGCGGGCATCTTTCGAGATGCGCTCCCCAAGCTCGCCCTGGGCGCCCCAGCGGCTCGCGGGGGCCTTGGGCTTCGGTTGTTCGTGGGAGGCGGGGTTCGGTGTTGGTGATGCATCGTGGTGCCGAAGGGGTTCGCTCACGAGAGAACTGCTCCGGGAGCGCGACCCGCGCGCTCCGTCTGAAGGGGGTCCTGAGGACCGGCGCGCCTCGACCGCGAGCTCGCTTGGTGCGGAACTCGTCGGCCCGAGACCGGTCCAGGTCGGCCGGCGTGCGATTCAGTCGAGCGCGGTTTCGCTACGTGCGTGCGACGCCAGGTCGCGCGCCGTGCGGTGCGGATGGCACTTTCGAATCAGCTCGACGAATTCGCACACGTCTAGCGTGCTGCGTCCTGGACGCAGTGCTGACCGCGGCCTAGATTCGGAGCGTCAAAAGCGACGGAACGAGCCTGCCAGCTCGCGCTCGCGCTTTTCTCGCGCCGAATCGGCGCACCCACGTCGGTCGGGGCTTCAGTGTAGCCAACACCTTCCCGGCCGCGTGGGCCTCTGTCCGCTCCTCCGATAAGAGGGAGTCCGGTCGTCCTACGACCGCGACCCTCTACCGGCGGATGCGTTGTTCATTTGGAACGCACCTCCTCTCCGTCAGCGACGAGCCTTTCCTGGAACGCAACGATGCAAGCTACACGCGTGGCTTCGCACGCGGGAGTATCTGTGCTGGCGACCGGCTCCCACACGCGTTCGCGCTTGATCGTCAGCGGCGAACCGGTGCAGGGGGCGAGCATCAGGCGACCTGTCTCGCGATGAGTCCGACGAGTCGTCGGATCTCGTTGTCGTCGCGCGCGGGGAACTTCCCGCGCTTGGCGAGGATGCGCTGCATGGCCTGCAGCGCGAGCTCAGGAGGGAGCTCCTTGCCGATGTAGACGCAGCGCTGGCGCCCGTCGGCCTGCTGCCACTTGGCGTACCAGTAGGGGCCGTGCGCCTGCTTCTTCCCCTCGCAAACGGTGCAGCCCGGGTTCGTGCAGCACGTCGCGATGCGCTGGATCGCCGCGTTCGGCGGGATCACGGGGAGGGGTTTGCGCACACGCGGCACGGACCCTGGTCTCTAACTTAAGTGGTCCGCCGTCAAGTTCGATGGAGGGGCCACGTGCGCGCGCGGCGCCTCCGCCGCCGTCGCCGGCGTCGCGCAACGCCCTCAAACCAGAGCGCGGCGCGGCTCCGTTTCGCGAGCGGATGTGCCCGATCGTAGGCGCGCTTCAAGTGGCGGACGGACACGTGCGTGTAGAGCTGCGTGGTGCGGAGAGTCTCGTGGCCGAGCATCAACTGGATGGAGCGGAGGTCGGCGTGCCCCTCGAGGAGATGCGTCGCGAACGCGTGCCGGAGCGCGTGCGGGTGCATCCACCGCGCGCCGACCCGGCGCCCCCAGTGCCTCACGACGTGATGGATCGCGCGGCTCGACATGCGCGCGCCGCGAATCGAGACGAAGAGCGCCGAGGCGTGCACGCCGCCCGCCTGCGCGCGGACCGCCCGCGCGAGCAGCCACGCGGAGAGGGCCTCCCGGCATTTGCTGCCGAAGGGCACGAGCCGCTCCTTCTGCCCTTTGCCCATGACCTTAACGACGCAGTCGACGAAGCACACGTCGGCGACGTCGAGGCCCGCGAGCTCGGAGACGCGGAGGCCCGACGAGTAGAGCAGCTCGAGGAGCGCGCGATCGCGCGTGCGGGTGAAGCGCTGGAGCGGGTCGAGCTCGGGCTCGAGCTTCGGCGCTTCGACGAGATCGGTCGCGAGCGCGACGTCGGGCACGCGCGGGATGGAGCGCACGACGCGCGGGAGCGCGAGACCGTCGGCCGGCGCCGACTCGATCATCCCGAGGCGAAGGAGCCACCGCATCCACGAGCGCACCGCGTGGATGGCGCGCGCCTGCGAGCTCGGCTTGTGCTTCTCGCGGAAGTCGCGCACCCAGCCGCGCAGCATCGGCAGATCGATCGCCCGCACGTCGACGGCGCCTTCGGGCGCGTGCACGAGCAGCCACGCGCGGAGATTGGCGAGGTCGGCGCGGTACGCGCGGCGCGTGCAGGGCGAAGAGGTGAGCTCGAGGTGCATCATCCAGCACGCGACCGTGCGTTCGAGGGCGAGAGCCCCGAGCGCGCGAGCGCGGGGGGCGGGGGACGAGGCAGCCTCGAACGGAAGAGGAAGCGTAGCCACGGAGGAAGGCGCCGGACCCTAGTCAGCCCGCGCGGGCGGAGTCACCGCGCGAAGTGCTTCCGGAAGGCCGGTAATAGGCCCGGTTGTCCGATAAGAGCCAGGTCGCCGCGAAGAACTAACGCGACCGCTTCACCATTGCCGTGACTCCGTACGACCGTACGCGCGTCCGGTCGTACGTCCGGACGTCCGTACGCTTTCCATGGAGATCGCGATGCCGTAGGGTGCGCGCCCATGCTGACCATCGCAGTGCTGAATCAGAAGGGCGGCGCGGGGAAGACGACCTGCGCGACCAACCTCGCGGCGGCCGCGCACCTGTCGGGCAAGCGCACGCTGCTCATCGACATGGACGCGCAGAGCTCGGCCTTCGACTGGGGCAACACGCGCCCCGAGGGCTCGCGCCTCGAGGGGCTCACGGTCACGAAGAACGACTGCGCGATCCGGCTCCCGCACTTCCGCGAGCTCGCGCGCGGCTACGACGTCATCATCCTCGACGGCCCCCCGCGGCTCGGGGACGTGACGCGCTCGGCGGCGATCGCGGCCGACGTCGTCCTCATCCCGATGCGCGCGAGCGCGTTCGACATGTGGGCATGCGCCGAGACCTTGAAGCTCCTCGACTCGGCCGACGGCACGCGCGAGGAGATCCACAAGCGGCCCGTGCGGCGGGTCTTCGCCCTGAACAGCGCCGTCCGGCGCACGGGCGTTCTGCGCGCCGGCGAGCGCGCGCTCGCCGACCACCACGTGGCCGGGTCGCTCGGGCACCGGGTGGCGTTCTCGGAGGCGGTCGCCGCCGGCGAGAGCGTCCTCACGCTCGAGGAGAAGGGCGAGGCCGCGCGGGAAGTGCGCCGCCTCTGGCGCGCGATCGCGTCGAAGGGGAGGTCCTGATGGCGAAGAAGACGACGCCGGCGCTCGCGCTCGTGCGGCCGGAGCGCTCGGTCGCCGCGGCGAAGGCGGAGGGCGATCACGCGCGCATCCTCTGCGACGTGCCGCGGTCGGTCTACGTGGCTCTCCAGGTGCGCCTGCTCGAGCGGCGCCTCAGCATGAAGGCCTACCTGCTCGAGCGGCTGAAGGCGGACGGCATCGGGTGAAGCTCGCCGTCGGCGCCCGGCTCGAGCTCGAGCTCGTCGACCCGGCCCGGAACGCCCGCCGGCGCTACGCGATGTCGGTCGCGCGGGACCCGCAGCTCCGCCTCGACGGCGAGAAGCCGGGGCTCGTCCTGGTCGTCGCCCGGGGGCGCCTCGGGGGACGCGTCCTCGTCCGGCGGGAGGCCTTCGGGGAGCTCGCGGCGCTCGAGCGGCGGTGGCGGGAGCTCGCCCTTCGCCGGCGCCGGCACGGGTACGTGGAGGTGGGGTCCCTAGCGTTGCCGGCGTGAACATCGGATCGCGGCCTCGGCGGGCGTCAACATCGGGACCGCGGCGTTGACGCGCGTCGGGGCCAAATCGAAGGGCGTCAACGGGCCCGTTGACGTGTCACCGGGGGCCGCGTTGACGGCTGACCCGTCAGGGAACGAACGTCTCCTGACGCCGCAAAAACCCGATGGAAAGCCCCTGTTCGTGGCCTACGCCCGGGTCAGCACGGAGAAGCAGGCCGACCACGGGGTCTCCCTGGACGCCCAGACGGCGAAGTTCCGGGGGTTCGCGGACGCCAAGGACTTCCGGCTCGCGAAGGTCGAGTGGGACGCCCTCTCCGGCAAGGACACGAACCGCCCCGGCCTGCAGCGCGCGCTCGCCATGCTCGAGCGCGGCGAGGCCGTGGGGCTCGTCGTCCACAAGCTCGATCGCCTGACGCGCGACGTCGGCGACTTCGAGGACCTCCTCGAGCGCTACTTCCGCAAGGGGGGCTTTCAGCTCCTCAGCATCAGCGACTCGATCGACACGCGCACCGCGAACGGCCGCTTCCAGCTTCGGATTCAGATGGCGATGGCCGAATGGGAGCGCGAGACGATCGCCGAGCGCACGAAGGACGCGCTCGCTTTCGCGCGCACGCAAGGGGGCGGAACGCCGCGCGTCGACGGCGCCGCGGCCGCGCGCATCCGCGAGCTCGCGGCGGGCGGCGTCTCGCTCCGCGGCATCGCGCGCGCGCTCACGGACGAGGGGGTCCCGACGCTCAAGGGAGGTAAGTGGGCGGCGGAAACTGTAAGGAAAGTGCTGGATCGCCCGTCAGATTTGACGTCGAAGTAGATGCGCGGCGGTAGCATGTCTGAGATGGGCGAAGTCGGCCGTTTTGACTTCGACCTGTTCCGCGCGTACCGGCGCGCTCCACGTCGCAACGCGCTCTTCCTGAACCGGCTCATTCGCGAGAACGAGCCCCTGCTCAAGGTGCTGACGGCGCAGCTCATGGGACGTCCTCCAAAAGACGCGCACGCGCGCACGATGCGGAACCGCCTGCGCGTTCCGTACGCGGAGGATCTGCCATGGGAAGAAGCGCTCAACGCCGCGCGCGTGGCGCTCCTCAAAGCGCTCCGCCCCGGCGGCTTCAATCCCGCGAAAGGGAAGCTGTCCTGGTACCTCAAACTCAAGATCCGCCACGAGCTGCAGGAGCTCGTGCAGCGCGAGTCACTCGTGAAGATCGGGCGCGACCAGGCGCCGGCGTCGGCCGAGTACTACGAGGACGAGGACCACCTCGGTCGGCTCACGCGCGATGCGCTCGAGGGCCTCGACCAGGTCGACGGCGAGGACCTCGACGACGTCGTCACCGTCGAGCAGCTCGAGGACGCGATCGACATCCGGCTCAGCGTCGCGGAGCCCGAGCCGCCGCCCCCACCGCGCGACCTTCGGCCCGCGCTCGTCGTGCTCCTGGAGGAGCACCTCCGCTTCGCGCGGCTGGCGCGCGCGCCGGCGAGCGCGGTACACGGACGGCTCGAGACGCTCGCGCGATCGCGCGGCGAATACATCGCGCGCGGCGCGCTCGCGCGCGCGCTGCTCGAGCGCAACGTCCCACGCATCACGATGCGCGTGGCGTGGTCCTCAAGCCCGGTCGAGGCCTTCGCCGGCATCGCCCTACAAGCCACCTCACGTGCCCCCCTACGACAGACCCCGACGGAGGCCCTACAGGATGAAGCGAGGAATCCCAGGCGATTCCTAGCTTCCGGACACGGAGGCTGACATGGCAACAAGCGGTAAGAAGACGCGGCAACGGTCGGACAGAATGCGGGAAGCGGACGCGCAGGCTGACTCTCCGGCCTCGCAGACTCGGATTCCCGTACACACGCCGCTCAAGCTCACGGGCCGGGAGATGCTTCGGCTCGCTCTAGAGACGGAGCACGACCTGCGGACGATCGAGCGGTTCGCGGCCGGCATCAACAACTACCCGGGCACGCGGGCGCGAATCGAGCGCGCGATGGCGAAGCTCGGGATCGAGCGGCGCGAGAAGATCGATCCGAAGGAAAGCGCGCCGGCGCCGCGACGGAGGGTCGTCACGAGCGGGCAGGCTGCGTGATGTGCATCGCGTGGAAACGCGGGCAGATCGCCAAGGGTCTCTGCACGCGCTGCAAGTCGAAGGCGACCCACGGTCGGATGTGTCTCGTGCATGCGATGATGAATCGGCACGAGAAGCGTTTGCACGATCGGCGGCGGCGCGCGGCGGGGCTTTGCCAGCGCTGCACGCGCCGCGCGGTTCGCGGTCGCGTGTTTTGCGCGCATCACCTTGCCAAGGCGCGCGCGTACATGCGCAGCTACATGCCGTCTTGGGAGTCGAAGCGCCGAGCCTTGGGCCTTTGCGTGAACTGCCCCAAGCGCAGCGAGGACGGCGGTCGACAGTGCCGCGCGTGCCGCTGGAAATACAACGCGCGGCGGGCTGCGAAGGCGACGTGATGGATCGCCGCGACTTCCTCCACGCGGTGCTTGGCGCGTTCGCGATGCGGTTTGCGCCGCAGCTCCCGGCGCGGCGCGTGATGGTCTACGACGCGAGCCGCGTGACGATCACGTTCGCGGGCATCACGATGACGTGCTCGGATTTCTCGTACGAGGAAACGCGCCGGAAGGTGCGCCCGATTCGGGCCTACGCGAACGCGTACAGGGCGACGGTCGGCCTAGTTTCGCGTCGTGAGCGACGACCAGATCCCCCCGTCGACCCCCCCGGGGAGCACGACGAATGACGGCGGCCGCCGCCGCTGCATGCAGCCCACGAAGGGCGGCGGTCGCTGCATCACGCCTCTCCGTCCCGGCGAAACATTTTGCTACTCCCACGACCCCGCGCGCGCCGAGCAGCGGAAGAAGGACGCCGCGTCCAAGCGCCACCCCGGCGACCTCGGCACGGAGCTCGGGACGCTCGACGGCATCGCGCGCCGGGTCGCGAAGGTCCTCGAGGACCTCGACACGTTCGCGGAGGTGGAGGACCCGGAGACCGGCCAGGTCCTCGAGTACATCCCGATCCTCACGCCGGCGCGCGCCAGCGCGAAGCTGAATGCGCTCCGCGCGCTCGCGGCGCTCGTGATTCGGCGGACGGAGCGGAAGCGGCTGACCGTGGGCGACACGGTGCCCGGCGAGGACCAGGACCTCGACGCGGCGCTCGGGTAGCCCTTGGCGATCACGCTCGAGCGCCTCGTCACCTCGGGCAACGCGTTCGGGCTCACGGAAGCGACGCTCTGCCAGCGCGCCGTCTGCCGTATCGCGGACGGGCTCCCCTACGCGGACCTCCTCGAGCAGAGCCCGAGCCACGTCGGCGAGCCCGAGCTCCGGCCATCGCTCGAGCGCGCGTTCGGCCTCGAGGCCGGCGCTGAGCTCCCGCTCGCGCACGTCGGGATCAAGCCCCTCGAGCTCTACATCCTCTCGGGCATCCGCACGGCGAAGAGCCTGATGTGCGCGGGGATCGCGCTCCGGTCGGCGCTCACGGTGGACCTCTCGAACCTGCGCCCGTGGGAGGAGCCGTGCGTCTCGGTCCTCAGCATCACACTCCGCAAGGCCAAGATCATCATGCGGCACCTGAAGGGGCCGCTGCTCGCGCGGCCGCCGCTCCGGCGCCTGCTCGCGAAGAAGCCGAACGAGACCACGATCTGGATTCGGCGGCCGCACGACGGGCGCGTCGTCCGCATCGAGATCGCCGCGGGGGCCGCGGCCGGCGGCTCGCTCGTCGGCGACTGGTCGGCCGGCGCCATCTTCGACGAGTTCACGCGCATGAACGGCGAGGACGAGGGCTCGGCCATCAACTTCGACGACTCGCGGAAGGCCGTCCTCGGACGGCTCCTGCCCGGCGCGCAGCTCGTCGGCGTCGGCTCACCCTGGGCGCCGCGCGGGCCGGCCTACGAGATCGTGCAGACCCACTGGGGCAAGCCCAGCTCGCGCATCGTCGTGCTCCGGCCGCCGGCGCGCGCCATGAACCCCGTCTACTGGACCGACGAGCGCATCGCCGAGCTCCGGAGCTCGCCGAAAGGGGAGTGGGTCTTCCGCACGGACTTCCTCGGGGAGTTCGCGGACCCGGAAAGCGCGTTCTTCGCGCTCGCCGAGCTCGAGGCGGTCGCCCGCACGTCGCCGGTACATGCCCCCCGAGCACCGGGCCTGAGCTACTTCGCCGCCATGGACCCGGCCACGCGCCGCAACGCCTGGACGCTCGTCATCGGCGGCCGCGAGTTCCTCCCGAACGGCTCGTTCCGCCTGGTCGTCGCGTACGCACGCCAGTGGATGCCGCGCCCCGGCGCGCCGCTCGTGCCCGAGCTCGTCATGGACGACATCAAGGCCGACCTCGGGAAGTACGGCCTCTCCGAGGTCCACACCGACCAGTGGTCGGCCGACACCATCGCGGCCATCGGGCGCATGAAGGGCTTCACCGTGACCGAGGTGCAGGTGAGCGCGGCCGACGACGTGCGCATGTTCGACGCGCTTCGCCTCCACGTGCAGGGCAAGACGATCGAGCTCCACCCCGATCCGTACGTGAAGGGAGATCTTCTCGCCGTGCGGAAGGTCGTGACCAACCGCTCGATGAAGATGGTGCTCCCCATCACGTCGGACGGGCGGCACTGCGACTTCGCGCCGCCGACGCGCCTGCTCTGCGAGCTCGCCTCGAGCGCGCCGAGCTGGCTGCACGCGATGCAGCAGCTCCCGGAGGGGGCGAAGATCCTGTGAGGCGCGCCCAGAGGTAAGCGACTCGGGAAGGCCGAAAGCCGAAGCCTAAGCCCCGGCCCCTCCCATCGTGCACCCTTACCCGCCATCGCCGAGCGGGCGTGCATTCCCTCAGCGTCGAGAACAACGGCGGTCGGGCGTCTGTGTTGTCCCTTCCGCTCTCGACGTCGGCTTTGGAAGTTCTGCGGGCCTCAGGCCTTTTCGGCCGGAGCCTTCGCCACGCGCTTCTTCGCGGCCGACTTCTTCGCCTTCGTCGTCCGCGGCGCCGCGCCGCCGGCGCGCTTCACCGTCTTCTTCTTCGCGGTCGTCTTCGTCTTCTTCGCGGCCATGGGGAACCTCCGCGGCTACGATACGCGTCATGCCAGGACCGGACGACATGATCGATCACTCGGTGATGCAGCGACCCGAGGTGAAGGAGATGCTCGACAAGCTCGAGGGAGCGCCGCGCTACGTGTTCCTCGACGCAACTTGGCACGTCGCCGGCTACATGATGCGGAGGACCAAGTGCGGTCTTGCGATCGAGCCGCCGGTCTACGAGGCATCCTCGCCGCTCGATCACGCGGTCTGCGGCGAGTGCACGAAGCCGTGAAAGCGAAGTACCTGAGCGGAAAAGAGGTCGAGGTCGATGACCGCTCCGTGCAGGAGTTCTTCGACCTGAGTGACACGCGCTGGGCCCGACTCGTGAACCGCGATGGCGTCGAGCAGCTCTTCGAGGTCCGGGAGGACGGCTCGCGTCCCGCCATCGAGGAGACATGGCGAGCGGTGCACGGGCGCGACGAACCTGACGACGGATACATCCACGGCGGCCGCTGGACGGTCTCCGCGACGCCCGGGCATTCGGGCTGGTGCTCGGACGGCGGCTACGACGGCTACGGTATGACCGAGGAGCGCGCGAAGCTCGCCGCGTGCGCGCCGGAGCTGGCGCGGCTGATTCTCGCGGTTGAATGGGAATGGGGCTATGGGGACCGCTGCCCTTGGTGCAAGAACGGGAAGGAGCCCGGACACGATCCGGCGTGCTCGATGCTCGCGGTCCTGCGTAAGGCCGGCCTCCGCTAGCTTCGCGCCCATGACGCCCCCCGCGCACCCGACGCACGTGACGATCCCTGGCCGCGTGAAGCCCGACGCGGAGGCGCGCGCGCTTCCGATGGTCGAGGTGCACCACAACGAGCACCCGTCGGTGAAGAGCCGGAAGCTGCACGGCAAGTTCCGCGGGACGCGCATCACCGTGCCGGCGGGCAAGCGCCTCGCCTACGAGCTCGTCGCGCCGCCGGCGCCGCGGCCGGGCACGAAGCCGCGCAAGCCCGTCACCGCGACCGTGCCGAAGTACAAGGTGTGGCTCGAGGACGACGACAGCCACTTCATCGATCACCCCGACAAGCGCCTCGAGGACGGGACGCTCGTGCCGGCGCACCGCGAGCTCCGGCGGGGGAAGAAGCCGGCGGAGGCGCCGAAGGGCGAGGAGCCCAAGGGCGACGCACAGCCCGGCGAGCCGCACGTCGACGCCGAGAAGTCGGAGCGGGTCGAGCGCGAGGGCTAAGCTCCGCGCCGATGTACGCCGCCCGGACGTTCTCGCCCTTCTCGCCCACGCTCGGCGCGTGGCTTTGCCTGTTCTTCCAGGCCGAGAAGTACGCGCGCATCACGGAGTTCGGGTGCGGCCTCGGCTGGTACCTCCGCATGCTGCGCGACGACGGGTTCACGAACGTCGTCGGCATCGACGAGGGCGCGCCGCTCGAGCGCGAGCTCACGCTGCGCGGCGCGCACCTGTCGGTGCAGCGCCTTCGCGAGCGCTCGTTCGACACGATCATCACGCGCCGGCTCGGCTACCCGCTCGTGTCGCACGTGCGCGGCCACGCGATCGCGCTCGACACGAACAAGCTCGTCGCCCCCGACCGCGAGCCGACGCTGCTCGAGAACCTCCGCGGCGGCGTCGAGCTCGGTAAGGCGCTCGTCGTCTCGTGGGACGACCGCGCGCGGCGCGACGTGCCGTTGCTCTTCCGCGGGTACGGCTTCGACGTCCTCGAGGAGCCGACGCGGAGCGCGCGCAGCGTCATCACGGACGGCGACTGCCCGTGGTTCCGGACGACGCTGCACGTGATGCGGAAGGTGCGATGAGCGACATCACCGAGATCGTCCCCGGCCTCTGGCAAGGGCGCGAGCCCGCGACGGCCGCCGAGGTCGCGCACTTCGACCTCGTGATTCTCACGTGGGAGGACGGGGCGAAGAACTGGGACCGGTTCCCCGCCTCCGTCCGTCCGCGTTTTCACCTCGCGGCGATGCAGGACGACACGCGCACGCTGCGGCCGGGCGACGAGCTCGTCGCCGAGCACGCCATGCTCAGCGCGGTCGACTTCATGGCCAAGGGCCGCACCGTCCTCGCAACGTGCATGCAGGGCATGAACCGGAGCGGCCTCGTCGTCGCGCTGACGCTCCACCGCCACCACGGCTGGTCGATGCAGCGCTGCATCGCGCACATCCGCGAGAAGCGCCCCGGCGCGCTCTACAACCCGGCGTTCGTCGCGTACCTGCTCGACGGTCGCTAAGGAGTGCGCACCGCGAGGCGATTCTACGTTCGGCGCCATGCGTCTCCGCATCACCTCGACCGCCCTCAACGCCGGCCCGTGCGCCGCGCGCTGCATCGAGAGCGTCCGGCGGCAGACGTTCGGCAACTGGACGCACGACTACATCGACGCGGCCAGCTCCGACCGGACGCACCTCTTCGCCGAGGCCGCGCGCCAGACGCTCTCGCCGCTTGCCTGCGACGGCGCGCCGGACCCGCGGGTTCGCGTGCACCGCAACGCCGTCCGCCGCTCCGCCCTCGAGAACCTCGTCCCGCTGTGGCTCTCCTTTGACCCGGACGACGTCGTCGTGTGGCTCGACGGCGACGACTGGCTCGCGAGCGACTACGCGCTCGAGCGCGTAGAACATGAGCACCGGCGCGGGGCATGGGTCACCTACGGTCAGTTCGTCTGGCACGACGGGACGCTCGGCTTCGCCGCGCCCTGCGGGGACGCGCCCCGGCGCGAGCCCTGGCGCGCGACGCACCTGAAGACGTTCCGCGCGGGGCTCGTGCGCCACATCCGGCCGAGCGACTACGCGGGCCAGGTCCTCGCGCTCGACCGCGCCATCATGATCCCCGCGCTCGAGCTCGCGGGGCGCGATCGCGCGCGGTTCATCCCCGACGTCCTCTACGTCTACAACGCGACGCACGCCTGGTACCGCACGGCCGGCGACGAGGACCTCGCGCGGGAGCGCGCGGCGTGCGAGCGGGTGCACGCGCTTCCGCCTTACGCGCGCCTCGAGGACGGCGGCCTAGCTTCGGCGGCGTGAGCGCTCCCCCCATCGTCGTCGTCCCGTCCTCGACCCTCCCCGAGGTCCTCGCGCTCGAGGCCTGCCAGCGCGAGTTCGCCGAGCTCGAAGCGGCGCACCCCGCCGTCTTCCGGAAGCTCCGTGAGCTCGCCGGCCGCTACAACGCCACGCTCGGTGGCGCCGACGTCGCCGTGCGCGCGCGGAAGGTCTCGTGCGGGCCGCTTCGGATCACCGCGTTCACGGCGACGCGGAGCTACCAAGCGCTCTGCCGCATCCTCGGGCGAAAGAAGTTCGTCGCCGCCGGCGGCGAGATCGGCGCGAGCGCGCCGACGTACACGATGAACCCGAAGGCCTTCGACGCGCTGCTTGCGAGCGGCGCGGTCGAGGAGGCGCTGGCCGAGAAGCTCGTGCTGTACGCGCCGCGCTACGACAAGCCGGACCCGATCAGCTTGCCTTAGCGGCCGCGGCCGCTCCCAAAGCAGCGGACGCAGTAGGACGTCCCTTGCGAGACGATGCAGCCGTTCGGGGATGGTTCCCCGCAGGCCTCGCAGACGGGCGTGACGAGCACCATGCCCTGAGCGGTCGTCACCGTGGCGGTGGCGGTGAGGGGGTTCACCACGACCCGAGGCGGTGCTGGAACATCCTTCGCGATCGGCGCGCCGCACCAGTAGCACTCGGGGCGCGTCCAGCCCTCGAACTGCACCTCGCCGCACGTCGCGCTCGAGCAGCGCGCCCGTTCCGTCATGTGACCCCCTCGGGCCGCAGCCGCCACACGCCCTCGAGGAGCTCCTTGTGGCCGCCGGCGGCGCGCAGCGCCTCGGCCCACAGCGGGTCCCAGGCGGCGCGCGGGATCTTTCCCTCGTGCGTCGTCCAGAGGTCGTGCGCGTGGTCGGTGAGCTCGCGGATGCGGCCGTGGTCGGCCGCGGCGAGGACCTCGTCGGCGGGCTTTGGCAGGCTCACGGCTTTTCCTTCCTCCGCGCGACCTCGAACCAGGCCCACAACATCAGCACGCCGGGCCAGAGGAAGGCGATCAGGAAGACGACCACGGCCGCCGCGAGGAGGTCGTCGACGTCGTCGTCTTCGTTGCGGCCGACCGTCCACCACATAGCGAGACCCAGCATCATCCCGACGCTGAAGTACACCGAAAGCATGGCGGCGACGGTGGGCATTACGGCTCGATCCTAAGCCGCTTCAGCACTTGCTTCACCATCGTGAAGCCGTTCAAGTCGTGCGCCTCGAGTTCCTCGGGCTGCGTCATGTACGCGTTGAACGACTCGGCGAAGTACTCCCACCGGTCCTTCGCGGCGTAGCGCGAGATCGCCGGCGAGAGCTTCGACCCGCGCTGGATGGCGTCGACGTCGGCCGGGTCGAGGTGCAGCCGGTCGTAGGCCGCGCTCACGAGATCGTCGATGCCCTCGCCGACGGCGTGGCGGCCCATGTGGACGTGGTGGCCGAGCTCGTGAATGAAGCTGTCCTGGACCTTTGCCTTCGTGCTCTTCGCGAAGCCGCGGCTCCCGACGGCCTCGCCCTTGTCGGCGACGCGCCAGACGTCGCCCCAGGCCTTCCCGAGCTCGGCGCGGGAGGGCGGGTAGACGTTCGTATTGATGACGACCTGCCCGGGCCCGCGCGCGCTCGGTTGGTAGTAGCCCTCCCAGTTCGGGTCGACGCCGGCGGGCATGTTCCCGAGGATCGCGAGCTCGGGCTGATTCGCGGGCGTCTCGAGCCAGTCGGCGATCCCCGCATGGTCGAGCGCCCCGACAACCTCGGCGAAGGACAGCTCCGCGCGCGGGTCGATGCGGACCTCGCCGGCGAAGTGCTCGGCGCCGAGCTCGTTCGTCTCGGGCTCGGGCTCGAGCTCCTCGGCGCCGGCGGCCGCCGCGGGCTCGCCCGTCTCGTCGGGCTGCTCGGGCTCCGGCGCCTCCTCGTCCGGCTCCTCGGGCTCCTCCTCGTCGTCGAGGCCGGGGATGACCGGGATCGCGACGCACCTGCATTGCCAGTCTTCACCCGGGTTGTTCCGGTCGCCGTCCTCGCTCGTGACGGGCGGGTCGTCGTAGGCGAAGCGCCGGCCCTCGAGCTCGGCGTGCAGCGGGCGCACGCGTTCGTCGAGCGACGTCGACCACACGTAGCGCGAGACCCCGGCGGCGCGCTGGCGCGCGTGGTTGATCGCCGCGCTCGTCTTGCTCGTCGTGTCGCGCGCGATGAACATCGCGCGGCTCGCGCTCACCGCGGCGCGCGCCTCGAGCTGCTCGGCCAGGTCCTCGACGCGGAGGCCGAGGTTCTTGGGGTCGGTGACGATCTTCTCGACGTCGTCGAGGTACGCCTTCCCGGCCCGCTGCATCCGCGCGACCACGTCGGTGCGCGCGTGCTTCACGGCGCTCTCGAGGCCCGGCGTGAAAAGCGGCTGGATGCCGAGGAGGGCGTTGCCCTCGGCGTTGTCCCGGTTCACGTCCTTGGCCATGCGGTCGTGCGCCTGGCCGACCTCGCGCGCCATGAAGTCGAAGAGCCGCCGCTCGGCCGACGCGGGCAGCGCGCGCGCGTCCGCACGCGCCTCGGGCTCGGCCCCTGGTTCGACGGCGCCCTTCGGCAGCGCGAGCGCGCCCACGATGCCCTTGTGCACGGCGCGCATCGCCGTGCGGAGCGCCCCCACGAACTGCGCCTCGACGCGCTTGGACGGGCGAAGGAGCTTCGCCGCCTGGCGCTGCGACGCCCGCGTCCGCCCGCGGTCCTTCCGAAAGCGCGCCGCGGCGATCGCGCGCGACTGCCGGTCGAACGGCGTGCGGGCGCGCACGGGCTACTCCATCGCGATGTGGACCGAGCGCGCCTCGAGCGCGGGGCGGATCTCGTTCCACACCGTGGCGCAGCCCTTCGCCATGATCTCCTGTCCGCGCGAGCGCGGGACGACGGGCTTGTCGAGCCAGAGGACGACGTCGCAGGGCTTGCCGTCCGGGTGCGCGGCGAGCCACTTCCGGAGCGCGCGCACCGCGGCGACGCCCTCGACGATCCACGGCCCCGGCTCGTCGAACCAGAACGAGACCGCCTCGGACGCCTCCGACCAGTCGTGCGACTGGACGAGGGAGTCCGTGTGCCGGATCGGCCCGACGATGCCGGACGACGAGTTCGCGCGCGTGGTCTTGCCCGTGCGCGGACCGCCCGTGATGACGATGCGGGACGGCATCGGTCAGGCCGCCGTGGCGAGCGCCACCAGCATCCAGCTCTGATTCCGACGCCCTGCACCTCGTGCCATCGTGCACCTCCCGCGCGGGAAGCTAGCGACGGCGCTTCGCGTCTTTCTTGGCGGCCGTCTTCGCGGGACCGCCCTTCGCCTTCGGCGGAATCGGCCCCGTCGCCGCGGGCTGCGCGACGACGCTCCCGCCCTTCGGCGACGCGGGCCCCGTTTGCGTACCCGGGACGCCCGGCACGACGAGCGGCTGGTCGACGGGTTCGTCGTTCTCGTGCGGGTCGAACGTGACGGCGTCCTTGAGCGCCTTCTCGCGCGCCTCGACGTCCATCTTGGGGAAGATGTCCTGGAGCTCGAGCCCCCCTTCCTCGGGCGACAGGATGCCCTCGCTCACGGCGATCTGAACGGCCTGGACCTTCTTGAGGTTCACGTCGGCCTGCTCTTGGTCGGTCGCCTGATAGAGCGGCTTCCACTTGATCTTCCACGAGAGGGGCTTGCCCTTCTCGGACGTCGCCGGGAGCTTCACCGGGCAGTCGCCCGACTTCGACAGCAGCCGGTAGGCCCGGCGCATCTTCGGCGACTGCTTCACCACGCGCTCGCAGTCGATGTCGTCGTACCAGCGGCGCGTCTCGGAGTCGGAGCCCGCGGCCGCGTTGAGGCCTGAGGCCGCGCGTCCGAAGAGCTGCGTCACGGGCATGTCCGCGTCGGCCGCGAAGCGGAGCATGAACTTGTCGAGCAGATCCGCGATCCCCCCGAACGGCGTCGCCGCGCGCTCGAACCGCTCGCCGTCCGCGTCGAGGAGCACGCCGTGCATCACGCTCCGGATCTGTTCGAGGATCGCGATGCGCTTGAAAATCTCCGATTGGTTGCCCGCGCTGATCGCCTGAAAGAGCCCCTTGAGCGTGTAGACGGCCTGGCTCGCGTCGGAGAGGAGGTAGTTCGCGGAGTCGAACGCGTGCTCGAACTTCCGCATCCCGTCGTAGACGCGCTGGAGCACCGACCAGGTCCAGCCGGCGAGCGACAGCATCGTCATCGGATCGGTCGACACGCCCTCGAAGCGGAGGCACCGCGACTCGTGCACGATGGCCGTGTAGAAGCCCCGCCCCTGGAGCTTCTCGGAGGGGATCATCCGCGTGCGGTTCTGTCCCGAGGACACGCCGGCGATCGCGTTGCTCGTCAGGTACGTCTGGGGCTTGCCGCACTTCGGGTGCGAGGGGTCCGTGTAGTAGTCGAGGACGTAGGCGAAGCGCCGGTCCATCACGTTGACCCAGTCGAAGGTGCGGATGCGGTCCTCGTCGAGCGGCTCGTTCGGCAGGTTCCCGTCGTCGCAGCCCAAGACCATAAGCGCGCCGCCGTACTGATTCGCGAGCACCTGGCCGCGGAGGTACTCCTCGTCGAGGTTCAGCTCCTCGACCGCATACTCGTGGAGGTCATTCGCGTCGGTCTGGTCGACGTCGTCGCACTCGAGGTCGTAGCCGCGCCGGAAGGCCTCGTTCGGGCGCTTCTCGATGATCTTCGCGGCGAGGGCTGACCCGTTGCGAAGGTTCGTGAGCTCCTTGTCGGTGATGCGCCGGACCTCGTGGAACCGGCCGTGCGTCGTCTTGTCGGCATAGCTCCCGATACCGGTGAGCTGATTCATCCACGAGTCGTTGCGAACACCGAGCACCTCGCTCGTGAGGGGGCGCCCATACGGGTCGACGAGCAGGCTCACGTCGCCGAAGCTAGGCCGCCGCGCCCCGCCTAGCTTCGAGCGTGGCCGACGAGATCGTTCAGCGGTTCGACGTCGCGAAGGTGAAGCTGACGCCCCAGGGGGGCCGCGTCGCCTCGGCCCACATCGCGCGCGCGGGCATCCTCGAGTACCGGCAGCCCGACGGCAGCATCCGCCGCGAGCTCCGTCCCGAGGACGAGGTCTTTCATCCGGACAGCTTGAAGAGCTTCGCGCACGCGACGCTCACCGACGATCACCCGGGCGGTCTCGTCGGCCCGGACAACTGGAAGCGGGTCACGATCGGCCACGTCGCCGGCGAGCCGTCGCGCGACGGCGACTTCGTCGCGGCGTCGCTGCACGTGCAGCATGGCGACTCGATCAAGAAGGCCGAGAACGGCGAACTCGTCGAGCTGTCGTCGGGCTACACGTGCATCCTCGACAAGACGCCGGGCGAGTGGCGCGGGCAGCGCTACGACGCCGTGCAGAGGCAGATCCGCGGCAACCACGTCGCGCTTCTTCCCGAGGGCTGGGGACGCGCGGGGCCCGACGTGCGGCTTCGCCTCGACTCGGCCGGCGCGATGAGCGGCATCGAGAACGACTCCTACGTTCCGCCCGTGAGCGGCACCCAAGCGACGACGACGCAGACGCAGACCACGACGCCGCCGGCTGCGACGACGTCGACCCCCGCGGCGACGAGCGCCGCCCGTGAGGACGCCGGCGAGCTCGCCGCGCTCCGCGCCGAGAACGCGCGCCTCCTCAAAGAGGCCGAGGCGCGTAACGACGCGGCCGCCGAGCGTGAAGAGCAGACGCGCATCGACGCGCGCGTCGCCGAGCGCGTGAACCTGATCACCATCGCCAAGCCCCTCCTCGGCGACGCCTGGCGCGCCGACGGCAAGAGCGAGGACGCGATCCGCCGCGAGGTCATCGCGAAGCTCGAGCCCGACTTCGAGCTGCCCGACGCGAAGGAGGACGGCGCCGAGGACTACGTGCGCGGCGCCTTCAAGTCGCTGTCGCGCCGCGCCGACCGCGCGACCAAGGCGCTGAACCACACGCGCCGCGCGTCGCCGGGCCACGCGCCGGGCGCGGGCTCGAGCGCGCGCGCCGACAGCACGACCGCCACGGGCTCCGGCGCCGACGGCGAAGCCGGCGACCCCGCCCAGGGCGAACCCAACGCCGTTCTCGATGCACGCGACGCGATGATCACGAAGCAGAAGGACGCCTGGAAGAAGGACCGCGGAGGTCGTCGCGGCGACCGCGGACGGAAGGAGTAAGCCGTGCCGCAACTGAACTTCTCCCTGGGCATGACCCCGGCCGTCGCCGGGCAGGCCTACGACCTGTCGTCGCTCTTCAACATCGTCACCGTCCTCGCCGGCGCGGTCATCCCGTTCGGCGTGATGGTGGAGCTCAACTCGAGCGGCCTGCTCGTCCCGCTGCAAGACACCGAAGGCAACTGGTCGACGGTGCAGCAGCGGGTCAGCGGGATCTCGTACTACGACCCCGAGGGCGCCGAGCAGCAGTACACGCAGTACTCGGTCCCCTACTCGACGACCGGCTCGTCGGCGACGGGCTACCCGATCGGCCGCGAGGTCCCCGTGATGCGCCGCGGGCGGATCTGGATGGCCTACGACAACGGAGGCATGCCGACCCGCTACGGCGGGTTCAACGTGTGGCACTCGTCGGACGGGAGCCACGCGCAGGGCGTCCTCACGTTCACGGCGACGCAGACCACGACCGGCGCGGAGATCGACGCGGCCCCCCCAGGCTTCGCCGTCTACAACCCCGACCTCCTCGCGGGCTCCTACACGGACGCCTGGAGCCAGACCTACTCGCTCTGCGGGGTCGACGTGAACATCCCCGGCAGCGCGCAGGGCGCGGCCGGCGCGACGGGCCCCACGGGTCCGACCGGCCCGAGCGGCGGCCCCACCGGCCCCACGGGCGCAACCGGCCCCACCGGCCCCACGGGCCCCTGAGTCGACGGCGAAGCAACGCGAGGAGCCGAGAGGAACATGCCGCAGCAGGTCACCATCGAGACCCCGCACGGGGTCAGCCAGTCCGTCGCCCTCTCCCTGGGGGCGGATGGAGCGTCGCTCGCGATGATGCCGCGCTTCGACTCGCGGTACGTCCAGGACTACGCGCGGACCCTGCTCCAGCGCGCGTTCCCCGAGATGCGCTCCGACTCGGGGACGCTCGCCTTCGCGCGCCAGCTCGAGCACGTCGTGCAGGAGGTGTTCGAGATCGAGTACCCGGCGCTCCGCGCGGCCGAGTTCATTCCGGTCTACACGGCCGTCGAGCCGGGCTCGCTGACCTTCACCTACCGGCAGGTGCAGAAGCACGGCATCGCGAAGGTCATCACCACGTGGTCGGCTGACCTCCCCAAGGCGAGCCTTGACGCGAAGGAGTGGCAGAGCCCCATCGTCACGATCGGCTCGAGCTACGAGTTCGGGATCGTCGAGACGTGGCGCGCCGCCCTCGCCAACGTCCCGCTCGAGGCGATGCTCGCGGACGCCGCGCGCTTCGCGATCGAGTTCCTCGGCGAGCAGATCGCCTGCAAGGGCCTCGCGAACACCGGCATCCCCGGCTTCTCGAACGCCCCCGGCATGCTCGCGACCACGCAGGTCTCGACCGGCACCTGGCTCGCGCAGATCGCCTCCATCGGCTCGGCCACGCCGAGCGCGCCCGCCGCGGCCGTCGCCGTCGCGAGCGGCATCGCCATGGACCTCCAGGCGATGACGTCGAAGATCCAGAAGCAGACCATCGGCCTCCACGCCGCCACGAACTGCCTGCTCCCGACGTCGCTGTGGACCGCGCTCATGGCGGTCCCGCGCTCGCCGGCGTTCACCGACGACACGCTGCTCGACTACCTCGAGAAGATCAGCGGCCTGAAGTTCGACCACTGGCCCCAGCTCAACAACGCCGGCTCGGGCGGCCTCGGGCGCGTCATGGTCTACGAGAAGGACCCGCGCGTCTGCCGGCTCGTCCGCCCGCTGCCCTTCACGCAGCTCCCGCCCCAGCCGATCAACCTCGCCTGGCAGGTCCCCTGCCTCGCGCAGGAAGGCGGCGTCATGGCCGTGCAGCCGCTCGCCATGACGTACATGGACGGCCTCGACTGAGCGCGCCCGGCGCGTGGACGATTCGATCAAGACGCTCCTCGCGGAGCTGCTCGCCGTTCTGCGCTCGGTGAGCACGGGCATCTACACGCTGCACGAGAAGCTCGATCACGTCGCCGCGCAGAACGCCTCGCTCTCGCGGAGCGTGACAGCTCTCGCCACGCTCGTCGTTTCGCAAACCAGCCCAGGAGGACCGCTCATGTCCGCTCTCACCGATTTGCAGACCCAGGTCGCGCAGAACACGTCCGTCGAACAGTCGGCGATCACGCTCATCCAGGGGCTCGCCTCGGCGCTCGCCGCCGCGGGGACTGACCCGCAGGCGCTCGCGGCGCTCCAGTCCGAGCTCTCCTCGAGCGCGAGCGCGCTCAGCGCGGCCATCACCGCGAACACGCCCGCGGCTCCGGTGGTCCCGGGCGCCACGAGCTCGAGCTCCGCGACGACCGGCCCGACGGGCGCCACCGGCACGAGCTCCCCCGCGGGCGCGACCGGCGCGACCGGCGCCACGGGCGCGAGCTCCTAGCGTTCGCCGTCGTAGAGCGGGACGCGCGGCGCCACCTTCCGGGCGCGTACCTCCCGCGCGCTCCGCTCTACGCTTACGGCCGAGGCCACGATGGTCACCTACGATTCGTTTCTCGCGGCCTTCCCGGAGTTCAAGGACACGAACCCGAAGCTCGTCGAGACCAAGATCGCCGAGGCGCAGCGGTGGGTCGCGCCGTCGGTGTGGGGCACCCTCACCGACGACGGCGTCGGCTACTGGGCGGCCGACGTCCTCGCGACCTCGCCCATGGGCCTCAACGTGAAGCTCGCGCCGGGCGCGACGACCACCTACCGGGTGCAGTTCGACCGGCTGATGCTCTCGGTCGTCGGCGGCTTCGCCGGCGCCGTCGGCCCCTGGTGCCCGAACCTCGCCCCCGGCGCGACGGGGCCGTGATGGGGAGCGTGAAGTCCACTGACCGCGGGTACAACGCGCTCCTCAAGCGGGTGTTCGGGTTCGGCCGTCCGCAGATCGCGATGGGCATCCTTGAGGCGGACGCCCAGAAAGAGCACGAGGCCCCCGAGGGGGCGGACGCGAAGGAGCACGTCACCGTGCTCGACGTCGGCACCTGGAACGAGTTCGGGACGGATACGGTTCCGGCGCGCTCGTTCATCCGCGCGTGGTTCGACGAGGCGAGCCCCGCGATGCGCACCGCGCTCACCGCGCTCATGAAGGGCGTCGTCGCCGGCACCCACACGAAGGAGCAGATCCTCGAGCTGCTCGGCCAGCGCGGCCAAGGCGGCATCCAAAAGCGGATCGCGCAGGGCATCGACCCGCCGAACGCGCCGGCGACCGTGAAGGCGAAAGGGAGCTCGAAGCCCCTCATCAACAGCGGCCAGCTCCGGCAGTCGGTCACCTACGCGGTGCGGGAGAGCAAAGGCGGGGGAGGCGAGGGGGCGTGAGCTCTGGGGAGTTCCCGCGGGAGGGGTTCGCGGCGCTCGTCGAGAACGTCGCCGGCGTCGCGGTCTACTGGGCCGACAAGGGCGTCCCGAACCCCGGCCAGGCGCAGGACGCCGAGCCCGCATGGATCGAGCTCTTCGTCCTCTCCGACGTCACCGTCGGCGACTACGAGTACCGGCAGGTCCCCAACGCCAACAACCCCGACGGCCTCGACTCGGTCATCGTCGCCCAGGGGCAGATCACCATCCAGGTCCGCGCCCGGAGCTTCGACGAGGAGACCCAGGCCTACGAGCTCTGCAAGCGCGTCCGCATGGGGCTCCGGTCGATGACGGCCGCCGCGTGGTTCGAGCAGCATCAGGTGGCCTACTGCGACGCCCACCCGATCGCGTCGTTTCAGACCAAGGTGGACACGCGCTACCGCCTCGACGCCAACATGGACGTGGTCCTCAACGTCGTCGAAGGGGGCGACGCCGAGGACGATCAGGGCCTCACGATCGGCACCGTGAACGGCGGCGGCATCATCCCGGGGAGCGTAACGGGGAGCTGAGGGAGGGCGGCCTACCTTCGCGCCCGCGGGAGAACCCATGCGGCTGCGCGCTCAGCGAATCACCGTCGCGCAGTACGCGAGCAACGTCTTTCAGTGGAACTGGTGCGCCGACGGCGTGCCGGTCGATTTCACCGGATGCACGGGGCGCCTCACGCTGCGGCTCACGCCTGACTTCTCGACGCCGGCGCTCGTTCTGAGCTCGGCGACGCCGACGCCGAACGGCTCCTCCATCGTGCTCGGCACGCCCACCAACGCGCTCGGGCCCGGCCTCATCACGCTGACGATCGCGCCGCTCGACGCCGCGTCGCTCACCGCCGCCGGCGGCAAGTACGTGGGCGACCTCCTCGTCACGATGACCGACGGGAGCGTCGTCGAGATCGCCGCGCTCGATGTCCGCGTTCACCAGGGGAGCACGTACTGATGGCGTCGCCCGTGAAGCAGATCGCGACCTTCGGGCAGCAGGGGCCCGCGGGGGCGACCGGCGCGACGGGGCCGACCGGGCCGACGGGGCCGGGCGTCGGCGCGACGGGGCCGACGGGTGCCACCGGCGTTACCGGGCCGACGGGCGCGCAGGGGAACACGGGGCAGCCCGGCCCCACGGGACCCACCGGCCCCACGGGCAGCGCGGGCGGGACCGGCTCGACCGGCGCGACCGGGAACACCGGCAACCCGGGCCCCAGCGGCCCCACGGGCGCGTCGGGACCGACGGGGCCGTCGGGCGCCACCGGCCCGACCGGAACGAGCGGAGCGCCCGGCAGCGCCGGCGCGACGGGCCCCACGGGGGCGACCGGGGGCACGGGGCCGACCGGGGCGACGGGCAACACCGGCAACGCGGGGGCGACCGGCGCGACGGGGCCGACAGGCGCGACAGGCTCGACCGGTCCCGCGGGGCCGACCGGCAACACGGGCATCCAGGGCGTCAGCGGCGTAACGGGGCCGACCGGCGCGACCGGCGCCACGGGCATCCAGGGGCCGACGGGGCCCGGTGCAGGGGCGACCGGTGCGACCGGACCCACCGGCCCCACGGGGCCGGGCGCGGGCGCCACGGGGCCCACGGGGCCGACGGGGAACACGGGGAACCCCGGCGCGACGGGGGGGACCGGACCGACGGGCGCCGCGGGGCCCACCGGCGCGACGGGCGCCACGGGCAACAGCGGCATCCCCGGAAGCACCGGCGCGACCGGCGCGGCCGGACCAACCGGCGCGACCGGGCCTCAAGGTCCGACGGGCAACACGGGGCTCGGCGGCGCGACGGGGCCCACCGGGCCCACGGGGAGCTCGGGGGGCACGGGGCCGACCGGAGCAACAGGCAACACGGGCATCCCCGGGCCCACCGGCGCGACGGGCGCCACGGGCGCGGGCGGCGCGGGCTCGGTCGGGCCTACCGGGCCCACGGGCCCCACGGGAACCGCCGGCGCGACGGGCCCGTCCGGCCTCACGGGTCCCACCGGTCCAACCGGCACGGGCGCGACGGGTCCGACCGGCGGCACGGGTCCCACGGGACCGACCGGTGCGACCGGGCCGACGGGGCCCACCGGCTCGACGGTGCTCGACACGACGGTGCACACCGCGTCGTTCACCGCGCAGGCGGGGAGCGCTTACAAGCTCGATCCGTCCGGCGGGTCCTTCACGGTCACGATCGCCGCCGCGTCGCCGCTGCCCACTGAGGGCAGCATCATCGATCTCTACATTGCCGGCGCCTGCAGCCCGACCACCACGGTCACCTACGCGTCCCCCGGATCACCGGTGACCGTGCGCGACTGGGTGGCGCTCACCGACGGCTCGAGCTCCGTCATCAACCGCACCGGCGTCCACGTGCGCCTCGTGTTCCTCATCAACGGGAGCCTGAAGACATGGGCCGTCGACTGACCTCGCTCCGCGCGCTCGGCGCGGTCACGCTGTTCCTCGTCGCGCCCGACCTCCTCGTCGGCGCCGGGTGCCGCTCGAGCGCGAGCTCGGCGCGCAAGGCCGTCGACGACGACGACGCGGCCGTCGACGCCAGCCTCGCGAACGCGGCCTGGACGCCTCCGCGCCTTGGCCTCGCGTTCCCGCAGCCGACCTGCAGCACGCAGGGGGTCGTCACCGCGACGAACAACCAGTTCGACATCAACTGCGCGCAGGGCGCCATCGGCCAGTGCGGCGGATGGATCGACGCCGGCGGCGGCGTGGCGGAGTTCACGGGGGTCGCATGCGGCACGCCGCTCGACGCCTCGGCGTCGGGCCCCACACTCCTCGCGACCGATGGTGGGGCCGCTGGCGTGTACGCGATCCCGTCCTACGCCACGGCGTGGGACTCGGGAGGCAGCGCGATCACGCTCCCCAACAACCAAACGTGCCTACTCGCACCCGGCACGACGAACGTCTTCGTCTGCTCGGAGCCTCTCGCGAGCGCCGTGAACGCCAACAGTGTGTGGACGACCGTTGGGCAAATCTACGTCCCGACCAACTACGGCTTGCTCATCGACGGCACGCACCTCTTCATCGTCGACTTTTCGTTCGACGCGGGCGGCGTACCAGCGATCTCGGGCAACGTCCTCAAGTGCGACCTGGAGCTCGTGGCGACCAACGCCGCGAACGCGAACCTCGTCATAACTCCTCAGGCGGGCGGCTCGCCGTCGAGCACCTGCGTCCCTCTCGCGTGCATCGCAGGCACGGGCAACAACGGAGCGGACGCCGGGCCCGACTCGGGAAGCGGCACGCAGTCCGGAAACTACGCCTTCCAGGCGTGCCAGGCCGACGGGGGCGGCTCGGCCCAGGTCATCCAGCTCCAGGTGCAGGAGAACGACGCGGGGTACGGCCTCGCGCGCGTCGTCGGAGGCATGCAATGGCAGCTCGTCGGGCATCCCTGAGTCGCGGCGCCGCGGTAGCGCTCCTCGCGGGCGCGGCGCTCATCCTCGCCGAGGCGCCCGCGCGCGCGATCTGGCCCTACAGCGGCGCGGGCGTGCAGCCCGTCTCGGCGATCACGGTGACCAATGCGACCGCCATCGGGACATCCGGCGGCAACGTCGTCGTGAACGGCACCGGCTTCGCGCAGCCCACCATCCAGTTCTCCCTGAACGGAACGGGGCCGTGGATCGCGTGCGCGACCTCGGGCACCGCGTGCATGCTCACGTCGAACAGCTCGAGCACGCAGATCGTCGTGAACTTCCCGGGCGAAGCCGCGGGCTTCTACGACGCGCTTGTCTCCAACAACGACGGCTCCACGAAGTACGCACCCAAGCTGCTCCAGGTGTTCACGGAGACCACGCCGATCGCGTGCGTCTCGAGCGTCGGCGCGCGCTACTGGGTGCGCGGTGACAGCGACGCCAACACGGGCTGCGGCACGGCGTCGACGTCCTGGACCGACAAGTCCGGTACGCAGTCGACGGGGATCACGCTCAACAGCGTCATCCACGAGTGCGGCAATAGCGACTTCCAGAGTCAACCGTTTTGGCTCATCGGAGGAAGTCCGTCTTCCGCGCAATTCGCCTCCTCCACCTTCAGTCTCTCGACGAACACGATCTGGGTCGCCGCCGCGGTGCGCCTTCTCGCCGCCGGCAGCAATCCGACGATCTGGACGTACGCAGGCGGAAAGGCGCAGATGCAGGGGAGCGCATCGACCGGAATACCCACGATCGGTAGCACTCCAGCCACGTGGACGAGCTCGATCGTGGGGTCGAGCGTTGACCTCATTGGGTACGTGCACGGCACGGGCAGCTCGTCGGAGACGAACGCGCTGAACGTCAACCTGCAACCGTACGTGACATCGACTGGAGCGATCGGAGAGCCGCCGACCACGGGTAACTTCTACATCGGCACCGACGGAAGCAACTACGCCGACATGGAGCTCTCGGACCTCGTCGTCTTCGACGGCGTCCCCACAACACCCGAGCAACAATGCGTCGGCCAATACATGAACCTCCGGTACGGGCTCTCGTCCCCACCGGTGTACACGGCGTCGACGATCCTCGGTGGGACGACGTCCACGGCGCAGAGTCTTCGGATCACGGGCGCGAACTTCGTCCCAGGCATGAGTGTCTCGCTCCAGCGCTCGGGCACGTCGTTCTGCAACTGCGCGAGCACGGCGACGTGCACGTACGTCTCGTCGTCGATCGAGGACGTGCAGTGCCCTTCGGGTGCGATCACGGCGGGGTCCGCAGACATCGTGCTCACCAACCCCGACCTCGGGCAGTCCACCAACCCGGGCGCCGCGACGGTGAGCGCGACGCCGTCGCCGATGCAGATCTTCGGCACCGCCGAGAAGCTCTACGCCGACAGCCAGTACGTCACGACGAGCAGCGGCAACATCGCGACCTGGCTCGACGAGAGCCTCCGCGGCAACACGGTCTCGACGAGCAACAACGTGGCGTACACGTCCTCCGATGCGACCTTTTTGGGCCTCCCATCGGGTACCTGGAACGGCAGCAACTCTTACGCCTACGCGAGCGCGGTAAACGGAGTGGCCGGTACCGACGCCATCCTGATCTGGGCCGTCTTCAAGATCTCCACGGCCGTCGCCGGCGGGATGATCGCGCAGTACACGGGCACGGACACCCTTCGCTTCGACCAGCGCAGCGCCGGCGTCCCTGGGATCTTCTTCAACGGGCTCGGGACCTCGTGGAGCACGAGCGTCACCGGCGCTCACCTCTGCTGGGTCTACGAGACCGGCGGGAGCTCGTGGACCCAGGGCGTGAACTGCGACAACGGCACGACGGTCACCGCGAGCCAGTCGGGCACGGGTCTCGGTCCCACCGGGCAGTTCACGATGGGGAACTTCGCGACCGACACCGGAAGCCTGGTCCTCAACGGGAAGATCGTGGCCGAGGGCCTCGTCGACTTCGGCTCGTCGGGGACGGCGGCGTCGGCGCAGGTCAACGACCTTTGCTACTGGGCATCGCAGAAGTACGGCACGTCGGGCACCAACTGTCCCACGGTCGAGTGAGGAGAGCCGCATGAGCGACGCTGGATTGACGCCCCTCAACGCCTACCTGATCGCGCCCCCCGAGGACGCACCATCCGTGGCTTCGTGGCATACGACGCTCGCCGGCGTCGGCGTGACGTGCGTGGATACGTGGGCGTCGTCGATCGTGAGCGACGCCTCGACGGTCGACGCCGCGGCGGTGTGGGACTGGACGCAGGACGCCTCGACACTCGAGGCCGACTGGACCACCGCCCTCAACCAGATCCAGACCGCACACCTCGTGACGATCGTCACGATGAGCGGCACGACGTCGACCGTGCAGGCCGAGATCGGGCAGTACGCGATCGACAGCGGCATCCCGCTCATCTACTGCGGCCCGGTGCACGACTTCCTCGCCGTGCAGCCCGTCGTCGTCGCGGCGACCACGCTCGCCGGCTGCAAGACGTACGCGCAGGCGATGGTGGCCTCGAGCGCGATTCAGGCGGCGCTCTCGTCCCCGAACGCGAGCCTCTACTCGGTGCGCACGGCCGTCTCGCAGTACATCCAGCCGCCGGTGCTCGTCGACGCCGGCGCCGCCCTCGACGCCGGCGCTGTGCAAATGGCGGCGCGCGCCCCCCACCACGGAGCGGCCGCGGACGACCACGCGAACGCCGCGGGGCTCGTCGCCGGCGCCGTCCTTGTCGCTGGGCTCCTCGCGGCGTCGATTCATTGGGGCCGCCGCCCCCGCTAGCTTCGGGCCCATGAGCAAGCGCGATCGCGACTCGAAGCCGAACCCCGACACGACGGAGCTCGTCGCCCAGACCCTCGAGGCGAGCCAAGAGGTCACCCGCGAGGCGGCCGCGCGCGCCGTCTCGCCCGGGCCCGACGCGGCCGCGCCGCCGGCGGTGCTCGCCGCGCCCCCCTCCTCGGCCCTCGATCTCGTCGGCGCGCTCGAGCGCGAGCTCGAGCTCGAGACGCCGTCGGCGCGCCTCCTCGCCGGCTACCTGCTTCTCTCGGCCGAGACCGAGGAGAGCCCCGAGGCGGTCCTCGGCCGCGCGCGCGAGCTCGCGCGCCAGCCGCTCGTCTGGGTCACCATTCGCCAGTCGAACCCCATCGCCCTGGCCCTCGCCTTGGACCGCTGCAACCTGCCCGTCGTCGCGCACGGAGCGCTGCAGCGCGTGCAGTCCGAGCTCGCCCGCGCGGCCGCGTAGCCCCGTCCGGAGCTCCGGGCGCCGACTCCTACGTTCGCGCCCGTGAGCGCAGCGGACATCGTCACGGTCGTCATCAGCCTCAGCGGGACGGTCTCGGCGACGGTCGAGGCCTTCGGCACGCCGGGGCTCTGCGGGTACCACACGCACTACACCGACCGCCTTCGCACGTACCCCACGGCGACCGCGCTCGCCCAAATGGTGACGGACGGCTTCTCCACGACGGAGCCGCTCTACCGGATGATGGAGGTCGCCTGCGCGCAGTCGCCCGCGCCCTCCGAGATCGCGATCATGCGCCGGGCACTGCCCTACACGCAGACGCTCCACATCGCCTTCACGAGCACGTCGACCGCCGACCCCCCGTACACGCTCACCGTCGTCGGCTCGGACAACGTCTCGCACACCTACACGCGGACCTCGACGGGTGTGCCGGCGACCGACGCCGCGGCGTTCGCGGCGCTCATGACCGCCGCGAACATCGGCACGGTCACGACCTCGACGAGCATCGTCACGATCACGCAGAGCTCCGGCAAGCTCACCGACCTGCAGAACTGGACGCCGGGCGGTTTGATGGTGATCACCGACGCGACGGCCGACCCCGGCATCGCAACCGATCTCGCCGCCATCGAGAACGCCAACGCGAACGGCTGGTACATCCTCACCCTCGACTCGAACTCGAAGGCCGAGATCGCGGCGGCGCAGGCCTGGATCGAGGCCACGGGGCAGGGGGGCAAGGTCGCCTGCTTCTCGAACGCGGACCGCGACCGCGTAAACAGCGGCGCGACCGACGACGTCTTCACCGCGCTCGAGCAGCAGAGCTACGAGAAGTGCTACGCGCAGTACTCGGGGCGCCAGCTCCTCTCGTACGGCGGCGTCGCCGCGGCCGCCATCGCGTGCGGGTTCAACCCGGGGCAGTACACGCTCGCCTTCAAGTCGCAGGCCGGCGTGCTCGCTGACACGTCCACCACGCTGACCGAGACCGAGCAGCTCGCGCTCGACTCGTACACGGTCTCGAACCCCGTCGTCGGCGGCAAGAACGGCAACTGGTACGCGACCGTCTCGGGCATCAACATGGCCTTCCCGGGCACGGCCCCGAAGCCCCAGTGGTTTGACGTCATCGTCTTCGTCGACTGGCTCCAGGCTAACCTGCAGGCCGACGTCCTCAGCTACTTGGCGGGGCAGACGGGCAAGGCCCCCTTCACCGACTTCGGTCTCCAGGGCGTCGGCAACACGATCAAGAACCGCCTCAACATCGGCGCCTCGCCGCAGTACGGCGGCATCGACGGCTCGCAGCCGATCACGGTCAACGTGCCGACGGCGGCGAGCTTCTCGCAGTCGCAGAAGAACAGCCGCGCCGCCACGGGCTTCTCGTTCTCGTGCACTCTCTCCGGCGCCCTCAACGGCGTCCCAGTTCAGGGAACGGTGGTCCCGTGAGCAACGCCCAGCAGCCGGCCGTCTACAGCCCGAACCGCATTCTCATCGAGTTCGGGGGCGTCGGGATCTCCAAGGGCACGGGCGCGAGCGGCTACGGCGAGGACGAGTTCTGCAAGATCACGCAGGACGGCCCCTCGTACACCTACCGCAAGGGCGCCGACGGCTCGGTCGCCCGTGAAGAGACGAACGAGCCCGTCACGATCGTCCGCATCACGCTGATGAACTCGTCGAAGGGGAACGCCGTCTTCTCGGGGTTCTGGAACCAGGACACGCAGAGCCCCAACGGCGCCGGCATCACGACGCTCGTCATCAAGGACCTGAACGGCACGTCGCTCTACGAGTGGATGTGCGCGTGGGTCGCCGTCCCGCCCGAGAAGACGTTCGGCAAGACGGTGAAGGAGTGCGTCTGGGAGCTGCACTGCACGGCCCAGACCGTGCGCGTCGACGGCGGCAACTGACGACCCCGCGCGCGCTCTACGTTCGCGCGCATGAAGACCGAAGAGAAGAAGATCGACGGCTTCCGCTACATGATGCGGCAGCTCGGCGGCGAGACCGGACGCGCCGTCGCGCTCCGCTTGATGCGCCCCCTCGGCGCGGCCGTGAGCGCGGCGGTCGCGCTCGCCGGGCAGGGCGCCGTCTCTCTCGAGAAGGTCATCGGCTACGGCGCCGGCGCCGCGCTCGAGAAGCTCTCCGAGCCCGACCTCGTGTTCGTGAGCGAAAGGTTCGCCGAGCAGACGACCGTCTGGATTCCCGACGCCGCGGGGCGCCTCTTCGAGCAGCCGCTCCCCACCGTCTTCGATGACCACTTCGCCGGCCGCTACGACGCCATGTTCGAGTGGCTTCGCTGGGGGATCGTCTTCAACCGTTTTTTCGCCGGAGCCCTCGAGCGACTGGCGGCGCAGAGGGCGGCGGCCGAGGCGGAGAAGAGGGCCACGTCCAAGTCCCCGACGGCATCGACGGATGGAAGTGGCGCCTCATCTGCGCCGGCGGACGGATAAGGGCCCCGAGTCCGCGCGAGCTCGAGGAGGAGTGGTCGTACGAGGACGCCGAGGAGGCGCACGCCGTGCTCGATGCATTCGACGAGGCCGAGGAGCGGGAGCGCGCGCGCCAGCGCCGTGAGTCGGCCAGCCGCGCCGCGCAGGGGGGCCGATGAGCGCCCTCCGCGAGCTGCTCGCGATCTTCGACATCAAGGTCGACGAAAAGGAGCTCGAGCACGGGAGCAAGTCGATCAACGAGTTCCAGGAGAAGCTCGAGAAGATCGCCAAGACCGTCGGCGAGGTGTTCCTCGGCCGCGAGCTCTTCGAGTTCATCAAGGGGACCGTCGAGGCGGACGCGCATCTCCAAGACCTCGCGACCCGCCTCGACATCTCGGCGCAGTTCCTTCGCTCCTTCGGCCGCGTCGCTGAGGACGCCGGCGTCGACTCGGAGAGCGCCGCCAACGCGCTCGGCCTCCTGCAAAAGAACCTCGGCGAGGCCTCGACCAAGGGCGGCGAAACCGCGGCCGCGTTTGCGAAGCTCGGCGTCGCGCTCAAGAACCCCGACGGCTCCGCGCGCGACCTCCGCGAGGTCCTCGGCGAGGTCGCCGATGGGATGAGCGCCCTTCCGGGCCAGAACGAGCGCGCCGCCGTCGCGATGCAGCTCTTCGGCCGGTCGGGCCGCGAGCTCGTGCCGGTGCTCAGCAAGTTTCACGAAGGTCTCGACGAGGCGCTCGCGGAAGCGGATGCCCTCGGCAACGGCCTCGGCGACGCGTTCTACGCGAACGTGAAGAAGGCGGCCGACGGCTTCGAAATGTTCGCCTTCGGCCTCCAGTCGCTCAAGGACCGCGCGATCGCGGCGATCCTTCCGGCGATCGAGGACTTCGGCAAGCTCCTCAAGACGGGCGTCGAGTGGCTCCTCGAGGCCGACAAGAAGACCCACGTCGTGCAGGCCACCTTCGTCGCGCTCGCGGTCGTCGTGGGAGGCCTCTTCGCGAGCGCGCTCGGCACCGCGGCGGCCGCCGCCTGGGCGCTCGTCGCGCCGTTTCTCCCCCTCGCGGCGGCGATCGCCGCGGTCGTGTGGGTCGTCCAGGATCTCTTCGCCGCCATGAACGGCGGCGAGTCGGTCATCGGCGACGTCGTCGAAAAGCTCGGCGGCGTGGGCGCGAAGACGCAGTTCGTGGCGCAGCTCAAGGACGCTTGGGACGCGACGACCAAGGCGATCAACTCGACCGCCTACGGCCTCGGGTTCTTCATCGGCCTCTTCGCGGGCTTCGGGAAGGTCGTCCTCGGCAGCGACATCGTCAAAACGATCTTCCTCGACATCGTAAAGGCCATCCTCGCCGCCGGGCGCGCGCTCGCCGGCTTCATCTCCGCCGTCGCCGCGATCCCGCAAGCCATCCACACGGGCTCGCTCAAGCCGATCACCGACGTCATCGACAAGACGGGCGACGCCATCTTCGGCAAGGGGGGAATCTTCGGCGACGCCGGCCTCGGGCAGACCTCCTCCAAGCTCGACGACTACGGCGTCCCCGCCGCCAACCTCGGCATGGCCCCGCGCCTTCGGAAGGGCGCGAGCGGATCCGTGGACACGAGCGCGCTCGACCTCGGCTTCGACCCGCTCGCCCTGACGCCGCGGCACGTCGCGACGCTTCCGCTGCGGGGTGGGGCAGGGGGCTCGCCGGCGCCAGCGGCCGCGCCGCACGTGCAGCAGACCAACCACTACGACGTCACCGTCCACACCGCGAGCGACCAGCCGAAGGCCGTCGGTGACGCCGTCGGCACCGGGATCTCGAGCCAGGGGCAGAAGGACCTCGAGGCGGCGCTCGTCGCGGCGGTGCGCCAATGAAGCTCCCGGTGATGAGCCCTCAGGGGCGCCTCGCGAACGCGTACCTCACGTACGTCGACGCGAGCGGCACGACCCAGACGCTCGTCTTCGACGTCGTCGAGAGCGAGGAGTGGGAGGCCGGCTCGGACATCAGCGAGTCCCCCGTCGAGATCGGCGCGAACATCACGGACAACATCCGCCCGACGCTCCGGCGCTGCACGCTCAAGGTCTACGCGTCGAACAAGCCGATCCTGGCGAGCCAGTGGGCCAACGGCACCTTCGGCCCCGGCGACGGCTTCACGCTCCCCGCGCAGCCGTTCGCGCCGCCCCCCACGTCGATCACCGTCAAGCAGTGGAACAGCCACTTGATGGACCGCATCCTCGCCAACACCGCCGGCGGCGCGCTCGGGAGCTTCGCCGGCTCGGCGGGGGGCGCGGCGGGTGCGCTTGCGGGCTCGCTCATCGGCGGCGCGCTCTTCACGCCCGAGGAAGTGGACACGGTCGTTCCCGCGAAGCTCGGGCTCTCGCCCCCGCCGGCGCCGGCGACGCTCAACCCGAGCGTGTGGGGCTGGGACAACCCGACCGACTTCGTGCAGCAGACCCTCCAGCTCCTCGAGTCGCTGCGTCAGCAATCGCAGACCTTCGACCTCATCGGCACGAAGGAGGTCTGCCTGGGCACGACGCCGGGCCTCGGCGGCATGGCCATGGAGGGCTTCTCGTACGTGCGCGGGAAGGAGGAAGGCTCGGGCGCGAGCATCACGCTCGTCTTCAAAGAGTTCCGGGTGGTCTCGACCGTGACCGTGCCGGCGCCGGCGCCGACGCTCCCCCGCACCAAGCCCCCCGTCGCGAAGGGAAACCAGGAGGGGAGCTCGGCCGCTGACGCCGCGCAGAAGGCGGCCGCCGCGTTCCTGCAGGGGCTAGAGGACGGCATCCAGACGACGACCAGCGCGCTCGGAGGCGGCTCGTGAGCGCGGTCCTCGTGCCCACCGGCGACGAGTCGGGCGGCTACACGCAGACGACGACGCTCGACGGCACGCAGTACGTGCTCTCGTTCGCGTACTCGCAGCGGAGCGATTGCTGGTACCTCAGTCTCTCGACCCCGGACGGGGAGCTCATCGCCGCGGGCATCAAGCTCGTCTGCAATTGGGACCTCCTCTGGAAGTGCGTCTCGCCGCTCCGGCCGCCGGGAAAGCTCTACGTCCTGTCGAACACGACCGACACGTCGACCCCCGGCCTCGAGGACCTCCTCCCGAGCGCGCGCTGCCAGCTTCTCTACTCGCCCGCTGCCGACGTCGCCGCGGCCGCGGCGGCCGCGAGCTCGTCATGACGCAGGCCTTCGTCGACCCGAACGTCCTCTTCGGACGCCGCCTGAACCTCCTCGTCGGCTCGCTCTCCATCCCCGCGGGCCAGGGGACGGGCCTCGACGTGGAGTTCACGGTCAAGCGCGGCGTCAAGATCACGCAGCAGTCGATGGCGCCGCAGCCGAACACCTGCGACCTCACCATCTTCAACCTCTCGCCGAACCACCGGCAGCAGATCGAGGCCTCGTCCACCTCGAACGCGAAGTCGCCGCCCGTCCCCGTCGCGATCGCCGCGGGCTACCAGGGGATCTCGCACACCATCTTCGCCGGCGAGCTCCGCACCGCGCACACGGTCACCGTGGGTCCGCGCAAGGCCACGACCCTCACGACCGGCGACGGCGACAAGGCGCTCACGCAAGCGCGGCTCACCCTCGCCCTCGGCAAGGGGAGCTCGGCGAAGCAGGCGCTCCAGCAGATCGTCGCGTCGCTCGGCGTCGGCGCGGGGAACCTCCAGAGGGCGATCACGCTCCTCGAGCAGCAGCCGCTCGCTGCGTGCCTCTTCGCGCGCGGCATAACGTTCAAGGGCGCGGCGGCTGACATCATGAGCGACTTCTGCCGCTCCGTGGGGCTCGCGTGGAGCATCCAGAACGGCGCGCTGCAGTTCACGTCGCTCGGCGAGCCGCTCGCCGGGCAGGCGATCCTCATCGACTCGCAGCACGGGATGACGAGCTCGCCGACCGTCGACACGAAGGGCGTCCTCACGGTCAACACGGAGATGATCCCCGGCATCGTCCCGGGCATCGCCATCTCTGTGCAGGCCGCGAACATCCAAGGGGGGTTCCGGGTCCTCCGCGTCACGACCAAGGGCGCGACCGACGGCAACGACTGGGGCCACGAGATCGAGGCGCAGAGGTACTGATGCCCCTTCGCAGCGTCACGCTCAGCGACGTCCAGGACGCGGGGCTCTTCCGCCTCGTGAACAGCCTGCACAAGGTCTACCCGGGGATCGTCGTCGCCTACCACCCGAGCGCCGCGGGGAGCTCGCCGGCAACCGTCGACGTGCAGCCGGCCATCAACGATGTGCGGTTCGATCCGGTGCTCGGGACGCGTGTCTCCGAGCCCTGGCCCGTCGTCCCGAACGTTCCCGTCGCGTGGCTGAACCTGGCCGGGTGCACGATCGCCGGCGCGCTCGCCGCCGGCGACGACGTCACGCTGCTCTCGTTCGACCTCGACCCCACGCAGTTCTTCGCGACGGGGAAGGTGAGCGACCCCGTCGACACGCGGCGGCACGGCGGCGGCTACTGGCTCGCGGTGCCGTTCTCGCTGCGCGATGCGTTCGCCGTCACCGACCCCGGCGGCAACCTCGTCTTCACGGGCCCGCGGGGTGGGGGGACCATCGTCTTCGGGGAGGGGGCCACGGCGTTCGTGGCGCTCGCGTCGCTCGTCAACGCGGAGCTCGGGAAGATCGCGGACGCGTTCAAGTCCTTCGTGCCCGGGACCGGCGGGGCGTCCTTCACCGAGCCCTACACGACCGCCGGCGACGTCTCGTCGACCCTCGTGAAGGCGAAGTAGCCCGCCGCCCCATTCCTAGCTTCGCGGGCGTGAACCACGCCCGCGCGAAGGCTCTGCCGCTTACGGACCCCGATCCGCGCGCTCGAGCGCTCGCTGCGCTCACGGCCGACGGCTTCGAGCTCGAGGAGGATCCGCCCGACTCCGGCCCGCGCGTAAGCGACCTCGTCTTCCGCGAGGAGGCGATCGCCAACGGCGCGCGCTCCAAGGGCCCCGCCGCCCTCTGCAAGTACTGCGGGGCGTGGTCGCACTCGGCGCGCGGCCACCGCCGCTTCGTCCAGCTCCGGGACCTCCGCGCGGCCGCCGCCCCCGACGAGGGCCCGTGAGCACCGCGCCCCTCTACCAGTGGGCGCGCGATCCGGACGACCCGGACGACATGCTGCTCCCCACGATCGGCAACGGCGCCGACGCCATCGAGACCGACCCGGCCACGTGCGCGCAGATCAAGTTCGGGAGCGTCTTGAAGTTCGTGCTCGGCGAGTGGGCGTTCGACACGTCGCTCGGCTTCCCGTGGCCGCAGCAGGTCTGGGGCCAAAAGACCCCTGACCTCGTCTCCCTCCGCCACACCTTCCAGCGCTACATCCTCGCGACGCCGCCGGCGGTCGCGATCGCCGATTCGCAGATCGCCTTCGACCGAGAGGCGCGCGTCGGCAAATACGCCTTCCAGGTCACGATCACGAGCGGCCAGACGGTCTCGGTGCCGTCGTGACGATGTACGGCGTTACCCCCCAGGGCTTCGTGAGCAAGCCCTACTCCGAGCTCGTCGAGGAGACCAACGGCGACGTCCTTGGCCAGGTCCAGAACGTCGACCTCTCGCCCGACCAGCCTCTCGGGCAGGTCATCGGGATCATCTGCGGCAAGCTCGCCGAGGTCTGGGAGCTCGGCGAGGTCGCCTACGACAACACGAACCGCGGCAACGCCGAGGGCGACCAGCTCGACAACATCGGGAGCATCACCGGGACCATCCGGCTCGGGGAGTCGCCGAGCCTCGTGCCCGTGGTCTGCGTGTTCAACGCGGCGGGGACCCACGCCCCGGGCTCCCTCGTCATCTCGCTCGTGGGTCTACCGAGCATCCAGTTCGCGAACCAGGACACGATCGTCGTGCCGACCACCGGGGACAACCCCGGGAACATCAGCCCGACGAACACGTGGTCGAATGCCGGCAACCCGTTTCTCTTTGCGTCGACCGAGCTCGGGCCCGACTACGGCAACGCAGTCATCGCCGCGGGCGGCGCTGGCCAGCTCACGGTGATCGTGCCCGTGGCCGGATGGGTCAGTGGGACGGGGCAGAGCCCCGTGACGCTCGGCACGCTCGTCGAAGAGGACGCCGACTACCGCGTCCGGCAAGAGGACGACCTCAGCGCCGCGGGCAACAACACGCTCGACGCGACGCGCGCCGCCATCCTCGAGGGGCTCCAAGCGATCCTGGTCGTCGGGGCCGCCGTCGAGATGTACGAGAACACGTCGCTCCAGTGGGACCCGGTGACGGGCCTTCCTCCGAAGAGCTACATGGCCGTCATTTGGTTCGGCGGAGGGTCGCCCTCGAGCGCGGTCCAGACGGCGATCGCCACGGCGATGTGGGCCAATCACCCGGGCGGGATGCAGGACTTCGGTTCTTCCTCGCTGACGGTCGTCGACTCGCAGGGCACGACCCGCACCGTCTACTACCAGGAAGCGAGCCTCGTCCTCGTCAGCGCCTCGATGACCGTCTACGTCGCCAACCTCGCGATCCTGTCGCCGACGGAGAAGAGCGCGCTGCAGAGCGCGGTCTCGCTCGCGCTGACCCAAGCATCGCAGGGGCAGTCGTTCACGCTCTACGGCACGACGGTCACGCCCGGCGAGGGCGCCGTGACCACGCTCTCGCCCGGGCAAGACGTCATCGCGAGCGCGTTCAAGTCGATCGCCCAAGGCCAGTCAGGCGTCGTCGACGTGCAGAGCTTCGTGCTCACGGTGACCTCGGGCCCCGGGACCGTCGAGGCGAGCGGAAACGTCTCCGTTCCCATTTCGTCGAACGCGCAGCTCTCCGTCCCCACGTCGTCAATCACGCTCGCGCAGTTCAACCCGGACGCGTAGCCCCGTGCTCCCGACCCTCGACCTCAATCACGTGGCCGAAGGGCTCGCGTACTTGATCTCGCAATACCAGGGGAAGAAGAACATCACCGCCGTCCTCACCGCGTGCCTGAACCGCATCCAGGACGCGGAGAACATGCTGTGGGACGTCATCGAGTCCCAGTGGCTCTCGACGACGGCCGTCCCGACGGGGGCGCCCACGCAAGCGCTCCTCCAGCTCGCGGACCTCGTAAAGTGCCCGACCTCGGGCCTCTCGGGCGCGCAGCTCGCTTTCCTGCTCCCGATCTGGCGCGCCGCGCGCCGCTCGGAGGGCCTCGCCGAGGACCTCATTCAGATCCTCGCGACGGCGTTCGGGAAAGGGAACTACGCCTACGCCGAGTACTACCCGGCGGCCTACGAGGCTGTCGTCCCGAACGTCCCCGACCCGACGCTCGTCGCGCCGCTTGTCTCGGCGCTCGCGATCGCGCGCGACCCGGGCGTCTACGCCGTCGTCGCGTGGGGCAACTGGCCGGCGGCTACCTTCGCGTTTGCCAGCCGCTACGCGAGCGGACAGGGAACAGGCTTCAAGGACACCTACTCGGGAGCGAACGCGATGGGGCTTCTCGCGGCGGCGGTGGCGTAGATGGGCAGCAACACGAACCCGCTTCTCGCGGGCCTGCCGTGGGCCAACGGAACGAACTACCCGTCGGGCAGCTACGGGTGGAGCGGGCAGCCCATCAAGGTCACGCCGGCGTACAGCTACTTCACGCCGAGCCCCCAGTTCGCGCCGTCGGCCGAGGAGTTCAACGCGCTCCTCAATCAGCGGGACCTCGCGCTCCTCGATCTGTACGGACGCATCGGTCAGCTCGACGGCACGAACTTCGGACCGCCGACCGCGCAGAGCCAGACGCTCACGGGGATCGTGTGGAGCGCCTTTGGAGGCTACTGGCTCGCCCTGAACGCGTCGGGCATCGACAACACCGTGTACTGCAGCGTCGACGGGCGATCGTGGTCGACGAATGGCGGCGGCGCGACACTGGGGCACCCGCCGCTCTCGATCGCCGTACGCGCCTCGGATGGCGTGGCGATCGCCTGCACCGCGACGTCGGGGTCGGGCCAGGTCTATGTCCTCGCCCCCGACACGCCGGGGTGGACCGCCAACGCGGGACCGGGCTACTCCGTCTCCGGTTTCTGGCCGGTCTCGGCGACCGTGTACGACGGGAGCTTCGTCGTCGCCACGAGCAACGGTCACTTCTACACCTCGACCAACGGCTCGACGTGGACGACGGGGACCGGGACGCCCCCGACGTTCACGTCGGGGCTCTTTGTCCAGGGCAACGGCAAGCTGCTCTTCCTCAGCGTCGGGGGCACGACCTACAGCTACTCGTCGGACGGCGCGACGTGGACGGCCGGCACGATGCCGACGCTCCTCACGAACGAAAAGATCACGGGCGCAACCTTCGACGACGTCGTCGGCGTCTTCATCATGACGGTGGGCACAACGGGAACGACCCGCGTTTTTATCTCTTCCAACGGGACGACGTGGACGGTGCTCGGGAAGACGTTCGCGCGCGGGTGGCTGCCCTCCTATCCGGGCGCGAGCCAGATCGTCGCCAACGGCAACGAATGGCTGCTCGTCCTCCCGCTCCCCTCGAACAACGGCAACCTTCGTCCCGTCCTGTCCATTGACGGCGGAGCAAGCTGGGGTCTCGTGCCGCTCCTGCTCAACTCGGCCTCGGACGAGTGCGGGGTCTTCACGAACGGTCAGCAGTACTTGGCCTCGGACGCGTTGCCCTCGACGTCGGTGTCGCTGCTCATCGGGGTTCCGGCGGTCAGCGCCGACTATTAGGCCGGCTCTCGATTCCTACGTTCGCGCCCGCATGGCGAACGTGGACAAGCCGGCCGACCCGCCGACGCTGCCTTCCCAGCGGAGCGCGGCGATCGCGGCGGAGGAGAAGGTCGAGCAGCAGGCCAAGTGGGGCGAGCTCGCCGCCACGAATGACCGCGTCGACCGGCTCGAGCAGCTCCTTAAGGAGTACGCGCGCGACACCGCGACCGCCGTGCGCGGCCGCGTCATCACCACGCCGCCGCCGCCCCAACCACTCGAGAGCATCCACGCGATCCAGCAGACCGTGAGCCGTCAACCTTCGAAGACGTTCGACGTCGTCACGAAGGGGATCGCCGTCGTCCTCATCCTCATCATCGAGTGGTTCTTCCACCACTGAAAGGACTCGCGCCATGCCGCCCGTCATCGCCTTCCTGCTCTCGAGCCAATTCTGGACGGACGTCGCCGCGGTGGTCGGCGCGCTCATGTCGCTCTTCGGCGCCTGCGGATACGTGCTCGGGGCGCTCGGCGCGTACTTCCCCAAGCTGATGCCCGTCGCCGCGTGGTTCACGAAGGTCCACGATGCGCTCGGCCGTTCGCACCTCGCCGGCCAGGCGTTCGGGGCAAAGCTCCGTCGCAAAGCGCCCCCGACGGAACGGGCGTTCGTGCGCCTCGATCTCCTGCTCGCGGTCCTCGCCTTCGGCGCGCCCGCCGCGATCGCCGCGTTCCTGCTCTTCGGATGCGGCCTCGGCGCCGCGGCGCCCAGCGCGCTCACGCTCGAGCAGTGCGAGGCGAACGTCATTCACGCCCAGGACGGCGGGATCGATTTCTGGACGGTCGTCGAACAGTCGATCGAGCAGTGCGGCGGCGACCTTGGCCTGACCATCGCCGACGTCGTTACCGCGCTCGCGAGCTCCAAGGACCCCGCGCTCGCGCCGTATGTGGCGGAAGCGAAAGCAACGCTCGCCGACCCGAGCAAGATGCAGGCGCTTCGGATGGGCCTCAAGCACCAATGAGGACGCTCCTCGCCTCTGCGATCGCGCTCGCGATCCTCGCCGGGTGCCGCTTGCCGGCGACGCCGGCGACCGACGCCGGCGACGCGGGCACCTGCACCAACGTCATCGTCGTCGGCATCGACGCCGGCGCCGTCCCCTCGACCCCCGGCTACTGAGGCGCTCCCATGAAGGGCTTCTGTCTCATCAACGAGTCGACCGACCCCGCGTTCCCCACCGCGAAGGTCCTCGCGATGGTCCCGGAGTTTCAGGCGCAGCAGATCGAGCTCGCGGCCGCGTGGCAGCGGCTCGTCACGCAGGTCATGCAGGCGGACAGCGAAGCGGCCGCGCCCCAGGACGACGAGTGGGTCCTCACGAAGTTCGTGGACACGCTCGACGACCCCGACGCGCTCGCCTACCACACGACGACGACCGGCGGCCGTCCGCTCATCCTCATCGGCGTCCAGGTCATCAAGAAGAACGCCGCCGCGGGCTCCGACTGGGTCCTCGGACCCGACGGCGTCTCGACGGCCGCGAGCCACGAGCTCGCGGAGGCGGACATCAACCCGTACTGCTCGTTCTACGCGCCCCTCGACGCGAGCACGTGGATCCCCATGGAGGTCTGCGACCCGACGCAGGGCGACACCTACCAGCGCGTCGCCGGCGCGCCGTACGTCGCAAACTTCGTGACGCCCCGCTACTACTCGGAGGGCGCGGGGCCCTACGACCGCATGGGCGTCGTCACGGCGCCCCGGCAGATCCGGCCGGGCGGCTACCAGCAGGAGCTCGTCGGCGGCCCGAACGGCACGTCGAACGCCGTCTTCGGCGAGCGGCTCCCCGCCTGGAAGCGAAAGGCGCTCTTCTGCAAGGGGTCGCGCTTCGCGACGCTCCACGCGCGCGGAACGCAGATGGACGAGCTCTCGCAAGCGCGTCGTGGCCGCTCGAGCTTTCAGGCGATGCTCGACGAGCGACGCCGCGAGCTCGCGGCGGTCCGCGCCGAGCTCGCGGCCGAGCGCAAGAACAAGCCCTTCGCTGGGCACGGCGGGTGAGCGGCGATGCGCCCCGCGGAGATCGTCCAGGTCGACCTCGGCCGCGGTACGACCGAGTACCGCGTGGGCCAGGCGGAGACGCCTGACGAGGCGCTCGTGAAGCTGCTTGGCAAGTTCGACGTCGCCGGGCCGTACTTCACCGGCGAGCGCGAGCTGCGCCGGCCGCCGATGGCGCGCGCGCGTGCGCGCGACGTCATCGCGATCTGCGACTCGATCGCGAAGCGGGCCGCACGCGTCCTCGCGGAGCCAGGCGTTCGCGCCGCCGGCGCCCGATGACGTCCGAGCCGCCGGGGCCGCCCGACGAGCCCACGCAGGTCGTCTGCCCGAAGTGCGACGGCAACCCGTTCGAGGGCGAGCTCGCCGAACGCTGCGGGCTCTGCGACGGAACGGGGCTCGTCGACCTCGGCACACGTCGGCGCTGGCTCGAGGAGCGGAAGGACCGGAAGCGATGACAATCCGCCCGAGCGTGCTCGATCAGTGGGTGCCGTTCTCGGTCACCTTCGAGAGCTTCCTCGATTTCCTCTACCTCGACGACGAGGGGCTCGTGACGATCGGCATGGGGCTGCTCGTCGACCCGCAGAAGTACCTCGCGGGGATCGACTTCGTCTTCCCGGCGACGGGGAAGCCCGCGGGGCCGGCGGACGTCGCCGCCGCGTGGCTCAAGGTGAAGGGGCTGCAGAAGCTCGCGAAGGGTGGGGGGGCGGCCTTCGCGTCCTTCACGACGATCCGGGCCACCGCCGATAGCCTCACGCGCGCGGCGCAGCGGAAGCTCGCGGCCGACGTGGCGCTACTCCTCCCGTTCTTCCCGGCGTTCGCAGCCTTCCCCGCGGCCGGACAGCTCCTCATCCTCTCGATGGCCTGGGCTATGGGACCCGAGGAGTTCGCGAAGTGGCCGCACTTCTGCGCCGCCGTGAACGCCGGCGACTGGGCCGCCGTCGCCGTGCCCCACGGCGCGCCGGCGAGCTGCGAGATGAGCGAGGTCGGCGAGAACGCGTCGTTCCACCTTCGGAACCTCGCCAACCTCGAGCTCGCGAAGGCTGCGGCGATCGCTGTCGAGCACGAGCTGCTCGACGACCTCGACGTCGCGAGCATCATCGCCGCGGCGCGCGCCTATTCGGCGCAGACGCCGGTGCCTGGGCTCACGTAGACGCAACGCGCGTCGGAGTACTCCTCGAGCCAGTCGCACCGGCTGGAGCTGCGGCATTGGACGTCCGCCTTGTGAAGCAGATCGCAATAGAGGTCGGTCTCGTAGGCGTTCAGCTTCCGGGCCTCGTGCGTCGAGTCCGCTGACACCATGCACCGTTTGTAGCTGCTCACGAGACGATCGGCCTGCGCGGCCGCCTGGAGCGCATTCGGGGCGCGGTCGGCGCAGCGCTTCGAGCAGCTCTTCTGCGCTTCGCTCGACATCACGACGTCGATTCGCGCTCCGAGCTCATCAAGCTTTGGTCCGTCTTTCGCGCGGGCTGCGCTCATAGCTTCGTCCGACGACGGCATCGAGGGCACCGGCTCCTGAGCCTGGGCGAGACGACATGTCGTTAAGGCGTGCCCCTTCGCATCGACAAACGCCTGGATGCAGCGCGCCTCCTCAGCCTGTTCGACGCTATTGGCTCTATCGGCGGCCTGCTTCACACATTGCTGAAGACACTGCGAGCGGTCGTGCAGGTTCTCGATCGCGAGACATGGCGAGAGCTTCAATGCATCCACGCACGAGCCTAGTGCGCTCGAATACGCGGCGACACGACGATTGATCTCATCGCGACAGGGGATAGCGTCGGCCGGTCTCGTGCATCGGGACTGAATGAGGGGCATGGCGCAAGCGCGCACGCTCCCGACCTCACCCGCGATGCAGGCATCGAGGGGGTCCTTGACGGCGCTCGTCGCGGGCGACGACTGCGCACCCGCGACGATCGCGATCAGAGAGACGACGGCAAACGCTCGAACGTGTGGATGCGGGTGCATGCGAACCCTCCTGTCGGGGCGATCTCTCATCGTGACCCGTCCGCGGCGCTCTGCGAATCACCCCGCGGGGGGATGCGCTTCCGCGCAGGTGAGGGGACGTCGACCTTCGTGCGCTTCTTCCGCTGGTGGTCGCGGGCGTACGCCCGGCAGCGCGAGCAGTAGCCGACGGCCTGATCGTTCGGGCGGGTGCAGCGCGGGCAGAGACCCTCGGCGATGTCGGCGGCGTACTGCAAGCGGACGACCGCGCGGCACGCGCTGCAGGTCACGAAGCCAGCCTCCTTCTCCTTCCCGCACGTGTAGCAGAGGCCTTGCGCGCGGCGTGCGCCACGCTTCTCGGCCTCCTTGGCGCGCGCGATCGCCCGACACGAAGGGCATGAGCGGAGCGCGGTTGGGTTGGGCTTCGCGCAGTCGATGCAGAGCCCCTTGCTGGCGCGACGCGCGCGCCACCCGGCGGAGTACTCGGAGTGCGCGTGGGGGCTCGGTTCGGGAGGGGGAGGCGGCGCAGGCTCGACGTCGTCGGCCACGCTCACCTTCCTCTTCAGGCGGATGATGCTGCGGCACTCCTCGCACGCGCGGAACCCGGAGTCGTTCGGCTCCTTGCAGCGCGTGCAGAGGGGGAGGAGGGGGGAGGCGGCGTTCATCGCGCGCGCTCCTTGCTCCATCGGGTCGCGAGCTGGGTGATCTCGCGCATGGTCTTCCGGATGGCCACGCGAACCACCCGCGGCCGAGGGAGGTCGTACTTGATGGCCTTTATTTGTTCTTCGCGCGACAGAAGCTCGCGCGTGTACCGGAGCGCGTAGCCGTAGTCGCGGAAGCCTTCGCTCGGCGTCACGGGACTTACCTGGAAGTCCTCGAAGATCGCGTCGACGATGTACCAATCTTCGAACCTCACGACGACCTCGTCGGGGTCCCGTCGACCCGGAACCCGAACCGCGTCTCGCAGAAGCCGAAGTACATGAGAAGCGCCGTCATGAGCGCCCGCTCCGCCTTCTGCACCGCAAGGTGACGACGCCCGAGCTCGTCGACGCCCGCTTCGCTCTCGTGCACCCGAGCGAGCGCGCACTGATGGACGCGGCGCTGCTCGTAGACCTCGGCCGCGTAGCCGTCGAGGATCTTGGAGTTGCGCCCGCTCACGGCTTCCTCGCCTTGTACACGACGCTCGAGGACGTCTTGACCGCACCGATCGCCTCGAGGCGCTCGCGCGCGACCTTGGCGGTCTTCGCGTCGCTGACGGCCTCGATCGCCGTCCACGACGTCTTCTGCTCGATCGCGAAGTCGAGCTCGAGCTCCTCGAGGACCTCGAGCGCGCCGGGCGCCATGAGGTCCGGGGTCGCGCTCACCTGGGGCTTGCCCGCGTAGACCTGCCCCTTGCCGACGGGGAAGCCCCCGCGCGCGTCCGCCCAGGCCTTCACCTCGCGCTCGTAGGCCTCGAGGCGCTCTTCCGCGTACGCCTTGAAGAGCTTCATGGCGACGAGCTTCTCGGCGGCGTCCGCGTCGCTCGCGATGGGCTTCTCGAGGTTCCGGACGCGCACGAGCTGCTCGGCCGGCAGGAGGGCGACGGCCGACTCGGCGTACTCCGCGGTCGCCTTGCACGCGGCGCGCGCGCCGCAGTGGCGCTCCTCGCACCAGGGGCCTTCGTTCGCGTCGGCCGCCGCGGGCGCGCTCGCGAGCTTGGCGAGCTCGAAGGCCTCGGCGTCGAGCTCGAACTCCTCGAGCTCGTAGGGCTCCTCGAGGACCTCGCGGTCCGCCCAGACGTGCACCACGGTCGCCTTGGCCCGCGTCACCCCGAACGCGCGCGCCGCGAAGAGCGCGCCCGTCTGGGCCTGCGCCTCGGCGTCGACGTGGTCGGGGCCGAAGTGGCACTTGTACTCGACGTAGCGCACGAAGGCGCCGTGCTGGTCGACCCCGCGGCAGAGGAGGTCGAGCCGCATCGGGATCTCGCCCTCCTTCACGCCGTACTTGGCGCGGAGCTCGGGGACGGCGTACCAGCGCGCGTCCTCGCCGGGCGGGTCCTCGAGGACGCGCGCGGTGTCCGCGGCGGGGTCGTAGGCGATCGCGAGCTCGGGGCGCATGCCGATGAGGCCGCGGCTCGCGCGCTCGAGCCAGTCTCGGAGCCTCCCGAACATCATCCGGAGCTCGGGGTCCTCGAAGGGCTCGATGACCTCGCCGCTGACGTAGCGCGCCGCGGCCGCGTGGATCTCGCGCCCCTTCGAGGCCTCGGGGCTGTCGCCGTCGGTCCACGCGACGTCGCCGCGCATCCAGTAGGTGCAGTGGCGCGCGAGCTCGCTCCGGCTCCCGGAGTGCTTGACGAGGTTCATCGGGCACCTCCCGCGCGGGGCGCCATGGCGATGACCGCGCCGGCGCGGTTTTGCGCGACGGCGATCGTGGGGCCGGTGACGGCGCCGAGGCGCACGAGGGCCGCGGCCTTCGCCTCCTTGGCCCACGCGATGTACGCCTTCGTCGCGTTGCGGCCGCCGCCGGCGGCGATCGTCTTCGTCCAGAGCTTGCGCGCCTCGTCCTCGGTCGGGACCGCGGCCCATTCGGGAGCGAGCTTGGCGACGTTGGCGCGGTCGTTCGGCGTGAACTCGCCGTCGCGCCCCTCCGCGCTCGGCAAGGGATCGGGCGCCGGCGGCGACATCGGAGCGGGGCTGGGGGGGGGAGCGGCGGGGGGAGGGGGAGGGGCCGCCTCGCGGTTCTCGGGCCTCACGTCGCGCTGCACGACGTCGGCCGGCGAGCCTGCCTCGAGCCAGCGGTTCAGGATCTCGGCGACCTCGCGGCCCGGCCTTGGGAACACCTGGCCCGCGAGCGGGGAGCAGCGCGTCTTGCCCACGAGCAGCATGTTGTCCGGCGTCATGTCGCCGACGACGTCGAACTCGTACTCGAGCCCCGCGCGCTGCACCGGCTGCAGGCCGACCTTCTTGGGGACCTGCTTGCCGCGCTCGTTCGCCTCGACGACGTACGCCGTCTTCACGCGCATCGTCACGATGACGTGCATCGGCGCGCGCAGGATCGCGTCGACCATCGCGTTCTGAAGCGGGGTGACCTCGCCCCACGCGTTGAACTCGTTGTGGTTGCCCGAACGCGCCGTCGCGACGTCGAGGAGCTCCAGGGCGCCCCCCTTGCCGACCCAGGCGTGCGACAGCGAGTCGATGATGAGCGTGCCGTAGCCGGCGCGCGCGGCCTCGGCGATCGCGTCGATGTACTGCTGCGGCGAGAAGCTCTCGAGCTCGAGGACGTCGAACTCCGGGAGCATCGGGTCGCCGGCGTACTTCGACGCGCTCCCGCGCTCGGTGTCGATGAGGGCCACCGGGCCCGTGAGGTGGCGCGCGATCGCGAGCGCCGTGTAGGTTTTGCCGCTGCCGCTGGGGCCCACGAGGGCCATTCGAAGACGGGCGCTGCGCTTGGTAGCGCGCGCGAAACGAGAGCTGGTAGACGTGGACATGGGTACCGGGCCTTTCCAAGAAGGTTCGGGATCAAGTCCTCTGCGCGCTGGTGACACAGCGCGCGGAGGGCGACTTCGATGGGGGACTAGCGAGACTTCTTCGCGGGCGCGCGCCGCGGCGCGCCGAACTTCTCCTCGTAGTGTTGCCGAATCCAACGGCGAACTAGAACCGCGAGCGCTTCGCCTTCGGCTCTGGCGAGCTCGTCGAGCATCCCGCGCTCGTCCTCCGTGAGGCGAATCTGCACGGGCAGGGCTCGTGTGCGAACAACCATGTTGCCATTGTGGATCGATTGGCATGACACGTCAAGGCCGATTCGGTGCGCTCAACGCGACCAGGACGATCGCGAGCGCGAGGAGCGCGCCGGCGAGGAGCACGAGCGACGGGTCGTCGGTCACAGAATCCCCTCGTGCGTGAACGAGGGCACCGGGTCGTCTCCGAGGCAGACGAAGAGGTGCAGGCAGAACGCGTGCTGATTCACGTACTCGCTGTCGCGCGGGATGACCTGAATCGCCTGGCGCTCGGGTCCCGCGAGCACTTTTTTGACGAGCTTCAGGTCCTCCCACGAGGGCAATCGGTTGCGACGCGCGACCGACAGGTGCAGCCATTCGCGGCCGCCGTGCTGTTCGACGCCGGCGATGACCGACATGGGGCCGTCCGGGCGCGAGACGAGCCACATCCGCTGCGTCACGGTATGGGTCCTCTCGGACCACGCCGCCGGAAGAACCGTGGGCAGCACGCCGGCGAGGTCGCGCCGATACGGAGTTTCCGCCTCGGCCTCTTCGATCGACTCGAAACGTTCGTCGGTCACGGTGCTCTCTCTGAGCCGCGTTCACGCGGCGCGATGTGGACGGTGAGGCGCTCGACGGAGATCGCGTCGCCGGCGCGAAGGCGGAGCGCGGCGAGGAACGCGCTCCGCTCGCGCGCGGTCTCGACGACGATGGTGACGTCCTCGCCGACGAGGAGGTCCTCGATGACGACGTCGAGGTGCTCGGGGTCGGTGAGATTCATTCCTTCCGCTCCCGCGCTTCGCGCTCGGCGACGATCCCCTCGAGCGAGCACCCCGGGCAGTACTCGCCGCGCGGGCGTCCGTGGCTGCAGAGCGCCGGCGCCGGCGAATCCTCACGAGGCTTTCCGATGAGCGCTCGAATCTCGTAGGCGAGGCGCCAGCAAACGTTCGCCTGATACCTCGTCTCCTCGCGGCCAGTGAACTTCTCGCGCTCGCGATCACACAGCTTCGCCGCGTCCTCGAGAGCCTGGTCACGTTCCGTGCGACTCACAGCCCCCTCCCGCGAAACAGCGCCGCCTCGATCGCGCGCGCCTCCTCGAGCGTCGGCGGCGCGTCGCTCTCGAGGTCATCGGCGAGCGCGCGCGCCCGGGCGATGTCCTCCTGCATGCGCCCGATGAGCGCCTCGTCGGCCGCCGCGCGGAAGCGCAGACGCGCGGCGATCTTCCCGCGCTCGGCGGCGAGGTCCACGGGAGGCGCGGGCTCGAGGCCGCTCCGGGCGACCCAGTCGTCCTTCACGGCGCGCATCGCCTCGACGTCGACGTCGGAGACGAAGGGGAGGGCACGGGCGAGGCGCCTCATCGCTGCGTGCTCCCGTCCCAGCCCGGCCCGCGGGTGCTCGGCTTCGTTTCGCGCGGCCACCGCGCCTTGTTCCAGCGGTGGTAGGCGATGCCCAGCGGCGCGATGAGCGAACCGTACGGTTCAGGGCCTCCGCGGCCGCTGTCCACGTAGCAGAACCCGCGATGGGCGAGCGTCATGACGATCGCAGGAACGTCCTCGGTGTCGAAGGGCGGCGGGTCGTCGCGTGTCCAGCCGCCCGTGTCGACCATGTGCTCGAGCACGGACCACTCGCGCGGCGAGAGAGGGCGCATGTCGACGCGGCTCATCCCGTCCTCCGCTCGGGCACGTGCTCGAGCTTCTCCTCGAGGAAAAGATCGAGCAGCGGGTGCCCCGCCATCCCCGTCGCGATGACGACCAGCGCGAAGACAGCGTCGGCCTTCGCGCGATCGCCGTTGGCGCGGAGCTCGCGCATCACCTCGACGCACGTGTGCGCGTCGCGCGTGATCTCGCGCCGCTTCTCCTCGAGCTCGAGCTCCGTCATCACGACGCGGCCCCCACGCGCAGCGCCTCGCGCCCGCCCGCGGCGCACGTCGAGCAGCTCCAGCTCCCGCGCGGGTTCTCGACCCAGCCGAGCCGGCTGGCGACGCCGTAGAGCGCAGTCGCGCGCTCCTTCGCGCCGTTGAACAGCGAGAGCATGCCCTGCAGGCGCAAGGTCTTTCGGCAGGCGGCGCAGCGGATCATTGCGCGCCTCCCGCGGCAGCGAGCTTTTGCTCCGCGCGAAGCGCGCGCCGGCCGCCATGCGGCAAGCCGTACTTCGGGTGCGTGAGCGCGCGGCGCACCTGATCGGCCGACACGTCGAGCGCCAGCATGATCTGCAGATCCGTGAGCCCTTCGCGCGCGAGCTCGACGACCCGAATCAGGCGCGCGCGGTAGACCTCGAGGGGGATGCCGCGCGCCGTGCTCGCGGGACGGCTGCGCCGCGTGCACGGGTGCGGCTCGTGCGACCAGCACACGAACTGCGCGCATGTCGCGCACCACGAAGCGCGGGAGCAGGTCGCGGCGCAGACGGCGCACGCGCCGGTCGCGGGAATGTCGTTCGACGGGTGATGCATGATTCAGGTCTCCTTGGCCTCGAGGGCCGCGAGCGATTCGGTGATGCGGACGCGACGCGCGCGGAGCGCGTTGGTCGCGTCGAAGTCGAAGCGGGGGTTCACGAGTCCTTCGCTTTCGCGCGAAGCTCCGCGAGCTCCGCGTCGGCGTCCTGGTGGTCGCGGAGTAGCTCCGGCTCGCGCGGCGAACCGAATGCTGCGAGCCAAGCCTCGCGCGTCCGGTCGAAACGCGCCGTCGCGGCCGCGATCGCCTCGGCGAGGTGAACCGCAATCGCCGCCTTCTGGCGGACGATTTGCACGGTCACCGCGCCGTCGGCGTCGGCGCCTTTCTTCGCGAGCCGCGCCGCGGCGGCTTCCCGCTCCGCCGCGAGATCAGCCACCGCCTTCGCGAGTTTTCGCGCGAGCGCGATCAGCGGTTCGATGCGCTGGTCGGTCGCGAACACCCACGCGGCCTCGCGCCGACGGCCGACGTTGTACTCGCTGTCCGCGCAGCCCGAGGAGGCCTCGGCGAGGTCGGAGACGGTCCACCCGCGCGCGAGCGCGCCGGCGATGATCGCGAGCGCCATCTCACGCTGGCGGCCGACGGGGCGCGGGAGCTTCGTGAGCCGACAGTGCGTTTCGAGCACTTCGCTTGTTTCCGCCGAAGGCAACGCTGTGAGGGGCACGACGTCCGCAAGCTCGACGGGCACGGCATCGCGCACGACGCGAGGCGAGGGCGACCCCCCTCCCTCGAAGCTCTTCGGGCGTGCCGCGTTGGTCGCGCTTGCGAAGCCGCTGGGCGTCTCCACGGGCGTCGGGCGCGCGACTGCGCGCGTAGGCTCTGTCGCTTGTGTGGCTGCCGTCGGCGACGTTGGTGCCGGCGCTGGAGGGGTAGAACTTGGTTCGACGGACTGACGAGCGAGAGCCGCCGAAGGCGCGCGAGCGAGCGAGGTCCTGTCGAACCGGTGAGCCGAAGGCGAATCCGCCTCGACCAAACCGCGGATCCCGGAAGAGCAGGAGGAGAGATCTTTAAGATCTAAGATCGGTCTAGGGAGCGGGTTCTCACAACTGTGAGGATCCGCGGTTTGGTGGAATTCGCGGGAACCCCGGTTTTCTTCGAGCGGACCGCGGATCCTCACGGGACCGCGGATCCTCACAAGCTCCGCATCGACGTT
>Ga0116229_10000566_pt1 | contig 50500 bp, 44 predicted proteins | sample S1TSphgellanicum_3_FD_87313 | JGI IMG/M metagenome (GOLD analysis project Ga0116229, IMG submission 87313) | Host-associated microbial communities from peat moss isolated from Minnesota, USA - S1T2_Fc - Sphagnum magellanicum MG | ecosystem: Host-associated > Plants > Peat moss > Unclassified... | reverse complement strand
GTGAAGCAGAAGGCCCCATGCCAGATTTTGCTGGACTCCACAGAGGGGTGTAACCCCAAGGTAAGTGGGTAACTGAAGCACCTAGGTGGCACACACCTGTGCATTAGGCACGGGGTTCACACTAGTATAAATGTAAATGACACAAGTCTCCAACCAACCACTCCATGATGAAGGCAAAAATGAATAGATCTTCACAAAAGCACCTCAATTTCTAAAAATTGGCAATAATATGCAGTATATCTTGTGAATATCATGTTTTAAATAATAGTAATGAAAAAACCATCTATAACATAGATTGAGAAGCTCATACGCAATCTTGCTTGTAATACTACCATTCATGCTTACATTATGAGGCATGATTGAACTTGATGGACACATTTGGATCCCAAACAAATTATAAAACTTAAGCTTGTGAAGTCAAAAGTAGGTGGACAAATTGCATCCTTGATAAATTCGGTGACTTAAGCATGCAAACAAAAAAAACCCAACAAAATATAAAGTTCTTAAGATCATAGTTGACTTGCAAAAGACAACAAAGACGTAAAACTAGCCAAATGTCCAAGGTAGGGGATAGTTATCCTTTCAACCAAATCAATCATCCCTATGGTATTATATAATGGAAAAGAAACCTTCTCTTTTTAGTCACACAACAGCCCGAAGAAGACTTTGGCTTGTAGTTCATCCTTGAAGTTCATCTTCTTGTTCCTTCCCCCCCAATCAGGTACCAAACCCAAATGGTGAATTGCCAAACACTTCCCAACAACAACATGAGCATCCATATGATTAGCTAAGCAAAAATAATAATTCTCTCTTGTGCATGTAGAGAGGTATTTGAATCCGATGTGACTTGCCACTTGAAAAATAAAAATACATAATGATTCAACCACTAAGGAAAAATAGTCTTTCCCCATGGAGTGTTTTTTTTTTTTTTCTTTTTTTGGTGAAAAAATTTCACAAATTGATGAATTTTTCTTCAGAATTTTATTTTTAAAAAACATGAAAACTTTGCAAATTTTCAGAGATATTTCATCATCTTTTGAAATAAAAATAATTAAATTAACCACATCGAGACCTATGCACTTCCTAGGTGTCCACTTGTAGCACCAATTTTGCAAAACTACTACACCCCATCTACAAGATTGCCATTTTAATACTTGGGATTCTATGGGACCAATTTGAAGAATTTAAAAAAAAAAAAAAAAAAAACCCCCCTTGTCCGCATTTGAAGGTATTTGAATCTATGGTGAATTGCCACTCATACTCACCACCCATCCACAAATATAATTTATATTTGATAATAAGAATATAAAAGGGTTTGTGTGCTTGTTGAGCTAGCTTATAACTTGTAACTTAAGACCCATCTATTTTTATTTATTTATTTATTTATTTATTTATAATTATTAACAATAATAAGGAAAGAAATGCTTTTTGTCTGCCACTGAAGTTTGAGTACCTGGGCCCAGACTAAACCAGCACCCACCAACCCGCACACCATCCACTGGACGGCTTTTATGACTCAGTTGTGGAGGAACCTCATCCGAGTTTATATCTAGTTCCACCATGGTAACCCATTGTTTAAGAAAGTCCTATGTAATATTAGGTGATATGGTAGGTAGGAAAATAGGTGAGTATGAGATAAATTGATGGTTTATTAAAAAAAATATATTTAGGGCGGTCTTTACTACGTACCTCCTAGAAAGAAAAGCCTTTCTTGCAAGTTGTTAGTAGGAAGGTAATAATAAAAATAACAACTGAACTGAACTAACCACCATGGTTAGTTAGGGAACTGGGAATCCAACAGAAAATTGTTTAGGGGGGTTTATTTATCATCCATCTTTCATGGTTCACTTGTGGGTGGGTGGTGCTGGGTCGCTCTGGCTACTTATTTTGGCATTCGCTTGTAGAAGTGGTTTCCCTTTGTTGTTGTTGTTGATTGCGGGTGGTGCGCGGGTGCAAGCACGCATGCGCCTGTTCTCATGATTTTTCATGTTCTTTTCCCCCAACCAACAAACCAACCAATCAAATAACCAAACCCCACTAACTCACTCATGGACCTAACTCACTCACCAGACCTTTCCCTGTTGTTGGCAACAAACACTTCCTAACTCATGATCCCCCAGCAGCCACTCTGAGAGAGAGAGAGAGAGAGAGAGAGAGATTGAGTAAGAGGTGAGGAGATAGATCCACAGAGAGAGAGAGAGAGATTCGAACATAGTGTGTTTCTTGGTGTGTTTCTTTCTTCACAAGCAAAGGCCCCTCGCCCCTCTTAAGTCAAATACTTTAGTACCTTCCGCACTAATTATATTATTTTAAATTTATGCTGAATTTTTTGGAAAATTATTTTTTGAACTCAAAGAAATTTGTTTTTTGAACCCCAAAAAAAAAAATCTTTTTGAAATATTCGAGAATATTTTAATTTTCGAAATGAATATTCATTCATAATTAAGTAATTAATTGATTGATTGATTGATTATTTGACAAACATGTGCTGAAGATCTGCCCCTGTACTGGTAATAATCTAGGGATTAATCTAGAACTGGTAACTAGGGATTTTTATTTTATTTTTCAAATTTCAGATGTTGTGTCATTGGCTAGCAACCCCAGAGGAATTTAGTATTAAAGGGCGACAGGCTTTTAGATTCTGTCTAAACAGTTTTTTAAAAAAGAAAAAAAGAAACTAGTTTAAAAACTGCTATCAAATTTTAAAAAAGAGTCCAAGTGTGCCAAATTTCTTTGAAAAATAAATAAATAAATAAATTCTTGAAATTTGGCGAGATTTATCACCGACACAAAAAATGCTGCACAGTACTTTGGCAGCTTGGACACTAATTATATTATTATTTTCAGGAATATTAAAAATCTCAAAATTTTCTTTTTTCAAAGATTTTTTTTTTTTGGGTGAATGAAAATATGGAATGTTGGGGAATATTCCATTTGTTGAGATGAATGATTTTTCAAAATTAATTAATTATTCAACAGACATGTGTGGGGGGAGGGGGGGGAAGTTGACAAGGGATAGTAATGAGAACCAACAACCCAAGTTGCATAATTCCCTACTCGATTCATTCCCTAGTGTTTTTGGGACTTAGGTAGACCCCAGATCCGCTGCATGTCGCAGGGATTCTTCACGTTTTCACAGACAGGCCTCAAGTGCACGCACGACAAAAAAAAAAATTGCTACAAAATACAAACAAAGAAATTTGTGTGTGTGTATGTGTCAAATTTGGTGAGTTTTCTTGTGTCCGAATTTTGCGGTCGGCCGGCGAGTGGCGCTGGTGAGTACCTATCTTCATTTTATTGTTTTTTTTTTTGGCGTGTGTCTGTGTGGCTGGATTCGGATTCTTGATCATGAAGATATTGCCTGCCGATGATGCATAAGGAATATTTACCGGTAGTGGATTGTAGAGCAGATGTAGGTAGTTTTTGCAACTTTGCGGCGAGTTCTGATGATTCTTTGTCTTTAAATAATATATGTTCAAGAAGATTGTTGATTTGCAAGAGGTGGAAATTTGTATTAAGCTTTTTAAACATGCTCCAGAATGATAGAGTTCGCCTTTCTGAATTTGTAATGGTAATTGCACTGTATTAAATGCGCGCTTCTGGCTGCATCGTCGACGACAATGCGGTTTTGGACCAGTTCGCCAAGATAAATAAGCAAGCCTCTCATGATGAAGTTGTTTTTTTCCATGTCTCTAATTCATCAGGGTTGTGACTTGCTCCATGGCTGAAACGACGTCGGAAACTAAGTTTTGTACACTACTGTAAACAGCCAGTCCGCGAGCACGGAACGTCGTTTGGCCATGTCGGAGGAAGAAGACCAAGAAGAGGAGAAGGACGACGAGGACGCAACATGGATTTAGAATACAAACAAACGTCCTTGATTTTCTCATTTGTTTGCTGCTGGCTACCAACAAAAAGGTTCTGAGGACTGCGAAAAAAAGTACTGCTGGAAAGTTGCACTAAGGCAATGTCACAATGTTCGCAAGCGGGACTCATGTGACGAGATTGATACGTCCTTGCGTGCGGCAATATTGTCGAGGTACGGCTGCGGTCTTTGATCTCCTGAGTCTTCGTGAACATTAGCTCTCGGATCATGGTTCGTCGTTCACAATCGGCTTAACGGAAGCAAGCTTCATGGCCACAGTTCGGTAACATTGCGCAAGTACACTCCTAGCTTCATGAGCTCTTCGGTGCTGCGTGGTGGATGTACAGCTGCCGTCTTTCAGGATGCAAAATCTGCCGCCGATTGCTAGCTTTGACATGCCCAAAGTTCGATAATTTAGCTATGAAGGACGGAATTGTGAAGCGCTCAGCAAGGCGCTGGAGAATCGGAAGCTTGCTGAGTCCAGAATCATGACAAGAGATTCTTCTTGGTTGCTTCAGTGGATGGAGACCCTCCGCGTGCTTCAATTATGGCACTGGAGCTTTGTTGTAGTGTGTTTGCTCGGTACTACACAGATACTGCTTGTTCAGGGGGAGAGGAGCGCTCCTTTAAGCATCGCCTTTACTGAGGCACCACCGCCTATCACTTCCCGGACGAATGCCACTTTTCGATTTCACATTGTCGGAGCGAATGGCAATGATCCTTGCGGGCAGTTACAGTGCGCAATTCAGTGCAAGGTAATTAGGACATCTTTCCATTAGACTGTTGTGATCACAGATTCTGAGATCACAATACCTTTCCATGATTTTTTTCCAGCTATCTGTGTTCATAATCACCTCACATCTCTACCTGTGAGAGCTCTCAGTCGAACTCTGACTCGTCACAAAGTGACATCTGTCTTTTGCTTTCATAGGAATGTGTTCGCAAAGTTCCTAACCTTGATTAACGACATATTTTCAACGCAGTTGTAGCTCTCCAATGGAAAGCACCTGCCCATGTCCAGCAAGAAACACGGCCCTATGTCATTGGCTTTCCATTAGACATGCTGTGATTGCAGCATGCTGTGTGCAACTGTGAACACAACAGCCTAATGGAAAGAGAACCTTACTTCTATCAAGTCTTTAATGAGACTCAAGGTTCTGTTGTAGTTTTTCCTGACAAACAGAGCTTAGAGTTTGTGCTGAAGATGTGAAGATCTGAAGCCATCACCAGCCATTCGAGGTCAGTGTTGCTGCCGACAGAACATGACAAAGCAGTCCTTCTGTAATATCTTCACTTACTGACCCCAATTTTTAGTATCTGATTTGCTGCAGCTGGATCAAGGTGACTTTCAGGCCTGCCTCAGCCGCCAAGACTCATATGCGAGCCTTGCAAATGGGAGACATGTGTTTACTGTTACAGTAAACATGTCCAGTGGAGCATCTGCAGTTTCACAGTTCAACTGGACTGTTGGTGAGACCTTTACTAAGACTTTTGTTTTTCTAGTTTATTGATTCGACTTTTTGTCAAGTAGGTGTCCTGGTTTTCATGAATTGTGTCCTGATCTCCAGGTTGGAGACTGTGGATTCTTTTCATGTTCCTCATATGAGGGGATTGAGCATCTGGAAATCTGTCTTTGTCTTCAAACTAGACTTTGTGGAATCTGACGGAAAATTACTTTATGCTCTTTCTCTATGAAATGCTTGGAGGAACTTTCCCACAATCCAACATTCTCAATAAAAGTGATCTAAGAGTGCAGTGACAATTTTGAAGACTCAACTGAAATTGTTACAACCCTGAGTTTTTGTTGGAGCAAAATGAAACAATAGCTTGAATGAAAAGAATACTGGTGTAGACTCTGGGAATTGATCAAATGATTTTCACCATGTTTGCAGATACAATTCCTCCAACAGCTGTTGTGGATGCTGGGCAGGCATACACGAATGCAGTCAATGTCACTGTCAACATAACCTTTAGTGAAGTATGTGATCAAGATGGAGGCTTTGTATGTCCAAGCACCAGCTCCTGTGATGTATGTTTTGAACCTTGACTTCTAGTTACAACCAGAGTTAATTGAAACTGTTCAGCATATGAGTGGCACTTTGATATGTGGGCAGCATCTTCTTTGCTTCAAGAAATTGAGTTTTTCCTCACAGATTGGTTATTCCTTTGTTTCTGAAAGCAGCTGCTGGTCTATGGAGCTGGGGTTGTTGTACCATCAACATTTCAGGAGATTGAGCATGGACTTGTTTACTCTGTCATAGTCATGCTGTCAACTCAAGTTCCAAGTGGCAAAGCCACCATTGTAATTGCAAAAAGAGCTTGTGCCGATATAGCCGGCAATCTGTTTGAAAGGAGCGCAAACTCAAGTTTTGTCATTCGATTTGGTACCAAAGTTTTCTTGAAAACTAGATATCAATGTGTTTTCAAAGTTCCTTTGCATTTGCAGGTTTACTGAGCAACCCCATGACTGTGAAACAGGTTTCACATGCTTTTGTTTACCTCATGTCTCTACATGTATGTGAATGTTTTGTTCTGTGATTCTTTTTTATGTGAACAGATAGAAGCGCTCCTTCTGTCAACCTCTGGACAGCTATTCCAGATTCTCAAGTTTTAATCAGTAATCAGTCAAGGACAATCCAAGCCACAAATAGTGTTGCTGATCTGATCATCTTCTTAGATTTCTCTCAACCAGTTACCTGTACAGCTAATGAGCTTCAGCAGATACTTGAAGTCAGCACCGGTGTTCTGACCTCAATTCAACGAAGAAGTTTTGGGATACAGCATTTTGGTTACATTGTGAGTCTTCAAGAATGAAGTGAAGTACCAAATGATATTGTCTTTCTTTTAGAATCTGTCTCAAAGATAGTTGTTTCATCATGTTTGTACCATCACCTTCCAGAGGGATGTGGCCGAATGTTAAGCAGGAAGAAGATTATGACAGAGTCAGGAGGTGATATGCCTCATGAATAAGTGCCCTGTGTCATCTTTTCTGCAGCTTGGAAACATTTCCAGCATTGCTGTGGTGACTGTAGCACTTCCAGGAAACAGGGTGCAAAGTATATATGGCACTCTGGCTGCCGAAACAACAAATACCACATTCCTCTTTGGTATGTGCTCCAAGATTCTGTGTAACTTTCCTGAGGAAGGAAGAAAGAAATTGGAAGGCGAGAAGGGTCTATTTTTTGCTTCCTCATTGTCTTGAAACATCATCTGATGCTTCATTACTTTTCTCATGTATAGTGTATGTTTTGACTTGGTTTCCTTTTCTTTCGAATGCACTATTCTTACTCCCTCTGTTTCTGTATCAGATAGGGAAAGGCCTGAAGTGCAGCTCAGTACCATAGCGCCTGCAAAGACAAAGAGCCACATTATCCCTGTTCTGATACAATTCACAGAACCTGTCTTCCTGTTCAACTCCTCAGATGTTACAATATCAGGAGGAAACTTGACAAGGCAGGCACACAAATTCCAATCCACGCCTCTAGATATCCCACTGCTTGTTTGAGCTTTTGTTGCATTTTGCCTCTTTTTGAACTATGGCTATCATAGTCATTCTGCAACCAGAAACTTCAACTCCAACTACAACACCTCCCAGTTTCAAAGAATATTCTGTCTTACACAACTGTCTGACACCTGGTTTTGCAGCTTCAAGCAGGTCTCAGAAACAACATATGCACTTGAGGTGTACATATTTGATAACAGTCTTATGAGGATCGCTGTGCCTGAGAATAAAACAATGGACATTGCTGGAAACTTAAACTTGGCCTCACCCATCCTTAAAGTCCAACATTGTAAGTTTCATTGTTGTCGGCTAACAATCTCCTCTCCAAACTCCTGCCTTATTAGTGCTCATTTGAAATTGTTTGGTTTCACTGATACCAGGAAACCATTGCTCTGGGTGTGCAGATATGGCACCAAAAGTCTCAGTGGTACTTTATTTCTTTACTACAGCTGGCCTTCTGACCACAGCCTTAGCCTCAGCTGCTCTTTCAGTGTCATCTGCAAGTCTAGCAGCTGCAGGTGCTCCCTCTAGCTGGATGTCTGGTTCCTTGGCTGCAGGCCCATCAAGCAATCTATTGGTAAGTGAAGTCACTATGATGTTGATTTCTATGCTAGTTCTTCCCTGTTTCATGAAATTTCTCCTAGTTGTCCTTGATGGTCCAAAGCCTCCTCCCACCTTCCTCTGGTACAGCTTGTTTGAACTTATTGATTATCCAGATATATGATGATCCAAAGTCTCTTCTTCTTCAGAGAACACTGTTTGTCCACAGCAGCACGAGTGTTCCTGTATAGATCTTTTTGGGGTGTGAACCTATAGCTCAGTGCTTAGGATTTTGCAGGGCATGGCAAGTCATCTCCAGGTTTTTGCTCTCTCAGATTGGCTTGATGTGAGCCTTCCTATAGAGTACAGTGAGACAGTGGAAGGTCTTCAATGGTTGATTCCAAATGTGAGGACTCCATGGCAACACAGTCAGACATCCAGAAGCAGCTCTATTTATGGGACACATGTAGTGTCAAACCTTCCAATTGTGGTCCAATTGTTGGATCATGGAGGACGACAGCTGCTTATGATGGGAGATACTTTCTGTTCTCCACTTGAAGAAGAGCTGGGCAATTACGTCCATAGAGGACGCTTGCTAGGATCCAACACAAGCCTCTTTGGACCTGCTCTCATTGCTGGTGAATACAAGCTTTACTTTCTGGTAGATTCCTCTGTGTGTGTCTCTCCCTCTTTCCTTATCCCCCCCAAATTTGTGTGGATTCACATTGGATAAAAACCAAAGAATAGTTCATTATTGTCTACATTCTTGTTCTATCCAACTCAGCACAGGCTCTCTCTGGCCACAAGACCTTGGGATGTGAAATCATAGTGGTTAACTTCCCTGTCAATTTGCAACTCATCATGCTTTAACTGCCACTGTACATTCTGCAGAATCAATCCACAAACTTGGAGTCATTAAAGGACATGCTCAATACAAGAAAGTACACTGGGTAAGCATGAAATTCAAGCTCCTTGTCTTCTGCCTTCCAAAACCTTCTGTCATAGTTTGTGCTTTTGTACATAATGAGCCCTGGCTTGACAAAAAAATTTCCCAAATCAAGAGTTTTTTGTACTGTAAATGAGCTCATATTCACCAGCATTCACCAGTCCATCATCTCCTTGCATTCTCTCTTGGGTGTGAGACATGTCTCTCTTTTGCATTGCCAAATCAGTCGTTCCTACTCCAAATTAACATCACATTTGTCCATCTGCTTCTGAATTGAATTTCCTTCACACTGATCACAAATTGGATGTTAAGGGTCAAAATTGAAGGATTTAAGTTGCAATTTGATTTAATTTTTTTAACAAGACTGTCTTTGACCCAGTGTTTGATGATCCTTGTTGTAGGTGGCAAGACTTTCAGAGAAATATGTTTTGGTTAGCAGTGGTAGGAGGTGGTTTGATCCTCCTGCATGTGCTGACCTTGCTATTCTTGCGGTGGCGAACAAATTTTTTTCCTAAAGGAGCCCTCAGTGTCCCTCGATTTGAACTCTTTCTCCTTGTGCTTGCCTTGCCAGCTATGTGCCAAGCATCTGCATTCACAATCAGAGGTAAGACACTCTACATGAAAGCAAATCTCTGATCCTCTGAATATGAAATTGGTTTGCAGCTCATGTATCCAGATTCCTATGAGATAATGCATGTCAGGCATCATGAATTGTGTCACCAGAAAAATCTCTGCTGTCTCTGTTATCCAGAATTGATGAAGCTGCCCATTCTAAGAGTGCAGGACAAAGTTTGTGACTGCAGGGGGCACAGACGCTGGCATTGGAGTTGGGGTGCTATTGCTCTTGATCCCTGCATCATTTCTTCTTTCAGTATCCATTTTCCTCATATATGGCATTTTCAAGGGGGAGTTGGTTCAATATCAAGAGACATGCAATGGGATGCAGGCTTCCAGAGAACATAATCTTCTTCTCACCCTCTTGGCAGGCTCAGGCCAACCTGGCAAGTGGTTCCAGAAAAAGGGCCTGGACTCCATGTTCTTGCCAAGGTATGGAATTCTCTTTGAAGATCTCAAAGGGCCACCAACATTGATGAATCTTTGTGAAGGGAACTCAGCCATCACTCTACAGAAGTTGGTCACCACCCAAGTGAATAGGGTTGAGCAAATCAGGACAACAAGCTCCAACAATAAAACGGATGAGATACTGGTGCCATTTGCACGTAAAGTTCTTGGAGCTGCTCGATCTGCTTACATTCTCGTTGATCTTGGAAGGCGCATTCTGATTGGGCTGCTATTTGGTTTTTATTCTGGGTCTGGAAATTCATGGAGGCAAGTAATTGTGGTGCTCGCATACACTGTCTTGCAACTTCTGTATCTTGTAGTCTTAAAGCCTTTCAGAAAGAGAGGAGTGCAGTTGGCAGAGTCAATCTCCCTTCTTTCACAGGCAGGTATTTTCGCAGCTGCCATAGTCTTGATTGCTAGAGATCAGCCAACTGAGAACCACACAGAAATAGGGATCCTTATGCTGGTTCTTCTCCTTGTTAGTTTTGTGGCACAGTTTGCCAATGTGTGGCATGCTTTGATGAACCAACTCTGTCATCTTGGTTCCAGCAATAAGCCTTCAGTCCTGGAGGGACTGGAGAAGCTTGGTCATGGATTCCTCCTCCCTTTTCTCCCTCGAGAGAGTTGGTCAAGATTTGTCAATGCAGAGTGCAAATCTCCAGCAGCTGTAATCCCTGCAGCACCGCTCTGTGTTCCAGATGAAGAGCAAAGTTATCATGATCAAGAGACTGGGCTAAGATCTCCTGAACAAGGTTTTACACAAGCTGAAAATCCACTATTTTCCCCAGAGCCTTCAGGTCTTGTCCATCCAAGATCTATGAAATTACCTGCAAATGGGAATGATGACGCAAGCCCATTATCTTCTGTAGAGTCTCCAACTCAAAGTTTGCCAAGACCTGGGAAACAGTCAGGGAGCAGGAAGAGATCAAAAGGTTCCATCAAAGATACACAGAAGGATGAGCTCAGGATGCTGCAGGAGCTTGCTAGAGCAAGCTTTTCTCGTACTAGAAAGGATGAAGAATTCAGCAGCTATCTTCAAGGAGCTGGAGGTACAGGAACAACACCCTCCTCTCCTATGCAGATTTCCTCTCCAATTATAAGTCCAGGTCAAATGGATAGGAAGTTAAGTCTCCACTGCAGACAGATCGCTGGCAATGAGAGTTGCACTGATGATTCTCTCTCAAATGCACCCTTTGATGGAGAAATTACTCCAGAGTCCCTCCTCACTTCAGTGCTAGAGACATCCTACTCTGGTGATGCAGCAACCTCTTCATCAAGAAGAAGCATCCCCAAGGCAAGCAGACAACAAACTTACTCCCACTCCCAAAACCTTCTTCCCTTGCGAGATGCAATCTCCCCTATTAGACCCTTGGAGGAAAGATAAAGCTTCTTCTCCTTATCTCTCTGTCCTGCTCCCTAGTCCATCACAAAAGAAGAGAAAAAAGTAAGCTCCAACAAAGACATGGGCTATTGCTCTCCAATGTACTCTGGAGAGCATTCTAAGATAGGCTCTTTTAACGTGCTTTGGGCTCCAGAGAACTCTGATAAATTGGTAGCTCTAACAAAAAAAAAAGGGTACCCATATCAGGATTATTTGGCTGCCATTATCAATGCTTTTAGTTATACCCTTTGTAATTATTGTAAAAGATTTTTTCTTTTTTAGTTGAAGTTCAAGATACTTTCTTCATTGTTACCATTTTTTTACTTCCACTTTTGTAAGATGATTTGTACTCTGTGTTTGTTTTTATGTTTTTAATTTGTAGTGCGAGTGGTAAGGGGGTTTGAAAAGCCAGAGCCTTTATGGCTATTTGGATGAAAAATTAGGGTGATGTAGGTGGTTATATTGCAGCAACAAAAGTGTAAATTTGGTGAAGAGTTTTGAAGCTATAGAAGTTCCAGGTGTGAGTAGGAGTAGGCTCTACACATGTTGGTGGGGGCAATCGATCAATTTTTAGGCTTCCAACAAACAAATTTGTTATGCAATTTGGTAACAAGTGAAAATTACAAATGGATTTTTAAATTACAAACTTTTAACTCTAAGCACTTTGTGGGGGATTTGAACCTTGGTCACAAAGATCATGCCCATTGCAACACAAAATACCAATAGAAGTCAATGATGTTAGTATTTTAATATACAAAAAAAAACAAAACAAGGCTATTTAACAAAAAATGCGTTCACATATACATCCTTCAACCTTGCATCCAAACTCCAAACCTTGAGCCCAATGCTCAAGCATTCATTCCAACCTTGGCCTAGTTTTCATCATTTCACTATGTAATAATTTGGTGGAAAAGAAAAGTTTCCTTAGTGTAGAGGTTCTAAGCAAACATTCATATGACAATATTCAAATGCCTTGCCAATCGATTTCACAACTTGGACTTCATAAAATTGAAAGTGGAAACTATTCATTCATCTTTCACATTTCCAATGTCCTAAACAATGACAAGTTCAACAAGTTTTATGAATTCAAAAGGACAAATCACCAACAGACTATTTGTGGCAAACTGATGCTACAACTTAACCAATGAATTTTCATCTCTAGGTACTGGGGGGACATTTAGTGTAAAGTTTGGGATCTATGTGCATCAAACGACCATTTTTAGGAGGGTATTAGATAATTATCCAACCTATTTTTTATCACCCTATTATTATCTACTTTTTTAATATATACATATTAAAGCCACCTTATATTAATTATAATCCATCATTTCATATTACTACATACCCTATATTATAATTTAATTAATTATTTAAATAAAATGTACCCTTTTTTAACTAATTAACTTATAATTTTTACCCAACAACCAATATATTGCACCCTATATTTTTACTCACATATTTTTTATTGTTTTTTATTAGAGTCCCCCTCAGGCTCTAGGTTTTGCCATGGCTTTAGAGGCTTAATTTTTCATGGTCAATTTGAAAAGAAAACTTTACAAATCTAGAGTATCCTCTAAAAGTGGCTTAGAAACCCAACTACTATCAGTACCAACTTGTTTGGATGTACAATAATGTCGTTTAATCAATGCTAAATGGTTTGCAAGAGAGAATTCACAATTTAGTTGCAACTAATATTGTGGGTAAAAAATCCAAAAAACATTCATCAATTGATGATTTGGAAACATGCTCTCCAATTCAAGGACCAACACATCACACATAGTAGTGCATTGAACTTTGACACCTTTGATAGCTTGATCAAAACCTTCTTGAGTAATTGCAAAATGCATATTAGTTATGGAATCAACATAATGGACCATGCAGAATAGTCCAATGATATGAAAAGCCAAGTGTTTTATGCCATCATTTAGGTCAATGACCCAATTTTGAGTAATTTTAAAAGATGTGTTTACAACATCTGTAAACTTAGTCCAAAATTCTCAAGCTAGAATGAAGTGGTGGAGTCATTGTACATTTTGTATATATTAGTTTGGCAAATTTTAACTATTGCAATGTAGTCACATACAAAAACATCATTGATTTATGCAAATTTCATCAAGGCATTGATAGATTCCAACATAGGCAAAACACATGGCAAGCCCAAGATTGTGCCAACATCACACAAATTCACCAAATTAGCCTTGGATGCTTCCACAATGCCATTGTCAATTGCCATTTTAGCAATTAAGGTTTTATAATCTTTCCCAATTTTTTTGAAAGGTGCCAACATGTTGATCCACCTTGTCTTAACATTCTAAAGAACCTTCAATCCTTCTATTTCCACAATTTTAGTAGGTTTTGTGAACTCAAGGTGGCGTTTTGGGGAGCTAAAGAAATACTTGTAAAGTGACTGAAGGAAATCCTCCAATTTGGACACCATCAACATGGAAGACAAACTTTGCATTGTAAGGTTTGTTCAATATGCCATACAATGAATTATAATGAGGTAAGGTGCATATTGGGTTTTCATTAAAACAATTACTCCAAATTTGACCCCTTTGAAACATGTAGACGCCATCAACTTCTAAACACACAACCCATTCAACAATTTTTTCATTGGTCAAATTGCCATACATAATGAGAGCAATTCACACTTTTTATATTAGTAGTAGTCCCATCTTCAACCGAATGCTCAAATGTGAACAAAATAAGGACATGTCTCCAAGTTGCCACCACATAACAATGGACTAAAATCAATTTTAATTATCAATTATAATGATTTCATTAACAAAAATAGATAGAAAGTTTAAAGCCAAAATAACATTTTTAATGGTAATCAATACCACATGGTTTAGAGATTCAAAATCTCCCATCCAACACAATCACTCTAGCACTTGGATGGGTGAATAGGCACCTTAAGGAATGTAAACAGAGATTGCATCTATTCATATTCAATCATGGGCTAGCTCTAGGAAAGCAAGTGGAAAACAAGAGCAAACTAGATTTATTTTTTTTCCTCTCCACCGCAACCCCTTTAGCTACCTATTGCCACATATTATCCTTGCCTTTTTACACATACAACTTATCATTAATCACATGTTGATTAGTTTTTTTAAAGTAGAAATCCCCCACTACTACTCACACAAATGCAACTACGGTCTTCCTTTGACCAACATGTTTCCACAAAGATTCCAACTTGAACACCATAAGTTTATCTTGCCTTTCCATGACATTGCAAAATTTGCATTTTACATGCATTACCTTTCCATTAGCACCCACAACAATTTTTGCCCAAGGACATTATGTAGCCCATCAATCTTGGAATTGACAATTCAATTCATAGAATTTTTCCTTTTCTTGCTTTAGCTAGGTTTCCATTTGCTTGGGTTATATCAATAACAACATCAAGTTTAGTACTAATACTTGCAACATTAGATGGATCAATAAAAACATGATTTAAAAAGAAGAACTTATGCTTGAATTTTTTTTGAAATCATGGTGGTGCCATGATTGACTTAGGTTTATAATAACAAATTCAATAACTCATACCTCAATTCCAAAAACAAAAATTCAAATTCAAACTTGAATTCCAGAATTAAAAGCTTATAAATTCAAACCTTCATTCCAAAAGAAAAAGTCACATAATCAAACTTTAATTCCAAAAGTAAAGGTTCAAACTTAGTCTTTAGACCCTCATTCCAAAAAGAAAGGTCATTTCACTCAAAGTTTCATTTCAAAAACAAAAGGTCAACATATATAAAAACCTTAATTCTAAAAGCAAAGATTTAAATTCAAACTCAAACATTCATTTCAAATGTAAAAGTTCCTAGACTTAAACCTTTATTCCACAAGCAAAAGTTCATAAACTTATAGCTTCATTCCAAAAACAAAAGATCACAAACTTAGAACTTCATTCTAAAAACCAAAGCTCAAACCTCAAAATATATTGAAACCTTAATTCCAAAAACAAAAGTTCAAGCTTCAACATATATAGGAACCTTAATTCCAAAACCAAAGGCTTAGACTTGACAAGTTTCATTTTAGATGCAAAAGTTCATAAACTCATACCTTCATTCCAAAAATAAAATATCAAAGACTTAGAACTTCATTCTAGAAACCAAAGTTCAAGCCTCAACATATTATACTAAAACCTTAATTTTAGAAACAAAAGCTCAAGCTTCAACATATATTGAAACTTTAATTCCAAAAGCAAAGGTTTTAATTTAAACAAGTTTCATTGCAAAATCTAGATGTAAAAGCTCATAAAAATTCATACCTTCACTCCATAACAGAATGTTCACAAACTCAAAGTTTCATTTTATAAACAAAAGTTCAAGCTTCAACACATATTGAAACCTTGTTTCCAAATGCAAAAGCTCATAAATTTAGAACCTCATTCCAAAAACAAAAGTTCACAAAGTTTAAGCTTCTTTAGTTTGAACTTTGGACTCTCAAAAATATAGATTTTAATTGTCAAGGACCATGTAGCTCACCTAATTCATAGAGTCTAACAAATCGATGTTATATTACATAATCCAAATTATAATGTGCATTGAGTTTACACTTTGGCAAGTTTGGAACAAACTCCAGAATCTAGACAATTGTATGAACATGTTATGTCCATATTCCCTCATGATTCACCAAATCACCAGCAAAATCCGAGTAACCAATTTCCAAGGGTCAAATCCAACTATTGGCAACTACATTGACTTGGATAGTGGAAAGGACCAAGGCCATCAGCATTAAACCTTAACCTTAATAATGATCAACAAGCCTTGAAAGGATTAAGGTTTGCAAGTTGCAACCTTCCTACTAGTTGCTTGAACATTAAACCCTAATGTTCATATTTGTAGCAATTCCAAGCTTCAAGGGGAAAAGGTTTAAACACTTGCACCTTGTAAATTGTACAAATGTTTCATGAGGTTACGTCGTTGTAGGCGAATGAACCTTTGTCGTTGTAAATAACTTTGGTGATTGAAATTGCATCAAAGAATGATTGGTGATGGCGTGCTCAAGCATGTAAGGAGCCTTGATAAATCAAAAGAGAAGATCATTGACATTAAAGGCAACTCCTTTCATAGCATGGTCATGGATGTGGTGAAGGTAGCGGCAAAAATGAAAGAACAAAAAGGTGCCTCCTTCCCAAGAAGGTCAAAAATGGCAAACCCTAACCTTAGGGAGGAGCCATCTAACACATTCATATCAAAAGCAAGGGCCATACAATGGTGACATGCGTTTGTTTTTAATGGGTTCTCTTGTGAATCAAGTGAGGCCAAAAGGAGATACTTGACAATTTATATATTTTTTCAAGCTTAAAAATTCCAACTCCTTTGAAAGGTATGCATTTGACTAAAATTCATGAATAAAAGAAACAATGTTAATACTAGTTGTAGTGTTGCGTTATATTGGGTGCACAATCAAAAGTATAGATTGAAGTTTGGGTTAGTGTTGTGCATGCAGTAAATGGTTTGGGACTTACACTTCGCATAAATGTGAATCCCATAATGAAATTTATTTTCACTTTGTGTAAATGTAAATGTAGAATACAAAATGTGTAAGTGTAAAACTATGTGAATCTATTTTATGCCATGTAAAATAGTGTAAGTGTAAAAATAAATATATTTATATGGTTTTATGCAAACAAGTAAAATAATGTAAATGTAAAACAAATACATTATATATGATTTTATATGGCCATGTAAAAAATGTCATTTTTAGTTGGGGAGGGGGTATTTTATAATTTTTTGGTAATAGGTCAACCAAATGGCCCATTACAAAATAAATAAATAAATAAAATAAAATAAAATAAAATCATCAAAACATGCATGCACAACTAATTAATATGGATTTGCAAGAAGGTATGGTCATTAAAGGTATATAATATAATTATCTATAAAGTAAGGAAAACATTGCCTTAAAACCTTGAATTTGGTCATAAACATGATGAGATTAAAAAATTTAAAACCCAAAAAGAAAACATTAACATTCAAGAAGGGGGTGACATTTAGAAAACCATCAATTTTGTGCTAAACTAAGTTTTGCCTTGTCCTTTTTTTTTGCTTAGCACCTTCACCATTATTGTTACATATATTTTCACTACTACTACATGTACAACTACTATGATTACTTTCAAACCTTGTGCATTAAGTGTTGAGTTTCAACATTCCATACCCATTTATAGTAAATTTTCCTTATTTTATAGATACCACTAAAAAAGAGGTTGGGGGTCAAAGGAGGCCTAGTTACTTTACAAATAACTCTAATATATACATTTAAATTTACACGCCCCAAAAAAATTACATGGGGCTGTGTGAGTGTATTCAAGACAAATATTTGTCATTGGATTCATGGAAATGTAAAAGTTTGGACATGTAAGTGTATATCATTTACACTTACGTGAGATTTACATGTTGTATATATAGCTATTGACATTTACATGCACAACATTGGTTTGGGTGTCCTTATGAGGTTTGGGTTATAATTCATTAGTCCATTTATATGTTGATGCAGTATACATTGGATGGTTGTAATTGTAACGCATAATTTAACAAGACTTTTATTTTAGATTTTATGTCATTTTACTTGTTTAAAAGGGAAGTGGTAATTGCAAAGGTTTGTAGTTTGTACTAAACAACCTATACAAATTGTTGTAATATGACATGCATTTCCTTGATGTTTATGAATATTTTGCTTCATGAAAGTACCAATTTGATCCATGCTAACATTATAAAGTTATGAATTTCATTTTTCATTCTTTAATTATATTAAGGTAGAACCATTGCATGCCTTCATGCATTTAGTTAATTGTCAAACCTTCAACTTATGTTTGGCATTGATTAATTTTTAAGAAGGCCAACTAAAAAAAAAGGAAAAAAGAAAGAAAGAATAGATTGTTGAAATTTTACATAATCAAACTTAATTCAAAACACATGTAACTTTGAAAATGGTGAACTTAGAGACTAATAAATTTTGTTGAAATTCTGAAATATTTAGATTGGGGTCACTAGACCCCTTTTTTCAAAAAAAAAATTCTTTTGACAAGATTTGTTGAACATGAGTTATAGGTATTGTGTATATCAAGGTAGGAAATATATTGTGGTTACTTTTTTTTATTCAAATTGGTGTTGTGTAAATGTAAAACAAATACACTTAGAGCATCTCCACCCCACAAATTATAAATTACAACTATAAAAAAACAAAATTAATGTTTAATATTTATGTACTCACCCATAAAAATCCAAAAGTTCACTTTGAATAATATAAGACCATTTAAGTCTCTACATTTAAGCAAATCATTATCATTGACCAAAATCATAATAGGATTTTTTCAAAGTTGTCCTTGTGATCTTGATATTTTCATCATATTTAATGCACAACTAAAAACAATTCACTATCCTATTACAAATTATAATATTGAGGGATGTTTATTGATGTGTGATGGAGATACTATTACATGATTTTACATGACATATGAAAGTTCTTTACAAAGATAATAAAACCTAAGAACAAAATTTTGGGTTTTAGTAAAATTGAGGATGATAGTCAAAATGCAAGATGGTTTTATGTCAAAAGGAAATAACAATGGAGAAAATTCAAATTTCATGTTATAATTCATGATGATTTGACCTTCCTTTTATTTCTTGTGTTTACATAGGGGCTAACCTAGGTTATGAGATACCTAAGGGTTATTTAGAAAAGTTATATAATACTTATGGGGTTAACTAGGGATTTTTAAAATTAAGATATATCTAAAGATTATTTTAAATGCTACCTAGGGCTACCTAACATTGATTCATAGTGCAATAGTTATACAGGGCCTACATAGGAGTTTACCTAAGGATTAGGTAAGGAGTTAAATAGTGCTTACCTATGGGATTAACTAGGGATTTCTTAAACCTTACGACTATCGAAGGATTGTTTAAGGAGTTTCCTATAATTGATTCATAATGCAAGAATGGGCTATATAGGCAACTAACTACCTAAGGGCTACTTAATAGTGACCTATGGACCTACCTAGGGCTAACTCAAATTTGCATATGTAAACTTTATGTAGCCTTTAGGTATCCCTAACTGAAATAAATCTTTAGATAGTCCTTATGTAGCACTTAAGTAGTTCTTATGTAATCCCTATGTAATCTTTTGATAGCATTTATCTTATATAGTCTCTAAATGTGCCAAGGTAGTTCCTAACATAAGCAATCTCCTTAATAGTTCCATAGGTAGATCATAGGTAACCCGTAGGTAGGTCTTGATTATGCACCCCTAGCCTTACCCGATTTAGAAATTTGTTGTTCATAACAAAAGAAACCTATAGAGGAAATTCACACATAGGGTAAACTAGCCAAACTGACCAGTCATAGTACATTTCAAAACACAAAGGAACTTTGTCTAGTCAAACCTTAGTTGCCTCTGGGGTTCAAAGATGAGTTATAGAGGAGCTATGGGTACACCTAGTGTGCTTTAGATTATTGGATTTGGACTAGAGATGCAAAAGATATGGCCTTTGGAAGTTTTTGGTCTCATTGTCCAAAACAAAAGTCACCAAACATTTTTTCTATCTATGTTCAAGCAATGGAAAGCCTATCAACAAACATCTTTGCATTGACACATGTCACAAATCCACCCTACCATCAAATAATTTCATGCTCAAATTAATCATGTTCGTTGAAAAAATTAAACACCTTTATTCAAGGCTTGAAATTAAAACCCTAAAACAAATCAAAACCATGTTTGGTTATCAAACCCTAGAGGTTTGTTAAACCCTAAATTAGTTGTTGTTCTCCAATGTGATGCCAACTTAGAAACCCCCTACCCCCTCCCCCTTTCGTTTCCTTTTTGCACTCGGATTAAATTCCGGTGATCACATTGTTCGTCACCTCTTTGAACTTTCCTCCCCCATCCATTTCCTCTCTACACACAACCCCTGAGCTTTCCTCCCCTATCCATCCCTTCTTTACACGTGGGTTGAGTTCCCCTTGACTCAATTTTCACTCCCCCTTTTGTTTCCTCTTTGCACACAAGTTGAGTTTCCCCAACTCAATTTTTAGTCCCCTTATGTTTCCTTTCTGTGCATGGGTTAGATTCCTCTTGACTTGATTCCTATTCACTTCTTTGTGCTATAGGTCCATGGTTCCCAATGTGAAAATCTAGTGCATGCATGAATATCCTACAAATATGGCAAGGCCTAATTTCAAAAATTGAAAGGAGCTCAAACATCCCTGGTTCGAATTTCTTGTTCAAGTTTTTCTACAAGCAACATGAAATTGTTTTTCAATTTTGATGGTGTGCTTTTTAATAAATAATCCAGTAGTGGATAATCTTGGTTCTTGTTTGTTGCAAATCTAATTTTTCCCATTTCATTTGTTGCAGCTTGGTGCACTGTTTGAAATAGGTTGTTCTACATTTTCCAAATTGGTGGTAACTGAACTTTAATTTGCCTTTCATTGATCTCAATTGAAATGTTATTCTTCAACTCAAAGTTCACTTCACTAGCTGAAAATGTCTATTATTTATTATAGTGTATTTGTTTCATCCAAGGTGTGTTAGGGTTTAATTTGGTAGTTTTTGGGTGTTTATAGGGTTCAAAGCATAAAAAAGGAAGAGTTTATTGCAAATGCAATTTATGTTGAGATGTAATGCTGCCATTTGTACATTACTTGTCATGGAACAAAGGTTGCAAATGCAACAATTGCTTACCAAACTAAACACATGATTATATATAATGATATGGTTTAGGGTTTCCACTTTATATAGTTAGTTAGGTTTTTTCAACCCTTTCATGTTTTGGACTACTCAATTTTTGAACTTTGGTCTTTTGATATATTATAGAATTTATTTTGTTTCATTGGGTTTTTTAACAATTTTTTATTCACCCATTTTTGTACATCTTTTATCAACATAATATTTTTTTATAATCACACTTGTTTGATGGATATATGGTTGATCATATATGTCTTCTTTTTCATAATCTTCTTAGTACTTTAGATATAAGAATCAAAATTTAAATAGGCCCATATGAATAGGTAACATTGATTTGTCTAGGGTTTACAAATATCAAAATGAACATTGTGCAATACTTACATCCTTTCTATTATAATTTCCACAAGGCCATTTTAAATATGTAATACCCACATATATAGGTCTCATAAATAGTTGTTGATTTTTAACATCGTTTACAACATTTGCATATAGTTTTCCATTGTAATATTTATGGTATTCATATGACATAATAATCTAGCCTAAGTATCAACAAATAATGTCATAATTTAAAAATTACTAAAAATATATTTCAAATAATGTAAATGATTGATTATCATATTTAAACAATTTTTTTCTTAATAATAATTAATTGATTATTTGGTTGAACCTTAATTATTTAGATAATTAAATTTAAATTTAAATTTTAAAAATCAAATCAATAATTTGATATTTAATTTATTATCTTAATTAGATTTTTTATGTTGATAAGTTATTCAAATCATTATTTTAAATCATTATTCATGATAATTAATTGTCATAAAATTAATTTAGGTATATAAAAAGACAAATTTTGGGTACCCAAACCATTTATTTTGAAGTGACCTTACATGTGGGTATTGCATTTTAAATTGATTTTTCACCTAAGGTTGTTTAAATCACCTATTGATTATTTTAAAATGAACTTGCATGCAAATATTGCATATAGGCTTTGGTTTTCATTGAAAGGCCACCCAAACTACATATTGGTTATTTTGAAATGACCTTACATGTGGGTATTGCATTTGGGGTTGAATTCTGCACCTCATGTTACCTAAATCACCTATGGGTTATATCAAAATGAATTTGAATATGGGTATTACATTTAAGGCTAGGTATTCATATAATTTTGTAATACCCACACACATATTTAATTTCACCAACTATAAATTTGGCTTTAATTTTTGGAATAATTAAATAAAATTTGAACAAAAAATATATATATATGTTTATTACCATTTGGTAATATTTCCAAGTTAGGTTTTTTCACTTTCTTTAAAATAAAATAAAATGACATTGCATTATTTGACATATGTTTAAGCATTAAAAATTTCACCTAAAATGCACCTTAGGATTATTTTAATTATTATAGATTTGTAAAAAAATTATTAATTAATTTATATGTTCCAAACTCTAAACCTAAACCATAATTCTAACATTAAGTAGTAAATTTTACATTAAACCCTAACCCCTTGTATCATCAATGTGACCAATTTTGCATTATGTTCATTTTTATATATGTTAAATCATAATATAACGTGAATAATTAATTTTGAAAACATGAATTTCATGATGTATTGGCAGGGAATCAAATATTTTTATGTTTCATAGTTAATGAATTATCACAATATGATATGGGTATCGCATTTAAACAAGAATGGGTTAGGAAATACTAAACTCTAATAACTATGAAACATATGCAAACAAAGGAGCCTTGAAATATATGAACCAAAGTCCTAAACATTAAATCATAAGGCATAACCTTAAAAATTCAAATGATATTTTACCAAAAGCCTTGTTACAACCCAAACTATACAAACCCTAACTAAAAAAAATCTTAATGATATATGCCTTAAACCCAAAAAACTATACAAAGTATACAAATTATATAATGCAAAACAAAAAAGCTTAGAAACCAAAATTTAAAACTTTTAAACTACAAAGATTTACTCATTGAAAAAAAACCTTAATCTTCACAAACAATCAAATAAATTTTGTAAAAAACCAAAAAAAAAGATATGTCTATTACCTTTGTGTGATCTCTCCAAACTAATTTTTTTTATTCTCTTTGAAAAGATATATAATGAAATTGTATTACTTCACATAAGTTTAAACCCTACAATTTCCCCCCAAATTTAGCCTAGTTTAGGTTAATTATTATAGATTTGTGAAAAACTTGTTCATTAATTTATTTGTCCCAACTTTAAACCTAAACCATAATCCAATAGTACATATTTATAATAATTACATGAAAAGTGTATTGTAATGACCATTCCATAAATAAATTAAGTTAACAAAATTTAGTAAAATATGCACTAACTAAACCAAAATGGCTGCAATTATGACATTGTTTCCATTATAAATTGTTTGTAATACCTACATATGGGTCCATGTTTCATCATCCATGAACTAGGGCGAACCTTAATAAATTGATAGGTAGGATTGGGGGCCTAGGGGGGTGGGAAAAATGAATAGGTAATTAGTTAAGTATTTGGCTATGTAAAAAACATAGGTAGGTAGGTGAACATAGTGGTAGGTAGGAAGGTGGGTGCATAGGTAGGTAAGTAGGTATATAGGTAGGTAGTTGGGTTAGTAGGCAAATTAGTAAGTAGAAAGGAAGTTCAAGGAGCAAGGTAGATAGGTTATTAGAGTAGGTAGGCATGTAGGTAGGCAAGTTAATTGGTAGGAAGAAAGTTACATTAACAAAGTAGCTAGGTAGATAGGCAAATTAGTACATAGGAAACAAGTTACCTTATCAATGTGACTAGGTTTGTAGAGTATTTATGTCAATAGGGTGGTTATTCATATAGGGTTGTTAAATAATAATGTAACTAGGTCAGTAGGGTAGGTAGTTAATACAATGGTTAAGTGAATAGGGAAATTAAATGAATAGGGTATGTAACTAATAGGGTAGCTAGGTTAGTAGGGTAGGTAGTTAGTATAATAGTTAAGTTAGTAGGATAACTAGTTATTAAGATAGCTATGTCAATAGGGGATAATTAGTAAGGTACCAAGGTTGGTACAATATTTATGAAGGTAGGAAGGTGAATATGGTAGCTATGTGTGAGGTTAGGTCCAGGGAAAAAACAACCAAAAACAAACCAAGAAAAAAGGTACAATGGTCAATAACGAAAAAAAATGGACTATGATGAACCCTATTTGATGTTGAATGGAAAAACACAGCCCATCCATTGGATAGAATGGCCAACTAGTGCATTGGTGGTTGCTGGTTCAAGATTTGTTGCTGTCATTTTATTCAATTAGGGTAAATTAACCCATCACCAAACAGAGGTCGGTCATCGAACACCCATGTAATGTAGGAACTAACCTATGTTAGAACAAAAATTGCTTATGGGCATTGTTTTTTTAACCCATTACCAAATGCTTGGTTGAAAAAAAATTGTTCTAGATTTTTCATATTAACAACCAGCCATCAAATTTTAGTATTTGGTATTAAGGGTTTAGGTGGGCACATTCGTAAAAAAATTGAATAATATTACAAGGGATTTGTTTAGTGATAGGCCATGAGTTGATTTTCATTATGTAAGGGGGGGAACATGAGGGGTACTTTTAATGTTTGGTCATGGGAAAAAATGGTCCAATTTTACAACATCCCAAAGTTTGGGGTGAGAATGAATGTTTGGTCATAGGCAATTGGAGTGCACATTAAAATGAGTATCACCATAATGATGGGGTGCAAAGGTCATGTTAAATAGCACACAACTGACCATAAGCAAGGATTAGGGTTTACAATAATCCAATGAAAAAATAACAACTACACATAAATTAGGGAAGGACTTCCAATTTCCCCCCAAATTCAAGCACATCCCATTCCCACCAAAATTAATTTGCCAAACTCACAAGGCTATGGTGCAAGGTTTGGATTCACAATCCTATCTTTCAAATTCATAAGCAAATTTTTTTCAACATGTCAAAACTTCCAAATTATGAAAGAGATAGTATGAACTCTTTTATTAACGTTTGAGAACATATGGGCTAGACCAACAAAGGGAAAGTAACATAGGAGTTGTAGAGAGTTCTAGATCAGAAATAGAAGTCTTAACATATAACCCAGAACAAGGAAGGCATCTTAAAGTAGCCAAAGAGGAATTATAAGAACTAAAAGTAGATCAACAAATCTAAATAGTAAAGTAGCTATTAAAGATCTACAACAACTTGAACATCAAGGATTAAATCCTAGTGTTATCAATGAAGAAATAATAATTTAGGATTCAGACATGGATATAGAGGGACAAAATTAATAAAACTTATAATAGATCAACTTTACAACCAAAAGTTCAAAAAGTTTTTATGTTATCGCTAGGTGCAAAATTCCATAATTTGTAGATACAATCTAAGTAATCATAAGAAAGGCAAATTTTATCTAGCTCCAATAAATTATAGTTTGTTGTACACACCTATTACTTGTACAAAAATAACAAACCAGGATTTAGTTTGGGATGACTTTGAAAAAATTTGTGCATTGATAACTTTTTCCCAACAACTAGAGACATATGCATTTCAGACATACCCTAACTTGTCATACTTCCTTGAGAGCTAGGTAAAATATAAAATATTCAAGCTTGTACCTCTTGTAGGGCCAAATAACACAGCCCAAATGTGTTGGAGGTTGGGACCAAGGGGATCTAAATCATGATGATCAATGTACCTCATAGGAGGCAAAGTGGATATAGGAGGAGCCAAGTCAAGACAAGGAGAATGTCCCACCATCTTGCGAATAGGAACCAGTAAGAAAATAGAGGAGAGTTAATAGATGCAATCTTCTAATCATTAGAGGAAAATGGACCAATGAAGCATTAGAAGAGGCTATGAATGCAATTGAAAATGAGACAATTTCATTGAGGAAGGCAAGTAGGCACTGGAACATACCTCTTACTTTATTGTCTAATCATTTGTATGGGAAACAAAATCTAAGAAACCTAGATTAGTAAGTGTGCTAATAGTAAAACAAGATCAGGTTGTGATTACTTGGGTTTTGTTTATGGAAGAAGTTGGGCTATCAATTAGCTTACAATAGTTAAAAATGAAAGTGGCACAACTGATTCAAACAAGGCCAACACCTTTTTGAGGAGGGGTACCAGGGAGCTTTCGATGGTACTAGTCCAAAAGGAAACATCTTGAGCTCAACATTCATCAAGTTAAGGGATTGGATATTGGCTGAACACAAAGGATGACAATTCAATCTTGCCAAAACTTCTACCAAAACTTGTAGTCCCATTACAATAAACATAATTATGCTACAGACCATATTTGGAATTCTAATGAAACATGCATTTAAGTAGGAAGACAATTAGGAGCAATGATTCTTGCAAAACAAGGTTCACACTAGGTGTACAACACCATCCCAAAATCCAAGGTGTGGTTGATTATTAACTATGTGATCAATGTAGTGGGAACAACACTGCTAGGGTTTTACATATTTAGAAGAGAAAGGATATGTGACGGCTACATACAACGCTACAGACTAGGGACTTGTATGGTTATGCAATCAAAGGCATGGATGACTACCTTCCTTTTCAAAGAGTTTCTATCTTTTTTCAAAAGGTTTATATCAAGTAGAATATCCATAACAAATAGGCATCCATTCATTTTGGATGGGCATGGATCCCATGTCACCCTTGAGGCAATTGAACAAGCTCAAAAGTTTGGGTTGGATATGATTACTATACCTTCACATGCATCTCATGCACTTCAAACCTTAGATGTGGCTTGTTTCAAACCTTTCAAGATTGCTTTCAAAAAGGAAAGAAACATAGCAATGGTTAGGGGGAATTACACAGAACTAGATAAGATAGCATAGGTTCAACAATAGAAGTTCCAATTGCTAGCCTATCTGAAGATCAACCTAGGTATTATTTGAACATGCTTAAAATTCCTATAATCATTAACCATGCATCTGTAATAGAGTTAGAGAACATGGTTGAAAATTTGGCACAACCTTCATTGGATTAAATTGCATTATGAAATTGCATAATAGAGTTCTGAGAGTTCAACTCAAGTGGCATTAGCACAGGGGTGTCATGGTTTGCTATCATTGCCACATCTACCACAAGAAGGATCAGTGGAAGAGAACCATTAATCAATTATTCTTAAAGCCATGTTGTAACATGAAAAGAGTATTTGAGGATTATGTGACAAAAGGCAATGGATAGGGAGGTAGCAGAACAAATCCAAGAAAGCAGAAGGAAAGACAAGTAAGAAAAACACTTACAATATTGATTGTAGCTAAAAAAATGGTTGAAAGAAAACTTGTAAAACAACAACAAGCCAATTTCATTAGATCTTGGTCACCTTCAATAGTTAGAGAAGTAGGAAATAAATTTCATTACAATTTCAAGGCAGGTTTATGAGCTCACCCTCTTGGATACAAGGGTGTGAATCTTGGTGAAATAACACAAGTGTAGAAATAAGTTCAACAACAAGCCTTGGTTCGAATGTGAACCAAAAGGGAAGTTGTAGCATCTTTGCAACAACCACAAATGGACAACCGAACTACTAGGGTGGAATAGCTAAGGGGTGGAACAACTATAGTTAATGATGAATAATATGTCAATAATAGTAACTAATGTTGAAGTGGAATAATTAAGAGAAGGAACAATAGTTACTAATGTGGAACAATTAGGAGGAACAACTGCTGTTGGGGTGGAATAGTTAAAAGAAAGAATAGGTGTAATTGAAGATGAATAAGAAGTCAGGAGGAGTAGTTGTTGCTAAGGTAGAACAATTAGGAGTAGTAGTTATTGTTGATGATGAATATTATTTTTTGGTGATGTTAAGATTGAAGGATCTCCAATGATCTTGTAACTCTAAATGTCATGCAAATTTACATACAATTTTCCATATAAAAATGATTTTTTACAATTCTTTCACTACAAACATAATAGACTGGATCAACAAATGTGCATTTTTTTGGTGATGTCAAGATTGAAGGATCTCCAATCATGTAACTTTAGAATGTCAAATGAATTTACATGCATTTTATTATATTGAAATAATCAAAGTAACACCATTGATAGCCACAATAATTTGATTCAATAGTAAAGAAACTTATCTATACATTCATGGAAATCATTTTAGTCACTTACTTGAAAGTTAGACCACTAGCATTATGTACAATCCAAATCATCACAACAATCCCCATTACAAATATGTATTTTCTCCATTGCATTTATGTTCATTTTCAACCCAAATAAAAAAACAATAAACATTGATTATTATTGTTTCTTACTTTCCATGAATCATTATAGATTCATGGAAATCCAATACATCTGTCAACTCTTGTGTTTGACTAACTTTAGTGGACTCTTGATCCCAATTTTTGACATCCCATGTCATCTTTGTTATGCATATGCAAAATGGGTGGATCGAAACATTTTTTGTAAATCTTCATCCTTTTCCATCCGTGATGTTGCATTTCAAGGCACGCTTCCCACGCTCAAGGCATTAAGACCCAACACTTGAAACATTTATTTTGAAGTTAATTTGACCAAAGTTGGTTTTGGTAATGGTGGACATTGTTTTGCAACAATTACCAGCTTATCCCACTCATGTTGGGTTTTGGCATGTGTGCGATTAGCAACCTTTTGAGCATTCTGCCTTTGCATGGCCATGGCATCTCCCAAGATGTGAGTGTACATTTTAGCATGGTCTTGATGTTGAAAACCTCCTTCAAAAGTTGAAGACCTCCCAAGTTTGCCCTTTTTTGCCACCAAACCATGCACCTCCTTCAAATGTTTGGTCAACAACTATTTGGCATAACATGCAACAATGCAAATCCCAACTTTATAGTTTTATTTCGACCTAACCTTCATCCATTCTTTGTCTTTTTGAACCATATTAGGTGGACAACGGATGTCAGTGGTTGAAAGGCCTGGTCAATTTCAAGTTTTGGACCTAAACAAAAAAATATTTAAAAAAATTCATTACTTTGTAATAAAAAAATCTTAACCCTAAAACCTTACACATAAAAAGTTTAAAAAACAAAATGTAGGTATTGTAAAACATAAAATCACACAATTAGATGCAACTTTTGTAAACTCTAATTGTTTTTAGGTATTGTAATAAAAAAATTTCGACAAATTTTTTTTTGTAGTTTCCATCAAGTGATGGAAGCTACAAATATAATTAAAATTAAAAAAAATTGTACAATTTTTTTAATCTGCATTTAATCTAATGTATATAAACTCTAAAACAATCTAACCCACCATTTCTTGATCAAAATTCCCAATATGTATTGGGAGTGATCTCATCATTTAAATTACAAATTTTCACCATTATCAACTTTAAGCCACATAGATTGCTTGATTCATCAATTCTCAATTTTGATGAAACAACAATTTGCTCCCCATGTTTCAATTTTAATGGAGCAACATGTTGCTCCCCAAGTCTCGATTTTGATGGAACAACATTTTGTTCCCTAAGTCCCGTTTGTAATGGATCAACATTTTGTTTCCCAATAATATGTTCTGATGAAACAACATTTTATTCCTGACCTTCCAAATCACCACTTTTTTTTAATCTTCGTCCTCTAGCCATTACAACCTTCAACATTCAAAAAAACCACCATTTCATTATTAATTGTCAATTCCAATGAACTAGACCAAAAAGACCATAGAAGAAGAAGGAAAAAAAAAAAGGTAATGGCAGCTTGCTGCCATCACCTTCTTCACAACACCACCACCATAGAAGAAGGCAATGACATTGTTGTTGTCACCTTATTTGCAACAAAACCACCAAAAAAGGTTACGGCAGTTGTTGTCGCCTTCTTTTGTAGTAAAGCCATCGAAAAAGGTGACAGAAGTTATCGTTGTTTTCTTCTTCTTCTTAAACATAGAGAAGAAGGTGACAACAACATTGGAATTTTGCACATGTGTTTTTCAATTCTTGGCAAAAATGGGTGCAATGCAATTGGTTTCACAAGCGCACTAAAAAAACATCAATAGTATATGGAAGAATTACAGACGGTGTGCAAAAAAAAGCTAAGTACCATGGTTTTGTTGGCTGAGCGGAAGAAAACGGTTATGTTTGTGTGAGATTGATTGTTTACATTGTTTTGAATGGAAGACAAATGCCTCATCTTGTGGATCCTTAATTAGAAGTATTGGAGATTCGCTACGCATGGTGCTTTTTAAATAGGAAATGTAGGACTCAAGGTTTAAAGGTCTAGGTTGGGCCAAGGAGATGATTATAGGCTCAAGAGGCATTGTGAACAGTTTCTATGGCCAAGTTCTATTGGGTGTGGATATTTTAGTTTAGTGAATGATTGTCATGTTGTTAGGCGTGAAAGTACCCATGTAATTGGGAGCTTTGTGGATGGAATTATTCTGAGGTTCTGCATTGGGACAAGATTTGGGAATCCCAAGCACTGTTTCACCTTGTTGCACTCTTTGGTAAAGTTGTTAGGAGGGATTTTATGTGAATGTTTGTGAAATTACTATGTCTAGACAAGTGAAAATACTAAATCAAAAACATTGTTCTATGTGGGTCTGTGTTATGTGGTGGGCCTCGGTCATGTTCTTTATTGTGAGGTTGGGGTGTCAGTGTCTATTTACAATGGGCTTGGCCTTGAAAAAACCAATTGTGTTCAAGAAAGTAATGTCGAAGTGCGTTGATGCTTAGCAACCTTTAGTTTTAGTTGATTACTAGTGATGTTGTTTGATTAAAGTGTTCTTTTGTGGCCATATTAGGCTAGAATGAACTAACAACCACTAGTGCACCAGTTCAGGATGAGGCCGTTCAAGCCATTTTTGGGATGAACCAAAACCACATCCTTTTCCCTTGCCAAGGGATTTTTCAGCCCCCTTTTCAGCCCAAGAATTTTCCCCTCCTACCTACCTCCCCCCCTTCTTTTCTTTTATGGTGTTGTTCCAATGAAGAATGCGACAACAACTTGTGCCATCACCTTCTTCTTTGTGTTTGAGAAGAAGAAGAAGACGATGGTAGTTGCTGCCATCGCCTTCTTCTGTGGTGGTGTTGCAAAGAAGAATAAGGCAACGATAGCTGTTACCATTGCTTTCTTTTGTGGTGGTGTTGTAAGGAAGAAAAAGGTGACGACAACAGCTATCATCCATTCTTCTATGGTGTTGTTGTAGAGAAGAAGAAGGCAATGGCAACTATTACTGTCGCTTTCTTTTATGGTGGTGTTATAGAGAAGAAAAAGGCGACAACTAGCTCTGAAAAATTCAATAACCCTGCTCCCTTGCATAAACAACAACAAACAAAACCACACCAAAGAAAGGAAGAAACATAAACATCTCAGATCATCATAATTTGTAATATCCATCCATAGCCGGCCATTCCCTCAATTTTGAATGATGCCAGCCAAGCACAAAGTGGCGCTGCAAAAGTGGACATTCCACAAACTGCCTGCCTCAGCCCTAATTCCAAGTCATAAGCCTATTTTGAAAATCCATGTTCACACTTACCCAGCTGATATATTAAAATCAACATACCTGCCCAACGCTGGTTTCCTTTTTTTCTTTGATTACTTTCCAGTTTCCATTTCTTCCTCTTTTGTGTAATTGAACTAATTTTATTGCCAGGTTTACATCATTTTTTAAGCACCCAGAAGATAACTCAAATACATTTTATTCATATACCCAATTTCCCTGTTTCCAGATTCATATTTGCAACAGTTTTGAGCATTTTTAGATCACAACCCAAAACCCTAATAATCCAAAACCCTAATTTCTGACTGTTTTGTTCTTCTCCGAATGCTTCGTTGTTGTTGTTGTGTGGGCGAGATTGTGTTGCATCTCTCTGCATGCTTCGCTCCCCTTCCTCGGTTCTCTGGAGATCAGCTCCTCTGCTTTCTGTAAGTCCTCGTCCCCTCTCTTCTTTTCCCCTTCCTCCCCTCTCTCCAACTATGTATTGAAAGCAGCAGACGTTGTTGGGTTGCAGAAAGTGATAGATTCAATCGGAGACTGTGATTGTCTTTGTGTTGTTGTTGGTGTTCTTCTTTTTTTGCAGGCTTTAATTTATGGACAGAAGAGAAAATGGCCCAACTTTGTTCTTTTTAATTGCATGCTATTTTACAGGCTTGTTCAATTGCATGTGGAGTAGAAACACCCATTCTCTCGTTCTCTTTTTAATCCTGAACTTTAGGTTTAGTAGACAAATCGGAATGCTCTGCGGAGAAGAAGAGCTAAGTTTGTTGGCTGCCTGTCGATCAGGTGCAAATGTGGGTACAATTGTGTGCAGATTTGTGGTTTATTGGAGTAGGTGAAAAACATTTTTTTCAAATAGGGTCCTTTCATAATCAATTTTTTTCATTTTTCTGTAATGTTGTTTGATGCTAATGGGATTGATTTTGGGAATGCCTATTGTCATAGAAGCTTCATTTTCCATCAATTTAGAAGTCTCATTTTCTGAATGTCCTGTAAGCATGCTGGAAGTGTGCATTGCGGAAGAATACTCATGCCAAGAAAAATGGAACATAGGAGCTCATAGTGTCTTTCCATAGTTGCAGGGGGCGAATGCCATGATGAGTGCACAAGCTTCCAAGTGGGTTCCTACTTTTGTTCCCATCCATCCCACTGATCATCATGCTGTGGCTCCTCATCCCCCTTGTGAGGCTCATCAGCATTATGTGCATGACAATTTCTTCCTTCCTTCCTTTTTACTTGCTCTGTGCCAAAACTCTAAAGCCTCTTTTGTTGTGCAAACTGGATTCATAGGAATGTATAGTCTCCTACGTTTGACTGATCTAACAAACCCACAAGCAAGCATGAAGCTATGTTGAGATTGTTGAAAATGGGTTTTTTCTATAAGTCAGGATGTCCCCTACCCATTGGAAACCTTGACTCTAGTTCAGGGCAATTCTGTTGCTTGAAAGCAGGCAAAAAATTTTGTTCCATAGTCAACAACTGTAGCATTCATGTCATGATGTTGCGAGGCTTGGGTAATTGGGGGATGGTACAGCATCGATTCGGATAATATCATACAATATTCTTGCTCAGGCTTATGTAAAGAGTTCATTATTTCCTCATTCTCCATCATCGTGCCTCAGGTACACCAGTTGTGCTCAAAGCTGCTATAATGAAACTCTTGCCAACTAAAACTCTCAACTGAATAGACTAGTGACAACTTCAGTTTAATTGCTTTAAACCTGTGAAAGGCTTCAGTGGAGGCTTAAACCTCATTTTCAAGTTTCTTTTTCACTTTGCAGGAGTCTGAGCTCATACTTGTAAACCTGAAAGCTTTCCAACTCCTGTTCTGCTGTGTGTATACATAACATGATTGTAGATTCTGACCAAAAGACCAAACTCTCCCAATTTTGATGTAGACTGTTTGGTGTGGCAGATGGAAGGCAAGGTCAGAGGCTATATTAGAGCGGTTGCTTTCATTTGATGCTGACTTTCTTTGTCTTCAGGTTATTTCCCTCCCTGTTCAGTATGTGCACTTCTTTCCAGAATGACAACATCACGTCTGAGTCTTCCCATTGCTTCCGGAAAGGCAACAGAAACTCAGGACGCAGATTGTGTATAATGGTTTGCCCAAGTTTTTGGGAAGATTATTATATGCTTATCTACGCCCACTGTTGGGAGCTGATGAACTCAGTGGGTAGTCATGGCAGCTTGTCACTGCCATTCGTGATGAAGGTGATGGTCTGTCACTTTGTGAGCGACTCTCATGGGGTTATGACTGCACTCATTGTTGTGTTACCTTTGATTGTTGTTGTGGAGATTGCTCTGCAACTTCATCAATCTCTTCTTTCCAGAATGACACATTGTAAATGTTTTACTTGAAAAGAGCTTGTTGGAGCTTGTAGTCAATGCAGAATGTGGGTTGGTGTTGCAGGAGTTGGATGAATTTGAAAGCTTTTATAAATGGAAATTGGACAAGCATGGCTACAGTAGTGTTTATATTCAACGGAGTGGTAGAAAGCGCGATGGCTGTGGTATTTTCTTCAGGCGGGCACGGTACATGCCTTTTATGCTTTCTGTAAGCCTCAAACTGGAAGGGATTGAGTTCTGGCCAACCCCAGCTAGTGACTAAGTTTCAGCCTCAAAAGGAAACTGTTGTGTTGTATGAGTCCGCAGGGTTCAGCTGGTTGAAGAACAAGCTATTGACTACAATGATCTAGTGCCACCATCTCCAATAGAAGGCGACAAGACTGTGCCAAGTCCAAGTGCTGATCTTCTCAAGGACTCAAATTCCAGGAATCCAGGAAGCACTCATGTTGATTTACCTCCAAAAGGTGATATTCTTGTGAATATCAATCACTCAACAGTCCTGTTGAGAGGTGTGATCAGATCTCAATGTACCTGTGTCTCACTCTGTGGCAAAGTGTGTTGCCTTCCCCTCTTAACCCAAAGCAGCAGATTGATGACATGCTTCTTAAATGACTGTTGGAATTTATTTTTTAATCTGCCAATAACTCTGGTGCCTGCAGGGCCAGAAGGGAGAGGAGATCCAAATGATCCTTGTGTGCGACTCAAACGTGACTGCGTTGCACTCCTTGCTGCTTTCCGTCTCATAGATGTGCCTACAAGAATTTTCATCCTTGGCAACACGCAATTATATTGGTATGTGATTCTCCCTGCAAAAAACTCTTTCTTCTCTTATATGTATATTTCTCTCTCAATGATTTTTGCCATAAAATGGTTGAGATTGAGATGTTGACAGCTTACTGGTCCAGTGTTAAGATGAGGATCTGCCTTTGCATTGCACTTCAATGAATTCAAGAGATGAAAATGGGAGTTTGTTTTGTTTCATTGAGTGTATAGGGATCCAGAATGGCCTGATGTGAAGTTGGCCCAAGCATGCTATCTTTTATCATGGCTTGTCAAGTTCAAGGAGAGTATACAGAGCAAGTCAGACTCTCCCCCTCTCTTGGTGATCACTGGAGATTATAATTCACTACCAGGGGATCAGGTACCAAGATACCACTTACCAGCATTGCAATTGGACTGTGAATTCCTGAGTGTGCTCTTTGATAATCCACATATATGATACTTGATTGTCCTATAGTGGCTATTGGGTGTGTATTGCTAACAATCCTTTTATCAGGTCTACAATTATCTCACTTCAGGCCTTGAAGAAAATGACACTAGTCAGCAGCATACAAGAGAAAGGCGGAGAGATGATTTTGAAGACAAGCTCTTAAATGTATTGCCAAGTCCTGTTCAATTCCAAGATAGTTCAGTTAAGCATGATCCAAGGATGACACTGCTTCGGGCACCACTTCCTTTAGTTAGTCTATATGGACATGTGCAAGGTGTACATCCTGACACAAATGTGACACCTGGTTTTACTGGCCCAATAGACTACATTTTCTTCTACCCCTCAGATTGCTTGCAACCCAGAAGCCTGTTGGCACTGCCCCTTCCAGGGGCACCTGACATTCAAGGGGGGCTTCCCAACCATACTCATCCAAGTGACCACCTGCCCATTGGAGCTGATCTTGCAGTTTTCTAGATTCTTGTCCATACTGGTCTGCCCTTGAAAGGAAGAGTGTATGGTTGATTTGTGAGAAAATTGCATGTATATTGCATCAAATTTTTGACAAATAAATTGTCCTTTATTGAGTTGTGGAAAATGGATCTGTTAAGCTGGTCTTGTTTGCAAGATTCATAATAGTATGATTGATTTGCAAGGACTTTGGAATGTTTTGCACTTCGAAAAGTGTGCATCATTTTTCAGGTCTAATATTTTGCACGATTTCATGCTAATTCTCACATATTTTAGCTCAATTTTACAGGTCATTTCTGATATACTTCAAATACAATCTGTTTTAATGGCTTTTGCTTTTTAGAGGGGATTGGTCGACTAACATTTGCAATTCCCTCTTGGAACTTCAAAGTTTGCTCTTGATTTGATTTGTTATGATCACTAATATTTCATTTTCATATACTTCATCAAAGGCACTTTCTGTTGATGGGTTTTTGCTTTGTTCTTGCACTTTGGAAATTTGCTCAAGCTGCACTCATGGAAGAAGCAATATATAGCAAAAAATTTATTCCCCAAGAAAGAGAGAAAAAACAACCTATTCACATATTACTCTCATTTGGAGTTTCAGGTATGTGAAATTGCTTTTCACCTTCGAAAAGCAAAATAAACTCATCCCTTTTCATCAATTTTTTTGTTTCCTTTAGACTTAAATTGATATGCTGCACCTGAAGGAATCGGTGGTTACAATCACCACCCAACAAATTTGCTGTAGAGAGATTGGCTCAAATTCAAGATTGCACATTAACCCAGACACCACTACTAGGAACACCGTTATTGATAGCAAACAGCATGTAATAGGAAGGAGGAGCTACGGTCTCACTTATGGGGCCTATTGCACTAATACTATAGGCATTAGTTCCATTGATGGGTGCTGGAGCTGTGACTGGCAGCTTGATCTGCCGTTGTCCTTGTGAATAAGAATGGGTTGTGAAAGGAGCGCTTGAAAGAGTAAGCCCAATGTTGCCTGTAGGAGCTGTAGCAAGACTAATCTCCACAGTGAATGCAGAATTGTAAGTGACAATTTCTGGAGCTGTGGTGATTTGAGGACGCACAGGATCATTGACAGGATCCAGATATTCAGGTGAGAAAGCTTCCACTCGAAGCTCAGTTGGAAACTCACCAGTGAATGTGTATGTTAAGTGACAGTTGCTGCCTGCAACAAGTATTCGTCCATCAGGAAGAAGATTGGCTGTTGAGTGATACACTCGTGCTATTGTTGTTGCTGGTTCGACTACAAAAGTTGATGTATCTGGGTAATATGTAACTGGATTGAATGCTGCATTTGTAGCTGCATCCCATCCTTGTGCACCATTTTGTGCCCCGTTGATTATCAGAATCTGTGAAAGCACAACACCAAGAATCTTGTTCAGAAACTGAACCTTGATCAATTTCGTTTCCAAGAGCTCCACAGGGTTTTTCAAAGCTTAGAAGAACCTAGTGCACATGAAGAAGCTTGAGCAGTTTCCTTGTGCATACCAAGATCCTTGTGGAGGTTCTTCAAAGCTAAGAAGAACCTTGTGGCAAACCTAGTGTACACAAAAGAACCTTTCTTCTTGAGGAACCTTCTGCACACGAAGAACTTGTGTGGGTTCTTTACATAGTTTGAACACAAGCTTTAAACCTTGCGGTTTGGGTTGAGGATTAGTCTGCAAGAGGGATGTTCTTCTTCAAGTACAAGCAGCTGCTCCTTTGTACACCAAAGAAGCAAAAAATACATATGAACAAAAGTAGAAAATGAGAAGCTAGAGATCACAGAAAGCAGCTGCACTAGAGGAATATCTGCACAAAGCTGGTAGCAAGAGAGTAACTAGAGCTTACATCGCTTGTGGGAAGCATGATCATGTCTCCCATGTTGCGGCGAATGGGCATTTCAAACATAGCCCATGAAGCATTTGGAGAAGTGACAACAATCTGGCCACAAGTCTGGGAAGCAGGGTACTGAGCTGAGACATTCCCTGGAGCCATAATACTAGCACCTCCGCAGACCAACACTTCAGCATCCGTGTAGTCGCCATCCAGAGCTAGAAGAACACTAGACCCAGCACAAGGATAGTTTCTGGGCTCTCCAGGAATGGTGGGATAGCTCTGGAGCACAACACCGTTTTGATAGTCGAACAGAATGGAGTCCCTGTTTGCAAAGATGTAGAGGTTTCCATCCGGCAGCAAGTGCACAAATGGGTACCAGTCGAAGTAGCCCTGTGATGACAGCAGCTCCAGGTTGACGAGACCGGCACCATTAGCCGGCACGAATTCATACGCATTTGAGTACTGCCCACCTAGTACGAATTGCGAGCCGTCAGGTAGCAACTGGTTGGTCGCGTACCATCTCCCTGCTTGCAACACATTGGTATCCGACTCGACCCAATCACAAGTCCCATCTGCTGGGCACGGCGACAACCACCTGCACCACCCAAAACAATATGAGCATCAATAGTGCCTACTCAGGGTCTCTTTCCATTAGGCTGTTGTGATCACAGTTACACATTAGTTAGCATGCTGTGAACAAACAGGCACCCTAATCGAAAGACCAATGACATAGGGCATTGTTTCTTGCTGGATGGACATGCGCTTTTCATTGGAGAGCTGCAACTTTGTTGAAAATATGTAGTCAATCAATGTTACGAACTCACTCTGAGAGCACATTCCCAGGAAAGAAACAAGACAGATGTCACTTTGTGGCGAGTCATTCTTCGACTCTCAGCTCTCATAGCCCCTCTTGCATGTGGTCAATATGCTTGAGCGGTAGAGCTGTGAGGTGACTGTGCTCAACATACACATAACTCGGAAAAAAATGATGGAAAGCGACTGCGATCACTACAGCCTAATGGAAGGATGGTCGAGATGGCTGAATTCTCGGAAACAGAAATCGAGGATTCTGACTGCAATCAAAGATGGAAGAAGATACAGCCTCCTGCAGACCTGATCTTCTGGACGCCATCGTTGTAGCCGCCTGTTTGGAGCATGGTGCCGTTAGGTAAGAACTGGCCGGAGCTGCACCAAGTGTCTGTGGCGATGTAAAGCGGGCGGACTGTGTTGGTAGCAGGATCGAACATAACGGAGTGAGCAGTGCAATCGTATGTATCGGTCTGATCCTGCGAGTCGTTGCGGCACCTGCCATTGGGAAGAGCGATTTGCGAAGGTCCGATGTCAGTTCTATCGAGGAATATCACCGGTCCCATGTATGTTACCGCCATGTGCATACAAGCTATGCCTGCATTCTCCAGCAGGAGCGCCCATGATGCATTGCCTGAGACTAGAGTTTGAGCTTCGACGCAGCTGGGTCCTATAAGCTGCAGTTGCAGCAATATTGCAGGTGCTAGCAACAGGAAGAGAACCTGGGTACATGCTAGTCTTCGCTGCACCACTGGAGAGCAAACTTCCATTTTCGAACCAGCAGTCCTCTTGCACCAAACCGATCGATGGATCGATTATCAATATCAAAGTTCGACGATCCGCGAGTTCCTCAGCAGCTGCTGAGAACTTGCTTGGGTTCGCGCGCTAATGATCTCTTCTGGCCAGAATATACTCAGATCATCAGTGCAGTAGTTTCCGAGTGCTGCTGCATCGCAGTCGACTGCAAGAGTTCGCTGGGTTGTCAAAGACTCCGACGTTAAGAACTTCCGCGTGACTGATCAGGGCTCCGATCCTGCAGCGGACAATAGCAGCAGCATTCAGAGGAACTGGTTATGTTTACAAGCATATATCTCAGTTCCAGCTGTAGTAAAGACAAACTTCGAATGCAGCTCACACAGGGTTTAAGCGCATTACACCATAAATCTAGTTACAATGTAGAAGAGTTCGTGCACCATCTGGACTTTCCAAGACAAGAGGTCGGTGTATGAATCGTAGCTCCTAGGTTTCAAGACTTTGAGCTTGCTTGAGGCGGGAGGAAATCTACCTTGATCATCCAAGAACTATGCTGCTGCAGCCTCAAATCAGAACTCTGAATGCCACCACCCGCGAGTGTAAATTTGTACTCGGATGAGAGAGAGCTGCTGAATCAAACAGATAAGAAGCTGGACAGTCCGAGGAAGCAGCTGAGGCTTGCAACTCCGCCACCCGTATTGTACCCTTGAACGTATAACGATGCAGCTGAGTATCAGAAAAGCCGCAGGTGGCGGGAGATGATCACAGCACCAAAAATACGTTCCAAGTTCTTTACAAAACGAGTAATCCGATTTGCAAACTGATCAGTAGCTGTGTGCAAAAGACTGGGATATGGCAGAGTGGTACGAGATTAGAGCAATGCTGCTCATGTGATCGACCTAGCTAGTAGCTGCAATTGTCCTCTGCGGTGATGAATGAACAAACAAACAAACAAACAGAGCAGTGGGAAACTAATTCTTATTCCAGCTGCTGAACTACAGAAGGAAGTTAGTACTGCAGCCGAGTTACACAGAGAACAACTATATGTATATGCAGCTAGCTGCTGGTATGGGCTGATCAGCAGAATGTGTCAGACGAGGAGAAGCTACCGCAATCGAATCCCACTCAGCTGAGTTGCTTCCGGCGCCCTGGAGGCAAGGGCGAGGAACTTGCAATGATAAAGACAAAAGTGTGGTAGTAGAAGAAGTAGTAGTATTATTAGGCCAGTAAGGGTAGTAGTGCTGCAGCTCTCGACTTGCTTTGCACCTAGCTGGCTAGCTACCATGGAAGGAAGTACCGCGCAGCAGCAGCTCTACAGAAGCATGTACTTTCTTTCTTACCATAGACGAAGGTCTCCGGAAGCAGGAGGGCTGACTGATCAGGAAATCACGAGACAGGCGCTGTTCTGGCTGGCTGCAGAGAGTGTGGGAAACGGATGCAGCAGCACGGCTGCCACAGAGCCTGGGCGGCCCACTACTACTACTACTACTACTACTACAACATAACTAACTAGCTAGCTACCAGCCAAGTTTCAATAATGGATCCATTCATCACAAAACAGGTCTTGTCTCTCACCACTGCAGTGCTTACTCAGATCATCCTCACTGCAGATATCACCACCATTCCAGCTGCAAAAAACCATCATCATCACAAATATGAACCAAATGACTAGAAGAAACGTCGATGAAAAGTCCAGGCTTGCATTATACTTTGAAGCTCCTTCCTGGGTCCCTGGCCATAGCTCTTTCCTGGGGTCTCTTGCCCATGTCTAGCTCCTTCCTGGATCCCTGCAGCTAGCAGGGCAGCCTGCACCCCATCCAGCTGGGTCCTTTGCTTGCTCTTGGACAACAGGCTTCTTTTCTCATCAATTTTCAATACCCACTTCTTCTTCTTCTTGTATCAGATATCTCCAGAAGAGACCCATACCCACATTTAGTGTACTATTCATCACTAGAAAAGGAGGAGAGGGGTGGGGAAGGGGTTGTTCAACACAATGTGGGGCAGGTATCTGAAATTTCTCCAAGTCCCTATTGGGTATCAACCCGAGTATGCAAACCTAGATTCTTAAGACCCTGACCCTGCCTCATACCTTGGAGAAATGAGGTGGGCCGGATATTTGTCAAAACCCTGAGGACTTAATTTTGGTAGACTGGGTGGTGGTATACATTAGGGTTAGGGTTCAAGTCCCAGGTGTCTCTCTCTCTCTCCTTGTTTGCAACAATTAGCAATTTTTCAAGTTCTTGATTGTGGATGTTACATGTAAAGGTTCATGTCATTGCACCCTAGTATTATGTAATCATCAATGTAATTTATTGGTGATGGAATCTATTGAGCTCATATTTGTGTTTGAAGTTGAAGGTGTAGTTTAAGAGGTAAGTGATTTCTTAGTCTTGGATTTTGATTTCAGTGATCATGCTTTGTGCTTTACTCTATCCAAGCTTTTGCAAATCACTAAGGTGGTGGAAAGTTTTGAAACCTTTTGGTTTATGATTTGATGGTTCTTTTTGTTATTTGTTTTTTATCATATTGCTTCTATTACAACAAAACAATATGAAGGAGTGAAGGCTTGTAAGAGCTTGAAACTCTTTGGTTTATGATTGTATCATATTGTCATTTCTCACCAACTACAAGAGCTATTAAAATCTTTCTTTGTTTTTTTTTTTATAACCACATTGCCTCTATTATAATGTTGTTACATGCAACAACAAAGGTTTGTGGTTTGCGAAAATGTTGAAACTTTTGGTGACATTTTTTTATTTTATGTCACTTGTCATCAAATGCTCCTTGTTTTTCACCTTGTTGCATAACCTTTAAGCAATTGCATGAAGCATCAAGGGAATGTAATGAAAAAGGAAGATCAACATCCAAACCTAATATACCTCGAACAAACAAAACATTTAAACTTGTGTCTCTTCATGATCTTTTAGGTCCTTACATTACATTGAGTACATCACACCAAAAAATAATGATTACCATAATGTGTTAAACAAATCAATTCATTGCAACAAACAACAAACTAAGATGTGTTTTTGTTCCTCATTAACAAACTAATAAAGTGTGTGAAATATTGGCATTTCTTTTGAATCCAATCTCTCTCTTTGGTCCTCACTAACAAACTAATAAAATGTGCAAAATATTGGCATTTTTTTGAATCAAGTCTCTCTTGTGCCAAATCTTGGTGCACACTTTGCTCATCCTATGATTGCCTACTTTTGGTCCCAATAGATTTATCCAACAAACAAACACATCCTTTGAACAAAAATTTCAATTAAACATTTCACTTACATAATAACATGTGCCAAGGATTTAATCATTTTGCATACACATGTGAAGATCTTTAGCTCTCATGATGAATAATAAAACCCAAATATTTTCCATACTTCAATCACAAGTAACAACCCATGATTTCATGTATGTTCAATCGACCTTAAAGATGTTGCCATCTAGAAACTTTTTCAACAAAAAATAATACCACATGAATAATTATTAAGAATGCATAGACTCATTTTATAGGATACCAAGATTCTCTCAAGAATACAAAACCATGACATTCATTATTAAAGAATTAAACAAATGTACACTGACAACTTTTTAATTTTATTACATTGTCAATTTTCTATGTATGCGTATCTAACCCATAATAATCCAAATTGCCCATTTTATAAAGACTTCACACAACAATGATTCACAAATATGGATCTTGAAACAAAACCCTTAATGGGCAAATTTCCAACCAGGTGAAAGCACACTAAAATGGAGTACATAATCTTGTCACAACTTGTTGGATTATCAATCATGGGCCATGGAACAAAATATAAATGAATAATATGTTAAAAGGACTCAAAATAATAATATTACATGTGATATGATCACATTGTATGAATTTCATGAATATATTTTAAATTCCAATAACATATTGGACTTTTGAAATGTCAAAAATTTAGCATCACAATCCATATCATATGATTATGGACTCATTATATTTATTAAAATGTTTAATTGAATAATTTTTTTTTACATAGAAAGTAGTTTTATGCCTTTAATACATAATAAAACAATTTTGAAAAAAAATTTAAACCATAAATTGAAATACATTGTCAAAGACACGAAAAACAATAAAAACAAAGGCTAAAATGAAGGTTTAAGTTACACTTTCAAACAAGGAATAAAACAAGATTATGTGCTTCAAAAACAATAACACAAGATCTAAAAACAAGAACACAAAATGTGCATGACAAACGTGAAAGCGAATATTTATTATGCTAACATGCAAATATGAATATGAAAAGAATTTGACAAGGTTATGGTGCAAAGTCGTGCTTAAGATTGATGTTGAACAGGCTGAACAAAATGAGAGGTCTTACTCCTATTTATACCCCTTTGGGGACTTAGCTCAAAAAAGCTTTCAATGAGGTTTCTATGTGTGCATCAAGTAGGGAAGCTTATTGGGAACCTTCTTAATTGAAAGTTGATTATGAGTTAACTAAAACTTAACTGAAAATTAACTTGGATTTAATTAAAAATTAATTAAACTTAACTAGGACTTAACTAATAGTTAATTAAAAATTAATTAAGACTTAATTATCAATTAACTAAGACCTAACTAAAAGTTAACTAAAAGTTAACTCATATTTAACTTGGACTTAATTAAGAATTAACTAATATTTAACTAGGATTTAATTAGGAATTAACTAAGATTTAACTAAGACTTAATTAAAAATTAACCAATATTTAATTGAAAGTTAACTAAGACTTAGCTAAGAGTTATGGATGAACATTATGGATGAATTCCATCTATTGAATATGGTGTTTAATGTTCACATCTATCACATCACTTCCCCTTCTAACAACAAGTTTTACAAGGAGCAAAACTTGGGCTTGTTTAGATATCATCAATGAAACTCATGCACCTTCTCCATGGCATTCGATAAGTTTTTGATTGGTTCCCAAGTGCGTTCGCTCACATCATACCCTGACAATGATATTAGAATTAACGATTAAAGATCCTTGAATCTAAAATGTCCTCCATTTCATATTCTTGTTCACCATCAACTTCAATAGGTGGAGGGGGATCATGGATTCTTCTTGGAATGGTAGATACGTGGTAAGGTCCCAATAAAGAAACATGAAACATAGGATGGATTCTCATAGGACTTGGAAGTTTGAATTAGAAAACTATGACATTGATTTGTTTCACAATAAGGAATGGACCTAGCCTTTGATGATTCCACTTATTTAATGGCATTATTGTTTTGATATGTTGTTGTTGAAACCAAACCTAGTCCCCGACCTTTAAGCTGGGTTATTTTTTTCAATGTTCATCAACATTCTCCTTGTATCATCTTTGCGCTTCTTCAAAGTTAGATACAATTAAGCTCGAACATCCACTAACCACGTGGCTTGATTTTTAGTTGCTAGATTCATAATTTTGTGCACACCTTGAATATCAAACTTAAGGTGCAAACCATGATTTGCAGAGAAAAATGTTGTTAAGTTAATGAATGCATTGTGTTGTTATAGGCAAATTCTACCATGGCCAAAAGTTTTAACCAATTGTCTTGATGATAATTGGTTGTGCACCATAAATATTGCTCCAAGACTTGATTGACTTGTTTTGTTTGCCTATCCATCTGGGGGTGGAAAGTTGATGACAATTTCACCTTCACACTTAAAAGCTCAAAAAATCACTTCCAAAACTTGGATGCAAATTGAGGCCCACAATCAAAAATGGTATTTTAAGGAAAACCATGATCAAGGAATAACTTGGTTATTCCTTCACTAGTTATTGTCTCAGTACACGAAATGAAATGAACCATCTTCGTTAAACAATCAACCACCACCAAGATGGAATCATAGGAACTAGAAGGTGGAGGGTCTATGATGAAATCCATGGAAATTAAAAACCATGGGGATGCAAAGATTGATAATGGTTGAAGAAGACCATGAGGGCAATGATGCGGATTCTTTGTTCAGGCATAAACATTGCAAAATTTGACAAACTACTTCACATACTTCTAAAGTTGTGGCCATTAATAATGTAAACACTAACTCCATGGTATTGTTAAATCCAAAATGCCCTGTAGCCAAAGCATCATGCTTAGCCTGGAGAATTTGAAGTCACATAGGGCCATCAAGAACATACAAAAAAACCATCATGATAAAATAGATCATCTTGAAACTCGAACTTAACATGATCATTAGAAAAATCATGGATTTGATGATGATTCCTTGATTGGCCTTGGATGCCAATAACAAGAGGGCCCTTTTTCAAATCTTCACAAATTTGACAAAAAAAGGTTGTGTCATAAAAAATTATCAATAACGCATGAAGTTGAAAATATTTAAGTTTGAAAATGACATCATGTTGTTGCTCATAGGTGACATTTCCCTCCTTAGGCACAAGGTGCGAGCGAAAAGACAATGCATCAGGTTTCCTTTACTAGCGTTCAAGGCGATATGTGATAACAAATTGGAATTGAAACAAAGGCAATGCCCATCCAGCTTAACGTTGATTCAAAACATGAGTTGTCATGAAATACTGCAAGTTTTTATGGTCTAAATACACATTGATTTCATATTGAGCTCCTTCAAATAAATGGTGCCACTCCTCAAAGGCATCCACAATGGCTATAAATTCCTTATCATGAATTTCACAATTAATTTCCGTAGGAGGAAAATTATGAAAATTGAAGCCAATAAGATGAAGAAGATTGTCTTCTCCAAGTTGTGAAAACACAATAGCTATTGCAAAGTCGGAAACGTCCATTTCCAAGACAAAAGGTTTGGAAAGGTTTGCATGAATCAATAGTGGGCAATTGTGAAATAAGTTTTCAAAGATTAAAAGGCATTATTAACTTCAATTCCCCAAGAAAAAGGTTGATCCTTTTTAGTCAATCGAGCAAGAAGGGCCACTATTAAAGAATAGTTTTCAATGAAACGTTAATATAAATTGGCAAATTCAAAAAACCATTGGACATCTCGAACATAAGTTGAAGTAACCTAATCAACAATGGCCTAAATCTTGTGGGGGTCCATGCAAATGCCATATCCAAAAATGACGTAACCCAAGAATTCCACCTCAAATTGATAGAATTCACATTTTTCCAATTTGGTGTAAAGTCCAACCTCCCAAAGCTTCTCCAAAACCAAACATACATAGCACTCATGGTCCTCCATGTTCTTTGAGAAAATGAAAATGTCATCAATGTAACAAACCATGAAATCGTCCAAATATTCACAAAATTCATTACATGTTGAGAAAAACAAATGTGGTAATAAGGCTAAATGGCATCATGACATAATGGGTTGTAATGGGTTCTAAACATTGTCTTCCATTCATTGCCTTTTTGAATGTGCACCAAGTTGTATGCTCCACATAGATTAATCTTTGTGTACACCTTGGCATGATTGAATTGGTGCAAACAACCTTGAAATCAAGGGCAAAAGGTACCGATTCTTGATGGAGAATCAATTAAGCCCATAGTAATTGACACACATTTGGAGGGAGCCATCATTTTTATTGACAGACAAGATCATGGCACCAACTAGAGACTTGGAATGTTAAATGAACCATTTTCTCAAGGATTTCATTGATGTATTCACAAAACGTTGCAAGTTCATCTTGTGACAAATTATAAATGGTCCAAATGGCAGTTGTGTTCCCTCCACAAGATCATATGTCGATGTTTAGGCAAGGTGTTTGCATTTTTCTTCTCGTATGCCAATCCATTCATGGATTATGTGGAACAAGCCAAGACAATCCAATGATGATAGGATTTCTTGGAGATGAAATGACATTGAAAACAACCTTGCTAGTGTGGGAACCAATGGTAACATCTAATGGCTTGGTTTCATGGGTGATTGGTTCAGATAAAAGGTTTCAACCATTAATGACCTCAAACAACACTGGTGTGTTTTTTTCCACTAAAGTCAACTTGTATTATCACACCAACTCCTTGTCCATAAAACATGTTGATGCGCCATAATCAAAACGTGTTCAGGCCTCCATCATCATAAGCTTACTACATTTGACAATGTTTGGTATTAAGAAACATGTTAGGTTTAAAGATAAGTTGGGACCATTCTCATTACATGATGCATGAAGGTCCAACCTCATGGTCCCTACTAAGATTTGACATGTTCGTTTTTCAACTCCCTACAAAGATGGCGTGTGCTGCATGTGGTCCATGCTTCTTTGGACATTCACGAGCAACATGACCTAGTTTTCCACAATACAAACAAAGATTATTTGTATGTCGGCATTGTTTTTCTTACTCCATGAAGGCTTGAATCTTGTTTTATCAATATGCATGGGGTCGTCATTTGGCAAGGTTATTGAAGGTTGGGCTGCCATTATAAGTGGAAAATTCCTTTGTGTTACCAATGGTGGAAAACTCCTTTGTGTTATCGATGTGGGTTCATGGCGCCTTTCTTGTCAACATTCAAAGAATTTGTTATCACACCAAACATCTTGTGCAATGGTTTAATTTAATGTTGAATGATTTAACAAGGTGAGTAGTAAGTCATTCACATCACCTTGTAACCCAAACTAAAACTAACTTATGAACATTGCTTCAGCCCATGAAATATCGCAAGTCAATTGTCTAAACTTCAATGCATATACTATTGTTGAATGTGATCCTTGACAAAAAGATCGTATTTTCATGTTAGACATGAGTTCTTTGTCAAAATCTCCAAAGGTGGCATTGAACTTTTCAAAAAACACTTCAAAGTTGTTAAACAAGGATGATTGATGTTCCAACAAAGGTGTGAACCAAGCAAAGGTTGTGCCTGACAACAGGGTGTTCATGAATCCAACTTGAGTTAGGCCAGTTGGATATTGATGAGGATGAAATCAGATGATTAAATGCATTTGGTTGATAAAACCTTGAAACTTTGAACATGTGCCATCAAATTTATCAAGTAAGTTAATCCATGGCTCCTTTGGATGAGGTTTTGTTGCCAAAACGCATCACAAGGAAATTGAAATTTGATAGTTTGCAAATGGCTAACAGATTCATGAAGTCCTTGATTTTCCTATTCAAAATTCTTAAAGACAACAAGGATTTCTTCCATGAATGTAAATATGATGAACACCATGAAATATGACACCAACAAAAGGTGGGTAATCCACAACCTCAATCAACAAGACATGGGTAATCACGACTTTTTGAAAACTTTTACTTTGAAAAGGAGGGGTAATCCAGACCCAACTCCAAAAGAAATCTAACTACAAAATGACTTATAGACATAAAAATAAATGTAAACCTAATGGAGTATGTTCAAATTGTTAAGGGCATGAAAAACCACAAAAACAAAGGCTAAAAAAAAGGTATAAGTCTAATTTTCAAATAAGGAACAAAACAAAATTATGTGATTAAAAAACAAGAACATAAAATGTGCACGACAAACGTGAAGACAAATTTTTATTATGTTAATATATGCAAATATGAATATGAAAATAATTTGATAAGGCTATGGTGTAACATCATGTTTAAGACTAGTGTTGAACATAATGAAGGAAATGAAAGGTCATATTCCTACTTATACCCTGTTGGGACCTAGCTCAAGGAAGTTTCCAAGGAGGCTTTTATGTGTGCATCAAGTAAGAAAACTTCTTGGGAACCTTTTTAATTGGGAGTTAATTATGAATGAACTAAAACTTAACTGAATGTTAATTTTGACTTAACTATGAATCAATTAGAAGTAAACTAAACTTAATTGGGACTTAACTACAAGTTAATTAGGACTTAACTATGAGTTAACTAAGACTTAAGTGGGATTTAATTAGGAGTTAATTAAAACTTTACTGGGACTTAACTAAGAAATAACTGGAATTGAATTGAAAGTTAACTAAATTTTAACTAAGAGTTATGAACATTATAGATGAATTCCATTTATTAAAAGATGGTGTATAATATTCGCATTTGTCAAATATACAATGAAACATGGATTTTTTAATAAAGTCATTTATCCATGTGAATTAAGAATTCAAAATTTCATTTTTTAAAATGTAAATTTTTGATACAATATCTACAATTGATAAAGTCTAGAAGTAAAAAAATTGTTTAACCTTGCCACATGACTTGTGCAATATAATTTATTTTGCTACAACGTAAAATGGACTTTTATTTTAACACTAGCATGGATTCCATGTATGCCAAAAAATACTCCACTTTAGTGTGTTTTCACCCTTGACATTTTCAGTCACATGCATTTTTTCTTTTCTTCACATGACATTTAACAATAACTTAAAGTTTTCAATGCGTTCTCACTTCATTAGGTACATTTTAAATCTGACAAAAATAATTTAACAAAAAATTTATTTCTACTTACAAACACTTTTTTTTTTACTGCAATGTGACCATACATAAGAGAAAATTCCTTTGAATTTGTGTGCTCTTTAATTCACAAAACTATCATTCTTATTCTAAAACACAATAATTCACCTCCATATTAGCTTTTCACCTCCTTATTAGCTTCCCACATTTACTATTACCAAAAAAAACATTTCATGAATTTGCAAAGAAAAAGACAAACACAATGTATGTAATACACATCCAAGATTCACTTTCACACCTTTCAACCCAAAGCATTTGCCAATTTTAAGAAAAAAAATGTGCATTTTGCCCTTTTAAGCTTTCAAATGTGGAAAATTGATGTGACCATAGGACGCACATCATGAGTGTAGGAGCCAAGAAAAAACAAGGATGGCAAACTTTGTTGACTTTCCCCAAACATTTATCTTTCCATCAAGATTTCCTTTCTTTTCTTGATTAGGATTCATGTAATGAATTTTCATGATAAGACTTTCGTAACCTATTAGGAAGTTGAAAACTTAAAAACATCAAAATTTCTTTAAAACCCATTAAAAATATGATAATAATAATAGTAATGACGATATGAATCTATTACAAGAAGGTGGAAAGTTACACCCTTCACAAATTATTCCTATTGATGAATCATACATGTATTCAAATTGCACATCACAACTTTGTGGAAGCAAAGGATTGCGTGGAAGTTTCACAATCAAAATTCATTCACAAAATCCTATCAATACCAACCCATGTGTTTGCAACTTGGTTCCAAATCAACCATTTTTGTGATTTCCATTCAATTGTCTTGTGACACCATGGTAAAAATGACTTATAGTCACCTATTTGATTACAATATGGTTTTTAATTATAGATGCAATTATTATTTGCAACTATTGATAGTTTGGATCAAAATGAAAATCAAAAGTCCATTCATATCATCCATAATTTGTGGCATCTAACAATAGATAAATTTTTTGTTGTTTTTACAATTACTAATGTGGTTCATAAGTGACTAAACAACATGTCGTGTCTTGTTCAACTTGTATTACCACTATATATCATTGTTGCAACTATACATGTGCCAATGGCTAGCAAGTGCACACAATATGACATGTTAGTTTAGGTTGCCTAGGCTTAAATAACCGAGGTAGCCCCTAGGTACCTTAAGTAGTCTAAGCAACCCTTGGGTAGGCCTATTAGCAACCTAGGCATGTGTTATGTCACGCTTAAATACCTTAAGTAATCTAAACAATCACTTAGGTAGCCCATAGGTAGGCTAGGTATGTTTTAAGTAATCCCTAAACACCTCAAATAACCT